>Ga0307488_10004859_pt1 | contig 11171 bp, 18 predicted proteins | sample SB02metaG_FD_202248 | JGI IMG/M metagenome (GOLD analysis project Ga0307488, IMG submission 202248) | Sea-ice brine microbial communities from Beaufort Sea near Barrow, Alaska, United States - SB 0.2 | ecosystem: Environmental > Aquatic > Marine > Coastal | place: USA: Alaska | collected...
GTGACCGGGGGGATTAAGGGGTGTCTAGGGTGCATTTTGTGTCAGAAACGGCTCAGGTTGAGCTGAAAAGTGGACGAGTGTAAGCCCCTGGATGGCGGTGCCCAACGCCCCCATCCTGTGCACGCGCGAGATGCTCCGTGACCTGCCCCCCTCCGAGGTAGGGCAGTGCAGGTTGACCCTATGCAACCCAAGTTGAAACCGCCTGGAACTGAGCGCTTGAAGCTCAAGTGTGATATAATGCTTACAAAACCCGCTTTGAAATTCAACATGCGCCACTACGCCGAGGTGGTCATCAAGCCCTCCGGCTGCGCCCTGGTAGGGCGGTCCAGGTTGACCCTATCAAACCCACGTTGAAAGCGCCTGGAACTGGGCGCTCGAACTTGAAATCTGATGAACCGCTTTCAAGTTTTGCTTTGAATTTCAACTTGCGCTGCTTCATCCTGGTCAAGCCCCGGTACTTCCGCCTGATGGACAGCGAGGCGCCCGTGACCGTGGACGAGGCGGGCAACTTCTACGAGACGGACGAATACGAGCTGGCGTGCTTGGAGCGCGGCCGCACGCCCTTCACGCGCAAGGCGGTCACCAAGGTAGGCCGGTGCAGGTTTAGGGCTTAGGGGTTAGGGCCTAAACCCTAAACGCTAAACCCGCAGGTTGACCCTATCAAATCTAGGTTTGAACCGCCTGGAACTAAGCGCTTGAGACTGAAATGTGATGGACTGCTTTCAAAATCTGCTTTCAAATTCAACTTGCGCCGCTACATCAAGGCGGGCCTGGACCCGGCGGCGGAGGCGGCGGGGGCGGCGGCGGATGACGCCGCGGAGTCGTTGGCGGCGGCGGGGCCGGCGGCGGGGCGCGGGTCGTGGGCAGGGGCTTACACTCGTTCACGTCAGAGCTCAACATTAGCAACTCCTTGACACATTCCTGAGTTATGTTGGCTTTCACAGTGGACACAAGAGCTCAAGTTGAGCTGAAATGGGAACGAGTGTAAGCCCCTGGTCGTGGGGCGGGGCGCGCGCCATGCAGATGGCTCGGGGGCTGGAGATGGGGGGTACCAAGGGTTACGACCCCTCACGCGATAGCGCCTCCCAGCCTCGGCACTCGCTCAATGTAGAGCGATGAAACAAGGAAATTCATAAACGGTTCAATGTGGTGCAATAGAGCAAGCGACTTTATACCCAGGTGATCGTCGCGGGTTTGGCGGGGTGTTGAGGCTAACAAATATCTCAGATTAGACATAAACGGGGTTAGAAATGAGCGGGTGTTCGTCGCTGCTCGTCAGGGGTTCGTGGAGGGATTAAATTATTTTATTTGTGAGAGAATTTCCATTTCACTTTGGTTCGTTCGTCCGCTCGCACAGCCCAAACACGTTGCCATAATAATGCTTGCGTTTTCTCGATGCTGTGGTCTCGTGCGCATTCAACTAGAAGGTCGGGTCTGGAAGGGATTGTCCGCCTCCTAATGCAACGCATTTTGAATCCTCGCTTCTTGAGTGAGACGGAATCCTACGACGTGGCGAGCAATACCAGCCAGGCGCTTCTATGAGGGCGACTACATCATCACTGGGAGCAAGGACAACACATGCCGCATCTGGAGGACGTGAGCGTGGAGGAAATAAGTAATAGTTTTGGTCGTCGAAGGAGCACGATTGATCGATGGAAAATTTCATTTCGTTGTGGAGCTACGCGGCGAGCGTGAGCGAGAGAAACGAGAGAAAAGCGTCAGCATGTATGAGCAGGCACCAGGCTTCCGCTCTTGGCCCCCGTACGAGCGTGGGCGTCCTAACTGTGAGCGCGCCATCGGAGAACTGTCGTGTAGTTGGCTTGAATTTTAATGGATGGTCCGTTTCATTGCGTTCCGGCGAACTATGCGACACCGAGGCTGATCTACGGGCCTAGGCGCCACATCCTGTATCTATAGTTGTTGAGGTGTGTATTAGTCTGTTACGTCGAGGCGGGGGCGCTGACGTCCGCGAGCTGCTGAGGTTCGGCGCTCGGACCCACTTCCTGCTCCGCCGCTCCCAGGGCGGTGGTGTCCTCCTGCTCCGCCGCTCCCATGGTGGTGGTGTCCTCCCCCTCCGCCGCAGCCAGGGTGGCGGTGACTTCCTCCTCCGCCGCAGCCAGGGTGGCGGTGACTTCCTCCTCCGCCGCAGTTAGGGTGGCGGTTTCCTCCTGCTCCGCCGCGGCCGGGGTGGTGGTGTCCTCCTGCTCCGCCGCGGCCACCCGCACCACCGCTGCCTCCCGCGCCGCCCGTACATCAGAAACCAAGTCCGGACCCACCCGCGCCTCCGCCACCTCCAGTGCCGCCCGTGCATCGGCGCCAGGCGTCAACCCCAGCGTCTCGTAGTTCCCCAGAATGTACGCCACGTGTTTCGCATTCATGTCCGGACCCCTCTGCACCAACGCAACCTCCAGCGCCGCCCGCGCGTCGGCCGCGGGCATCAGCCCCAGCTTCGCGAATGATGACAAAGTGATTGATATCATCGCGGAATTCATGTTTCCCGCCACCCGCACTACCGCAGCCTGGAGCCAGGGGCTTACATTCGTCCACTTTTGGGCTCAGCGTAAGCACCTTTTGAGGGATACTCTGACAGGCTGGGTGGCGTCGGTGACAAAAACGGCTCAGGTTGAGCTAAAACGTGGATGAGTGTAAGCCCATGCCTCCAGCGCCGCCAGCGCCGCAGCCCCCGGCGCCAGCCCCAGCCTGGCCAGACCATGCAAAGCGTCCGTCACATGCCGCTCGCCCATATTCGGAGCCACCCGCACGACCGCAGCATCCATCGCCGCCCACGCACCAGCCCCCGGCAGTCGCCCGAGCGCACCGCAAGCCAAAATGGTTTTTGACACGTAACGGGGGGATAATTTCGGAGCCACGTGTACCACCCGCTGTTCCAGCGCCGCCAGCATGTCCTCGACACCCGCGTCGTCGGTGGCAAGCTTCTTCGTCGCGCGCATCTTCGCCACGGCGTGCATGATGTTGGACAATTCGTGAATCTGGAGCTGCCCGTCGACGCACATCTCTTGCGCCCGCACCATCAGCCCGCGAAAGCTGTCGTGCGCAACATGCCTGGATTCACAGAGCTCACCAAGCCTGCTGAATGCTTGTGACACTTTGACGGCGCTGAGGTTGGGGAGCTCGTCAGCCACCAGGCGAAGCAGGCCCTCCGGGTCAGTCTCCCGTTCGATGCGGTTTTTCAGCAAGGCTCCGGGGGGAGGACCGCCCGGGCGGACGGCTGGGGGGCGGGCGGCGGCGGCGGGGGAAGGACCAGTGCCGCTCCCGCCGCCCCCGCGCATTCCGCCGCCGCGACTGCCTCCACCCTGTGTGTCGGCGCCGTAACCTCCCCACACCCCCGGCGCCGCGCCGCCAGCCGCCCGGTCTCCAACGCCCTCCCCCCGCGCCGCCTTCTCCTCCGGTGTTAGACGATCATTATCGCGGGCGGCGCGGGTAGCGGCGGCGTGAGCAGCGGCGAGTTTGTCGCTCAGCGAGGAAGCGCTCAGAGCACTGCGGGAGGAGCTCAGGCCGCGGGTCCAGCCGCCGCCACCGACGCCACAGCCGCCGCCGCCGACCCCGAGCCAGGCGAACGCATCGCCCCCTTGGCAGACGGCACCCAACAAGTGAAGATTCGGAGGAGCGGCACCGCCCAGCGCGCGGGCCAAGATGCCTGAACCCGACGCGACAACACGGACGCGGGATGCCGACCGCACAGTCGCCAACATCGTGTCCTCGTGCGAGAGCCGCGCTTTCGGCTGTGGCAGTGCGCGGAGAACGGTGGGAGAAAATGGGCATTGAGTGTGCGGGAGAAACCCCCCCGCTACTGCTCGGATAAATCTCGGAACAAACAACGAAACTCTCGAAGCGTGTGACCGCATGTCACCACACCACACATCACCAGGTTGCCGCACCCCGCCGGTGGTCTCGCATCCGCCTCTACTCACAATGTCGCGCTGCGAGCAGCTTGTTGCATCTCTTTCTAACCCCACAGCGTGTTAAGGGCACCATATCAACGCCGCCTGCTCAACAGAGAAGCCTTCGCCTAGCAAAAATAACGAAAGATGAAGGTGGCGACGACGGTGGCTCAGGCGTCGTCGCGGTGCGTGGGAGCGGCGAGGAGTGTCAACGGCGGTGGTAAGCGATTGACGGCACCGCTCTCGGGTAGGCGGCATGCGGCGCCTCGCCGCTCATCAACCAGGCGCGCGGCGGCGTCGGAGGCGACGGGTGAACCACCACCACCAGAAGAGAAAGACCGGGCCCCGGCCCCCGAGAGTCCAGCAAAAAAACAGATGCTCGTTGTCGTGCCCCCCCACCCGCTCATCAACCACTGGCTGGGCATCGCCCGCAACGCCACGACGCCGCCGCCCGTCTTCCGCAGCACCCTGGGCGAGCTCGGCCGCGCGCTCGTCTACGAGTGCGTGCGCGACTGGCTCCCCACGTTCACCACTACGGTGGAGGGGCCGTTGGGCGGAGCGGCGGAGGCAGGCGCTTACACTCGTTCAGATTCCAGCTCAACTTGAGCTCTTCTGTCCACCGTGTACCCAAACTTAACTCATGAATGTGTCCTGGTGTTGCTCAAGTTGAGCTGTAACGTGAACGAGTGTAAGCCCCTGGGCGCAGGTGGAGCTGGTGGACCCCTCGCAGCCAATCGCCGTGGTGCCCATGCTGCGTGCCGGGCAGGGGCTTACACTCGTTCACATCTCAGCTCAACTTGAGCGCTTATTATGGGATAGGGAGTGCGCTTAGGGATTGTGTAGCCCGTGTAAAGGGGGTGTTAGGGGGTGTTCGGGGTGTGTAGGGTGTTTTGTGTGTGCCAGGCATGGCTCAAGTTGAGCTGAGAAGTGGACGATTGTAAGCCCCTGGGGCCGGGCTGGTGATGTTGGAGGAGGCCCAGACCGTGCTGCCCGCGTCCGTGACCTACCACCTCGGCTTCGCGCGCGACGCTGAGACGCGGCAGACCACCATGTACCTCAACAAGCTGCCCAAGCAATTCATGCCGGGCAGGGGCTTACACTCATCCACTTTTCAGCTCAACCTGTGGCCGTTTCTGACACAAAATACACCCTAAATACCCCCTAATGCCCTCTAACACCTACTACACACCCCCTTAATATCCCCTAAATACCCCTTAAGCGCACCCCTATTCCACAGAACCGCTCAAGTTGAGCTGAAAATTGGACGAGTGTAAGCCTCTGATGCCGGGGCAGCGCGTGCTCATCTGCGACCCCATGCTTGCCACGGGGGGCACCATGGCAGGGCAGTGCAGGTTGACCCTGGGTTTGCACAGTTGACCCTGATTCTGATTTTGCTTTCAACGCTTGAAACCAGCATGTGAAGACTCGCTTTCACACCTTGCTCTCAAACTCCAAGCTGCGCCGCTACACCATGGTGCAGGCCATCGAGGAGTGCTTGGCGCGCGGGGCCGAGGTGGGGCAATGTACTGGTTGACCCTCGGTTGACCCCAGGTTGACTCCAGGTTGACCCAAGGTTGACCTCAGGTTGACCCCAGGTTGACCCCAGGTTGACCCCAGGTTGAACCCTGGTTGATGAGTGCTTGACCCCGACTTTGAACACTTGAACCTGCTTGCTTTCAGCGCTTGAAACTTCAATCTGATAACTTGCTTTCAAAATCTGCTTTCAACTGCAATGACTTGCGCCACTACACGGAGGTGGGCAACATCCGCATCGTGTGCATCGTGAGTTGCCCCCCGGTAAGGCGGTGCAAGTTGACCCGACGAAACCAACGTTGAAAGCGCACGAAACTATTGGCTTGACACTAGATTGTGGTAAACTGCTTTAAAGTTTTGCTTTCAATTTCAACTTGCGCCGCTACACCCTGGCGCTCACCCGCCTGTCGGACAAGTACCCGGTGGGGTGGTGCAGCTTGACCCTAGGATGACACCAATTTGACCCCGCTTGGTTGCAACGCTTGAACCTGACAAATGTTAGCTGCTTTCACAGGTTGGTTTCAACTGCAAGCTGGGGACACTACAACCCGGGGCTACAGCTGTACGCCGCCGCGATCGACGAGGTACAGCGGTGCAGGTTGACCCTTGGCTGACCCCAGGTCGAGCCCGCTCGATTTCAATGCTTGAAACTCTGACATCTGATGAGGTGCTTTCAAACTTTGCTTTCAGCTACAACGGTGCATGTTGAACCCAGGTTGACCCCAGGTCGACCCCGCTTGGTTTCAAGGCTTGAACCCGAGCGAAGACGAGCTGCTTTCAAGCTTTGCATTCAACTGCAACATGCGCCAGTACGACGAGGTGCTCAACGAACGGGGGTTCATCGTGCCGGGCCTGGGTAGGGCGGTGCAGGTTGAGCCTATGGAACCCGAGTTGAAATCGCCTGGAAGTAAGCGCTTGAAACTGAAGTGTGACATAGAGCTACCGCTTACACTTAAGCTTTCAAATTCAACTTGCGCCGCTACACTTGGGCGACTCTACAATTACCAAACTCTACTACTACTAGTTGGCTCTCGAACTCCTGACTTCTGTAGTGGCCATGGCGGCAGCCTGGCCGGCCTCGTCGAGAAGAGCGAACTCGTCACCGCCGCCAACAGCATCCCGGCCTATACTTGTCGCCCCTAAACTAGCCTAGCTAGTAAGCACTGGCCCCTAAACTAGCTTCAACTAGCCTAGTTTAAACCCCCTAATTGTTACTTACCCACTGTAGTCCACAATGATGACCCGCTCACCCACTAACCACTAGCCCCTAAACTAGCTTATAACTAGCATGGTTTAATCCCCCCCATCGGCAGCACTGCATCGACTCGGTTTCAATTTCCACCATTGACGTTACTCTCACACCCAAAACGGTTTCCCTACTACGACTTGCGTTTTCAACATACGTGAGCGCGGCCAGCCCCCTCGGCGGCAGCCGCGGCGCACCCGTCACGCATCGCAGGAAGCCGCGCTGATCCCCCGCTGCTCTATCGCTCTGCGGGGGGCAACGCGAAAGCCTGGTGCCTGCTTCCACGCGCGGAATCGTCACCAACATTGTCATTTGTTTGCAGCCGCGAAGCACGCTGCATGTGTGAGGCGCGCTATCGCATGACAAATATCCGCCCACCATCTCATCATCATCCGCCCACCGTATACCACCATCCGGGGCAAAGCACAAACATACCGCTCCAGAATCCTCCAAGAGACTCGGCGCAACACGCTGCCCTTGCCAGTAGGATCAGATAAATAATGCTCTCCACGTCAGGAGATGTCCGGCAAACGCAGTGTCGGCGTTCCGCAGAAGGCTGATCTCCTCGAAATCGAGGGTCTGTTTTCCCAAGGATGGCGATCTGGTCGGTCTTTCGGCGAGGCGGTCGGAGGGATTCTCGTAGTGGACAGTTGTGATTGGTCGAACGTTCAACGTGATTCGACACCGTACCCTCGATACCAGATCCGAACTGAGTTTAACTGAACAAACGTGCGTTGGTCATCTGGTATAGGTGGATGACCTGGCGAGCATGATTGGTCTACCCATACCACCGGTGGCGGCGGCAGCGGCGGCAGCGGTGGCGGCAGCGGCAGAGGTAGGGAAGTTACCCCATACATGGGGAGTACTTGCGCGGGGTTGAAAATGACATACTCCACGTGGCAGGGTTCAGTCAGTAACATCCATGGCTTCCGTGCGGGTGGTTTGTAAAGTTGGTCGATTTATAACATGTAGTCGTCGGGACACCACAGAATAACATAAGCGTCCTTGTGTCATCTCAGTCCTCGCCGTCCCATAGTTCGTGTGGCTGTCGCAGTTTCGACGTTGACGACACCCGGTGTCTCTCCATGGCATGACATGGCACTGGCCCTTGAATAGGGTTCAGACACCACACGACAATATCGCAATCAGAGAAGCAGTCACGCGTAAGCGCTTTGGTGGCTCAATTGGTCAAAGCGACTGATGGGACGTATTGACCAGGGGCTTACACTCGTCCCGTTTCCAGCTCAACTTGACGCTTTGTGTGGGATAAGGGGGTGCGCGTAGTTGTTGTGTAGCCAGTACAAAGGGGGTAGTAGGGGGTGTGTAAGGGTGTGTAGGGTGTTTTCTTGTGCCAGACACGGCTCAAGTTGAGCTGAGAAGTGGACGAGTGTAAGCCCCTCGTGTTGACCCCACCGACGAGTACTTTGACAATGAGCATGACGCCGCCGCCAGGATTCTGACGTGCGTAGCTTAGACTCACGTCACAATTCGGGGTGAAGTAGAAGCCTCTGCCGAACCATCCCCCGTCCGTTGCGCTTCCCACCTGGGGGCAGGGTCTACAGGCACACTTCATTCGATCCCGCCCGCCGTCAACCGGGGCCGGGTGCAGGTGTGAGGTGCTTACTTGAGAGAGACAGACGCTTCCGCTAGTCAAAGGAGGCAACAGGCTTTCAGTCGCCCTGCCCCCTGTGAGAGTGAGATGCTTCCGCTTGCATATAGCGGATGCACCAGACAGGCTGTCAATCGCCCTGCCCCACGGCGCTTGCTTGAAACGTGCGTACACGTAGTCGAGCAACTAGTCGGATGGAGAAGAGGCAGAAAAAAGGTGTGGGGACACGCCCCTCAGCCCCCACCTTGTCGAGGCGGAAGTTCTGTAGCAGTATCGCCCACGAGTTTCCAACGGAGGTGCCGTGGAACAGGGGCTTACACTCGTCCACTTCGCAGCTCAACTTGAGCCGTTTCTGTCACAGAAGAACACCCTACACACGCCAAACACCCCGTTACACCCTCTTGACTCGGGCCACACAACCCCTACGCGCACCCCCTATCCCAAACAAAGCGCTCAAGTTGAGCTGAAACGTGGACGAGTGTAAGCCCCTGTCGTGGAACAGGAGGCGCTCGTTGACGCCCGCGCTTCCGAGGCGGCGCGTCATCTCCTTCTTCTTCGTGGTGTATGCCGCCTCCAGCGCCGGGTTCACGGCGTAATATACACAGTGGATCTCCTGCCCGCACGCTCCGCCGCCGCGGGTGACCTGAGCCTCGGCGTGGCGAAAGTGCCACTCCTCAGGGGCTTACACTCGTCCACTTCTCAGCTCAACCTGAGCGGTTTGTGACACTCAAAATATACCCTAAACACCCCCTGAACACGCCCTAGACACTCTTTGACCCCCTTAATACCCTTCGGAGCATGCCCTATCCTTCAAAAGGTGCTTACGTTGAGCTGGAAAGTGGACGAGTGCAAGCCCCTGCCACTCCTCCGCCGAGCCGGGTATAAGGCTGACAACGGAGGGGCAGAGGCAGTTTCCGCTGACGCCCACCTTCGGGAGCGCGGACATGCGCCCACCGCATAGACAAAAAGCCATCTTCAGCGACGCACGCGGGGGCGAGGTGGAGGGAACGATGGAGCGCTGAGCGGGTTGCAGTCGCCGTCGCGCGCGTTGGCGCTGTGGTTGTGTGGGCGGCCGCATACAGTAGCTCTATAAAATATCCGGACCTCCGAGAAAAGAGAAAATGCTGACTGCGTCTCCTTCGCAAGCGCAGTACTCGTAGCTCTACGAGTACGAGTAGGTCACCCAAAGCCGGCCACCAACGCACCACGCCCGCGCCCACTACTGCACTTGCCCAACTTGCGCACTTCAAAGCAATTGTATTCATCTTTCTCGGAAGGGACTACTGGTAGTCTGTGTAGCCGGCCCAAGCCCGGTCCGCGCACCCGCTGCTGCACACCGCGGCCGCGACACCTGCGAGGTGAAATATACGCCCTCACGACTGAACCAAGCCCTGTGTGGTTCCACCCACACCGCCGCCGCCCACCCTCTCGGCTGGTTCCCCCCCCAACCCCCCGGTCCTGTCGTTGCTTGTAGGGCTTCCAGCTACTGATCTGCCCCCACACACCCCGGGCACCGGCGGCGCGCTTCGACGGCTGCAACGTATCGCCCCGCCGCTCCGCGCCGCCCCTTCGCCGCCAACCGAGAACCACGAGCGTCAAAATAAGCACCACAAGAGCAAAGTGCTTAGGGTTGCATTCTTTGTTTTACGCTTGAGAGTCACCCACGCCGACTCAACCCCCGTACCGTCTGCGGCTGGCAACCCTGACTGCAGGTCGTCCACCCCCGCGGCGCCGGCGGCCCCTGGCTGTGTGCGCACAGTACACCGGTCTTGCTCCGCACCTTTCGCCATGGACTCTGAAGCGAGGCGCCGCGTGTGCGTGGAGTTCCGCGTCAAGCTGAGCCAGGACACGGGGCAGGGGCTTACACTCGTCCACCTTTCAGCTCAACGTAAGCGCTTTTTGTCAGACAAGGGGTGTTTAGGGGTTGTGTAGGGGGTGTTTATGGCGGTGATGGAGGGGTTGTTAACGCGTTTAGGGGATGTTTTGAGTGTCAGAAACGGCTCAGGTTGAGCTGAGAATTGGACGAGTGTAAGCCCCTGACACGGGCGTGGACCTCCCCGCCGACGCCTGCGCGCAGCTGCTGGGCTTGAACTTTACGGGTCTGGACGGGGAGGAGATCACTCTGCAGAGCAACCCCGGACGCTTCTACGCGTGCTTGGGTGTGGAGATCAGGGAGCAAGCGCGCCTCGCCGGGCGCACTGACAAACTGTACTTCGCGATGTGGCTGTACCGTCAGGCAGGGGCTTACACTCGTTCCAATTCAGCTCAACTTGAGCCCTTCTGTCCACCGTGTAACCCAACTTAACTCATGAATGTGTCCTGGAGGTGCTCAAGTTGAGCTCTTACGTGAACGAGTGAAAGCCCCTGCCGTCAGGCTGCCGAGATCCACAACAACCCGGAGGGCATGAGACACATCGCCATGTGCTACATGTCCGGCAGGGGCTTACACTCGTTCACTTCTCAGCTCAACTTGAGCATTTTTTGTGGGATATGGGGTGCGCGTAAAGACTGTGTAGAAGGTATTGAGGGGGTGTTAGGGGATGTTTATGGTGTGTAGGGTGTTTTTGTGTGTCAGCCACGGCTCAAGTTGAGCTGAAAAGTGAACGAGTGTCAGCCCCTGATGTCCGGCCAAGGCGTGTTGGTGAAGGAGGACCCTTCGAACCCTGTGCAGGCTGTGTTTTGGCTTCGGAAGGCTTCATACCTGGGTGACGCTGACGCCCAAGCTCTCCTCGGCACTGTCCTTCTGTCGGGTAACGCGCTCGCCGGGGTCGAGAAGGACGCGGCGCGCGCGGTCGCTCTATTCACGGAGGCCGGGGAGGATTACTTCCTGGGAATGTGCTACTTGGAGGCAGGGGCTTACACTCGTCCACTTTTCAGCTCA
>Ga0307488_10004860_pt1 | contig 11169 bp, 12 predicted proteins | sample SB02metaG_FD_202248 | JGI IMG/M metagenome (GOLD analysis project Ga0307488, IMG submission 202248) | Sea-ice brine microbial communities from Beaufort Sea near Barrow, Alaska, United States - SB 0.2 | ecosystem: Environmental > Aquatic > Marine > Coastal | place: USA: Alaska | collected...
CTGTACAAATTCATATTCGCTGTCTGACATTATATTATACCTTATCATATATATTTATTTAAAATTATTTAATAAATAATCAAATACAGCAGGATTACTTATCGGAGTATCCGTTTCTAAACGCGGGGCAATACTCATCGTTTGCATCTCCTGAAATAACATTTTAGCAGCATAAGGTATATTTATATTCACAGTATTTTCATTAGGATCATTACTTATTAAACCAGTTGTTTCATCAATCGGACAAGTATACTTATCTGAACGCTCCATCATTGATTCATTCAAAAATGAACTTATTCCGTGTGATATTATACTATCCCTCTCCATTTCTCCTATGCGACCACCACCATTATTTGATCTACCATGAGCAGGTTGTCTTATTAAACTTTGTAACGGACCAGTAGAACGACTGTGCATTTTGTCCGCGACCATATATTTTAATCTCTGATAATACGTAGGTCCTATAAAAATTGATGTATGTAATTGTTCACCATTCATACCATTATACATTACCTCATTTCCCCATTCTTCATAACCATATTTTTCCATCAATATCGCATAATCATTTATATCATTGTTCTGAAATGGGGTCGCATCTCCCAAAAATCCTCCTAAACAAGAACTTTTTCCTAAGACAACCTCTAATAATTGATTGATTGTCATACGACTCGGTATTGCATGAGGATTAACTATCATATCGGGTACAATACCATCCTTCGTAAAAGGCATCTCTGATTGTTCCAATAACATACCACAAACACCCTTTTGACCAGGCCTTGATGAAAATTTATCACCTATCTCGGGTATCTTATTTTTACGAATTCTTATTTTACAAGTTCTCATATTATCCCTATTCTTATAAACAACTACCTTATCAACAATACCCGATGTACCGAATTTAATCGTTTTCCCTGAAACCGATATTATCTTATTTGTGTTTCTATCATATTCGCAACGAGCTATTATTGCATCATTCGCATCAACATACATTCCTTCGCGAATAAATCCATGCTCATCTAATTTATCAAAATTTATCTTTTGTTTGTTCCTAATATCTCTCTGTAATAAAGGATTCCCAAATAAAATACGATTTCCTGAACCAGATATTTCTTCCTTTTCACTATAACTCCTGTAATATAAGGACTGAAATATACCCCTCTCAATAGAACTCTTATTTATTATTACAGCATCCTCCTGATTATATCCAGAATATGTCGCGATCGCAACTATTGCATTCGCACCGTACGGTAATTTATCTACATCTGTATATTTCTTGAATCTTGTCGTCACCAATGGCTTCTGTGAATAATTTAAGATATGAGCAAATGTATCAAATCGTGTATTATATGCAGAAGAATACATCCCTACCGCAGCTTTTGTCTGTTGTGATGAAAATACATTCCTAGGATATTGACTATGCTCTGGAAAAGGAATATTTAATGTAACTGCACTCAATATTAAACTTGAATGTATCTCACTGTGCGTATACTTCTTATCTATCGAATAAATATCCTTTGATATTAATAATGCTTCTGTCTCCATTGAATCAATATATTCTATCATTGATTGTTTCTCCTCTAAATAATCAAGATATGATGTCTTATGCTTTGTCTTTATTGCCATTAATTCTTCCCTATGATACATTTCATCATATATAGATAAGTTGGGATCAATATCATACATATGACCTCTTATTAAACGAGTCCAATTTTTCGCATACGAATAATCACCATCAATTAATTTATTTGTATACTTAGGCCCGACCTTCTGTAATACGAAAACAGGTCGCAATAATCTCCCTGAATCTGAAAATATATATATTTCATTTTTCTCAATATCCCAATAAATTGAAGTATATAAATGTATGATACTATTTAATTTTAATAATCTCATTATACGATGCAAAAATTCTGGATCACGATGAACTCCTATCCATCTACCATTTACAAAAACCTTACAAGTATTATCTAAATCACGATTGATTATCTTCTTTAATAATAATAAGCCATGATCTAATAATGCCTCCACAATACCTTCAGTGGAAATATTAAATGAAACTTGCGCCATTATTGATAAATGATTGATAATTCCTACATTCCCACCATCAGGAGACTCTGATGGACATACAAATCCCCATTGAGAATTATGTAATTTTCGTGGACCTACCATCTTTGATCCCGAAGGCATAGGATAAGATAATCTTCTTAAATGTGATAAAGTCCCTAACATTACATTGCGATTTAAATCCTGAACTATACCCTGTCTACCACTCAAAGCTGTACCAAATACAGCTCCAAATGATTTGCCTATCGTTTCCATCACTTTAATATTGAAAATTTTCTTAGTATTCTCTTCATTGATAATATTAATAATATCATTTCCATATTGTCTGAAATTATATTTATATTCCTTATCTATCTTTAAAGATACACCTCTCTGAAAAGTTGACCACAGTTCGCGATATAATTCTAATAATAATGAACCAGCTAAATCAATCCTTTTGTATGAATATGAATCCCTATCTGTTTCCTTAATTCCCTTGCAATACGTTATTAATAATTTACGAACACCATATCCTAAGAAATTGGATTTCTCAAAATCATTACTATAATTCGGTAGGAAATTATGTTTTAAAATATCAATCACATTTATCGTCTCTTTACCCTTCGTATGCATTGCTATGAATTTATAAGCTCCCCTCTGAGACATTATTATATTTGAATCCTTAATTGATGGATCCATTAATTCATATAATTCCTGTTTTAATTCTTTACTATCATTTTCATAAATAATTGTTTCTAAAATATCTTTATCACTTATCTTTCCTAATGCTCGGAATAAAATAAGTAAAGGAATCATTACTTCTATTCCTAAAATTCTTACTGTAATGCGATATACATATTTTGAATCCTGTAAAGATACATCCATATTACTCGGAACATAACTAAGCTTTACGCGATTTAATTGAATGTGATTCGTCCTAGATGACTGAAATCCTTCGCTTGAAACACTCTTAATTACAGCCTGCATCGGATTTACTTCATCGGATGTCTTGTTAATATACAAAATATCATTGATTTTTGTCTCTTGAGATAAAAAAACCTTCTCCTTCCCATTGATAATGAAATAACCACCATGATCATAAGGACATTCACCCAATTCTGTTAATCGTATCGCATCCATCCCATTCAATATACACATCTTGGATTTTACCATTATCGGTATCGTACCGATATTTATTTTGGGGAAATTTTTAATAACGATTCTATCTTCAAATGTATCTCTGAAAACAACTCCTAGATTACAAAATATTGAAGAAGCATACGTATATCCCTTTAATCTGGCGATATTTGGATACATATAACGACTCTCTTCATCAATGTATTCAATCGGTGAAGAAACATATATGTTTTCTTTGGATTGATCTATTTCACCCTTCTCTGGTCCATCTTCACGAATCGTTTCACCATAAAAAATACTGATTTCATATCTATATTTTCCATTCTGTTCATCCTTGTAAATTAATTGAGGATTCTCACGTTTAATAATATATTCAATCCCATTCGTCTTTGAATAAATAAATTCATTGAATGAATCAATCTGATGCTGAGATTTATAATTTGGATTGTCTCTGAAATATGTCTCAATAATCGCCCAAACATCTAATGGCTTTATTTCACTTAATTTTATCTTTGTATCTTCATCTATCATTAATTCTGGTTCTGGTTCAAATTTACTAAAATCAGTACTCATTATATTATAGTATTATAAATCTTTTTAATTTGAAACTTATTTCTAGTAACAATTATAGAAATAAATGAATTATGATAAATTCCTAAAAACAATCGTTTATAAGGAAAGAAAAAAAACAAATAGAAAAAATTCTAGAAGAAAAAATTCTAGAAGAAAAACTAGAAGAAAAAATTCTAGAAGAAAAAATTCTAGAAGAAAAAATTCTAGAAGAAAAAATTCTAGAAGAAAAAATTCTAGAAGAAAAACTAGAAGAAAAACTAGAAGAAAAACGGAAAAAGCTAAAATGGATGCACGTGTTAGTCTTAAGAATGGATGGTATAAATGTACAGTATCTTTACCCAAAATTGAATCTTTGAAACAAATGAGTATATATATGCCGAGTGTAGGTCGTATGAATGATCGCGAATACACATATTATGCTCTATTTACAGACGATGAATTGTCAACATTATCTCTTGAACAACCCGATGAAATCGTAGATACAATACTTATTGATGCAGGTGTACGGAATCATCTAAACAGAATGAGTTCGTCTATTCTTATAAAGAAAGCCAAAGAAGTTGGCTACAAAATGTATGAGATTAAAGATTGTGGAAAAGAAATACTGATTGATATGATAATTAACATAGTATCTAAACCATATAATGATACTATAATAGCACAAGCAAGTGATGTTGCTCGCGCGAAATTTCAAGTAGGGGAATTATCGCCCAATCCTACACCAAATCAAATTAAAAAAGACAAAAATAAAAAAAAATATAATAAAGATTCACCAAATACCATGGTTTATGTTTATCCAGTACATGCACCCCCTCTTAGTTATTTTAATGATGATGAAAGTAGGGGGGGTGCAATTTTAACATTCTATATACAAGAAGGAAGAAGTATACATATGCCCGGTTCTAAAAATATCCGTTTAAAATCAGGTACCCACCCCGTACTAGGCGGGAATAAAAATTTTTCTTTAGTGAGAGTCATAAACATAACAGATTTCCCTTTTCATATTTTTAAAGGTAAAATAGAAAAACTACCACCAATAATACGAGCAGAATTTGAAAAACAACGCAACCCATTCCCACTAGGTAGTATGGAATGGTATCAAGAAGAAAGAAAAAGAGAAAATCCTAAATATAAACCTGAAATACCTGAAATACCTGAAATACCTGAAATACCTGAAATACCTGAAATACCTGAAATACCACTAGGTAGTAGAGAACCCGGAAATCAACCAAAAGTACAAGGACTATCTGATACACCAGAAGAACAACCATATTTTGGTAAAAAACAAGTATCTTCACAACAACCTGTTTCTAAGCGTTATAAAAGTCACAAGATGGCGGAGCCAGAGCCGGAGCCGGAGCCGGAGCAGGACGAAGATTTTGACACCAAGCGACCCGAGCACATGCCCCAAGCAGCTGCGGGAGGAAGAGGACGACCAGATGTTTTTTCATATGATGATGCTGTAAAAGCATCAGCATCAGCACCAGCAATTCATATACCGGCAATTCATCCACTAGCAATTCATCCACCAGATATAGATTATACAACATTGAGAGAAGAATTATTGGACGAAATTAAGGGTAAATATCAAAGTGCGCATACTCACAAAATGGGGGGGAATGCTTATAACGAAGATAAAAAAAAATTTTGTGGTGATAAAGGGGTCCCTGATACTGAGACCCTTTATACAAAATATTGGAAAAATGCAGCATTAACAAGCAAGACACTAGACAGAGAATCAGAATCATTTCATAAAGATAAAACAAATATTGAAGAATGTTTGAAAATCCGTGTTTTCTTAGAAGATAAATTTGATGAACTCCTAGAAAAACCAGAATATAGTGAAATAAAAGCAGATTATCAAAGTTCTCCTAATTATACATCTCATAAATTTCAAGTCTATGCTTTACGAGTATTACGTGATATTTTTAATGGTACATTAATTGATACCGACGAACGTCTACACATCGGACCGCATTATCGCAAAACTAATGAAATCTATAATCATTACGTTCCGCGACGAAGGGATCCTACAAGATGAACCATATTAGAGGGAGTCTTGAATAAATAATGAGGATAATATTTTGAGATACAAGGGAAACATCTGTGAAGGTCTTTATTAATTCATCAAAATTTAAAAGATATCTTTCTATTTTGTTTATTTAAAATGATTTTAAATATATCAAATTAATAGAATGCCATCAAAAAATCAATTGTTTAAAATTAATCCAGATTTAACAATTATTAATTTACTCTTGGAAATATTCGGATTAGACGATTTGGAAGATACTCGCTATTTTACAAAACAAAATATGATTGATTCAAATATTGTTGCTAAAATAAAAGAAAATATAAATATTATTAAAGGTTACTATTTACCATGCAAAAAAAAATATCTCTATAATCTTACAGAAAGTAAATGTATCACAATATTTAGACAATTTATTAGATCATTTCATTATAAATGCATTGGTCTTGAAAAAAGTATTGGTGGAATAAAAATAATGACTTATCGCCTCATATATAATGATAAAGAACAATTATCCCCTACCAAAAAAGAAGAACAAAGAAAATATATTATATCATTTGATATGTAAACTATATCACAATACAATCAAATTAAAATTTGATTATTTTTTTAATAACATAATTAAAACAATTATGTCCTCTAAGAATAAAACAACACCCACCTTGCAAGCTATTCCTTTGCGTATGAAGAATCACACAAATATGGACCATCTCTTTTCTGTCCATAACTTCGCGGTCGCTGTAAATTATTATGTTTTACGACCCCAAAAAAAAAATAATAGTTGATTTTGGATCATCAAGACCTTGTGGGAAAAATTATCATAAATCATCTATTCATGCTGAACAAAATGCCCTTAACTTTTGTCTCAGTAATGATAAAAATAATCGCTTTCACATCTATATCTCTAGATACAATCGGTATGGTTTTCTTAAACAAACTCATTGTTGTCGTTCTTGTACTCAATTACTAAAGAAATATAAATATCATAAAAAAGTATTCACTTTTGATGATCAACAAAATATTATCCCAGCCATTGTTGATAATCCACAAATATCACTTGCTTATAAAATCAAACACAATCTATAATTATTCCCATACATTTCTTCTCCTAGTATTTCTTTTTTTATAGTTTCACCCATATTATTTATTCTTTGTAAAGTATTCATAAAATGAAGGTATCCTAATCAAATTTACTAATAGATGAACTAAAAACAAGGAGTTAGTGCGAATCGGGGGGGGGACCCCGCTGCCGAGATCTCCCAATATAACCCACCATTAGAAAGTGAATGTTCCAAATAAAGATTCACGAATTTTAAATCGTTTTTGATAATTGCTTTCTCTTTTTCACGAATCATTTCATCATCCGAATAGAGAGGTGATTTACTCCAAGATCCCCAGGTATCAAAATTTAAAATTGTGTTCACAATGTCCCACAACCGGGTATCACACGTCTCCTCCAAACGAATGTAAGCCGGATTTTCCACATACCATTCTATTTCGGGTAGCAATAAGTCAAAATGGCGATCCGAATCGGTAACAGGATGACATTCAATCATAGGATGTTTTAATTCCCTCAACTCATTCAGGATATCAACTGTTCCCCAGTTCTTTTTAATCGTCATTTCCCTGCGAAATCTACTAGTGACTTCCCCTAGTCTTTCCTTTTCTACAACCTCCTGTTCTGCTCGTTTGCTTTCCAACGTCGGGGGTATCCTTGTAAAGGGTGACATGTTTTTCATAGGGTGGTACCGACCTGCCCTGAGCTGCGGTGGGTCGGTAAGGCTTAGGAAGCGTCGTCCAGGCATAGTAATCATTGAGCAGTCGTGCTCACCCCACCTCTGAGTCAGTTTGATATCCATGAGCAAATCCTTAGAAGGATGCTTCCTGGATCGAAGCATAGGGAAAAGGACCTCATCTACAAGTCTAGGGTCCAACTCTATCTGGACCTTCTGTCTGAAGAGCTGCTGCACGAGACACGCGCACATTGTTATCTTTCTTTTATTTATTGTTAAAAGAACTCATAAAAATACATCAAATTTACAAAAAAAAACCCGATGATCCATAATGCTCCCTGAAGAGACTTTTGCTATGAGAAGGATACGGACAATCTTAACCGAAACATTGTAGGATGCGCTATCCAATTTCGTCACATACCCTGATAGGAGGTGGTGATTGTAAATCTCCAAGAAGAAATTGATAAACTTCGTCAGGGAATAGAGTTCCATCTTCTCCGGGTTGATACTTGCATACCCGAAGATATGTATCGTAATCCATACGAGACTTATTGACCTTATCCTGGCAGTCTATCCCTTCCTGTAAAGTAGAACCATCTACCATCACATATTTACCTGGACTCCGACACACCGCCATCCAATTGATCTTGTGGCACTCACAACTCATTTTATCTGTTTCTAATAGTATATCCTACTAAAATATCAAATTTCAATAAGATATTAATCTATTTACTAATAAATGAGTGAGTTCAATCTTAAAACAGGAGATCTTATCCTTTTTGATAATGGAAGATGTAATCCCATTTCTTACCTTATTAAATTTTTTACAGAAAGCGAAATTACTCACACCGGTGTTATCCTAAAAGACCCCGATTTCATTGACCCTTCACTAAAAGGTTACTATGTATGGGAATCTGGTTGGGAAGGCAAACCTGACCCACAAGACGGAGAAATTAAATTTGGTGTGCAAATTACACCATTTGATGAAATTTGTGATAATTATAAACAAAAAAAAAGCGCCATCTTTATCAGAAGAATTAATTGCCCTCCTGAATATTTTAATGCAAATAAACTAAAAGAAATTCATAATACAGTCTATGATAAAATTTATGATTGTTTTCCACCTGATCTAATGCAAGCCGTTTTGAGAAAAGATAATCACCCGCAAAAAACGAGTCGTTTTTGGTGTAGTGCTTTAGTAGGATATATTTATACACAATGTCAGATATTAAACAATACAACTGACTGGAGTATTTTAAGACCCAGCGATTTTACTGAAAAAGGGGAAAGTATTTTGCATTTTAGTAACAATACATTCTTAGAAGACATCTTTCAAATTTATTAATTTATTCAGGAGTCACTAAATTGTACCATTATAATATCGCTACTATTTAAAAATATATCTTATTAAGATTCTATGTACCTTGTTTATATTCTCAAATGCGATAATAAAACTTATATCGGTATGACGAATGATTTCCTTAGAAGGTGGAGACAACATATCGGAGAATTAAAAGGCGGTGCTAAATATACTACCAGAAATGGTAAAGATTGGTATCCGATTTGTATTATTGATGGTTTTGATTCTATGCAAGAAGCTTGCCAGTGCGAATGGAAATTAAAACATAATAAAAAATATAAAGGTCCCCATAAAAGAATTCAATATGCTCATATGATGATTCAACAAGAAAAATGGACCTCCAAAAGTCCGATCATAAAAAATCAAAATCTAACTGTTTACATTGACGATGATTATAAAGACATCTTTCTAAATTTTCCTACTGAACAACTTTATTGGAAATGAATTTATTTCCTCATAAGATCATCCTTCATCTTCTTCACAACTCCACTGTTAATCATTTCCACCACTTCATCAACTGGTGTATTCTTAACAGTCCCTGATGCTCGCGCCTCTTCTTCCATCTTATCGTGGGCAAGTGTTAGAAGATTCCCAACGTATCCGTGTCCGTGAAGATGCATGATGGAACAGACATCAGGCAGATGGAATGAGAACTCGATGCTATTTTTTGCCGCATTAATGATTTCACAGAAACGTCCATTTGTGAAATCATCATAAGAGCCATAGCAAGAGGGAGACATATCTTCCATATTCAACAGGGTTGATGCAGTCTTCCCATCGGGTAGGGTCACAAGGGAACATTGAGAAAGATGCCAACAAATGGATCCAGGCATATCCTGATTACCATCAATCAGAATGATTGCTCCCTTGACCAGAGCATCTTTCATCTCACTGATCAATCTATTGTGCTGGACCTGATCCATTGTAACTGCATTACATATCCGGATCTTACTATCTTTTCTCGGGACAGCAATCAGATGTACAAGTGACATCAGTGCACTCGTACCTGCTAGAGAATACTTCACCGGATTCATTTTGTTCACAGTCCCAAAACCCCTGAAACCACCTGGGATTAGAATATCAAAGTGTTCCGACTGAGTTACCATCGTCCCTCCATCTTTAAAGGATTTGGAGCAATCAACCACCTCAAATACTGTCTTCCCGTTGGGAAGGACACCGCGAGGAATAGTGTCGTCAGCATTTCGGATCTCATCAATCTCATTTTTCTCCCATTTAAGGAAGGTCTTAGCTTCTTCACTCTGGAAGAACTCCCTATAGACACGTTTTGTGTTCCCACTGGCCATTTGTATGTTATTTATGGTTCCTTTCAAAGGTATCAAATTTTATTATTATAGCTTTATATATATATGAAAGATAAGATTTCTGGTATTTTCCTTTTTTTTGCAATAATTTTAGGGAATTTCTTAGATACGACTGTCGGTGAAAAATTAAAAACATTTTTATATAATAATACTATTGCTAAATTTTTTATCATTTTTGTGATTATTTATTATACTGTTAATTTCACATCTACTGATATCATACACCCCGCTGAACACCTGAAACACAGTGGTATTATATTTTTGTTATATATATTAGCTACGCGTAATTATTTGACAGTATCTATTCTTTCTTTTATTATGATTATAATAAATTATACTGTTGATACATATGTAACTTATCATGAAACAAAAACCAAAGATAAACAGAAGGTTGAACAATTTACTAGATATAGTGATATAATAACTTGGTCAATTATATGTATGATTTGTGTTGGATTTATCCTAAAATATTTAGAATTGACCAGAAAATATAAAGGATATACATTTAAAGAATTCCTTTTGTTTGAGCAAACATAATAAGACATCTTAACAAATTTGATTATATTTAGGAATACAATCCAACTTGCAAAATATGATGAATAATTACGTTAACCCTGTTGAAAGGAGGGTGGGTAAGTCTTTGAAAGAGTTACAAGGAGAGTCTAGAAAAAGAAACCTAGCGGAAGCTGATAGATTGTGTAAGAATATATGTTTATGTATAGGTTGGTCATTTGTATTGATGATGTTATTTTATCTTACAATAACGATTTTCATAATTACATTATTTGATACCCAAGGATGTTCTGATGATAAACGATGTACAGAATTTATGATAATTGAAGATTATTATTCGGGTAGTGCAGGGAATTAAGGAAAATGAATCCATCACCAGTAATAAGTGATAATAATTATTTAGTATCTTCATATTACACCAAGATATGTGAGTAATATGAATACATCATTTTAAATTTA
>Ga0307488_10004861_pt1 | contig 11168 bp, 12 predicted proteins | sample SB02metaG_FD_202248 | JGI IMG/M metagenome (GOLD analysis project Ga0307488, IMG submission 202248) | Sea-ice brine microbial communities from Beaufort Sea near Barrow, Alaska, United States - SB 0.2 | ecosystem: Environmental > Aquatic > Marine > Coastal | place: USA: Alaska | collected...
GGCGCCCGCCCGTGATGACCCGTACGCCGCCCCCCCCCCCGCGCCCCCCCCCTCGTACCTGGACCAGTGGAAGTCGCAGAACCGAGGGGCGACGGGACAGTGAATTTTGAAGGACCGAGGTTGTGAGGATGTGATGTCCGAGACGTACTGACTGGAATGGCGAGATATCCTTTAATGCTGTTAGTCACGAGGTCCTACCCCTACCAGAACACGCAGCAAGCACCACGTGGTTTACCAACGGAGAGTCTCGTGCGTACCCGTAGCGCTCGTACGCGCGTAGTACGAATTACACTCAACACAGATACACTCGACACACCAACGGCGCGAGTTGTGACCTCGTCCCACGCGAATTACACTCAACACAGATACACACCAACGGCGCGAGTTATTACCTCGTCCCACACAAATATTCACACGCGACACCTAAAACCTCGAGGTATCTCGTCCCCAGACGATTTTTTTAAACCAGTCCCCCGCGACGAGAAACTTGTTCCGCCACGAAACGCAGTTGCTCATGTACACGCCGTACCAGAGCATCATGGTGCCGAACCCGGTTGAGATGAAATCCCCCGGTAACTCCATCACGGCTTGTTCGCTCCCCAGGGTGGCGAAAGACCCGAGGTGGGTATATTTGAAAGGCTTACCCGGATGGAGGGCCTTGCCATCATCCGAGGTGAGGCTCGATTCCTGGGAGGTTTGGGAGGTTTTATTTTTCCTTTCCAACGCCACCGCGTTCAGCGTCTTGGCGATATACTCGCCTTGCTGGTTCGCGACTTGCGCGGTTGCGGGGTGCGACGTTAACCGGCTATCCGCCTCCGCCATGGCTTTCGTGAACTCCTTCAAGGAAAGCGTCCCGGTTTTGGAGTCGTCGAACTTGTCCATGATGTCTTGCAAGTGCGAGTCGCCCTTTATGGAAGAAGAGCTCGCCGCTTCCGACGCAATCGGAAGCAGCGTTTTGATCTGGGGATACCGCAACGCCAGTTTCTTGAGTATCACCTCAAACTCCGCTTTATCAACGCCTCCCGATTTATCAACATCCGCTTCCTTGAACAAAGCCGTGGCCCTGTCAACGAGCTCAAGGTCACCACCTTCGCCGCCGGACTTGACATCCGCGCAGTCCCCTATGGCGTACATGGAATTTGCGGGTACGGTTTCGTCGTCGCTCCGTACGCGTAAACGCGAATCAACACTCAGCGCGCGTCGCCGCAAGTTCTGCCCGACTTGGGTTTGCAAATGCGCGGTGAACGGGTGCTTCCCCAAGCCGGTGCTCCAAATACAAACCCCTGAACTTTTTTCCGTTTTCTTTTTACTCCGCTTATCCATCACGACCACGGAGTTCTTCTTCACCTCCAACACCCTCGCACCGGTAATGACGTCGATGCCGTCCCGTGCGAACTTCTCTGTGATTGTGTCAAAGAAAACTGTCAGTATCGTATGGGCAAACAGTGTGTTGACGGATTTGGAAAACACAACACGTACCCGCGGCGTACTTCGAAATCCGCGCGTCGTACGTGTTCAGAATACTGCGATTGTTACACGAAAAGTGTCAGTCGTGTACATCGCGATGTATGGACAAACAGTCACCAGCTGAGAGATGAAACAGTGTTTGGATTTGGGAAACGCGCAATACGTACTGGTCCGCGGATTGGATGATTGTTATGCTCACGAAATCTTTTACCGAGGGATACAGTTTCGGGACGTCTTCCTTTAAAAAATCGTGTACCTCCGCAGCGAACTCCACGCCGGTTGGGCCGCCGCCGACCACCAATATGGAGAGCATGTTTCTTTTCTCGTCGTCGCAAACGCCGGGAAGCGACGCCGTTTCCAGCAAATCCGCGATTGACGCTCGCACCTTCAGCGCATCGTCGATTTCCTTTAAAAAAACCGCGTGTTGCCGTACGCCTGGGGTGCCAAAAGTGTTGCACGGGGAGCCCACCGCGACGACTAGTTTGTCGTAACTAAGCGTGAAGGAAGGATCGGCCGCGGTGATTCCGGATTCGTCCCTGCATGTGACTGTTTTTTTCTTCGCGTCCACCGAAACCGCCGCGGCTTCGAAAAAATGCGACTCCCCCGGTTTCCCGGGAAGCAGCCTGCGTGTCGGTTCGATTAAACTCCTGGCTTCAACCGTCCCCACGGTGACGCCTGGTAACAGCGGGGTGTTCAGGAAGTAGTTCCGCGGAGACACCACGGATACGTCGTACAGACTCGCGTCTATGGACTTCAAACACGCCACGGCACCCCAACCACTTCCTAAAATGAGTAACTTCTCCTTGTTCGTGGCAGGCGCATCACTCAACGCGAAGGACGACGGTGCCACCAACGGAAGCGCGGCGGGGACGCCAATCGCACAAACCGCGACGCAAAACGCCCGCCGCGAGTGCGGGGATGAGAAAAACGCTTGGCGGAAAGACGCCATGCCGCCCGGACGCGGTGGTGCGTGTCGTTGAGTTCTGAATTCGGCAACATTGGCAATTCGCACAAAATAAAGAAACGAGCCACGAAATTCGCTTCCATCAGTCGTGGGCTCGCTGCCTCGCTCGGGGCACACGGCGTGCCCCTGCGATGCCTCCCCCGAGCGATTTTGAGCTGCTTCGAGGCAAGGACGCACGCCGAGGTGTGAGCGGGGAGACCAAGCATGAGCTTTTGGCCAGGGCCAGTCTTGAAAGACAGGTAAGAGCAGATGCGCGTCGCAAAAAACACGGCGCGCTGACGGTGCAGCGCATCTGGCGTGGCCGACGCGTCGCGGCGTCGGTACGCGCTTCGGTGCTGGCTTCGTGGGATTTGGAGTACGGGAGCTCGCGTGTGACCCCGTCCTTGATTGAATTGTTAGACAAGCTGTTGCCTCCCCTGCTTATGGTGGGCGCGCAAAACGCGGGTGCGCAACGCACGCTTCGCGGGTTAGCGCTGGCGCTCGGGACGTGCAATGCCGAGATGGGCACGACGGACGGGCGACAAAAAGTGCAGCACTGGACCCAACGCGCGCGTCGTTTAAGTGCGTTCGCGCTTGATGTGTTGTGTACCGCGTCGCGTACGAGTGCAGAAGACCCATGTGTGGCGAGTCTTGCGAACGCATCGCGCGAGTGCGCGGTGCGACTCCTCACCGCGTTGCACGGGGATGGCGTTTTGGTGAGACTGGACGACCCACTTGGTTCGAAACACCATTTGACAATGTGCGACGTCGCGGCGTCGCTGGCGCGGGAAGGGGATCGGGCGAACGCACAGTCACTGGTACGAATAACACTCAACACTATGGATACTTGGGAACCTGCAGAACCTACAGAAACTTCCGACTGCACACCGCTGGGCTTGCGACACGTCGCGCTCCGGTTCGTCGCGGCGGTTCCATCTTTACACAAGGCGGTTGACGTCCACGTCTTCGCGAAGGTTATGTCGTCCCGGGCAAAAGTAAAAGCGTTCCTCAAAGCTTTTTATATGGGTACCGAGGAAAGCGCGGTACCTGGTACGGAAAGCACTCGGAGTAGTGATTTATCAAGCCATTTCGACCCCGTCACGGCCGCGGATAACTTGGTCTGGCTTGTCACGGGGTGGCACGTCGGTTGCAACGGTCACACGCAAATAACACAAGCGCGACAAAAACTGGTTGCGCTGGACGACGAAACCCTCGTCGTGTTTCTCGAGGTTTTAACCTCGTTGACACAGACGTCAAACACAGCGTCCACACCCAACTCCCTTCGCGAAGTGTGGTTCGTGATGGGCGTGTTCCGCGAGGGAAACGAGCCGGCGATTGACGCGCTCGCGAAGTTGTTCTGGGCCGCCGCGAGTACTGGTACTTCGAGTTCGTCGATTGATCATAACAAGGATCGCCGGCGTATTCTAGGCGCCGTCGCGTTCGCACCAGGTGTGCTTCTACAAATGTGGCGCAGGCTCGCGGTGCGGTTACCGGTGGCGGTGAGTATTAGCGATTCTCCAGGGGGTGCCGATGGGTCCGGGCTGTGGTGTTCGCCGACGCTCGCGCTCGGGGCGGTCTCCGTGTCGGCAACGGACGTTCCGTTGCTAGGGCTGTTCTCCCTGGCGTACGGCCACCTGTTGTCCGTGCTGGACGACGACGAATTTTTCAAAACGCAAAACACGTTCACGCTACACACACAAATCGCAATAGCGGCGTGCGCTAATACGCTGGTGGTGCGAGAACGGTTACGACGGAGCAGTGCTGGGACCCGTGGTAGTTCGAGCGCTACCCAAAACCACGACCACGCGCGTCTCACCGCCGCGGTCGTGTCGTTGCTTAAAGGGTTAGTCACCCGGGACGCTCGACGAAAGTTCACCCCGCCAAAGTTCTGGCTCGCCCCCGCGGACGCCACGCAAATCGACAAACAACGCGTGACGCGCGAAATAATGAAGCCCCTACCCCCCGAAGCCGCCGCGTCTGCGCTGATGGGGTTGGAAGCGACGACTCGCTCGGGTAAACAATCATCCGCCACCAACGGTACCGGCGGGTACACGAATTTCCTGGCGGATTGCCCGCACGCACTTCCTTTCGAAACCCGCGTCAAAATCTTCCGGCTTTTGGTCAACGCGGACCGCGCGCACCTTAAAATCGGCGCGCAGAGCGGTGGCGTGGACGCGGACCGCACGAACCAAGGCCAAAGGGTGGTGCCGGTGGCCAAGATCACGTACGTATGTCAGGCTTTCCCAAATCAGGCGGCGCACTGTTTTACCGATTTTCCAGAGTCTGTAATTACTCATCATACACATCACGAAAGACGTTAACCACTTTTCCTTCACAATCGCAGGATTCGCAGGGGGTTCGTTTTAGAAGACGCGCTGGCACAAATTCTACCCCTTGGAAGCGCGGCGAAAGGGCGGTTACAGGTTAGCTTTGTGAATTCCGCGGGTGAGCAAGAAGCCGGGATCGACGCCGGAGGGCTGTTCAAGGAGCTTTTATCGGTGGTCCTCGAAAAAGCCCTCGATCCGAACCGCGGGTTGTTTCTGTCCACGACAAACCGCGACCGCGACGGCGGCGGCGCTGTCGGGGGTAACACCTGTTACCCGAACCCTTCCACAGGCGACAGCTCCGAGCACCTAGCGCTGCTTACCCTGAGCGGTGTGTTGATGGGCAAAGCGATGTACGAGGGAATTCTGGTTTCCGAGTTTAAGCTATCCGATTTTTTTGTCAAGAAACTGCTGGTAAGTATTCCCTAACCCAAATCCCAAGACTGCTTGCCCATACAAGATTGACACTTTCTTTTATTCATCTCAGGGCGAACACCTCAGTTTGGACGATTTGCCATCACTGGACTTCGACACGCACCGCGCGATTTCGCAAATCCTAACCTACTCGCGACAACCAAGACACGACGTCGCCGATTTGTCCCTGGACTGGTTCGTCCGGGAAGAGGTGTTTGGGGAAATCGTGTCGAGGAACTTGCGTCCTGGTGAGAAAACGGAGGATGACGTCGTGGAGCAACACGACGTTTTGTCCTACTGCCTCGCCGTGGCGGAGCATCACTTGATTAAACGAAGAAAGGTTTGCGACGAGGCTTTTTTTGACGGCGTCCGGGCGATACTAAACCCGCGGTGGCTGAGGCTTTTCAATTCAAGCGAATTAACCCGGCTGACTTGCGGGGAACACGACGAGACCTTCGACGTGGAGGATATGCGGAAACACACCTTGTTACAAGGCGGGTACGACGAGGGGAGTAAAACGATCAAGATGTTCTGGAACGTGGTGAGTATTTCCCATATTCACCACATTCCGCCGACTGATTACTGCTCTGTATGGAGTACAGTCGGAAAGCACTACCCACTCCTATACCCTTCCCAATCCCTCATACACATGGCCCGAGAGACTGACACTTTCTTTTTATCTCCAGGTGCGCGAGCTTTCCCCCGAGAACAAAAAAAAGTTCCTTCGGTTCGTCACGTCGTCGTCCTCGCCCCCCGTGCAGGGGTTCGCGCACCTGCACCCGCCGTTCACGGTGTATAAAGTCAGGTGTGGACCTGACGTGGTGGGGGGAACTAGCCTGGTGGGTGGGGGTGGGTTTTTTGCCGCAACACTGATTGGTTTGGGGATGGCGAAGGACGTGCAACGGCTGCCCACCGCGTCCACTTGTTTCAACACCCTGAAGCTCCCAAACTTCAAAACGGCGCAAGGTATGCGCGAAAAACTCCTCACCGCGATCAACAGCGGGGCGGGGTTCGAGTTGTCGTAGAGGGTGTCACGAAACAGCTGTCGCGTGTAATTCGTGTTAGCGTTAATAGCGATACCGCGCACAATAACTGAAGCGCCTTACGCTCGGCGCGGTGGTGGAATATCGATAGAGTAGACAGTCTCGACACCTTTCGCTTTCGTCAATGCCGATAATACGGGCGGAGGCGGCGGCGGCGAACGGTGGTGTAGCGTAGAATGAAAACAACGCTCCTGGTAGTCTCTTTTTTTACCCTCTTTTTACTCGCCGTCGTCAAACCCGAAGTAGCCGCGAATGGTGAACGGTTCTTGCTTGACCTCGGGCTCGAGTTTGATTTCGGGCGAACTCGACCGCTCTGCACGGGATGACTTACACGCCACGCAGTCGCGTTTCCGCTTGCCGTGACGGCAACCAGTGCACGCCATGCAGTCGCGTTTCCGCTTGCCGTGAGGGCAGGGGTTGCACGCCACGCAGTCACTTTTCCGCTTGCCGTGAGGGCAGGGGTTGCACGCCACGCAGAAGCGTTTCACCTTGCTGTGAGGGCAGAGGCTGCACTTCACGCAGGCGTATTTCACCTTGCCGTGCGGACGGGGCTTGCACTTTGCGCAGTTGCTTTTCCGCTTGCCGTGCGGGCAGGGTTTGCAATCTGCACAGTCGAGTTTCACCTTCCCGTGGGGGCAGGGGCTGCATTCTGCGCACCTGCCTTTCAGCTTGCCGTGGGGGCAGGGGTTGCAGTCTTTGCAGGAGTTTTTCAGCTTCCCGTGAGCGATTCAGAGTCGGTTGCGCCTCTCGGTGCGGCCCGGTTGCATCGCCACTGGTCCACTTGCGATGCCCGTTGACGGCTCGGCTTCCTTGCGACAACTCAAGCCTCCGTCGCGAAGTGGCGGCCACGGGTCGTTGTACGGCAGCACGAAAACGCGAAGGAAACAGATCCGCCGGTGTGTCATCTTTCCGTGCGTCGCAATCACGGTTGCAGCGTTCGTGTACTGCCAAACCTCGGTGCTCGGCGAGACCGCGGCGGTGGGGTTGTCACGAGCCGTGACACACGGACAGGTTTCACCTCCAGGGGTAGGGTTGAGGGAAGATGCATCAACGCATCAATCGTTTCGCACAAACGACTGGTCTGTTCACGAAGAAACCGAAACCGATGATGCCAAAAAAACAACCCTTGACGACGATGAGGGAACCCCCGAGCAGTGGAAGCTCGCGGCTGAGGAGCTTGTGGACAGGATTAGGTGGAACCTACCGCAAGAACCGCCGGCGCCGCCGGTGAGACTGACCTCGGGCGATGGCGATTTTCCGCGGCCGACGAACACGGCGCACGCGAAAAGAACAATGCCCGGCGGCGACCACGCCAGGTCCGGTGCCGTGCCTGACGGAGGCTGGAAGGATTTAGCAGCGGACACCGAAAAGCGAGAGCACGTCAAGAAATCAATGGTCGACGCGTACGACGCGTACGAGAAATACGCGTTCGGGTGGGACGAGTTGCGGCCGTTGAGCAAGCGCGGAAAGAACGCGTTCGGCGGGCTGGGCGCGACTATCATCGACTCGCTTGATACGCTGTGGATCATGGGCCTTAGCAATCACTACAGCCGAGCCCGGAACTGGGTGGACGAGTTTCTGTTTTTCGACCGGGACTGGGAGGCTAGTTTGTTTGAAACAACAATTCGCGTCCTAGGTGGTTTGCTAAGCGCGTACGACCTATCGGGCGACGAGATGTACCTGCGCAAGTGTTTGGAGCTCGCGGACAAATTGGAACCTGCGTTCGGCACGAAAACCGGAGTCCCGTTGAACATAGTCAACCTGAAAACCGGCGAAACGAAAACCCCGCCGTGGACGGGCGGGCCGAGCGCGGTCGTGCTTTCCGAGTTCGGGTCGCTCGCCATGGAGTTCGGGGCGCTTTCGGAACGTGTCGGGGACAAGAAGTGGGTTACCTTGGCGGAGACGCCGGTGAAAGTCGCGATTGCGCATTCGTCCAAAAGAAACCTTCCCAAAAACGTACGGCCGTAGGGCGTTTCACAAATCCAACGGCCACTGTTTTACCTCTAACGCGCCTGTGACTGTTCATACCGATTACGGTGACTTTTGACCAGGCCATCGTCCAATACACGACCAATACAACACGTTAACCACGTTTCGTGTAACAATTGCAGGTACCGGAAGGTTTGTACCCGCTTTTCTTCGACAGCGCCGCGCCGCGGTGGACGAACGCGAAAGTCTCAATAGGCGCGATGGGGGATAGCTGGTACGAGTACCTTTTGAAGGTCTGGGTACAGGTACGTATTGTATCGCACCAAATCCTGGACGACTGTTTTACCGAATCTGGTGACTGTTTGTCCATACATCGCGATATACAAGACTGACACTTTTGTTCTACAATCACAGGGAGGCCGGACTGCGCAAATGGCCGGGTGGTACGGCGCGTGGGAGAAAACAGGTGGGTATTTATATTTCCCAAATCCGGACGCGAGACTGTTTGCTCATACAACACTGACACTTTTCTTTGGCCCAATCCCAGCGCGAGCGATTCTGGATAACCTCGTGGTGTTTTCCCCGGACGACCCGTCCGTCGCGTTCGTGGTAAGTATTTCCCATTTACCACATTCCACTGACTGATTGCCCATACGATACTGACATTTCTTTTTTTACAATCAGGGGAGCTGGAACGGCGGCGCGGTGGTGCACGAGATGGACCACCTTTCCTGCTTTGCGGGCGGGATGTTCGCCCTCGGTAGTGGCGCTGGGGTGACGAGTTTGGAAAAGGAGTACCTAACGGCTGCCAAGAAAATCACGAAAGCGTGTTATAAGATGTACAAAGGTACGTCGCAGGGGCTTTCCCAAATCCAGGACGACGGTTTACCGTTCCTCTTTGACTGTTTGAGTGCACTACCGCCCGTGACAACCGTGACAACTACATACAGCACACGTGCACTGTTCGGCCCGATTACTCTAAGTGCACCGTTAGGCCCGATTACTCTACCCAATCCCCCATACAGTACACCTATACTCAAAACTGACCCTTTTCGTTCACAACCAAAGACTCGCCAACCGGGATCGCGCCCGAAACAATCGGGTTCCGGGGAGGCACCGCGCACGTCGCGAGCCGGGAGAACATCCAGCGACCCGAGGCTATTGAGTCGCTATTTTACCTGTACCGAAAAACAGGCGACCAGATGTACCGGGATTGGGCTTGGGAGATTTTCACCGCGATGGAGAAGGTGCGGGGCTTTTCCAATCACCACGTTCCGCCTCTGCGATTGCCCATAAGACGAGACTGACACTTTCGGCGTTAATCGTATCAGGCGTACAAAACCGAAACCGGGTGGAGCGGGGTTAAAGACGTCAAGAAAAACCCGCCGGAAAAAGGTACGCGTCGGGGGTTTCACCAAATCCCAATGCTTGCCGGTACTTATACAAGACTGACACTGCTCTTTTTCAATCAAAGATGACCTCACGCAGAGCTTCTTCTTCGCCGAAACCATGAAATACTTCTACCTCATCTTTTCCGACTCAAACGTGGTGCACCTGGACGAGTGGGTGTTCAACACCGAGGCGCACCCGGTGCGGGTCATGGCGAGGACGGCGACGATGGTGGGGTAGGGTTTACGAACCACGGTACAGTGACTCTATTGTTCCAGGGAACGCGTGTTAGCGCTTTGAGTGTTTTTAAAACAGCCGGATTTTTATTCCGTGTTTCGGCTCGTCCCAGATACGTGCGTTTTCGAGCATCGGTCTTTCAATCACAACGCCACGCAGTGTCACTCGCCGGCGCGCTCGGCCGCCTCATCCGACGCGTCGCCCTTTGTCCCCGCGTATCGTACCGCGTGGTTCCGTCGGTCCTAAGGATAGACGAGACGCGTGCGCTTCACGGCTTTAACGCGTGGCTCACGCGCGCTTGAACAGTCGTGAGAACCTGTTCAAGTCGAGACTGTTCAAGTCCCTCACGCCTCGCTTTTGAGTGCCACGCCGCCGCGGATGATGACAAAGTCATCGCACCATGCACGCGTTCACGATGCACACCGACCATCGACCGACGAGTCGGCGTTGTCTCCAGGTACGAAAGGTTTCGCACCGGCGCGACGCGCGCCGGTGCGAAGCCGTGAGCCTTCGCCACGACCACAGATCTGAGACGATTTCGTTTCGGCGCTCGTCCATCGCGTCTTCCGAGAAAAAACGCATTTATCGGGCTCGCCCAACCCACCACGACGACCGACTGACACGACCCCATCCCGTATTTCCTCGCGGACGCGTACCGCGCGGTGAAGGAAACGCTCTAGGCGCGTCATTCACGGACGATACGGTCTGGCCGCCCCCGGCGAACACCCCCCCGGCGAAGGTACGTTTTCGAAAGCCAACATTCTTTGGGCCACGTTTCGCGCCAGTGCCAGCTCAGCCCACGATTGCTTTTTTTTTCACAAAAAAAAAAACGTCTCTATCAAAGCCTCGCCTCACCTTTTCCCCTCGGTCCAATCACGCATTCGCAGTCCGCCGCGTCCGCGTCGTCAACGGACGTGTCCAACGCGTCGGTTGAGACCCAGCGGTGCGACAGCGGCGAAAACGCTTCTTTCAAAGGGCCGACTCCGTGCCGAGGTTGGCGTATCGGCGGTATCGGCGCAGGGGGTGACGAAAAAGTGTTCCCGTCTCCGCCCGTGTTGCCGCCGTGCACGCTGAGCTCGGTACGGAACTTTCCCATTGAACACATTCCGCCTCCCTGATTGCTCATACAACACTTTCTGACACTTTCTTTTTTATCATATCAAGTACATCAGCGGTTCGCCAACTGGCGCGTTCCCCCAGCAGGCCGCGTCCTTCAACACCCAGGAAGGAGGACACTACCCCAGAGATGTGACCCCGAAACAAATCACCGAAACGTCATGGCCCCCGCCGACGTACGCACCGCCCAACCCGCAACAACCGCCGACGTTTGTACCGCCCATGAAGTTAACCCAGGTATCATCAACGACGTACGCGTTTGGCAACCAGGAAAGCGGGTACTTCTTCATCCCGGCGTCCGCGTTG
>Ga0307488_10004862_pt1 | contig 11168 bp, 12 predicted proteins | sample SB02metaG_FD_202248 | JGI IMG/M metagenome (GOLD analysis project Ga0307488, IMG submission 202248) | Sea-ice brine microbial communities from Beaufort Sea near Barrow, Alaska, United States - SB 0.2 | ecosystem: Environmental > Aquatic > Marine > Coastal | place: USA: Alaska | collected...
CAGGTCAGGAAAAAGCGAACTCAGGAATTGGGCCCGAGTTCGTCCCTGGCGGCAGTGTAGACAAAGGTTTTGTATCCAAGGGATTTTTCATAAAAAGTGTACCAGGGTACATGTCCGTGTGCGTATGTTGCAAACGCGCTTCGCGCCAGTGGCGTTTGAGAACTTTTCGGTAGCGCACCTCAAAACACCACGTTTGCGAGATTCGTGTCGCAGTCCGCGTCGCGCGTGGACCGGCCGGACGAGGGGAGCGCTCGTGGGTGTCGGTGCGTCGCGCCTGGACCGTTACGAGGGCGGGTGGTGTGCTCGGTGCGAGTGAGACGTAATCGTGGACCGGACCGACGCGTTGGTACTCGGATCAAAGAGACTACAAGAGACTCAACCATTAAAAGTGCCCACTACCAAAAGCCTCCATGTTCGCCACCCGCGATGTGTTCGCCCTGCTGCTCTCACTCTTCGCGGTGTTTTACGCCACCTCCCTCTCCGGCGTGGTGAGTTTCCACCCCGCGTTCGTGGTGAATCCATCCGGGGGGGGAGGAGATGGGGCTTTCGGGTACCACGACGCGCATGCGTGGGGACACCACGGGATGCGAAGTGGCTTTGACGATCCCAACCTTAAATCACAAAACGCAAAACAAACCGTCACCCCCGTGTTTTTCGACTTGAACGGCGACGGCGTGAAAGAGATGATCGTTGTGGTGGGGAGTGACATCAGTCGTAAGAAACCCCACCCCGAGATTGCGCTCGTGGAGATGCACGCGCGGTACGACGCGTCGGGAAAAAGTCGGAAACTGAGTCGGTCGAGCGCGGACGTAATCGCGTCTCACTCTGGCCGCGGGCGACGCGGCGCGAGTTCACTTTTCGGGAGTGCCCACGACTTCACTCCTGTTAAAACGTTGGTCCGGGTTTCGTTAGTCACGGGCGGTGGGGTCACGGGTGGGTTTGCGGAAAGGTGGAACCCGGTGGCAATCGCGGCGGGCCGGGTGCTACCGGGGTCTTCGGTTGGGCCGTCTGCCAGCAACGACACGAAGACGAACACGAAGACGAACACGAACAGAATAAAAAAAGGCGTCGTGGTGGTCGTCACGGAGGGGTGGCACGTCCTGTGTTTCGACCACAACCTGAACTTGCTGTGGGAGCACTCGTTGGGTGGTGGGGGGGTTGGGGAGGATGGAAATTTGAGTCGAAACGCGTCACCGTCCGAAGCCGTGGCGTTTGTCACGGACGAAGCGATGTTCGTCGGCGACCGCGGGCTTGTGGTGATTGGCGCACGGGGTGGAAAAGTTACGTCGACGCGCACGTCGGATGACGGTACTTTTGACCCGCTCGCTGACGAGCTCAACCTTGAAAACTCGGTACACACGCACAGGGGAGGTAAAGCGTCAGGCGAAGGGTCAGGTTCTTCGGAAAAAAAACAAGCCAACCACCAAACCCGGGAATCGAACCAGCGCGGGCGGCACTTCGACTACTACGCCTTTGAAACGGGTACCGGGGCGTTGCGGTGGAAACACGAGTCGAAGGATTTCCACCGGGACTTGCACGCGATGTCCGAAAAAACGCACCCACAGCACGTACTGAAACTGGTACGTCCGTCTTTTTTTGTGCTTCCCAAATCAAAAGCCTCCACGTTTGCCCATACACGACGTTAACCACTTTTCTTTCCCAATCGCAGGACGCGGAAAGCGTGGAGAACAGTGAGGGGCGGCACTTCGGCGAGGCGAGCTGTCGTGAGTTCCGCGAGAGTTTGATTCACGAACTGCCGCACTTGTGGGACCGGGTCGGGGATACCAAGATTGCGGCGGCGCACTTCGCGCACCACAAAAAAAATAAAAAATCTTCTTCGCGGAGTTCTGTGACTAAAAAGAGTGATTCACGCAGCTTCGGTGACCAAAAACGTTTCCAAAAAAACGGCAACGCCGCTGCGCGACTCGCGAAGTCGGTGTTTACCGCCGCGACCAGCACCGGGTTCGTCTCTGTTCCCGCGGCAAAGAATCCAACTACGGGTTCAAAACAAGAAAGGCGTGACCAAAAGAAAAACGCGTTGGTGGTTTTCCAAGAGGAAGGTATCGAAGTTCTGCATATTTTCAGCGGCCGACCTTTGTGTAAGATGCTGCTCCCTCCGCACGTGCTGCATTGCGATATCGACGGCGACGGGGTGGTTGACCATGCCGGTGTCAGTGGCGAAATGGGCGGCGACGAACACGGCGACGGGGCCCCGCGCGACGAGTTCGGTTCGGCGCACCGCCGGAGCTGCTGGTACGGAACTTTCCCGCGCGGACGCCGTGACTGTTTGCCCATACGTGTCCTGCGAAGGGAGGATTACCTCTGACTGTTTGTCCATACATCGCGATATACTCGTCCTTTCCGAAGGGACGGGTATTACCGGATGCCCATACGTGTCCTGCGAAGGGAGCATTACCTGTGCCCATTTCCACGACTGTTTACTCACACACGTTACGACCGACTGACCCTTTCGGGGTATACAATCAGGGCGCGGGTTACGAGCGGAACCCCGGCGCGGGAGGTTTTGTGGGAAGGTGAGTATTTCCCATTTACCACATTCCACTGACTGATTGCCCATACAGACTACTGACATTTGTTTTTTTACAATCAGGCTCGGTGTGTCGGGGGAGTTTTTCCGGGGTCGCGCGAACCGGCGCCGCATTCGGCGCCGGTTCGAATCCGAGTGATGCCGGTTTTTCTGGGGGAACCAGTGTAGGGGCTTTCAGTGCAGAAAAAACGCACGGCGGTTTCGTCACACGCAACGCGGTGGCCGTCGCCGCGCCGGCGCTGGTTTTGCGAGAAGTTCTCGAAAAAAGAGAACGAAAAAAACGAAACGCGATTAAAGATTTGGTGTTTCTCAACTCGCGAGGCGACGTGACGAGTTTTTCGCCGTCTGGTTTGCGGCGGTGGCAACAACGGACGGACTCGGGGTGGGCGATCGGCGGTGGCACGGTACCGAGCCTGAAAACGGTGCCGCTGCGAGCGGTGAGGGAAAGACAAACAGGAAAGAGTGACGCGAGTGACGAAAAGCGCGGCGCCGCTGAAGTCGTGCTCGCGGTTGGCACTACCCGGGCCACGTTCCTCACCCCGGCGGGGTATAAGCTCACTACGTTAAATCTACCCAGTGCGCCTACCGCTTCAGTGCAAGTCGTTGACGTCAACAACGACGGCTTGAACGACGTAATCGTTCAAACCGCGGACGGGAACGTTTATTGTTACTACCAGCAAAGCCGCCTTGGGACAAAACCGTTTTCGGCGCTTTGCGGGGTTTTAGTAATCACGGTGGGTGTCACGTTCGTCGCGCGCGTCGCAAACGCGCGTCGTCGCGGGTACGGGTATTTAGTCAGAAGCACGGAGCGGAGGGATGACGGGGAGGGGCGGAAGGACCGGTAGACGGGGTTGTGATAGGTTTTTTTCTTTCTTTCGAACATCGAGCTAACTAGTGCGGCTAGATCCTAGGCTTTAAACAGTTTGGAGTTTGGTACCTGACTCAGTATTTCGAGTAAGTCACTTCTACTCTCTGTTGTTTATCCTAGGTAGGATTTATGACAGAACCTCTGTGTTACCTTGCGGGTGTATAACGACGCGTACAAGTAGCAGTACGTCGATGGTGGTTTTTCCAAATCACGTTGTCAAATTTTTATTTACTCTTTCGGCCATTGGGAGTCGATCGCGGGCCTTACTTCGCTTTCCCCAGAGTGCGCCACGCGCGCGGAGTTTCGGTCCACTGATGTTCCCTCGCCATGTCCAACGGGGGGTACGACGCGTGGCGGTGGGTTTGGGAACGGGAGGTAGGGCCTTATTCCGGGACGCTGGAGTCGGAGTCGGAGTCGTGGGGGTGGTGGATGTGAATGACGCGCCTCACACGTCAAAGAGCTTCACGAAATGTGACGTGCGCTTTTCTCAGCACACCACCCAAACGCGAGGGTTCGCGAGTCCGTCTGACGCTACACAAAAGGAACGACCCGGGGATGATACGGGTACCGCGACGACAGGTTTAGCGACACGGGACGCGACCGCGAAACGCGGAACCGCTGGGGGGCCGCGTTGCGATGCGCGGGGTTCGGGAAAAGGCACCGGTGGTAGCAGCGGGGAAACCGCGATTGCAGAAGTTACCGGTGTCGCGGAAGCGCATGGAGATTCAACCGAAGCGCGTGGAGATGCAACAGAAGCAGATGGAGATTCAATCTCATCCGATGCAGATACCGACACGGATGCCGCGTCATCATTGTTGAAATCCACAACCACCCCACCCAGGTCTCCGTTGGACGGCACCTCAACGGAAACCGACGGCGTGCGCAACCACCGCGTGGTGCAGAACACGTGGTGGGAAGCGCTTACGCTGACCCCCGTATACGCGTTGAGGGCGACGAATGCGAAGTGGGTGCAGGCGAGGGCAATCAAAGAAGCAATAGACCAGGAGTTCGACCCGGATGTCTTTTCAAAACAAGCCGCCTCCGCCCGAGACGAGGTGCTGAAAGCGTACGCCGCGAACGACATGAACCGCGTGCGTGCCATGTGCACACCTAACGTGTTCGCCGCGTTCCAGGAATCGCGAATCGAGTATACAAAGAACAACTTGAGTTTGACCTACGACGGGCGCGACGTTGGTGTTTCCGACGATGACTCCAATGACTCCGACGACTCCAATGACTCCGATGACTCAACACACGAGACACACCAAGATTCCTTACTCTGCACCGCGAAACTCATCGACTTGCGTTTAGCGCGAGGTGAGGCGGATGGAAACTCGGGAACACGTCCTGATGACCCTGAGGATGATTTGAGTTGGCAAACACAGCTAACGCGGTGTCGGTCGTACGTCGACGACGCCGCGAGTGGAAAGCGTGGCGACGTGAGCGCGGATCGATTCGACTCCACCGCATTGGACGAGGCGGATGGCGGCTCCGACGGCGATTCCAAAACGATCGTCACTGCACAAACAGTCGCAAATAAAAACAACCTTCCGCTACGCTTGGTCGCGACTGTTTTTGTGATGGACCACTCCGGCGTTAAGTGGCGAATAGAAGACACCGTGAGCGGCACCGTGGGCACTACCGAAGATTTGCGCATTCAGGAATGGTCGTTCACACGGGATTTGCCCGCGCGGTGGCCCGCGAGTGCCGACGAGATGGAAACGGCGCCGTGGCGAGTGGAGCACGTGGCGTGAGTTTGGTGTTTGCAGAGTAAAAGGTCACCGAGGTAGTGGTTAGGCGCTCGTAGTTCTGTATGGAATATTGGAAAGGAACACTCTTTTCTGGACGACGTCTTCAATCGTCCCCCAGCTTGTCTTTGTATTCGGAAAACTCATCATTCGGTTTTTGCTATTTTCGTTTTCCTTCCCTCATCATCCATCAGCCATCACCGTTACTCTCCCGCCTGCGACACGCCCTTCTTCATCACCTCCCGTTTGCGCGCCTTCGCCCCCATGCGCTTCGTGGGTTTCTTCGGGAACCGTTTCGTAGCCTCCGTGTACCTGTGGGGTGTGGGAGGGTTTGGGTCAGGTGGGGCGTGGAAGTGGCGGGTCTATTTCGGCAATTCGGGCGCGGAAAGAAAAGGATTGTCAAATCTCGCATTTCGCCATCGATGGCGTTCGCGTTCCAAGTGAGCCTGGCGGGAACACGCACGCCCAGATGTTTCCCACGAAGAAAATCAACACCAGCGTGACGATGATTCCTATGATCAGGTAGGTCGGGTTGGACTCTGAAGAGTCCGCCATGACCGCTTCCGGAAGCCGCGGAAGCGACGCGCGCGCGCGAAAATGGCAATCTACATCCGAGTCGGACGATCCCGCGGCTTCGTCTCGAAAATCAGAAATAAAGAACTCACCGAGGACAATGCCAATCACGGGACAGTGCGCATCGCTCGTCCGTGCGTTCCCCAAACGGGCACGCCAAACGTCCGCGTCTCGCCAGCCCGTCCCACTTCCGAAGGCACCATGCCCGCCTCCGTGCTTCGGGACGGCGACCTTGTCAACGCCAAGTTCCGAGTGATAGGGGACAAGCCGATCGGGGCGGGGCAGTTCGCGGAGGTTTTCAAAGCCGAAGTGGTGGATCGACCGCGAGGGGCGGGCGGCGGTGGCGGTTCAAAAGGCGTAGGTACCGGTCAACTCGTGGCGATCAAAATCGAGCGCGAGGAGAAGACCACGACCCGGGAGCTACGCGCGCTTACTGACCTGGCAGGATGTCCTGGTATCTGCCAAGTCCTCGGGAGCGGGTTACACAAAGACAAGCATCCGTACATCGTGATGCAGCTTGGCGGGACGAACCTTTTCGACGTGCGGCACAAATTCGCGCCCGGCGAAAGGACGCACAGCAAAGGCACGATTTCCTGGATCGGGTGCCGCGTGCTCGACACCCTGCGAAGCGTGCACGAACAGGGGTACGTGCATCGGGATGTGAAGCCCAGCAACGTCACGGTGGGGGGGGGGTAATGACCCAGGCGGAAGTAACGGAGCCGGAGCGTCGTCGTCCGGTCGCGAATTACTTTTAATCGACCTGGGGTTGGCGAAAAAGTTTCAAACAAAAGAAGACGCGGTTGCGAGTCACTTGGCAAACAGTCAGGAGAAAGGACACAGTGAACCGCCCCGTGGCCCGTTCCGCGGGTCAACCACCTACGCCTCCATCAACGCGCACGCGGGTACGGAACAAGGACCGCGGGACGACCTTTGGAGTTTGCTTTATTTGCTGGCGGAGGCGCACGAAGGGACGCTGCCGTGGCGGTCGCTGAAAACGGAAACGGACGACGAGTCGGTGAAACACCAAACCAAGCTAGCCAAGGTACGGCCGGAGTGGGCTTTCCCAAATCCCGCCGACTGTTTCAAGCCCCATTCGTGACGTCCACTAGTCATTAAAAGGAAGTGCACTACATACATCACAAGTGCACTGTTTTACCGAAGCTGGTGACTGTTTGTCCATACATCGCCCAATACAGTAAGACTCAAGACTGACACTTTCTTTTCTTCATCGCAAGGAGCAGTGCATCGCGCGTCCGGATTTGCTGTGTCCTTTGAACCGCACCCCCTCCCATTTAGTCGAGTTCTCGCGTCACTTGGAGCGCGTCGAAAACGCACACGACATGCCCGATTACGGAAAGCTGCGGCGGATATTGGAAGCGATGGACGACCGGGGGTTGGATTGGGAGATTGATGGGAAGAGCGGGTCAAACAATGGATCACACGTAAAACGTGAGGAGCACGGCGTGAAGCTGGAAGGCGGTAAGACGTCGTACAAAGACGTCGCGGCCGGCGCTGGTTCGAATCCCTCCAAACCCGAGCCTCCTATGAACGCAGTCCGCACCATTCTGGACCACCCCGAAACCGTCCCGGTTGTCGTGAAGAAGTGGGTTCAAAAAATCGGCGAAGAACTGGACGTTTCACACGCCAGCGCCGTGATCGCCGGAATCTGCGCGAGCGCTATTTCACAACAAACAAACCACGACGACGAGTTAATGACCGATTGGGTTCTGGATATCTTCGACCAGGCCGCGCAGGCGGGGAAGGACGCGCGGGCGTACGTGGAGGAACGGGGAAGGAAACGGAAAGCGAGCGGAGTGTAGGGGAGGGAAGGGGGTTGTGATGAAGTTTATTTTATTGGGTTTTTGTGCTTCTTTTTGCACGTCCCTTTTTCTTCTGTTCCTGATGGACTCGTCATCACAGTACCTTCGTTTCCCTCACTCGTCCCCGCGCGCGTCGCGAGTACCGTGAGTACTACATGTGGTCATCCACCAGTGCGGTGTGGTGCGGTGGGGCGACCGCGATCGCGTGTGCTTTGAAGTCCACGCGCCGCGGGCGTGACTCGGGGACCACGGCGTGTCCGAGGTTGGGGAAAACGACGGGGAACTTCTCGCCACCTCAACGAAACCTGGCCATCGGTCGCGCGCCTCGCCGAACAAAAATCCGCGCCTCTGCAAACGACGACGACCCCGCTGGTTCAGATAAAGCGTACTACGATACCTGGGCCAAGTACCCCGACGACCCTTCCGTGCCTAGCGAAATCAGTCAGTTGTTACGGGAGGTGGGGGACGGCGAGGTTTCGATGTGGTCTGAAAAACCGCCGTGGTGTCAGCCGTGGACCATCGTGTTAACCGGTTCTGTAATAATCGCCGCGCCCACCGCGGTGTTTCACGCGAAGTGGCTTTCCGCTTTGGTCACCGTACCGATAGCGGCGTGGTGGTGGCTGTTCCTGGTAATCGCCCCGAAGCAATACGTGGACTACGTGGATTCGGCGAGGCAGTACTACGACCGGCGGTAGGCGGGCGAGGTGAAAGTAGTTTTTTAGTTTTATTTCGACTTCTTATCAACGGAACACCCTCGATTTTCTCGTCTCTCCGCGGGCGGCGTCCCCGTCACTCGCACGCGCGCGCCGCCGGTCACTATCGTCACCGCGCGTCCGTTGTCGCATTGACGCGGCGAGGGTAGCGGCAGTAGTAGGGTACCCGTACGGAACCCACCCCGGTCGGTTACACGACTCTCGTGTGGTGTTGCGACTGAATTCCCGGGTCGCGGGTAAAAAGGGTACGGTTGCAAAAAGGCTCGCCGCACACGATGTCCAAGAAACACCTCACCGACGAGGAGCTAAGCGCGGAGTGGCCGTACTTAACCCGGAGGCAAGTGAAGGAGTTCAAAGACGCGTTCGCTATTTTCGACAAGGACGGCGGGGGAAGTATCACCACCACGGAACTTGGGGATGTGATGCGGAGTTTAGGGCAGGTACGTGTGCTGGGGCTTTTTTCCAAATCCAGGAAGACTGTTTACCACCCCTGGTCGTGTACACTACTCGTGACGTACGTAGCATTGCCAGTACTCGTGATGTATGTAGTACTACTGCAACTACTAGATACATTTACAGTACTGGTAATTCTTACGAATATATCACAAGCAGACTGTTTGCGCATACTCTACTTGTGCCACTCGGGACTGACCCTTTGTTTTCCTTTTCGCGCATAGAAACCCACCACGCAGGAACTGGAACAGATGGTGCGCGAGATCGACGCCGACGGCAACGGCGAGATCGACTTTCCCGAGTTCCTCACCATGATGCTGCGTAAGATGAACGAGGGGAACCCGGAGAAGGAGCTGATGGATGTTTTTATGGTGTTCGACAAGGACGGGAGTGGGACGATATCCCCGGATGAGCTGCGAAGCGCGATGCGCGTGATCGGGGAGAAACTGACGGATGACGAAATCGAAGATGCCATTAAACTCGCGGACAAGTCGGGCGACGGCGAGGTGGATTACGACGAGTTCATTCAGTTCGTTTTGAGTGATTGATTGATGGAGGTTAGTGATGCGCGATTGATGCACGTAAGTATGAACACGTGAAGGTGGCAAAAGGAGTCGACTGGTGTATAACGAAGCGAGCGTGGTACGTTCTATTTAAAAAATGAAGTGAATTGATGAATCCACCTCGATCTGCTCGTTTCGCTTTCGCTTTCGCGCCGCCGACAAGAGGAAGAAAAAGCCCCGCCGACATCAGTCACTTCAGGCGCGCGGGCGCGGCGGGTTTTGGCAAAAGATGCGCCGCGGCTGACTCGGTGAGAGTGTGGGTGTGAGTTACGTGTGACACTTGGCCATCGTCGCACGCGCGTTCCCACGACGCGATGGTCACCACGACTCGCGGGAAACACGGCTCGATCGAAGTAGGGTCGTCGGAATCTGGACCGAAACAACTCAAAACCCCGGCGTGGCTACTGGACGAGTCCTGGAACCTGGAGGACCGTTTCGGCTTTTTCACCACGAAACTCGTGGGATTGAGCTTGGTGTGCGCAAGCGCGTGCGTCTTGTACCTCTCATCCATGGCCCTGGTGCAGTTTTTGACAACACACGACGATGACGGCGTAGTACCGTCCAATCAGATGACAAGAACAACCTACTACGCCTTGCTCGTCCCGGTAACCCTCCCCGCCGCGATCGTGTTCGTGTACCTGAACTGGCTCAGCGCGAGTTTCTTCAAGGCTGCGTAATTTAATTACGAGGTAAGGTAAGCTTAGTGCCGAGTAATCCTCGGTGGCAAACCCGGCAAACACTAAACCCAAACACGAGGTAAGACCCGAAAGGAACCCCGTGACAATCGCCCGCACCCAAAAACCAAAAAAAAAACCTCCAATGCCCAGACGACTTAAAAAACGCGGGCGGATCTTGATGCCCGCGTTCGTCTCTGCGCCGCAAAGATTCACCCGCCAAACATAAACCAACAACGTCCTTTGTTCGTGGATTTAGTTGACCTGTCTCGTTGGCACAACACTTGGAGTTTTGGACTTTGCTTCTTTTATTGATTGTTTTCGCGTACGACCCTACCCCGGACGGCTTCAGACGATATCCACGTCCCGCGCGTCCCAAGTCGTGCGCCAGACTAACCACGGTGCGAATCGTGTTGCAAACCGGACTACTTCCGTGTCCGTGGCTGCGTCAATTACCGCATCTCTATCCCCAAAATAGCCACGCTTCTGCCACGGTGCCGCGGCGACAGTTGCCGCAGCCGCTGTCCAAGTGTCGGCTTAGACCACGCCTTTGTTACCCTCATCGAAGCCAATCCCACGCGTGTCGCGATGAAGGGGAGGCGCCGAGGGTGCTTTTACATTCCATTTGGTTTTGGTTTTTGGGGAGTGGGGAAGACTTAAAAAGTCTTTTCAAGAAGACTTAAAAAATCTTTTGAGCCTCCGCGCTCGACGACGAAAGACGAATTCAATTACCCAGCACCACACAACGAAACAAACGCGACGCTCGTTGATGAGACTAGCGAATTAGGAAGAGCCGTATGATCCGGATTCGAACCCGGCTCTTTGATTAGACAGTATTCCGCTGAGAGTCGTCGCGTGGCGTTTCGTTGGTGTTGGAAGTTGTTTAAGTTTCGTTCGAGTTTGATTTTTTTCGGGCGTCTGAAAAGGCCCTTGTGCCTTCCTTTACCTCTGAACCCCCGCTTTGCCTGGTCAAGGTGGGGAGTATGAAAGGGTGGCAAAATCCATGGGTTGACCAAAAATCCCCCCCCGCGATAACAATGAAACGGGGGTCTACAACGGTCGGCACACTTTTTGTCGTTTTTCCCCCCCCCGAAGCAAACGCCCTCTCCTCGCGCATCAAAGCTGACGCATCCGATTTCCCTCACTTGTACAGTACATAGGCCTAGTTTATCGGGCACAGCATCTCTTTCGCGCAGAAAATCGACCGA
>Ga0307488_10004863_pt1 | contig 11163 bp, 20 predicted proteins | sample SB02metaG_FD_202248 | JGI IMG/M metagenome (GOLD analysis project Ga0307488, IMG submission 202248) | Sea-ice brine microbial communities from Beaufort Sea near Barrow, Alaska, United States - SB 0.2 | ecosystem: Environmental > Aquatic > Marine > Coastal | place: USA: Alaska | collected...
CGTTCGTTTTTGCGTGTCCCGCCCGCCCGCGCGCTCGTGTTCCCTCCCACCCCCCCCACCCGCCCCGATCCCCCGGCCCCGTTCGCCGCCGCCGCCGCGCCGTTGACTTTGATCATCTTCCGCACCGCGTGCTGCCACAGGGTGCGCATGTTTTGCGTGACGAGGGGAAACTTCACCACATCAACGACGCCCACGCGGATGGCTTCGATCATGTACGCCTTGTTCCCGACGTCCTCTTCTTCGTGCATCAGCACGATGGCGCACTGGCTCGTCAGCTTGGTGAACCGGGTGCCCAGCTCCCGTTGTTCTTTCGTGGTGGTGGTGGGAGGTACGTGCGCGTGTGGATGCGCGTGCGGACACACTTTCTGCGTGGTCGTGCCGTTCGCCGCGTCGTTGGCTTTCGCTAAAAACGGACAACTCTTCACCGCTTGTTTCTCTTCAACAAGCGCCACGTCGAAGGGCGACGACGCGGAGGACGACTCAAGCGCGGCGATGCCTTTTTCCAACGTCGCCGCGCAAGTCACTGTTTTAGTTAGTAGGGTAGGGTAGGGTTAGGTTAGGTTGGGTTAGGGTTAGGTGTATTAGGTCGTAATAGGTTAGGAGATGTTGTTGTGAGGTGCGACGGTTGTTGTGAGGTGTGGCAGAGACACTTGAACAGACTCGTGGACGCAGTCATCTCAAAAAATGCCAAAAAAAAGCCAAAAACTTTGCAAAACGAATCGCATCTTCCGTGGGAAGTGACAAGAGGTGCGTTTGGGTGATGGATCGGGGCGCGGGGTCCGCCTGGGCGGGTGCCCCCGGCCAATCGCGTGCGTCATTTGCACACGACTCCTTTGTGTTGTATGTGTCCGGCGTCGTCCCACGCGGCGCGGTGGCGATGCGCGCGTGACGCAGGACGCCACGCACGCGCCCACCATGGTGACCCGCAGGTTTTAACGACCGACAACCCCTTGGACTGGGACCGCGCAACACGAGATGACACGATGACTTCGCGACGTACCTTCGTACCCGATATCCTCCAGCAGCTTCTTCGAGGGCGCGTGCGATTTCTCATCCTGCATCACGAACAGGACCTGGGTTTAGATGGGGTGACGAGGGAAACATGGGGAGGTCGGAACGTCAGTCAAGGACGGGCTCCGTGAACCGTTCGGGGACACACGAAACACGCGCGGGCACGGTTTTTCGCTATCGACGATGGTGCGACGCGACCATCGATCGAACCCGCGGTCGGTTATCCGTCGCCCTGGAGTCGTTCGAGCCACGAAACCGCGAATTTAAGGTGCACACGTACCCGTAGCCCTCGTGGGAAACCAGGCCTAGTGGCCTGGATCAAGTCCTGCGTGCTCTTCGAAGGCGTCACCGCGTCGGTCCCCATCGTGCCGCGTCCCCAAAACCAATCCAATCCGGCTAATCCAACACCGTAAACAGTTCGTCCCCACAACGCAGTTCGTCCCCAACCGCTTCCGTCAACCGACAGGCACCACGCCCGCGATCACTACGACCCAGGCGCGACCCGCTGGTGAGTGATGGTAAGTGCGTTCGTTTGCGCGGCCGCCCGTTCGTAGTGGCGGGACCGGGGTGGGGACGGCGAACTACGTCGCGTTACCCATCGCGGAGGCACCGCAACTCGCCGTAAACTCGTGCCAGTCACGCGAACAAACGACCGCGGAGTTTCCAATTTTGTGATTTTGTCCGAAGCGATTTAACCCCCCGTTTTGAGGAGTCGAGGAGCATCTGGCGTCCAAAATATCCTCTCGTAGATTGCCCTGATCCACGTGCCTGATAGCGAGGAATCGTGCGAATCGATTCCGATTGCAGTGCGAAGAGATTGCAGAGAGGCGAGTGGAGTTTGTTTTTTATCAGCCAATGGGAACAAGCCTCCGCGGAGGCGATGGTGCATCTCCGGCACCTCCTCGTGCACCGACCGTGTGCTGACACGCAAAAGCGATTTGCACGAGCCCGCCGTTCTCGAACAGCTCCGTGTTCAAGACCGCGGTGGGTAACGGACTCAACGCGGTGTTCTCCGGTGACAAGTGCTGCTCTGCGAGGCGTGGACCGCGCACGTCACCGCGGGATGGCGTCGTCGCTTTGTTTGGGTTTTGGAGGTGTTTCATGCGGGCACTCGAAACGAGTGTCGAGTCGGACGCATGGCCTACGGTCGCGACACCCCGCGTCTCCCGTACGCGCCGGTTTCGACGACGCCGCGTCATCATCGGTGACCACGGTGGAACGCGCGTCGACGGTTTCCGCCGATTGCGAAAATTCCGATTCCGTCGCGCTCGTGTCTTCCCAAACCAGGGAGCAGTGCTTACCCACCACCGCGGGCACTGCACCAGCCATGGTCACCGCGTTTCTGAAACGCAAAGGAAGGCACGCCAGGTTCAGCGCCAGCCTAACTGGAGGCGTGGAGGTGTTCGAATCCCAGGCAGCGAAGGAAACGGGCCGTGGTTTGCGTGAATACATGTCACTTCCCGCGAGTCAGTACAACACGTTGGACGGCGAGACGGTGACACGCAAGGGCGAGGACGTGTTCGTGTGCGAACTCGGAAACTTGGATTTCTTGGGGTTCAAAGTAAAGCCTGTTTTAACGGCGCGAGTTGAGGTGCAACCGGGGGGACGGGGGACTGTTATCAGGGTGGAGCACGCCACCGTGTCCGGATCGAGACTCGTGGAGAAAACAGGTTCGTGTTGTGTTTCCCAAATCCTGACACACTGTTTACCGCCCCTGGTCGAGTGCACTACGGCCGTAACATTCCTAGTAACACTACTAGTAACACTACTAGTAACACTACTAGTAACACTACCCGTAACATTTACTGGCGTACTGGCACCTGTGACGAACCCACACTGGAGACCCACAAGACGTTAACCCCTTTTCGGTACCAATCGCAGACGACCTGTTTGAGATTCAAAGCACGAACCGCGTGGGGTGGCGGTACGTCGGTGATGCGGATTCCGACGTTTCCGACACGCCGGATTCGAACCGGCAACCGCAATCACCAAACGCACGACCCTTAACCAACGTGTGCGAAATAGCCAGCGCCACGGAAGTCTGCGTGTATTTGCTCGTACCGAATTGGTTCCCATTCACCGTGAAGGCCACGGAGCGCACCGGGAACTTCGTGGTCGGGCAAGTCGTGAAACAAGTCGTGCCGCGGTTTTTGAAACAGCTAAAGGAGGACTACTACGTCTGGTCAAAAGGGGACGACTCAAGGGAAGCCACGAGTGCTGGAGTGCTGTTTGACGTGGACGTCGAGGGAAGGTAGAGTGATTTAGATTCCGAGTTGAGAAGGCGTAATTTATGTTTAGTAGTTTCTGCCCACCGCCCACCACGAGTAGCGGAGTTTTGTTTGACTCCTGGACGTCGAGGGAGGGTGGTTAGATTTTGTTGTTAGATTGGGAGTTAAGAAGCTATGTCTTTAGTACCTCCGACTCGCGCTCTTTTTCGATACTAACGTGCCTCTCCGCCCCCAACCCGATACCGAGGTACCAAAGCGCCAGTCGTTGTAAGCACAACGTGGAGACGTAGGTTAGGTAACCCAACGACGCTAACACGAACAAGTTGCAAGCGGGAAGCGCGCCTTCGCAAAACAGGCTGTCGCCGTCGCACTTCGCCACCAAAACGACCATCAAGGCCATGCCTTTCGCGACGCTCAGTATTAAAAATAAAACGAAACACGCGTGCAGGTGCGTGAGCTTTTGTAACGTGCGTTCGTTGTGCTTTATGGAGACGTGTCGTACGATTACGGCTTGCAACAACGAAAGACCCGCGGCGCCGACGTGGTCGTACTTACCCGTGGCGCACATCACGGCCACGAAGTAGGTACTTATGATGAGGAAACACGCGGACAACACGTTGAGTCGTCGCAGTAACACTCGCGCTGAGGTTGGTAGGGACGACTCGGGTACCACAGTCGTGAGCAAACCAGGCGTGTCCGTATCATCCGCGTCAGGGACGAAGAAACCCTCCACGCCGCTTTGCACGCACCCCATGCTTGTTGGGGGGACACCAAAGGTTGGTGGGCCCCAGCACGAAGTGGCGTCCAAACGACCCGCGGCCCAAAGACCCGCGGCCGTGCGGAACGTCACTCCCGAGGCACGAAGAGTGAAAAAAGAAACGACTCGACTGGATTTTATTTCACACCTTTTTCACAACGACGCGCACACGACACCCGACACCCTCCGCGATGTCCTCCAACGCAGCACATACCGTCATGACTGTCGCAAGCGATGATATCGCAACCGTCACTGCTCCCGCGACCCTTGCCGACGTGGGCGAGGCCATCCCCCGCCTCCCCAACCACCTCGTCGTCGAGCACATCCTCAGATCTGAGCATTTCGACGACCCCGCCGATCTCGCACGGCTCCCAGCGGTAAGCCGCGCGACCGCGACGCGGTGGCGGCGACGGGACTTCGGTTTAAGGAGGTTGATGAAAAACGTGCCGTAATGCTCGGATGTTTAAGCGTGTTGAAGCGCCTGCAACGGGGAGGTCGCCTTTCGCGTCGAGAACGCCTTTGTGAGGCAGCGGCGAGCAGCGGACAGCTCGAAGAGTTGAAGCTGTTGCGTGCGAACGCCTGCCCGTGGGACGAGATGGTGTGCTCGGGGGCGGCGGAGGGCGGGCATCTCGAGGTGCTGCAGTGGTTGCGCGCGAACGGCTGCCCGTGGGACGAGATGGTGTGCTCGGGGGCGGCGGAGGGCGGACACTTGGAGGTGCTGCAGTGGTTGCGCGCGAACGGCTGCCCGTGGAACGCAGGGACGTGCGCGGAAGCGGCGTATAGTGGGCAACTCGAGATGCTGCAGTGGGCAACTCGAGATGCTGCAGTGGGCGCGCGCGAATGGCTGCCCGTGGGACGAGGAGACGTGCGAGTGTGCGGCGTGTGATGGACATCTCGAGCTGCTGCAGTGGTTGCGTGCGAACGCCTGCCCGTGGGATAAAAGATCGCTCAGAATAGCTAGAGCTTGGGGGCATCTCGAGTTAGAAAACTGGGCGGTAGCGAACGGCTGCCCAGAAGAAGAAGAAGAAGAAGAAGAAGAGTACGTTTAAATAATTCTACTTTTCGCGAGGGGGAGGTACGACCGGGAATGGCGGTCCGGTCGGCGGCGGCGGCGCGGGCGGCGGTCCCTGCGGCGGGTTGGGCGGTTCAGGGTAGTCATCGTGACTTTGGGTAGGAAGGACTTAGTGAACGTTTGTAGGTTTTATTTCGAGAGTTCGTCGTCAACCTCCAAAGGGGTTTTGGAAAAACAAACGGCGGCCGAGCGCTTTTCCCGCGGTTCGCGTTTATTACCGCCCCCCCCCGGGCGGCGCGTGAGTCACCTTCCTGACTTACCTTTCCGCTGATGAAGACGTGTGTTTCTTCGTGGATACAAATTTCACAAATCGACGTAGAAGAGCATCGGCTTCATCAGCGGACAAAGGAACGTTCGAAAGGTGACTCGCGCGCCCCGGGGCCGGCCGCAAACCCGGGCGCTCATTTTCACAACTCAGCAAAGAACCCCCCAGGTGCCTTCATCATTTCGTTGCTTTGGTTTTTGAAAGAGGAGCCAAGGGTGAAAGTTTCCAGTAGAAACGTGCAGTTGAAAGGTGTGGAAGGAACCGATGTCGATGAAAGTACATCCTACACCGTTCGTCGCAGCGCCACCACCCACACCACCGCCGCCGTCACCAGGGGCGCGGTGAAAATCACGCCGGTGACGACGTAATCCGTCAGGCTGGCGCGTTTTTGGTTGGAAGCACCGCTGTCGTTTTTTTTGCGGGTTTCCTTCGGTGAGCGCGTCAAAAAAGAAATCAGCTGCGAAATCACCGGGGTGTCCTCGGGCGAGAGCGGTTTGTCCGCCTCGTCTTTCGCGTCGGTTGCGTTTGTGTTTGTCGGAGACTGGAACGCCATACGGTGCAGCGCAATAACAGCCCTCACCACGCGCAACGCCAACGCACACGTCAACGCGGTGCAGTGCGTCCACCACTGTTTCAGAAGTCGCGCGAGCATAGAGAAAGCGTCGTCGTCGTCATCGGAGCACCCGTCAAAAGAAATCGTCGTCTCGTCGTGCACAAAATTCGCGAGCAGGCGCAGTTGTTTCGCGGCACCTTTGCGGAAGCAGGTTAGTAGCGCGTGTGCTGTTTCAGAGGCGGTCACCTCGTTCGCGAGCGCTGTTTCTCGTGTAGGCGACGGTGTCGCGTCTTTCCTGAAGTCGTTTGCGTCTCGCGAAGGCGCTGCGCGCGCGGCGGGCGCGGGTATCGGCTGCCACAAGTGGCCGTAATCTTTCAAGTGGCGCGCGTTGGACGCTTTTATTCGGACCAAAAATCGCGTTGCTGGGTCGTGCATGTAGTCGGGAGACTCTGGGTCGGACAAGTCGTCCGACCACCGCCCGTCGCCTGAGGCGTCTGTCAAGCCGTCGTCCGAGTCGCACGCCAGGCCGTCGTTCGAGTCGTTCGCCAACAACTCGTCTTCCGAGTCGCACGACTCATTTCGCGACCCCGGGGTGTGTTCTCGCCACACTCGTGCGACGGCGCCGGGGGCCCCCAGGGAGGAGACGACAGACGAACCCGGCGGCGGGGACACGCGCGGCTCTCCGTTCGCGACGGCCAGGGCTGGGGACACAGCGCGAACGTGCGAGCTCGGGGACCCGGACCGGACAACGACGAGCTCTGAAAGGGACACCACGGACCAAGTCGGGGAACCCGGGGCGACGCTTTCGGAGTTTTCGTCGGAGTCGTGGCTTTCCTCGTTTTCCACGTTTTCACCGCTCGTCGGGTCCGCGTCTGGTTTCGCGGGTTCGCAACCGCACGGCGAATTTGCGGTGGCGCTCGGTTCGGTCATGCGACGTGTGTGTACCACCGATGCGCGCGTTTTTGGAAGCGCGCGGCGGGGATGTGAAAGGCGGACGGAGAAGGCGCGCGGGGACGAGTCTTAGTTGTTGTTTTTATCGTGGCACTTTTCGAGGATTCCGAGAAGACTCGCTTGACCTTTTTGCCTATTATTTTAATCGGTTGCCCCTGCTCCTCCTCCTCCTCCTCACTCTGCGTGGCGAGTGAGGCGTGTGATACCGTGAACCGGTGCCCAACATGTCCGGTCACTTGACCGCGCACGCGCTTCGGCGGCTCGCCAAATCCACCCCCGGAAACCGGTGGCGAGAGGCGTGGTGTCCGGTGAGCGCCATCGGGGGTTTTGGTCACGATGGCACCGGTGTCCTCGATCGGCACAGGACACATCCTCACGTTCGCGGCTACGCCAAAGGCGACGGCCAGATGAGCCGGTCCATCACCCCCCCCGCGTTCGCGAGCCAGGCGAGGGGTACGCAAATCCGGGCGTTTCTGAAATCCCCGGGCGTCATCGCGGACCCGTACCGCGGTCCGAGGCCGTGGCCATCGTTGGCGTCATTTCTGAAAGGCGACGGGTTTAAACAACTCGGCAGGTTTTTGTTAAGACCGGTACAAGACGTGTGGACGTTAGGGCAGTGCCAATCCATAAACGGCTTCACGCGAGGTTCGTTCCGTGAAGAGGCGAAGAATCTGTACACCGAAATCAACAGGATGATCGCCCTGAACAACCACACTGCGCTGCGGCACGTGTGCAGTGAGCGGGCGCTGACTGAAATAAAACGCGAGGTGAAACGCCGGGAAAAGGGAGGGTGGGACACTGCTCATTGGGAGCTTCTTGATTTCGACGGAGGCACGCCCAAGGTTGTGCAGGGAAGGGTCGTGGCGCCTAACGAACAAGACCGGAGCGTTAGTTTCATTCAGTTCACGGTACAGTTCAAATCGAAACAAACCTGGGTGGCTTTTGATAAAAAAAGTTTAAAAGTCGCGGGCTCGCCAACCGAGGTTTTACAGGTGGAGGATTTCTGGGTGTTCGAACGCGGCGTGAAGGTGCCAAATCCGCGCTGGCGACTCGCCGCGCGCTTGTCAATGCGCGACGAAGGCAGAACGATAGGAGGGGCTTTGCTGGACCCGGCGATTGGCACGCCGCTTGGGTAGGTTTAGTAAGAACTATTAGGTCGAGTACACTCTGGCGTTTTGCACATAGATTCTGTCCAGTCTGTTCAGTACGGAACGAGGCGGGTCTGTTATAAAAGTAATCGGTCGATGTGTACCTCCTAAAGTAATCGGTCGATACCTCCGGAAAGTAATCGGTCTCGTCCACGGTGACCGTCGATCAAAGTATCGATACTAACCCTAAGACGTAGTAACACCCCTACGCAAATGCATCACTCCTTTTCGCCTGCGTCCTCCTCCTCTTCCAGGGAAATCTGGTACCGGCTCACCAAGTGCGGAATGCTCGCGATGAGGGCGCCGTACTTGTGTTCGTTGCCGTACAGCTCGAACAGCGGCACCGCCAAGAGTTTCGTGTTTTTAGGAACCGCGAACACGCACTTCGCGGGGAGCTCGCTGATGTATAGGCTCTTTTGCTCCTTCGGGGTGGTGCAGTGCGCGGGGAGGTACGGGTAGAAGTTGGGCTCGTGCGACGGGCGGACCTGGTGATTAGGAAAGAAAAAGGTCAGTCCCTTCCGTCGGCGAGCGTGGGTTTGTAACAGGTACCGGTTCTGATAAATGATACGGGTAGTGTTACGGGTGTTACGGGTAGTGTTGCTAGTAGTGCACTTCCTTTTAATGAATCTAGTCAAAGAGGGGCATCAAACAGTGTGTTACGGATTCGGGAAAGCCCCATCACGCACCCACCGCGCCACGCACTCCCCGACGTCCCACTCGCTCTGTCGCAGTTTCATTTCCGTGGGGCTCAACTTGTTGTGCAGCTTCCGTTTCAACCCACTCACCTCGCCCTCGCCTTGTTTCAACCGACCGCCTGGAAGCTTGAACTGCCCATTAGCGGAACGCAGCAGCAGCACGTGCGGGTGCGATCTTTGATTGACAAGCAGCACCGCTTCCACGCTTCGCCGCAACCCGTGCGCCTGGTAACTCGCTTTGTGCCGAAGCATCGCTTCCGCCACGCTCGCGTCTTTCTCGTGACGCGCGGCTTTGCTCCCGAACGAGTAGTTACTCACGGGGTGCACGTGAATCGTACGCGCGCCGTGCGTGGACCCGGCGGCGTGCACCAAGCCGTCGGTGTACGCCGCGAGTTCGTCGGAAGTCGGGAGTCGCATCGGTTGCTCCGGCGGGGAATGATCGCCCGCCGTCATCGCCAAACACCACACCAGCCAGGCGTGTACGCGCAATTAGTCTATTAGTCGGGAGCGACTAGTCCGGACGCCGTGTCACTACCCACGCGTGACACCCGAAACGTACGTCGCGCGGGGCGTGGCGATGCCAAGCCGCTTCTCCGACGCACGTCGCAGTGGAGGGGATGAGGAACGACACGCGATCGAAAAGCGCGATTGTTTTGTCGATCGTTTTCATTTTTGACTTTCGTCGTCGCTTTTTACAATAAAACTGACGCATTCAACAATTCATCACCTCGTCGCGTCTCGACACGCCCTAGCCCCCCGCGCCGCGGCATCTGAAATCTCCCCCCCGGGCTGTGTGTCCCACCGGGCCGCTTGTTCGTAACACAACTCGGCTTTGCTCCAGCACTCGCCCGGGGACGGCAGGTTGGCGACTAATTGCACGTACCCGTTTTCGGCATCGGCGCCGGTGTTGAATCCGTTTCGTCGCGATTCAGTAAGCGCTTTACTCGAAGCCTTTGCGGCTAACTGCAAGGCGTCGCCCCAGTCCAGAAACGCGGCCGCCTTGGATTGAACCGTGAACGACGATGTTGCTTCCCGGGTGGTGACATAACCACCTGTTGAGGTGTTCACACTTTCCACAGACTGAACACCTGTATCATCCGCGTCGAGCTCTAGCGCGCTTCGGTACTTCTCGCACGCCGCGCACGCGAGCGCGGCGGCGGAAACAAGCGCGCTTGTTTGGTACGCCATCTGACCACGCAGCGCCAACGCGCTTCCCCATCCGCACAGCGCGCGGCTTGACCCGCTTCCGTTGCCAGGTCCTCCCGATAAATTCAAAGACGCTTTGAATGCTCTGCCGGCGAGCACGAAGCACTCCTCCGCGGTTTCCTCGTGGAACTGCGCGGCGCCGTCCGCGCCGGCGCGAACGCCGTTGGCGCGAGCGTTTTGCTCCTGCGCATACGCCAACTTGCTAAGCCGCAACTGCAACCTTCCTCGCGAGAGCAACGCGTTGCCCAGGTTGCCTCGCGCGGCGGCGCATAGGGAACTTGAATCGTCACCAAGTGTTAAATCCGTCTCACCTTCAACTAATTCCTCAAACCCGTCCGCCGCGGCGGACAGCAAATCAATCGCGTCGTTCATTTCGTTGTCGGCGACGAGCATGCTTTGCGGTACGCCGTCCGCTTCGTTCGCGGAGTGTCGCGCGACCCTAAGCTTGGCTAAACCTTCCTTGAGTAACCCTCGAGGGGTGGTGTCGTTTAAGTCGGAGGACGAGGTGGGAGAGTCCGCTTCGGATGCGATGGACGGGTCGTCCGGAATTCGTTCGACTTCATCGACGTTCGCGACGTCATCGTCGCCGTCGCTCGAGCCGTCGCCAACCTTCTCGGAAGCTTCAACGGACGTCGTACTCTCATCGTTCAAAACGATACCCACGGTGACGTACCCTTTCTTCTCGTCCACCTCGAGTCTCACGCGAACGGGCTTGGCCGTTTCCGGAAACGCCGTTTCAGAAGAAGAAGAAGAAGAAGAAGAAGACTCGTCAGAAGACGATTCTTCAGACGACTCTTCGGACGACTCTTCGGACGACTCTTTGGACGACTCTTCGGAAGACACTTCATACGACTCTTCGGCAGACGTTTCCGTCTCGGACACGTCCGTCACGCCGCCGCGCGATTCAATGTCACCGACGGAACCGCCAATCACCCGTGTCCGGCCTCGCAAAAGCGCCTGCATGTTTTCAAACGCCTCAGCCTTGGTGATCCCTTTCCCGGAGTTCATGGGAGGTACGTACCTTACGATAAATAAAAGAAAGTGTCAGTCTTTCGAAATGTGTACGAGTAATTACTCAGGACAATCGGCAGAGGTAATAGTCCCTTCTGGTACGAGTATGGGCAAACAGTCAGCGGGATTTGGGAAAGGCGCAATACGTACGCGACGTCGTCGGTGTCGTTTGATTTCGCGGCGGCGACAGTTAGTCTGCCAAACGCGGAGATGCGCATCGCGTCCTCCGCGCCAACTGGGACTCGGTCACTGTCAACGAACTCGAA
>Ga0307488_10004864_pt1 | contig 11162 bp, 13 predicted proteins | sample SB02metaG_FD_202248 | JGI IMG/M metagenome (GOLD analysis project Ga0307488, IMG submission 202248) | Sea-ice brine microbial communities from Beaufort Sea near Barrow, Alaska, United States - SB 0.2 | ecosystem: Environmental > Aquatic > Marine > Coastal | place: USA: Alaska | collected...
AAACATAATTAATACCTCCAAGTATTTTATAAGTTTCAATAATTTGCTATCGAATTGATAGCACCAAGACTAGGTAATTTCTTACCTAGTTTCGCCACCTTTCAGTGTTGCTCTTCAGTTGGTTTATAGTGATTGCCACATATGATTTTCTAACCATTTATCGTTAGCTTCTTTATCTCCAATCTCATATTCATCAATATCGATTTTAACTAATCTTTGTCCATCTAAGATTTTGTCTTTACTGATATCGCTAGTGTAATCACAACGATAGCCTTTAAATTCTCTATCGTATTCTCCACGCTCAAATATCTCTTTTGAGTTTCTATTTAACTTAAAGTAATCGCCTACTTTCAAATCACTTATTTTTCTAAATTCCATATCAATCCTCCATAGATTAAGTTTCTTGAACCCCATAATAGGATTCTCATTCAGCCTGTTAATTCAGGGACTTTGGAGAGTCACAACTGGAAGTTATCGTTTCCGCATCCACTTAATTTGATTTACAAGCTTCTACTGGTACGTGTTTTGTTTTGTCCTCATGTTCTTATGGTAATGAGTTTATAGGCTTCTCTTTATCCTCAAGGGTAATTCTCAAGACCCTTAACCAAGTTCGTATCTACAATGGAACTCTGCTTGGTAGTCGTTAAAATATGTCAAATAGGCAATCTCCTTGTTCGTGTTAGTTAAGTCATTAAATACTAAAAAGACATTAAAGTAAACATTTACCAGTACATCTTATTTGATAGCAATATGTGAGCATTACCAAATCAATCTAAAAGGTTTAATATTTAACCCATGAGCGAACAAGAAAAAACCAAACTAAAACTAGTCAGTAAAGAAACACCGCTAACGATTAAGCAACGCCAATTTGTGGATGAAATCATCAAGGGCAAGTTGGGTAGCTATAAGGAAGCGTACGCCAAGGTATATGACGTTACCTTAACCAAGGCTAATAAGATTCCCAAGTGGGTGGAAGTAGAAGCAAGCAAGCTTGTAGCGAACCCTAAGATAGCCCAAAGCATACATAAGGCTATAGAGAGGAAAGAGACAGTTACAGTTGCTAGTAGCCTTAGGACAAGGAACTATGTCATAGACCAATTGTATAGAGAGTCCAAGGAATCAGATTCAGATAGTGCAAGGATTAGAGCATTAGAGTTACTAGGCAAAAGCGTATCGTTATTCAGTGATGTAGTTGAGACTAAAGAAGCAAGAAGTAGTGATGAAGTCGAAGCGGATATAGAGGAAAGAATACAAGCATTGTTAGACAATCAATAGTCGAACATCAACCAACTATCTAAGAGAGAACATAGAGCGTTACATAGGCTCTATGTGTCCTGTATGTGGTGCGATATGTCCATGCACTATATATAGGGTGAAACACTACATGTGGTATTCCAGACGATCGCTGCAACCACTACATATAGTGTTTGGGTTTCCCCACTATAAATAGACCCCCTACCCCCTTGTACGTGTGCGGGACTCCTCCTATCATATATACATAGTGATATGCACAGGATATTACTAAAATTCATAGGGGTACCCCCTATATTGCATTTTGATAGCGTTTTTCATACATATGATATATAATTTTTCTCAGGAAAGACCCTAGGGTCCCTAGACCCCCCCCAATTATTTTAAAAAATAGTTGTTTTTCCTGTGAAGATGTGCAATTATGTTAAAATCTAGCGTGATTTACATCTAGTAGGTACCTACTTGTAGAGTATTTACTTATTAATAGGTACTTAGTGATATGTACTTATTAAGTTTTTAATTTTAGGAAGTGTTTACTTCCTATCTAGTATAGGAGATGTATGAGTAACCAGATACTAAGCCAAGTACAAAACCTTTCTTTAGAAGAGAAGAGGGAATTACTGGGTTTATTAGATGAATTAGAAGATGCTAAGACCAGAGAGAAATGTGCAACAGACTATATGGCGTTTGTCAGAGAGGTTTGGAGTGCTTTTATCCATGGTCCCCATCATCAAGTTATGGCGGATGCCTTTGAGCGTGTAGCCAACGGTGATTTAAAGCGTCTTATCATCAACATGCCACCTAGACATACCAAATCCGAGTTTGCATCATACCTATTACCTGCATGGTTCTTAGGAAGCAGACCTGAAAAGAAAATAATACAGACAGCACATACCGCAGAGTTAGCTGTTGGCTTTGGTAGGAAGGTTAGAAACCTTGTGGGAAGTAAAGATTATAAAAAGATATTCCCTAATGTAAGCTTACAGTCGGATTCTAAGGCTGCTGGTCGTTGGAATACAAATAAAGGCGGAGAGTATTTCGCTATCGGTGTAGGAGGAGCAGTTACTGGTAAAGGTGCTGACTTACTTATCATTGATGACCCCCATTCAGAACAAGAAGGTGCTAGTTCAGACATCAATGTCTTTAATAGAACCTATGAATGGTACACCTCTGGTCCTAGACAGCGTTTACAGCCTAATGGTGCAATCGTTGTTGTAATGACTAGATGGCATAATAAAGATTTAACAGGTCAAGTCGTTGACGCAAGTGTAAAGCGTGGCGGTGCAGACCAATGGGAAGTTATAGAACTGCCTGCAATTTTACCTTCTGGTAAGCCATTGTGGGATGCTTTCTGGAAATTAGATGAGTTACAAGCTTTGAAGGCTGAATTGCCTAGTTCTAAGTGGATGGCTCAGTATCAACAAGACCCTACTTCAGAAGAAGGTGCTCTTGTTAAAAGAGAATGGTGGAAAGTCTGGAATGGACAAAATCCACCTGATTGTGAATTTGTAATACAATCATGGGACACAGCCTTTTTGAAAAATCAAAGAGCTGACTATTCAGCATGTACTACATGGGGAGTTTTCTACAAAGAAAATGATGATGGTTTTATGGCACCCAATCTTATACTCTTAGATGCCTATAAGGAGCGTCTAGAGTTCCCAGATTTAAAGAAGATGGCTTTTGAGAAGTATAACGCCTATAAACCAGATGCGTTCATTGTAGAAGCTAAAGCTGCGGGATTGCCTTTAATCTTTGAATTAAGAGCAACAGGTATTCCAGTACAAGAATATACTCCCAGTCGTGGAAATGATAAAATATCTAGAGTAAATGCAGTTTCAGACTTATTTGCTTCAGGTGTTGTATGGGCACCTCAAACTAGATGGGCAGAAGAAGTTGTTGAAGAGTTTGCTGGTTTCCCTAATATGGAACATGACGATTTAGTTGATAGCAGTACGCAAGCTCTGTTAAGATTCAGACAAGGCGGATTTGTTCCTTTAGATACAGACGAAGAAGAAGAAGAGTTAGAACCTAACCGTAAAGCAGATTATTACTAGGAGAGTACATTGGCTATAGAAAATAAATTCCAACCTGCCACACCAATAGATGGTCTAGTAGAAATGGACCCAGAAGAAAATTTAGATGTTGAAATACAAAATGCATTAACAACAGAAACAGAAGATGGTGGCATGATTGTTGATTTTGACCCATCTGCAGAAACAATGGAATCTGAAAGCTTTGACTCAAACTTAGTTGAGTTTATTGATGACGATGAATTAACAGCACTAGGCAATGAGTTAATAGGTGCTTTCAATGCAGATAAAGATTCAAGAGCTGACTGGGAAGAAACCTATGTAAAGGGCTTAGACCAGTTAGGATTAAAGATAGAAGAGAGAACTACCCCTTGGGCAGGAGCTTGCGGTGTGTTCCATCCTATGCTTAGTGAAGCGGTAATTAAATTCCAATCACAAGCTATATCAGAGATATTCCCTGCTGCAGGTCCAGTAAGAACTAAAATAGTAGGCACTATAGATTCTTCTAAAGAAAAACAAAGTCAAAGAGTTCAAGATTATCTTAACTACTTACTCACATACGAGATGAAAGAATATCGTGGTGAAACAGAAAAAATGTTATTTTCATTACCACTAGCTGGTTCAGCATTTAGAAAAGTTTACTTTGACCCTACACTAAACAGACCAAGCGGTATATTTGTACCAGCAGAAGATGTTGTAGTTAATTACGGTGCAAGTGATTTAGAGACTTGTGAAAGAGCTACTCATGTAATGAAGAAGTCAGCTAATGATGTAAGAAAAATGCAAGTTAGTGGATTTTACAAAGACATAGATTTACCAGACGCAAAACCAACATCATCAGATATTACTAAAAAATATAATGAGATGACAGGCGAGTCAGAAAGCTATAGCTATGATACACGCCATACAATACTAGAAATGCAAGTAGACTTAGACCTAAAAGGGTTTGAGGATAAAGATGATAACGGTGAAGATACAGGCATTGCATTACCTTATGTTGTATCAATAGATAGTCCTTCAGGCATTATTCTTAGTATAAGAAGAAATTATTACGAAGATGATGTAGCAAAACTAAGAAGGATGCACTTTGTTCATTATCAATACTTACCAGGATTAGGTTTTTATGGTTTTGGTTTAATACACATGATTGGTGGATTAGCTAAATCAGCTACATCTATACTAAGACAATTAGTAGATGCAGGTACTTTAAGCAATCTGCCAGGTGGCTTGAAAGCTAGAGGACTGCGTATTAAAGGTGATGATAGCCCTATAATGCCAGGTGAGTTTAGAGATGTAGATGTACCAGGTGGTGCTATCAGAGACAATATTACTTTCCTACCTTACAAAGAACCTTCACCAACATTGTTCTCATTACTACAAAACATAGTAGAAGAAGGCAAGAAGTTTGCTAGCATAGCCGAGATGAAAACATCCGACATGAATAGTCAAGCACCTGTTGGAACAACTCTAGCATTGCTAGAAAGAAACATGAAAGTTATGAGTGCTGTACAAGCAAGACTACATGCTTCTATGAAAAGAGAGTTTGAGATACTTGTTAATGTAATTAAAGACTTTACTGAACCTGCTTATCCTTATGAGGTAGAAGAAGGACAGAAAATTAAATTACAAGATTTTGATTCAAGAGTAGATGTGTTACCTGTATCAGACCCTAATGCAGCAACTATGGCTCAAAGAATTATGCAGTATCAAGCTGCAATGCAATTAGCACAACAAGCACCACAGTTATATGACTTAGCACAGCTACATAGACAAATGCTTGAAGTATTAGGCATTAAAGATGTAGATACTATTGTACCTCCACAAGAAGATGTACCAGCAGTTGACCCAGTTACAGCAGTGCAGAACATACTTAATGGTAAACCTGTACAAGCATATGAGTCTCAAGACCATGAAGCTCATATACAAACACTTGCTTCTGCTCAACAAGACCCTAATATTATTGCTAAAATACAGCAAAGTCCAAATGCACAAGTTATACAAAGTGCTGGCTCAGATTATATTATGCAACATCTTGCATTACAGTTTAGACAACAAGTTGAAAGAGAAATGGGTGTAGAGTTACCTCCAGTAGGTGAGCCACTACCAGCAGATGTAGAAAAACGTATATCTACTTTAGTTGCAGAAGCAGCCAAGCGTGTATCTTCTACTAATGCTGCACAAGCAGAACAAGCTAGAATACAAGAACAAGCACAAGACCCATTAATACTAGCTAAACAAAAAGAGTTAGAAATTAAAGAAAAACAAGTAACTAATAAACAACAGATAGACGAATCTAAAATAATGATTGATGCTGCTAGACTTAAAACTAATAAAGAATTAGAAGAAGCTAGAATTAAATCTCAATCAGAAATTGCTGGAATGAATGTAGGACAGCGTATTGCTAGCGATTTGCTAGATAGAAAAGAAAACGAAGATAAGAAAATTAAAGATGATGTAAGATTTGGACTTGACATTGCTAAAGATTTAGTTAAAGATATCAATCTGAATGAATAATGATATTAAAGAGCAATCACTTTCTACTTTTTTAGTTAAAAGACTAAGACAGCAGATGAATGAATGTTCTGACCATATATCTACAGGAAGTTGTAAAGACTTTCCTGAGTATAAGAGAATGACAGGAGTCATAGAGGGATTAGCCCTTGCAGAGCGTGAAGTTCTTGATTGGAAAGAGCAACACATACAAAAATAGGAACTCGACACCTAAAAGTCGTGCAAAATATGAGTAAAAAAGAAGAAGTAAAAATACCAAAACCAGATAGTGTTAAAATACCAGAGGTTAGTGACGAAGTTAAAAGTCAATTACCTCAACCTAAAGGTTGGAAAATACTAGTTGCAATGCCACAAGCTCAAGAAAAGACAGATGGCGGAATCATAAAAGCTACAAAAACTATAGTAGACGAAGAAACCTCAAACATTTGTGGGTTTGTTCTTAAACTAGGAACAGAAGCTTATGGTGATTCTAAAAGGTTCCCAACAGGACCTTGGTGCAAAGAAGGTGATTGGGTTATATTTAGAGCTTATTCAGGCACTCGCATGAAAATGTATGGGAAAGAGTTTCGTTTAATTAATGACGATACTGTGGAAGCAGTCGTTGACGACCCAACAGGAGTAGTTAGAGCATGAGTGAAAGCATAGAACAAGTTATTAATACAAACGCAGAGCCAGTTTCGGCACAATCTTCAGAAGATAGATTCTTCGGAGTTGCTAATGAAGTAAACATTGCATCTAGTAATGAAGTAGAAGTAGAGGTTATTGATGATAGACCTCTTGAAGATATAAGACCTGCTAAAGTAGAAACACAAGAAGCACCTGTAGACGATGAGACTGTTGATAAAGAAATAACAGACTATAGTAAAAGAGCTGGCGATAGAATCAGCAAAATTAAATATGAGTACCATGAAGAGCGTAGAGCAAAAGAACAAGCTCTCAGAGAGTCTCAAGAAGCGGTAAAGGCATTACAGAATTTAATGTCAGAAAACCAAAAGTTAAAATCAGTTGTTGACCAAGGTGGAGATGTATTAAACCAGCAAGCACTTAATAATGCTCAATGGGCAAAGTACAACGCACAACAAACATTTAAGAAAGCTTACGAAGAAGGTGATGCAGATGCGATGTCTGCTGCACAATCTACATTAGCTTCTGCAACCCTTGCTGAACAACAAGCTGGTAATTATGCACAAACAATGCAACAACAAATTGCATCACAATATGTAGAACCAGTACAGCAACAACAACAAGTTGTAAAAAATTCTGACCCAGATATGGATAACTGGTCACAAAAAAATCCTTGGTTTATGGGTACTGACCCTGCACACAAAGAAATGACTTCTTTTGCTATGTATTTAGACCAATCATTGCAGGCTAATGGAGTTGACCCTGCTAAAGATTCACAGAAGTATTATTCTGAAGTGGATGCAAAAATGAAACAACAATTCCCCAATTTCTTTGGTGTTCAAGATGTAGCTTCTGCTGAAACAGAAGTAGTCGAAACAGCACCAAGACGACAGGTTATGAACCCTGTTGCACCCGCCACGAGGAATAGCGGTAAACCACCTCGCAAAATTCATCTGACTCAGAGTCAAGTCGCTCTCGCAAAGCGTCTTAATATAACTCCAGAGCAGTATGCAAACCAACTACTAAAGGAGTCTTAAAATGTCTGATATAGATAATAAAGAACTTGAAACTGCTAGCACTGAAAAAGTAGCAGAGCGTACCCCTAGGGAAATAGAAAGCCGAGAGGCTTCTCAGCGTATACAAAGCTGGGAAAATCCATCAAATTTACCAGCACCTACCGAACAAGCAGGATGGGTATTTAGGTATATTAGAACTAGCCTTTTAGGTCAGTCTGATAATCCTAATGTATCTAGAAAGTTTAGAGAGGGATGGGAGCCATGTAGGTTAGAGGACCATCCAGAATTACAAATTCATATGATGGACCATAACTCAGAGTGGTCAGTTAAAGGTAATGTTGAAATTGGTGGTCAATTGTTATGTAAGATGCCAGCAGAGAAAGCGAAAGCTAGAGATGAATATTTTAATAATTTAGCTCAATCTCAATTGGAATCAGTAGATAACACATATTTTAAAGACCAAGATTCTAGAATGGCTACCAAGCAAGTTTTTGAAAGAAAAACAAAAACAACCTTTGGTAACGATTCATAGTATCTTATTTGTTAATTAAATAAGGAGACAATTATGTCATCAACAGCAACTCCATTTGGAGCAAGACCTGTTGGTACTGTCGTTGGAAGCCCTTATCAAGGAAAAGTTACTCATTACAAAATCAAAAATGCGTATGCTACAAGCATATTCTATGGCGACATTGTAAAATGGGGTGACGACAATCCGAATACTACTATCCAAAAAGATACTGGTACTACGGCTTTGACACCTATTGGTGTTTTTCTTGGTTGTGCTTACACAGACCCGTCCACAGGACAATTCACGCCCAATCAAATGTTCACAGCTTCTATAGCTGCGGATGATATTGTGGCATATGTTGCTACGGACCCTTTCGTACTAATGCAAATGCAATGCAATGGTTCAGCTGACCAAGACGACCTTGGAAAGAACTGTAACATTGTGCAGACTGCAGGAAGTACAGCAATCGGTACTAGTAAAAATACAGTTGGTATATCTACAGCAGCTACTACAGCAACACTACCATTAAAGATTGTCGATTTTGTCGATGGTCCTGATAGTGAAGTTGGAGATGCTTATACAGATGTATTAGTAATGTTTAATGTTGGACACCAGTTGTTAAATACAACGGGTATAGGTTAAGGAGTAAATTATGGCAGCTATTTCAAGAGCTAACGAGTTAAAACAACTCTTACCTGGATTAAACGCATTATTCGGCGAAGAATATAATCGTTATGAAAACGAGCATGAAGAAATCTATGTAACTGAAAATTCCGAGAGAAGTTTCGAGGAAGAATTAAAGTTATCTGGTTTCGGAGCAGCTCCAGTAAAAGATGAAGGTTCAGCTATCAGTTATGATACTGCACAAGAGTCTTTTGTCGCTAGATATACACATGAAACTATTGGTTTAGGATTCAGTATTACAGAGGAGGCAATGGAAGATAATCTTTACGTGTCTGTTTCTGCTAGATACACTAAAGCATTAGCTCGTGCTATGTCTTATACAAAGCAAGTAAAGTCAGCTTTTCCACTTAATAATGGATTTGACAGTTATACAGGTGGCGATGCAGTTACCTTGTTTAGCACGGCTCACCCGCTTGTAAACGGTGGCACTAATAGTAATAGACCTGCTGTCGCAGCAGATTTAAATGAAACATCTCTAGAAGATGCAATCATTCAAATCGGAAAGTGGACAGACGAAAGGGGACTTAAAATTGCAGCAAAAGCTAGGAAGCTTATTATTCCTTCTGACTTGCAGTTTGTAGCAACTAGATTGTTACAAAGTGACTACAGAGTAGGAACTGCTGACAATGACATAAATGCAGTCAAAACTAATGGAGTGATTCCAGAAGGCTATTCAGTTAATCATTATTTAACTGATAGTAATGCTTTCTTTATCACTACTGATGTTCCTGACGGAATGAAGCATTTTGTTAGAGCACCTATGACTACTACTATGGATGGAGACTTTGATACTGGAAATGTTAGATATAAAGCGAGAGAAAGATATTCTTTCGGTGTATCTGACCCACTAGGTATCTTCGGTTCACCAGGTAGTTCGTAAGAACTTTAAAGGGAGCTTCGGCTCCCTTTTTTATGTTATATTATAAATCTAGGTATTTTTATTAATCAATTTATCAACTGCCCTAGCAGACTTTGCCAAGATGATAAATTACTTCTTTTAGGAGAAAAACATGGCTAACACAACATTTAATGGACCAGTTAGGTCCGAAAACGGTTTTGAACAAATTACAAAAAATAGCTCTACAGGAGCAATTACAACTAACTTAGATATTTCATCAGCAGGTGCAATCTCTACTTCAAGTACAATTACTGCAAAAAAAGTAATTGATACAACCTTTAACACATCTGCAGCAGCAACAGGAACTTTAACAGCAGCTCAATCAGGAACTTTGTTTTTAATTGACGGCACAGATGATAACGTAATCACTTTACCTACTGTATCTACTGATAATGTAGGAGTTCATTATGAATTTCTATTAACTGTAGCTGTAGGTAGTGGTAAAACTACTACTATTGTACTTCCAGGTTCTGCCGTATCAGCATTTCAAGGGATGCTTTCTTTGGTTGCAGGAACAGCAGCTAACGCAGTAAGTGATGTAGCAGGAGATACTTTAACATTAGTAGCAGCAACAGTTTTAAATGCTAGAGTTTCTATGACTTGTGTTTCAGATGATGGAACAAATTCTAAGTGGATGACTACTGCTCTATCAACTCCAATCGCTACAATAGCTTAATAGGAGTAAATTATGTCAGGATATTCAGATGTACAAGCAGTTACTATAACTGCAGATACAGTAGCCTTAGATGCAGATGGAATATCAGTAGCAGCATCAGTTGGAAATAACGCAGCACTTGTAATAGGTGGTGCGTTAGCTTCAGGTGGTGCAGTTGCACTCAGTCATGGAAGGATAGTAACTATTCTTTCTGCTGGTAATGATGCAGCTAAATCATTTACTGTAGTAGGTACTGATGTTAATGGAGACTCTCAAACAGAATCCATTACAGGTGCTAATGCAGGTACAGCTACTGGAACTAAATACTTTTTAACTATTGCTTCAATAACAGCTGTTGGCAATCCAGCAGGTAATGTTTCAGCAGGAGTTAATGCTTCAGCAGCAGATGTTATATTTGCAGGTAGAAGTAGACTTAAAGGCGTATTTTTAACAAGCACAGCAACAGCAGGAACCACAGATTTCTTAAATACTTCTCCGTCAGGAACAAGTATTATGGGATTAAGCTCTGTAGCATCTGCTACTGCAACAAGAGATGTAGTAATACCAGATGAAGGCATAGTCTTTTCTGAAGGTATCTATATTCAATATACTGTATCAACATTTTTAACGATGACAGTATTTCATGCATAAGGAGTAATTATGATTAAACAATATGTAATATCAGAAACTGGACAATTTCCAGCACAATATAAAGTTCTTAAATTAGACGAAGATGGAATCTATAAACCTGTATTTGGTCCAGACCCAGATTTAGAAGATGCAGAACGCAAGTGTGATGAAATGAATGGTGAAAGAGCAAGGAATGATAAAGGACAGCTTGTTGCTGATGATAAGTCTACTCCAGATGTTAATGAAGCTTATGTTGGTGGTAAAACTCCAACTAAAAAGAAAACTGTTAAAAAAACTGTAGCTAAAAAAGCTACTAAAAAATAGAGGAATTAATTATGCCAAATAAAAA
>Ga0307488_10004866_pt1 | contig 11160 bp, 12 predicted proteins | sample SB02metaG_FD_202248 | JGI IMG/M metagenome (GOLD analysis project Ga0307488, IMG submission 202248) | Sea-ice brine microbial communities from Beaufort Sea near Barrow, Alaska, United States - SB 0.2 | ecosystem: Environmental > Aquatic > Marine > Coastal | place: USA: Alaska | collected...
ACGTAGAATTAATACTGGTCGACAATAGCCCAGAACAAAATGTAAAAAAAATTTTAAAAGAACAAAGTTACCTCCCAGTAGTAACTAAAAGAATAAAGGTTATAGAATCATTACCAAACCACTTACCAAAAGCTTTTAACCTAGGAGTAAAAAAATCAAATAGTAATTACGTAGCACTTTTTCATGATGATTGTGAAATACTAGATAGTCAATGGATAAACAAACTCACTAGTAATTTAAATGAAGAGGTTTATATGGTGGGGGTAGAAATCCATACAGATGTAACACCATTTAAAATAATAAAAACAAAAGAATATCTAAAAGAAGTTCCGGTAGTATTTGAAAAAGTAAAATTTTTAGAATTAGGGGGGTACGATGAAACGTATTATTGGGGGTTTGAGGATGTTTTATTGTGTGCAAAAATTTTAAATAAAGGAAAACATATAAAACATATACCCATAAACCATCTACATTTTAATGGTATGTCTACCATCCTATTACAAAAAAAAGTTCTTAAAGATAAAAGTAAATTTATTGAAGCACAGAATAAATTTGTACAAATGACCAATAAAAAAGAATTTAATCAGTTTAAGAAAAAAGAAATGGGTTATGTTAAAGTTAATATTAATAATATAACAAAAAACCCGTTAATACGTACTTTATTGTTACTATTTTCTCTATGGAAAACCTTAGAAACAACAAGAAATATTGGGGTAAATCTTGGGTATACACAACTTTGTAAATATTGGAAAACAACATTAACAGAAATACCGACAGAGGTAATAATTGGATTAATGCCTAAGACACAAGAAGAAATTGATATTTTAATGAATGATATTAAACAACAAAAGGATGGAGAACTTTATGGTAGATTAGAAAAATATAAAGGAAAAATTTTTAGAGATTATTTTGAAACTATCTCACGTTAGGGTCACAGTATTTACCCTTTCTATTTTCACTACCACTTGCAGGAATAGTAGGTCCACCAGTCATTACAGTTATAGGATTAACTTTTTTACCACCCACCCAAATCATATAATGTAAATGTGGGCCCAAAGAATTACCAGTACCGTGGTCATGCATCCCACCACCAGACACACCAATAGGAAATCCTTTAGGTACTTTTAAACCATATAGGTTTTCGTTAACAACTTTAAGGTGACAATAACCAACAGTATCCCCATTATTACAATTAATTTTTATAAAACCACCACAAGCACCCCCAGTATCATCAGTAGATTTACTTATTATACCAGCACATGAAGATATAAGGGGTTGACTAGGATTTAAACCATCTGTATCCAAGTCAACACCACCGTGCATTTTATTACTACCAGTAGCAGTCCTATATCCATAACAACTATTAATTTTTTTTTCTAAAGTGGGTATTGGGTATAAAGTTGGAGCATCACCATTATTTTTGTATTTAGAAGGAATGTAACTTAAAACTTTTTCTAATTTACTTCTAGATAACTCACGTAATGTTTTATAATCAGTAGGGCTAGGTTTAGTTAATCTACCGATAATAGCTTCCGCTATTTTTTTAAGTGGGTCAGGTAATTTATCCTTAAGGTCTTTTATCTTAAAACGTTGCTCACGGACCAGCTGAGAGTACTGATTTTCTGTTATTCTAATTTTCACTTCATATTGATTTATAGTAATAAATATACGATATTTACCTTATGGAAATAGATAAATTAGAAAACCCATTTATTAAAGTTACATGGGATGACATACCAGAAAATTTCACACAAGAAAGAATTAAAAGAGTTAGGAGTTACTTCCAGAACAAATACAATTCTAAGAACGTTACAGTACTTACCAGAGCTATTGATAGAAATTCAGGTGACGAACTAGACATAGACCTGGACCAAAATGTGATGGACACCACATACCAAAGAAATCTTATGTCACAATTTGTAATGGCAAATGATATGGGTGTTGACATTGATTTAATTAAAAGATTGGATGATAAAGTTAATGCAAAAATAGCGGATGAGGTTGAAATAGATACAAAATACAAAAGAGTCTATGTTAAAAAAATAAAATTCTCTAATTTTTTATCATTTGGTGATAATAATGTTTTAGATGTTGAAAAATTAGGTGGGATAACGGTTATCGATTCTAACCCACCTAACTTTGGAGGCAAATCAGTTTTAGCTGTAGACCTAATACTATTCCTATTCTTTAACACAACCACAAAAACTACTAAAGCTATTGATATTTTTAATAGGTTTAGAAAAGTTAACGAGGTCTTTGTGCAAGGTGAGGTTGAAATCGACGGTGGTGAATATATTATAGTTAGAAAAATTAAAAGAAAAAAAACTAAAAAGGGTGATTGGTCTGTTAGTACAAGTTTAGAGTTTTTAGAAAGAAAAAAAGATGGGTCACTACAAAATTTTACTGGTGAACAAAGAAGAGAAACCGAAAAATTTATAAAAGAATCAATCGGAACCATGAATGACTTCTTACTAACCGTACTATCAACAGCAGGAAATCTAGAATCTTTAATAGAGTCAAAACCAACAGAAAGGGGTAATGTACTAAGTAGATTTATTGGTTTGGAGGTTTTAAAAGATAAAGAATCTACTTGTAAAAAAATGTATTCGGAATGGTCTAAAAAATTAATATCTAACGTTTATAACATAGAAGAGTTAAAACAAGACATTAAAAAAGAAAAACAAGAAAAAGTAACATTATCTGAAAAAAACGTAGACAACCAGAAAAAACTAAATAAAGTAGAGACTGAATTAGTTCAAAATAATAAAATCAGGGATGAATTAATCGGTAAAAAATTTTTAGATATAGATATTGAGATACAAAAAGTTAACCCTAGATTGGTAAAAGAAAGTTTAAATGAAAATAACTTAAATTTATTAAGTTTAGATTTAAAATTAAAAGCCTATGGGGATAAAGAAACCCCAGAAGAGGTAGATTTGGAGTTTTTAGACCTTAAAACTAAGGATAGGGACGGAACACTACATAAAAAAATACAAAACACAACTAATTTAAAAAGTTTAAATAAGACTTTAAAAAATCTGATAGAGTCTGAAATATGCCCAACCTGTAAACAACTATTAAAAGATGTGGACCATACAGTTGAGATTGAATCTTTGAAGACGGAAGTGGGTTTATTAACTACCACCATAGATGTTGGGGAAATTAAACTAAGTGCACTAAATGAAGAAGTAGAAAACCTAACCGCCAAAAAAACAGTTTTCTATGAGTACGAGAAAGAAATGTTAAAAAAAGAAAGGGTTTTGTTGGAGATAGGTAAAAAAGAGTTAGAAATTAATAAAATTAAACAAAAGTTAGAAAAGTGGGAAAGCAATAAAACCAAACTAGAAGAAAATGCCGACATAGATAAAAAAATACTTACCACAGACTCAAAATTAGATATACTTAAGTCAGACAAAGACAACCTAATAAGAGAAATAGAAGGAAATGCCAACAGTATAAAAAACTCAGAAGATTTAATAACAGAATACAACATTAAAATATCTAAAATTAAAAAAGAAAATGAAGTTGAGGAGATTTTTAGGGCTTACTTAACTGTTTTTGGTAAAAATGGTATAATAAAAACAATAGTTAAAAGTGTTGTACCCAAACTCAATAGTGAGTTAATGAGGTTATTATCTGATGTAACTAATTTTATGGTTGAAATACGAGTTAACGATAAAAACGAAGTAGAATTTTGGATGGTTGATAATGACACAGGGATTGAAAAACTACTAGTAACTGGAAGTGGGTTTGAAAAAACATTATCATCATTAGCTATTAGAACAGTACTGACAAAAGTATCCTGTCTACCCAGACCAAACATAACTGTATTCGATGAAGTTTTAGGTAAGGTAAGTAATGAAAATTTAGAACAGGTTGGTATATTCTTTAGTCGAGTTAAAGATTATTTTGAAAATGTGTTCTTAATTACACACAACCCATTAGTTAGAGAGTGGTCTGACAATATAGTAACAATTAATAAAGAAAATAATATTTCTAACTTAAGATAAATATTTATAGTATATGGGACCAAGAGTTAAACAATATCTTTTATTCATGTTCGGTAATTGGAGTGTGATTGAAAAAAACGCGGAAGTGGTTAATAATATTAGAGATGTGATGGAGACTATTGTGACGGAAGAAGAATTTACTTTTATTACTGGTGACCACATTATAATAATGTGTATCAAATCTAGAATGTCTTTTGAAGAGATAGAGGAGATTCTAAAAGAATTCTTAACACCATTTATAAACACCCTATTTTTGATGCCCAAACCAAAAAAACTATCATACAGACTAGATGAAAACTTAAAGAACCATTTATTTGGTGATAACAAAAAAAAATACAAACATATAGACCCTAAAATAGCTGAGATTTTAACACAACAATTAAAATCCATAGTAAGTGATAGAGTTAAAAAAATAAAAAAAGATATTGACAAAACCCAAAAAATTACTAATTTTAGGCAAACAAGGTTGGTGCCTATGACAATAGATGGGTTACTGGATAAAATAATCGACGAAGGTATAGGTAGCCTAACTAACGAAGAAAAAGAGTTTTTAAATAAATTTAATAAATAAAAGAAATGAAATTAGATACTGATAACTATAAAATAATAATATACACTGAAGATATTTGTCCAGATTGTATAGACTTAAAACAAAAATTAAAAGAAAATAACATTCCATTTATTAATAAATCTATTACTTACACTATTGATAGGACAAGTAATTTAGATTTTGATAAAGAAAAAGCTGATAATAGATGGGAGTTCATAGACCTATCTAAAGACTACCCAGAAAAAGTTGCGTTTAGTCCCGTTATATCTATAGAAAATAATGAGGGTAAAATTGATAACGTATTTAGTCTTGGTGAACATGAAGGTGGGTTCGAAAACACAGACGGAGCTTTAAAGATATTACAAGAAAACTACTGTATCTAAATTAAAACCAAAAAACCTTTGGTAAACACAAATTAATTCTTTATATTTGTACCCAAGTAATAAAACTGACAAAAAGTCATGTTAATATTACATGGTACGCTTATTGTACTATAATATAGTAACTAATAAAAAATTAATAAAATGGCAAAAAACACATTTATAAACCAAGCAGAAATATCACATTATTTAAAAGATGTTAGGAAAAGAAAAATACTAACACCAGCTAGAGAAAAAGACTTAGCTAAAATAATGTTAGATGACACCACACCCACAAAAATAAGGGAAGAAGTACATTTAGAACTACTAGAGGGTAATTTAAGGTTTGTAATTAGTGTCGCAAAAGACTACCAAGGACAGGGGGTTGAGTTATCTGATTTAATAGCTGAAGGTAATTACGGATTACTTAAAGCCATTAAAAACTTTGATTGGAATAAAGGTTTTAGGTTTATTTCATATGCAGTTTGGTGGGTAAAACAATCTATATTACAATGTCTTAATGAAAACGCAAGAACTATTAGACTACCAGTAAACATTATACAAGAGGTACAAAGAGAAAAGAAAAAAGTAGGCCAAGAGATAGAAAGGTGGAATAGTAAATTAGCTATGCTACCAGTAACTATTAATTACGACAAACCTATAAATGACGAAGGTGACACTTTAATCGACTTACTAGTAAACCCAGACGCTGACAACCCAGAAGATATTTTTGCTGGTGAGGTAAACTTAAAAGACGAACTTTATAAATTAATGTCTACTCTAGATGAGAGAGAAAGAAATATTATTATAGACTATTATGGTTTATGTGGTACACCTATGACACTACAAGAAATAGGTGACGGACTAAGTCTTACAAAAGAAAGAGTAAGACAGATTAAAGAAAAAGTACTACGAAAACTAAGAAATGATAGCTACCAACTGTTAGAATACCTAGGTGATTAATATTTATCTATAAATACACACATGAAAAAGAGACTATTCCCACTATTAATAGCATTATCAGCCTTGGCAGTTTCAGGTAGTGCGGCATTCTACTCGGTATTCGGGTTAAGTAAATTATTTGCGGGAGCATCCACACAAGTAATAATAATGGCAGGTTCACTAGAATTCGCTAAACTAGTAGTAGCGTCTCTACTATACCAATACTGGGATACTATAAATAAATGGTTAAGAACCTACTTGGCAATAGCATGTTTTATTTTGATTATTATAACTTCAGGTGGGATATATGGGTTTTTATCTGGAGCCTACCAATCAACCGCTAACCAATCCGAGTTACTAGATAAATCATTAATGATACTTAATCAGAAACAAGTTAGGTTCGAAGAATCAAAAGAAGACTTAACGATTGAGAAGACCCAAATAAATAAGTCAATATCAGACTTAAGAATATCGTTATCAAGTCCAACATCAGTATCATATTGGGATAAAAATTCCCAAACAGTTATTACAACATCGTCTAGTTCAGCAAGAAGAGCTTTACAAGCAGAATTAAAAACCACAATCTTAGACAGAGACAATATCAACACTAAGATAGAATCTGTAATGGACTCCATTAATAAAACTGACATATCGTTACTAGACAAAGAAGTATCAAATGAGGCAGAAAGTGAATTAGGGCCATTAAAATACCTAGCTGAAACCACAGGTAAACCAATGAACCAAGTTGTTAACTGGTTTTTATTACTTATTATATTCGTATTTGACCCATTAGCAATCGCATTAGTAGTGGCAGCCAATATGGCATTTTCTCAATTAAAACCAAAAGAAATTATACTTAAGGAGTCTGTTGGTTTAGAAAGTGAAACAGAATTAAGACCTTTTACTTATAAACCTAAAAAGAAAGAAGTTATAATAGAGAAAAAAGACCTTATTATTGACGATATGGAAGAATTACCTTTTATTAAACAAAACAAGACTTTGAAAAAAGAAACAAAAAATGAATGGGATGGTGATTCTGATGTACAAGATTTTTTAAGTAGGGTAGACGAGCAAGGTCCTATAGATAAAAAACATGACAAATCCTACCTAGTTGCTGGTATGAGTAACGATAAAGAAGGTTCTTTTATGGATTTTTGGAGTGAAGAAAGAATGAATGTGATAGGTCAGAATGGAAACGATGGTCTACACTATAATGAAGAAGATATTGCATTAGATAGACTAACAGATACTACTCAAACCCTAATAGTAGATAACGAAAAAAATATTAAGATTATAAAGTCTAATGACGAACTAAAAGAAGAAGAACTTATAGAATTAAGTAAAGAAATTGGGAGAAGCGAAGGAGAAGACCACACAGAACCCATAAACCCAACAGAGGAAGACCTTGAAAAATTAGCCTCAGCACTTAACATTAGTAAAAAAGAAGAGGATGACGACAAAAAACTTAGATATAAAGGAAGGTAAGACAAATCAAATACTCCTATGTAATACTAATAGAAATATTAAAAACTACCTCAACGGCTTAAAATTTAGAAATAACGGCAACTACCAAAAAACACCTAACTACATTGTAGACAAAAAAGGTAAAGTCCACAAACCAACCATTAATGATGTATCGCAACACTACCTACATGGGTATCGAAAACAGGGGGTGGTCATTGTTTGTTTAGAAAATAGGGGTTGGTTAACTAGAAGAAGTACGGATGGTAAGTATGTTGATTGGTTAGGGGATATTTATAATAACAAAGTATTCTCTAAAAAATGGAGAAATAAATTATTTTGGGATAGATATACCGACACACAAATAGAAGTGACAAAAAAACTAATAGATAAAATATGTAAAAATAGTGAAATACCTAATGAATTTATAGGACACAATGTTCTAGTAGATGGTGTAGAAAATTTTAAAGGTATTGTATCTAGAAGTAATTATAATGAGTATTGGACAGACATAAACCCATCATTTAATTTTGAAATATTATGAAAAACACAAATAGACCTAAAGATTACACAGAATATACTAATAGTAGATACGATGAAATGAAATCTTTATTAGATAAATCTAGAAGATTAACAGAACAAGTAAGTGATATAGAAAACATTACTTTAGATAGGGAAGAAGAAAAAACTAAAGAATATGATGTATCTAGTGGTAAAATAATTGTACATGGTTATACCACACCAGACATCACACTAACTGATGAAGAAAAAAATTCCTACCAAGAAACAATGGATGACTTCGTAGAACAAGTATCTGACTTAGTTGATTACAACTCCTTAAATATATATGAAAATAATGTTGAGTGGTCTGGTGTTTTAGTTAAGTTTGATACGGAATTCTTTTATAGTGTAGGTGAAGAAAATGGTGTATACATAACCGGAAGTATGGTAAAAGTAGATGGTGAAGCGTTAGAAATGTTAAACAACCTAAAGGATTATTACCAGATATTCTCTGCTAAATGGGCAAAAGTATTAGCTGATAGAAAGTCCACCAAAAAAACAGAAAACCAAAACGAATAATATGGAATTTTTAAAAAAATCATGGAAGTGGATACTAGGGTTTATAGGGTTTTTTATGGGTCTTGTATGGATGATGAATACAAACAATAGTAAAAAAGTTAAAAAAATTAAAAAGAATATTAGGGGTAATGAAAATAGAACTAGTGAGGTTGATGGTAAGATAAAGTACATTAAAAAGAAAAAGAAAGTTACAAAAAAGAAAATTGACGATACTAATAAGGAGCTAAAAGATATCAAAAAGAAAAAACCTAAAGTAAAAAAGAAGTCCGGAAAACAGGCATCAGATTCATTAAAGGGTAGACTTAAAAAACGTAACTAAGATGAAAAAACTAATATTAATACTATTATTATTTACCCCACTATGGGCTTTCACACAAACACACGCTTTTACTGAAAAAGAAGTGGTTGCAATGGACTCACTATTTCAAGTATACGAACAAAATGATAGTTTACTGAAACTAGAGATTAAAATCCTCAACACACAGATTGGTAATTACACAACATTACACATACAAGATAGCCTACATGTCGCTTTTATGATGGAGAAAACTGACCTACTAAATCAAAGAATAGAACTATATATTGATTTAACAAAAGAACTAAGACCAAAGTGGTACAATAAACCAATAATACACTTCTTCTTAGGAGCTGCAACAATTGTTACATCTTCTTGGGTCGTATCTAACGTTAAGTAGTATTTATATAGTATATGGCATTAACTAATACAGACAAAAAAGAAATTGAAAGAATATCTCGAAAAGAGATAAAAGACTTCATGAACAAACCACAATTTAAAAGTGAGGTACAAAAGGTTGTGGCTGATGAGATAAAAAAAGGTAGAAACACTAGGTCAGAAATTGTAGATATTGTTAGTAAGGTAATGTTAGAACTATATAAAACATTCTGGTTTAGACGTAGTATGTGGCAATCAGAAATTAAAAGAGTAAAATAATGGGAATAAAAAACAACTTTGAAAACGCATTAAAGAAAGCAATTAGTAAAGACCCTGTTGGTTATAAAGCTATGTTAGATGAAGAACATGATTGTGAAAAAGTTCATCCAGGTATGACACACGAAGAGTGGGATAAAACTAAGGAAGAAGTGGGTGAGGCTACGACATCAGCTAGTGCTGGTGCTTTTATGGCTCCAATGGGAATGGACCCTAGATTTGCTGGTAATAAAAAGAAGAAAAAGAAAAAAGAAGAATTTGATGAGGCTACCACAGCCGCAAGTTCTGGACAATACTCCACACCAAAGATATGGGCAAAAGACGAAAAAAATTGGAGAGGAAAAGCAAAGACTCAGTGGCCTGGAGGTAAATTTGTAAAAGTTAAAAAAAAATGTAGTAAATTTCCTTATTGTAACCAAGGAGATATTAACGCTTTAGAACTAACTGATAATAAAATGGTTAAAGCTGCGATAACAGAAGTCGCGAAGAAAACAGGTAAAGATAAAACCTACATAAAAGAACTAGTTAAAAAAGAAATAGAGGAGATTATAAGAAGAAGTATTTATAAATCACCTATAACAAGTTTAGTGGGGACAGGAAAAATGAACACACCAATAGGACAAATATATACAATGGGTTCTAATGTAGGTGGGAAATACGAATAAATAGATATTTATAATAAAAAGAAATTATGTCAATATTAGCAACAAAACCAGATTTAGATAAAATTATTACTAAAGCAGTTAAAAGAATTGGTGAAAACCATGCATTAGCTCGTGACAATAAAGGTACAGAATTTAAGGCCTCAGAAATTGAAGAAGATAGAAAAGAGTTTAGAAAAGGTAGAACAAATGAGATTGCAAATGAGACTATGGATTCTGTAATAGAAGAATCTTTAAAAGCGGTTGCTGATGAGATGGCAGAAAAAATGGTTTTAGAAAACACAATTCAGGGGATGATTAAAGATGTTATCCAAGAACAAGAAACAGTAACAGTAACAGTTGGAGGTGAAGAATATAATGTCAGTAAAACCATTAAGGACATAATCACCAAAAATAATCCATTTAAAACAAAAGAAGACCTGGTAAGATGGGATTCAGAGGGATTAGAAATATTTAGACAAGGCCTGTTAAAGCAAATAGGGCGGCAGGGAGCAGAAGGAAGAGGGTTGGAGCCAACGCGGGAGGAGAGGGAGATTAACACCATATTTAAACCATTGGTAAAAGCAGCAAAAGAAAAAGAGACCATCGATGGATTCCACGACGACGATAAAGAAGATATTGAATATATGAAAAGTATCGGAATGTGGGACGAAGATACCACTATTGATGAATCAACTACACACACAATTAAAAAACTAGTAACTAAGAAATTAAAAGATAAATTGGGTGAAGGTAGACATCCAGGGTATGACGCTTATGAAAAAGCGGTAAAAAAATCAAAAACGGAAAACGTTAAAGCGATGAAGGACACCAAAAAGAAATTCAAAGAATATGAAAATTTTGAAGGTAATGAAAATCCTGAGTTCCCACACCAAGAGATGTCACAAACTAATGCAGATGGACAATACCAGTACTACAGGAACGATGAAAAACAACAAGAATTTGTCGACGATTTTGCACACCCAGGATTAATAGATTTTGATATAAATAATGTAAATATGGATAGGTTAACTAAATATTTAGAGGGGTCAATAGAAACTGGAAACGCACAAACTGATTCGGATGGAGAAGCTTTAGGGAATGTAGTACCTAGTGACTTAGGTGAAAAAATGTTAAAGTCTATGAAAAGAAGAAAAGAAAAAGTTGC
>Ga0307488_10004870_pt1 | contig 11153 bp, 16 predicted proteins | sample SB02metaG_FD_202248 | JGI IMG/M metagenome (GOLD analysis project Ga0307488, IMG submission 202248) | Sea-ice brine microbial communities from Beaufort Sea near Barrow, Alaska, United States - SB 0.2 | ecosystem: Environmental > Aquatic > Marine > Coastal | place: USA: Alaska | collected...
CTCCAAGGTCCCGCGGTTTCCCCCGTTCGAACCCATCCACCGCGAACACGTCGTGCGCATCGCCGTTTTCGATCGAGCTCACGACTCGGAAACGGTACGAGTTCAGCTCACGCACGAACGACGGGAACGTGCACTTGTGCGGAAACGTCGCGAGCAAGCCGATGAGGTGCTTGCGCTCGAACACCTCGCGGTCCTTAACCACGATGCCTTTGCCATCGGGGGTCCAGGTAACCAGGTCGTTGCTAGGGTCCTCCACCAGGGAGTACAACTTGCTTTTGGTGTTTTGGATTGTGTAGTGGATTTCGTGTCGTTTCGACGGTCCGGATGGCATCGAAAAAAAAAGGAGGGCGTTTGTCAGTGATGGCAGGGTGGAGGTGTCCTCGGCAACCCTGGCTTTGGTCGTCGCGTGTGGGTGTTGCGTCGCGAACGAGCTCGGACATCGTTTCGAAACCCGGAGAAGAAGAAATATGCGGGTGGTCGTGGGGACAGCGCGAGTGCTTGTCGTCGAAACACGCGCGGCAACCGTAGCGTCGATCGGGGAATTCGAAGGGCACGCAGGGCACGCGAATCGTTGGAACTTACAGGATGAACGGCGCGGTGGCAACGCGGTCGAACTGGAACGGGTTGAACGCGGGTTTACGTGAGGTCGCGACAACCGCGGCCATGGTGCGTGTTGGTGAGATTGACGTGGGCGATACGACTGGGACGAACGCGTGCGCGTCGTAATGGCCGGGTTTCGTCGCGCAGGATGGGTGAGTTTTTTTTTTTTTTCGGTTCAGTGAGTGCCATTGGAAACGCCGCGTGGCACCGTTTCGTGCGGCCAAGTCTCGGATTGACAGAAAAAGCATTCCGCGGATCGGCACCGGCGGTCTGAAACGGCACGCTTCGTGCTTGCCGTGCCGAGATTCGTTCGTATGGCAGCAGTCTTAGAAAATGACATTTTCGTGGGCATCTTGGGCACTCTGAAATGACGCAAATGACTCTTCAACCGATAAAACAATTTGTTTTTTCCGAGGTGTGCTGCAACGGTTCCAGTGCGCTCCATTACCACACCCCCCAGTCCGGTACGCGCCGCTTCCACGCGGCGCTTTCCCAACATGTTCGCCCTCACCACACCCTCCGTGGTTCCCCCCTATGTCGCCCACCTCGGCGAACTCCGCGCGCGCCCACTGCGCGCCATCGCGCGCGCCTCATCACGAAACGATGCCTCCACGCGTTTCGCCCTCCAAACGCGCGGTACCCATCGGTGCTTCGCGCGTGCGCAGGGCGTGCGCGCGAGCACGTCCGGGGTATCGCGTGCCGGCGCGTTTCGCGCGCTTTTGTGGTCAAATGAGAACGGAGTCGCGCGTTCGTTCCGCTTGCACGGCACCACGCGGTCACCCCGAACAAGGGGCGCGGCACGGGACGACACAAAACGCCAGGTGGAGACGGATGCCTCGTCAGAGACGAGTTCAGAGGCGGTGCCCTCGGTGGGCACCGATGCCCACGAAACGCCACCGCAAGTAAAAAAAAGCAAACTCACGGATTCGCCGACGCACGCGTTGCGCGCGATACAAGCCCGTTCGTTTGAGGAGTCCTTCGTCTCCCGGAGTGTACAAAGAGCGGTCGCGAGCGCGGTTTCCGTGACAATGGCGTCACGCAAGCCAGGCGCAGACACCGCGGGCCCGCTGACAAAAAAGGAAAGCGACGCTATCGGCGAAAAAGTCGTCGCCGCGCTGCGCGGGCACACCAAGCGCCGGCGCGCCGGTCGAAAAGTCGAGTACCTGTTCGTGCGCTCCGCTTTAGCGGCGACTGGCTTCTTCGTCGTGATGGGGGTCGTCGCCTCACTAGCCCTGGCGGGGTTGCTGTTCACCATGGGGTGCCGCGAAGTCGCCTTCGACGCGGTCGCGGCGTGGATCCGGTTTTCGCCCGTCGAGCTGGGTACGTTTATTTTTTATGCAGTAGTACCGCGTACGTCCTTACCGTTTTCGTACCGTCAGTATTCGAACCAAGAGCCGACGTGGGACCGCAACATGACGAACTAACCACCTGGCCGTCCCCTTCACAACCTGCCTGTTTGCCCCGTCGACCCTGTACCCCATTAGTCACCGCCGCGGTCGGCGCGCTGGACCGGTTTCTGCTCGGCATGGTGTGCGTGATTTTCGGCGTCGGCGCGTTTGAGGTTTTCCTTGCGCGGAAGAAGAACCCGGGGGATGGCAGTTTCGAACCCAGGAACGCGTCGTTAAGACGCTTAAGGTGGCTCAACATCGAGTCCGTGGATGACCTGGAACAGCAGGTCAGCGGAATAGTCGTCGCCATTTTGGTCGTGAACATCCTGGAACTCTCCCTGCACATGACGTTTTCAAAACCCGTGGACTTGGTGTTCGCCTCAATGGCGCCGCTGGCGTGCGCCAGCGCCCTGGCGTTGCTGCACTGGTCCGCGCAAGGAGCGCACGGCAAGGCCAAGCAGATTAACAGGGGGAAAATCAAAAGGGACAAAGCCGCGGGATCGGGGGACGAAGGCGGCGCGCTTGATTCGCGCGACGCACGCGCCGACGCGACGGCAGCGCACTGAGGATTTTGGGGAAGCTCGCTTTCACGTTGTTTGAATGAGTGCACTACTGCTGTAAGAGAAAGTACTGTTGTAGAAAAAAATACTGTACCACCGTTGCGAACGACCAAGAGACGCGCGCGCGGGTCACGTGCTTGATGTTTGACGACCGAAACAGACGCGTGTGGGTGTAATAAACCTTCAAATCTCGCAATACAACCTTTCGTCAATTCGAACACGCGCGAAGCACGCTACGTCAAATTTTTGTGTTCTAGTATCCAGTACCGAAGTAACGCCCGCTACTTGACTTTTCAAATCCCTCCTCAAATCCGTCTCAATGCCACGCCGCCGATTCCACCGCGCACGACAGCCCCGCTCCAAGATGAGCGTCGTCTCGTTCTTCCCTGCTGCCCGCGCTGATCAGCGAGCCGTCGGAGTCGAACCCGCCTTGATCGTCGCTGGAAACCGCGCGCTTTGCGTGCGACACGACGTCTCCGTCAAAGGCGCCGAACGCGTCTTTCCCGTCTTCCCGGGACACGGCTTTTGTTTTGTTCCCCCCCCCCGAGTTGTTCGGTTCCTTCGCGTCTCGTAGCGCGTCCTCGAGCGTACGGACCCGTCCCCGCAGCTGCGTCGCCGCTTCCGTCAGGGCGATTTCGAATACACTGGACGTCCGTATGGCCTCGACGTGCGGCCACGTCGCGCGCTCGCCGCCGCGAATGAAGTGCGCCATGTCCTCGTTCGACGGGTGCGCCAGGATGTTCGCGTAATCTTTCAGCTTCAGCTCGGGCAACACCGTGATGTGCCCGCGAAAGTCTTGCACCAGAATACCTTGTAGCGTACGCACCATCCTCAGGTTCAACAAATCAACCTCCAGAAGCTTCTGCACGCCGTACTTGATGTTCAGGGTTAAGAAATTCGCGACGCGCAGTAACTTGGTGACCGCCGCGCGGCGGTCGCCGCTCCGGGCGATTTTTTTGTTCACGCCGCCCCCGCCTGTTACGGAAACAAACGTCAGTCCATTTTTTGGGCGTGTATTGGACGATGTATGGACAAACAGTCACCAGCTTCGGTCTGAACAGTCACAGGCGCGTTAGAGGTAAAACGTAGGTGTTCCCCGGATTTGGGAAAGCCCCGTCCGGCCGTACCTTCCTCCGCCAAGTGCAACACAAAATTCACGTGCGGGTTAACCTGGCTCACGATGAAGTTGTTGCAGTTGAACAGCTCGGTGAGTCGCGCAGAGGGAATGTCGGCGGTGATTGTGCCGTCGAAGGACGACACGCCGGGCGGATGGAAAGGAATAAGCTCGCCTGTTTGTAAAAAGGAAAAGGGTCAGTCTTGTATGGGCAAACAGTGTCCTAGATTTGGGAAAGGCCCAAGGCCGTACCTGTTTTCCCATCCTTCGCCAGCAACTCGAACGGTTCCATCAACCCCGGTAACGCGCAGCTCGCGTTCACCGCGGTTCGCACCACCACCGTGGGCGAGGTGAAGTGGTTCAACACGAACCCGTGGCCGCTTCCCACGGAGACTTGAATCGACACCGCTCTTTTGGAGATGTGAAACGCCTCCGCGAACGTGGTGTCCCCGAAATACGCCTTTGTGAGTGTTGACGAAAAGTGGTTAACGTCTTGTATGGGCAAACAGTGTGTTGACGGATTTGGGAAAGGCGCAAAACGTACCTTGGTCGTGTTCCCAAACTCGTCGCCGTCCATCAAAACGCCGTGTTTGCAAAAGTGAAGCGCCATTTTCCACACTTTGGAGTTTTGCCAGAAAAGTGGTTAACGTCTTGTACGGGCAAAAGTAGTCGGCGGTTATGGGAAATGCGTTTCGTACCTGGCGGGAACCACCGCACGCCGGGGCCGTGTTTCGACGACAGCGTAGAGTTGATGGATGAAAGTAACTCGTCCTCGGGGAACATGCTGATAAACGCCGCGACGATTGACCCGCCGCTGGTACCCGAAATCACCTGCGGCAGCAATCCCTGTTCAAGCAATGTCTTAATCACCCCGAAGTGGTACATCGCAAGCGCGCCGCCGCCGGAAAGACAAAGCGCGGTCCGCCCTAAACTGCGGTGCGTTTCCGAAACCAACCGAAGCGTGTCTCGGACGGACGTCAACGCGTGTTCCATTTCCTCCAGAATCTGGTCCTCCGGAGTGTCTGTCCGGGTAGTCCCGGTGTGCTGTGACGTTTTAGAGGGAGCAGTCTCTTCAGGGGTAGTGTTCGTCGCTTCAGTAGTAGTCGTTTCAGCCGCGGTCTCTCCAACCTCGCCTAGAAACTTGATGGACGCGTTGACTTCGCGAAGAAAAGCCTGCGCGGACTTTTTAGTCCCCACGCGCGCGTGCCTGGTTCGCGCTAACCGGTCAATACCCCCGAAGTTTCGGTGCAGCACGGTTCGTAACGCGAGGCCTAGTTTGTTCACGTCTTTGTTTAAACGCGCGTCAAAACACGTGTCGCGGTAAATACGAACCAGCTCGGCGTCGTACGCTGCGATTGTAAAAGAAAAGTGTCAGTCTTGTATATCGCGATGTATGGACAAACAGTCGCCAGCTGAGCGATAAAACAGTGTGTCAGGATTTGGGAAAGCCCCAAGGCCGTACCTGCCGCACTTGTCGCGCCGTCCTCGTCCTCCTTCCACTCGTCCCCGCCCTCGCCTTGGTCCGCGGGGAACGCGTCCAGCGCTTTCGCGTGTCGTTTGTACTCGGGGTAACCACCCGCGCCTTCCAGGGATGCCAACACCGAACTCCGAAGCAAATTCTTTTTCGCGTTTTCTCGTCCCAAAACGTCCTCCACGCCGCTCGTAATTTCCGAAAACGTGGACCGCGCGCTGTGGAACCAGTGCGGGAGGATGTACTTTTTGTGGCAACGGGGGTTGTGGTTCGGGGGGGATTTGTGGTGTGTGAAAGGGTATTTAGTCAGTAAAGTAACGCAGCGACAGGTGGTTAACCACGGCGCGTAAGAAGAGGGTGGTCGTCGGTTCGAGACTCCCGGGCGAGGGGCGGTTGGACGACAGGAGTCTGCCTGATTACTAGTAGTACTGTAGTCTGACTACTTGTCAACACGGCGCGGTAACAGGTAAACGTTCTTTCGAACGCTTGAAATAATCCGACTCCTTCAAAAGAAAAAACCTTACCTTGTTCAGAAACACGGCGAGGTGCACCAACGCGAACAGCACGAGGTTGATTCCCACCAGCACCAGCTCCGCGGCGACCAGGGCTAGACTCAACGCGTGCGCCGCGGCGTTTGGAAAGCTCGGGGGTAACATCGCGAGGGTTATCAAAGCCAGAACCACAAAAAAAAACCGCCGCAGCACCCACTTCCCCACGGCGCACCACACCTGGTGGGAAAGAAAAAGGTGAGTCGGGACCGTGACTTGTGTTACGTAACTACGGGCGGGCAATCGGCAAACAGTCGTAGGATTCGGGCCGAACGGTCTACTTAGAGTAATCGGCCGAACAGCCTACTTGTGATATATTTGTAAGAGTTGCCAGTACTGGTAAACGTTACCCATAGTACGCTTCCTCTTAATGACCGCGGTGTACTGAAACCGTGAAACAGGGTCCGTAAACAGAGTCGGGGGATTTGGGAAAGCCCCGAGGCGTACCTGCCACGCCGCGAGCGCGGCTAAAACGCCGAGCGCCACCCCCAGCAAACTATAAAAAACAATGTGAAAAACAACCCGGCGGTTGAACAGCTCCCACGCGAACCGGTAAATCTCCACGCCTCCCGGGCCGAACTGTGATAGCCGCGCCTCCAACGTGTCGCTCATCTTCTGCGCCGCGCTCTTAAGCGAAATCTTACCAGCGGTCGCGTCTTGCAACAAACTGTGGAACGAGTTTACCCTGCTTCTGAAGTTGTTCGTGTGGAATGTTGAGTTTTGTGAAGTTCGGTATCCATCCCCAGTATCGGTCGAGGTACTTTCTTCCGTTCGGTGCCTAGCAGAAGCTCCTCGGTCCAAGGATGCGGCTCTCGGTGACACAGGAGCCTCCGTCTCGAACTCGCTCGAGGAACTCACGCGGCTCAGGGTGGATTTGACATTTGTCAAATCTTGGCCGTCAAGATGACACGCACCGAAACCCGCGGAGTCGCTGACTCGCCTCGGGCGTCGGCGCAGGGACTGGGAGGTCACTGGATTGGTTGCGTTCGCGGCAACCGTAGTCGCGGAAGTGGACGGAACATCCCCTGTGCCAGTCTCGGCGCCGCGGTCGCGCGTTTGGGCGAGACAACGCGAACGGGGGTCGGCCGTTGGGCCAGCCGGCGACGACGCGCGTGGCGGGAGGCCGCCGCTTCGTTGACCGTCACCCGTGACACCACCGCCGACGATGTGTGGTGTCCGCACCACGTGCGAGGGGTCGCCATCGCCACCACCCAACGAACCTGGGGCATCGGAAACGTCAACAGCAGCTCCCATGGGCCCCTTTTGCCTTTTCTGCTCAGCTCGAATCTGCCACTACGTAACCGCTTTTCAACGCGCGCCCCTTCGCGCCCCTCGTTCTTTTTCCGAGAACACCCCAACCACACAACGCGTCGCTTCCCGACCGCACGGCACTCGCGGTGGGAAGGCGGAGGCTCGTGTCGCGTGCGCGTCCGCCGCGCGTGTGGCACGGTCGATCGCGCGAGGCCACTACAAATGCTGACTCGTTTCCAGCGATCTCAAAATTCGCTCGATTTTCTTTCGACGCTCAAGATGTCCCCGACTCACTTTTGCAATCGCCTTCACGCACGCGCATCAACCCCACCCACCGTCACCATGGGTCTCCTGACCGCGGTCGCGAAGCTCACCGCGCAGTCCATGGGTGTGCTTGCGGTTGAAAGTTACGGGTCCGCGCACCTCGCGAAGGTCGCGCCTGAGTTGCACGGCGCGGTGTGGGGGATCGCCGAAAAGTCGGGCGTTCTTCCAAAAGCCTACGGATTGGTCATCATGGTGAACCTCATCGTCTGTTCCTTCGCGGTCATCGCGCTTTCGTTCAAGGTGGGCGCCGCGCGTGACACTTTGGGCATGCCTCTTCCCGCGATGTACGCCACCGGCAAGGACGCGAAAAGCGTGAAGTTCAACTGCATCCAGCGCGGGCATCAACAAGCCCTTGAAACATTCACCATGTTTCTTTGCGGCAGTTTAATCGGCGGTGTGAAGTATCCAATCAGCGTCGCGTTCTTCGGCCTGGTGTGGTGCAAAGCCCGGTTCTCCTGGGCGGAGGGGTACGCCACCGGTGAGCCGAAGAAACGGTACCAATCAGGGTGGGGGATGCTCATCTGGACCACGCTGATTGGGGTGTTTTCCGCAGCGGGTGGGGTAGGGCTGGAGCTGGTGGGCGTGATGTGATGTTATCCAAAATCACCTTCAAAATAATCATCCCGTTGTTTCCGTCAACAAAAGAGCCGTTTTGTTTCGTCCAAGGACCGCGTGTCTCGTCACTTCCCGGGACGCGCCGCCAGGAGAGCTCGCGTGCGGACTGGAACCGGGGGCGATGTCCTCTTTCCTTCCTCTCGCGGGCGGTGGGAAGTTCGTCGGTCTTGGGGCGGGCGGGGCGGTGTCGTCGTACGCGGCGTACCGGCGCGCGGATGGGGCGGCGAAAAAAGAAAAAGCAGCCAAGGTTCCGGAAAGGGATGCGTCTCGTGGACGAAGCGCGGAGACGAATACGCTCAAAGAAGAGGCTGATACACGGCATGACGCGAAACGTAACGTGCATCACGAGGAAGGTGAACAACTCTACGTCTCAACGGAGGGTTCACCCAAAAACGCCACGCGCGACGCACCAAAAACGACGGGCACCACGACCGCGGTGTCGTCGGGGGCGCCGAAACAAAAAGCTTTTTCGGAAACGGAAACCGGCGACGACGCGGCGGCTGATTTGATTTCGCGCGAGCGCGGTATCGACGAAGAAGTTACAGATGCGTGTGAAGTCACCACGCTGACGGTGGACATGCGCGGACACAACAATGAAGCGAGACGCACGCACGCCTCACCGCCGGTAACACCGCGGGCAAAACGACGCGCTCGCACCTCGAGCCGCGGCCCGATCGGTGCTGTCCCGAAAAACGCGAATAAAATCGCCACCGTCGCTTTAGTCGCCGCGCCGTTCGCGCTCGCCGCGGCGCGGGGATTGTTCCGTCTACGAGGCTCTTCGCGAGACGAACACAAAACACACAAGGAAACCCCTAGCAATGACCACACCACTGTTCTTAATAAACCGAACCTCGACAAAGTAAGAGCTTTCGTGTTTGAGTTGCAAAAGACGGAGGGAGGCAATGGCGCCGCGTCCGAGATATCGAAACTTTTGAAACAACGAGGTACGTGTTGGGCCTTTCCCAATCCCGCCTCCCTGTTTTACCTCTAACGCTGGTGACTGTTGTCCATACATCGCGATACACAAGACGTTAACCCCTTTTCGTGAACGTTCCCAGACGCTTTGGCGCGAAGCGTGAAGGAACAACGTTTGGCGAAGCCTTTCGCAACGCGCAAAGCCCCTTTCATGAGCCTACGGTCGAAAGCCGCGGTGGCGAGTTACACGAATCGCGAGGGCCAACGTGATGGGTCAAGAAACGGCTTTGGCGAAACTCGAAGCGTCGTGACGGAGTACGACGAGACGATCGGGTTCCAGGCGAAGGTACGTATTTCCCACCCAACACATCCCGCCTCCCTGATTGCCCATACAAGATTGACATTTATTTTTACAATCTCAGGAGTTGCGTTTTTTGCGCCTGGCGCTGGCGGAGAAGGACGCGACGATTCGTGGGTTGACGGAACTACGCGCGGCGCGGAACGGGGTACGAAACGGCGTCGACGGTGTTTCTTTGACCAAGATTCCTTTTACGGTGAGCGAACAGCTGGTGCCTGTGAACACGGTGTTGCCCAAACCAGAATCTAAGTGGGAAAAAGAGAGCGACTCTGACGTTTTGTCGGTGTCGTCTGATGCGTCTGACCAAGACTGCGACGCCGCAGTGGACCTCACCCTCGACGAAACCGTGGACGAGGTCCTGGCGGAGTTGAAAGAGGAACGGAAACGGAACTCCGAGGTGTGTTACGGAGACGACGGCGGATCGGACGAGAACAAAGAAAACGACGTTTACCGCCGTGAACAGTCGCGCCGCAAGACTTTCGCCGACCGAAGGATGTTCGACACGCCCGCGAAAAAGTACGCCGACCCGAGTGAAAGAATCGAGGTTGGTAAGTCGAGGGTGCTGCGGATATCGCCAACGCGCAGGCAGAAAGAAACCAACCACTTCAATTCGCTGATGCGCATGAGATGAGTAATGTATTGAGAGAATTGTGGTATGCTCTTTGCCGTTAACTACAGAGTTACAAGTGTAAGTCTACGCGGTGCTTTACTTACTAGCGGTTGCTTTACTTACTATCGGTTGCTTTACCAACTAGCTGCTTAAAACCCTACCCGTTGCTTTACTAAATACTCGCCTTCGCCGCCGCCGCTTTCTTTTTTTTCAAAATGTTCTCCATGAAGTACTCCCCCGCTTTGTACGAGCTCCTGACCATGGGCCCGCTGGCGACGTATAAGAACCCCATGTTCTCCGCGATTTCCCGGTACGCATCGAACGCGTCGGGGGTGACGTACTCGTGTACCGGCAGGTGCCTTTTCGTGGGGCGCATGTACTGCCCGAACGTAACGACGTCGACGTCCGCGTGTCGCAGCAACGTAAGCGCGTTCACCACCTGCGCCCTGGTTTCGCCCAAGCCTTGGGATAGGTAAAAGAAAGTGTCAGTCGCGTAAGGCCGCGTGTATATCCGGGATTGGAAAAGGGTCCGGCCCTGTACTCCCTAGTATGAGGGATTGGAAATACTGTACTCCCGTTTGGTATGCGTAAACAGGGAAGAGTAATCCGGCCGCACAGGGAGGCGGGGTTTGGGAAACGCGCGAGACGTACCGAGCATGATGGACGTTTTCGTAACCGGCGCACCCGCGTTTTTCGCGATTTTCAGCACCGAAATCGACTGCGCCCAGTTCGCCCGTCGGTCACGGACATCAGCCTGCAGCTCCGGTACGGTTTCCACGTTGTGCGCGAACACGTCTAGGCCGGATTTCGCCACGAGCTCGACTAAATCTCTTTCGCCCCGAAAATCGGGCGTAAGCGCTTCCACCAGAATCTTTCCATTCGTCGACGTCTTCAGGTTCCGGATCGTCTTCGCGATGTGCTCCGCGCCTTGGTCGTCAAGGTCGTCCCGGTCAACGGAAGTTAACACCACGTAGTCCAAACCCCACGCCGCAATCGCGGTGGCGACGTTTTTGGGTTCGTCCACGTCCAGCGGCGGCGGCGCCTTGGCCGTCTTCACAGCGCAAAAACGACACCCTCGCGTACACGTATCGCCCATGATCATAATAGTCGCGGTCGCGGTTTTCCCCTCGCCGCCTCCCCAGCACTCGCCCAAGTTAGGGCACTTCGCCTCTTCACAAACAGTTGACAGTTTCAGCTCCCGGAGCTTGGCTTTGATTTCCGTGTACCGGTCGCCGCTCGGTATCGTGCGCTTCATCCACGCCGGTTTCCGAACACTCTTGTCTTTTAAAGAAGTGGGGGCCGCGAGCGAGTACGCGGTACCGGGCAAGGACTCGCCTTTGACGAAATCGGAAAAGTCCGGGCCGGACGCGAGTTTCGCGCGGAACGAACCCAAGCCGGC
>Ga0307488_10004871_pt1 | contig 11150 bp, 10 predicted proteins | sample SB02metaG_FD_202248 | JGI IMG/M metagenome (GOLD analysis project Ga0307488, IMG submission 202248) | Sea-ice brine microbial communities from Beaufort Sea near Barrow, Alaska, United States - SB 0.2 | ecosystem: Environmental > Aquatic > Marine > Coastal | place: USA: Alaska | collected...
AGCTAAAGTAGATTGTAAAGTAGTTGTGGATACAACATCTAAAGCTCCGAGAATATCAGCGTTTAATGATACACTTAAAGAATTGACAGTTGCAGTTTGAGCTACATCTAATGTACCATTTAAGTCAGTTGTACCAGCTACTACTAAGGTTGATTGTAAGTTGGTTCCTAATTGAACATCTAAAGTTCCATCAATATCAGCATTACCAAGTAATGCAGTATCTCCAGTAATTTTCAAAGAATCTGTAACTAATACACCTAATTCATTTGTAATTACCGAATCACCAATAGAAACTGAATCATCTAAAAAGATTTTTGAAAATCTTTGAGTATCTGTACCAATAGTGAGTGCATTAATAAAAGGTGTAACATTACTACCTAAGTTAAGTTCTCCAACAACTTGTAATTTTGCACCAACTTGAGAATCATACATTGATGCAAACCCACCATGTAATTCGGTTAAACCACCAACTTCTAAATGTTGATTAATGATAGCATCAGTTCTTACGGTTAATGCGTTTACGGTTGCAGCTCCTGAAACATCTAAAGTTCCATTCATATCAGTTGCACCTACTATATCTACATTAGCTAATGTAGATTTACCAACAACATTTAAAGTTGCTCCTACGGTTGCTGCACCTATTGCAGCAACTGAAGCTACAGTTGCAGCTCCTGAAACATCTAAAGTTCCAGTCATATCAGTTGCACCTACTATATCTACATTAGCTAATGTAGATTTACCAACAACATTTAAAGTTGTTCCGACAGTTGCTGCTTTATCGATAATAACTGTACCAGTACTATTAATTCTCATACTTTCAACATCTGCATTATAAAATACTAAATTATCATCATCATCAGCATTTTCTTCTGCTGTTATATAAGTGTCTCTATCAACATCAATTACACCACCTAATGATCCCCATGTACCTTTATAACCTTCGAAAGTTTGATTATCAGTGTTATAACGAATAGCACCAGTTACATCTACTCTGTCTATACTTGTACCTACTGGGATTACTAAACCATCAGTACCAGTTAAGTGTAAAGTTGTTTGTGGATTGGCATTATTAATACCGACTCGATCAGTTGTTGCGTTAACAAATAAAGTATCAGTATCAACTACTAAGTTGTTTTGTAAAGTTGCAACACCTTGTACATTCATAGTTCCAACGATATCAGCGTTAGCTGATACAGATACAGATTCTAATGTAGAATGACCAACAACATTTAAAGTTGTTGTTACATCTACTGAAGCTACAGTTGCGGCTCCCGAAACATTTAAAGTTGTTCCTACATCTGCTGCACCTGTTGTAGTTAATGAACCGACAGTTGCACTTGAGAAAACATCTAAAGTTCCATCGATATCAGCATCAGTTGTTACTGATAAATGATTGGCTTGTATAGCACCAGATACAGTTAATACACCAGCTGCGTCTGTAATTACCGAATCTCCAATTAAAATACTATTATCTAAATGTAGATCTTTAAATCCATTTAAAGATGTACCTAAATCGAATTCATTTGCTAAAGAAGGAACAACTGAACCAGAAATTCCCATTGAACCTAATACATCTAATTTATGTGTAGTAGATGAAACTTTACCGATACCTACATTTTTATTAGTACCAATATTTAAAACAGCTTCATTGCTGTTATATAATACTAAATCTGATGTAACATCATCTTTGTAGATTTGAGAAGAAGATACTCCGAAGATAATTCTGGGATTGGACATTTTTTTTTATATGTTATTATAATATATAAATTTTAATAAATTTTAATAAATTTTATAAAAAAAAAATTAAAATTTTTGTATTTTATTTTAAAAACGGATATAATTTTGAAAAAGAATGAAATTTTACAAAAATTTAAGAAATTTTACATAATTAACTTTATATACTTTATTAAAAACGAATTTAAAATAATTTCTATCAATTTTATATATGTTTTTCAAATTATGTTTATTTTTTTTATATTTACCAAAAGATATAGGTTTATTTAAAAAATATTCATTTAAACAAAAATTATTATTATTTTTCATATGAAATAAACTTTTATATACCATATGACAATCATCAATAGCTCTATGAGTTTGTATAAAATCCAGATTTGGATAAAAATAATTGAAAATAGTTTGTAATTTATAGTTATCAATATTATTTTTAAGTATATATTTTTTAAAAATTTGTATAGTATCTAAATTAATTTTTTTTTGAATTAACTCATTGAAATAATATTGATTATCATTTATCTCGAATTCTTTTTTTAAAATACCTAAATCGAAACGATTATTATGTGCTAAAATATAATCTACTGAGCGTATATCATTTATAAAATCTTTAAATATTATTTTAATATCCTTCCCATCTTTATCAGTTATATCTTTTGTAATACCAGTTAATGTAGTGATTATTTCTGGAACATGAAATAATCCTTTTATTAAATTATTACTTTCTTTAATTATTTCAAAATTTTCATCAAAAATAATATAACCCAATTCTAACATCGAAATTAAAGAGAAATCATTGTTTTTAGTAGGTAATCCATTTGTTTCAGTATCAAAAATCAAATATTTAATCATTATAAAATATATAGTATTAAAAAAATTTTAAATTTTAATAAAATACTAAAAAAAAAATAAAAAAAATAAATTAAAAAAATAAGAATATAAAAATATATATTCTTATTAGTAATGAAACAATTATATTATATAGATTGTGAAAAAAAAAGTTATTCAAGTAAATCAATATCTGGTTATAAAAAGATATATTTATTAAAATCTTTTGAAAAATCTTTAATCGCAAGAAATTATTATAATTCTTTATATTTTGGTTTTGAAATAATATGTTCTGGTTATTTTAATGATTTCTGGAATATTATATTTTTAGTATATTTTCAATATATTCATGTGATAAATCCGGAATTACCATTATTATTAATAAAAAGTTTTAATTTTTTTAAAAAAATCGAAAAAAAATTAAAAGAAAAAAAAATAAATAAAATAAAAATGAGAAATTTATTTGAATTACAAAATCATGTGATATTTATAATAAAAAATACAATTAATACTAAAAATAAACATATTTCTTATTTTATTAAACAAAGTTATAGTAATCAAAACACTTACAAATATATTGATCAAAGATTTATCTTAGTATTATTCAAAAGATTTAAATTATTATTAAATAAAATTATTAATCATAAAATAACTTTTACTTTAACAAGTACTGAAGTTTTAAGTGAATTTTTCGATGTTTTAGGAAAAATAATGGTAATAGAATGTGAAAGTACATTTTTAATAGATTATCCATATCAAATAAGTATTTATCATCATGAACAAAAAAATAAAAAATTTAAAAGTATTTCGCAAATATTTTGGAATACAATATTATCGTCTGGAAAATTTAATCAAAATATTTTCAAACAAGTTGGTTGTATTTTCAAATTATTTGAAACACACTATCTAACAAAATTAGAAAAAGAATCATATATTTATTTAACAGGGATTTTATTTTTCATTTATAAAATAAATGATGTGAAAATATTACAGAATAATAAAGATGATTTTTTAGTAATTAAAAATTTTTATGAAAATATACAAATTTCTATAAATAATAAAAGTAGAAGACTTGATTATATTGATATAACGAATGTCAATGATCGTAATAATACGAATAAAGATAAAAAATATAAACATACAGTGATAAATAAAAATAAACAAAAAAATAAACAAATAGAAAAGGTAGAAATGAAAGATATTATAATTAATATGAAACCTATAAATTATATTATTAACAATAAAATAGATAAAAAAGAAAACACTGATATCAATCATAAATTAATAGATAATATCAATGATATTAATGAAAATAATAAATCGAATGATATATTTGGATTTGATATTTGTACAGAAAAATATCAAAAAACTAAACAAGAAGAAACAATTGAGATAGTATTTGGCAATAATAATAATGCGATACAATATGATAATTTCAAGAATTCTTTGATAAATATGAATGATTTACCACAAAAACAACAAAAAATAATTACTGAAAACAATGATCATTATGAAAAAACGATTGCTATACCAAATAATATATATATAAAGAGTATTTTATCTAAACCATTTCAAGAAATAATTAAAGATTAAATAAGTTTTTTTATTTCTTCTATATTATTAATATAATAAAATTCTTTTGTATTTCTTATTATTTTTAAAAAATCAGTCTTATTATATCCGATATTTATCAATTCTTTTTTATAATTATCATTATTATTAGTAAGATGTATTAATAATATTTTATTAATGAATTTGATAAAAGTATAATCAAAATTATGAATTTGTTTTATTTTATTAAAAATTTCAATGTAATTTTTAGTATTAGATGATTTTATTGAATTTTTTGTTAATATTCTAGTATAATCTATTTTTATATCAATGATTTTTTTTTTTAATTGATAATGATTCATGATATAAGATATATGTTGACATGATATTATAGAATATAATTTTTGTAAATTCCATTTATGTTTATTAAAAATATATTCATCTATTTGTTCTGAAAATAACATGATATCTGATATTTCTAAAATACATTTTTTTAGATTTTTTTTATTCTTTATATTATTATTTAAAAAGTTTTTATAATTTTCATGTATTAATAATGGTAATAAAATCTTATTATTATTGTAAATATCATAATAATTATCAATATTTAAATTATTAGAGAATACTTCTTTAACATTATCATATAATTCAATATTAAAATCATTATTGACATAAAGTTTTTTATTAAAATTATTTTTTTTCATAAAATTATTTTTATTAATATTTTCATAATTTTGATCATTATATTCGATAAATTTAAAAAAAAATAAATCTTTTTTTTGTTTTATACATTTACCAGAACCAATTAATATTATTTTAATATCTAGATTTATTTTATTTTTTTTCAATCCCAATATCTGTAATATTGTTTTTATTTTTTTAAATGATATTATTTCAACTTCTTTTATAATAATCATTTGTTTTTTCTTCTCAAAGAAAAAATCAATATTTTCATCATAATTTAATATTGATTGTAATTTTTCCCCCCAATCATTTGTATAGTAAAAATCTAAATAATCATATTCGTATATTTTATATTCTTTTGTTTTTTTTATTATTTCTGTATATTTTCCAGAATATATACTGCCATAAATAAATATCAAATTATCATGTTTTAGTTTATTTAATATATCCATAATATTAAATTTATATATTTTAATAATTATTTTGATTTTTTTTTTATTAAATAACTTAAATATATAAAAATATTTATACAATATAAAATGAAAATACAATCAAAGACAATAATATTGTTATTACTATTAATAGTATCATTAATATCATTATTATCTTACTTTTTTTTTACCAAATATAAATTTTTATTAGATTATATAGATAATAGAATCGATCTAAAAAATAATAAATTAATTGAAAAATATAGTTTAAATCTAAATGATGATAATAAAGAAAAAGAACATAATTATTTTAATAATTTAAAAGATAATTTAGAAAATTTCAATAATACTTTATCACATACTAATTTCATTGATCAAATTAGTTCATTAAGTGATATTGAGGAAGATATCGATGAAGATAATGATGAAGATAATGAGGGAGATAATGACGAAGATCTTTATTCCAATTCGGATGAAAATAAAGATGAACAATATAATAAAGAATCGGATGAACCAATATTAGATATAGAAGAAATAGAAACATCTGATGATTTTGATTTACAAGAATTACCTAATCTCGATAATATTGAAGATAATGTAGATAATTATATTAAAGAAATCTTAGAAAATAAAGATTTAGGAAATGATATTTCCAATCTTGAATTTACAGAAGAATTAGAAAAAAAAAAATAAAATATGACGATGTTATCAATGAAACAATTGATAATATTATAAATAATGTTATAATAACGAGTAAAAATGAATGTATATATAAATTTAAAAAAGGTAAAAAATCTGGTTTAGAATGTCAAAAAAAACTATATAAAAATAGTTTATTTTGTAAAAAACATATGAAAATCAATCTACATTAATTACTAACATATAATTCCGAAGTTTTGTTCCAATATATTCCAATTCTCGTTTTAAATTTACTAATTCCATCTCTTGTTTGATTAATAATATTTTATGAACAACATGTTTTTCTTTTACAATTGGTAAAAGAATCTCTGACATTTCAATAATATTGAATATATTATTTAGTAAATTATTTTTTTCGTTTATCATTAATTTTACATTTTTCAAATTTTCATCAAAATGAAGTCGTAAATCATTAAGTATATTTCCAATATTATATTTCATATTTATATTAATGCTTCTCATATCTAAATATGTACGATTACAAATAAAAAAGTCTGCTCGAAAATCAGCAAGTGTAATAACAGACGCATTATATTCAATATCACCTTGTGCACTATCTCTTACATTAATAGCGATATCAACAATTCGTTCGGCAATATCACGAGAAACTAAAGCTGCTTCTACTAGAATATTATGTATATTTATGTTATCTTTTGCGATTTTATAAGCAGAAAATGTATCATTTATAATTGTGTTCATATTATCAATATTCATTGAAGTATAAAAATCCATTATATTTATAAAAGTGATTTAATAAATATAATCAATTTTATTTTAGACATTTATATTGTATAAATATCTAATATAATTTAAATTTTTTTTTATAATCACTAATGCTTTCTCTCAATGTTGGTTTTCCCCAAAGAATATATCTACTTAATGAACCAGCACTTATAAAATTATTCCAATTTTCATTTTTTCGATGTCTATTTAAATATCGTTGTTTGCGTTCAGTATCTTTATGAATTGTATAATCACTCATACCTTTTGCACCGAAATGTGTAGTTTTGAGACGTTTTCCATTTTTATCAAAAAAAGTTGCTTTTATTTTTTTATGTTTACTATTACTTTTACTAAATTTAACCTGTGTAATGATATTCATTATATATATATATATATAATAAATATATTTAAATTTCTTCAACAATTTCTTCGACCGATCTATTATCATCAAAAAAACAATCTAATAAATCATCAGTAGTTTTTATATTTATTTTTTTAGGTTTTGGTTTATTTTTTTTTAATTGTTCAATCTTACCCATTTTATAAGACATATTTTCTAAATTCCATTCTTCTGCCATCTTTTGATATTTTGATTTTTCTTCTATTGAAATATTTTTCCAATATTTTCCCTTTAATAAATTATATTCCTTTAATGTCAATTTATCATTGGTTTTTCGAATATTATTATGTGCTAAAAACATAGAATATGATGTTTTTTGTCTAATATTTTTATTATTTTTTTTAACTAGATTTTTCAAAGTTTTGATTTTATCATCATATAAATATTTTTCTAACATTACATTAATCATATCTTCATTATCTAAATCTTTACAAATATTACGAATTAATTCCTCGATAATAGGTGAAAAGTTAGTAATAATATTATTAAATATATTAGTTTTTTTCATAATAAAAAAGATTTATTATTATGAAATTAATCAATTTTATTAAAAACTATTGATAAGTTAAAATATCATTTAATTTATATAAATAAGATTGGAAATATATAATTGTTTTATTTTTATTATTAGAATGAACAATTTTTTTATTATATTCATAATTTAAATCAATTATTTTAAATAGAGTTTCATCATTTTTCAAATTATTTTCTGATATTTTAAAAATAATCTTAATAATCTTGTTATAACTAATATTATAATCAATTAATAATATATAAATAAGATCATCGATCATTACATAATCTAATTTTTTTTTACGAATTAATATATATAATTTTTTTATAATCATTTCTAAATTATTATCTTTGATTTCAAAATAATCATTTTGCTTATCATATTTTTGAAGATTTAAATAAAAATCTAATTCGAGAAAAGATTTTTTTAAATTTTTATTAGAAATATCAAGAAGTTTATTTAAATTTTTATTATTTATTTTTATTTTTTCTTTTTTAATAATTAAATTTATTTTTTTTTTAACAAAACTTTTTGTAAATCCAGGAGTTTTAATTAAAAAACATCTACTTTTAATAGGTTCTATAAGATTATTAATAGTATTGCTAATTAATATAAATCTACAAATTTTTATATTTTTTTCAATAATTTTTCTTAAAATAAATTGATCATCTATATTTAATAAATGAATATTATGAATAATAATGATTTTATTATTATTATCCGAAATTCTTTTAGTACTATTAATTTCTTTAATAAAATTAATTAAAATATATTTTTTATAATTTTCTAATTGACTTAAATCTATTTCAATATAATATTTCGAATGATAAATCATATAATTAATAGTTTTATTATTAATTTTATATTCTAATTTTAATTTATATTTTGGAACGTTTTTAAAAAATATATAAATTAATGTTTTTTTACAACTTCCTTCTTCTCCATAAATTAAAATATTTGGTAAATTAGAATAGTTTATATTTTGAAAAAAACTGATTGCATTTTTATATTTTTCTTTAATAATATCATCAAAATCATCATAATCTTTAATAGTGTATTTTTTATAAATATTTAACATAATTATAAAATAAAATATAATATAATTCTTAAAATATAATTTTTTATATTAAATAAAATTAATATTTTAAGAATTAGATAAATGAATCAATGAAAAAAATTAATAGGAATAACGGGATTAAAACGTTATGGTTAATTTGGATTATTGACTTATATTATATCAATATTTAATATTGATATAATATTATTTAATATCTTTATTCCAAAGCTTTTTCTATTTCTGTGTAATATTCTTCCAAAGTTCCATTATTTTCTATTGTAATATCTGCTTTTATAAAATCTATATTCTTTTCCGAAGAATGACCATCTAATAACATACCAGTATCTCTATTAACTTTAATAACTATACCTCCTAATTTTTTTACAATTATTGATTCATTCTGGAAACGAATATCAGTTACAACAACTTTAATATTCGGATTTTTACGAATTTGTTCAGTATACCACATTTCAAATCTATAAATCCAGAAGTTTTCTTTTAGGTGTTCCATTTCGGGAAAGAAATCTCCTAATTTTTGACGAAACATTTCAGTTCCAAAGATTTGGAAAACTTTACGAGCAGTAATATTCCATCTATCATCAAACATTTCTTTGTCGTCACCCCCAGTTTGCTCATCTGTAAACATAAAAATTTCAGCACACGCTTTCTTTAACGGACCTGCGAATGAATATTGAACGTAATTATATTTTTCTATTAGATATAAACCAGCAGAATCCTTACCACTCCTTTTTTTCCCACTGAACCCTATTAAGTTATTATTTGTCATTTTATTTAAAGTCATATTAATTATAATATATTAATCAATTCTATTTTTTAAAATACTTTTTTAATTAAAACTAAAATTTCATCTTATATTAAAGAATAATTAACAAAGTTTGTATAAATTGTGATATATTAAAATAATAATTTCGTTTTTATAAAATATATTTATATATTATATAAAAAAATATGACGACTATTAATCCAGATAATATAGATCCAAACAAAAAAAAGAAAAAAGATAATGAAAAAAAAGAAAAATCAACTTCTACACCACCACCAAAAAATATAAGTCGGAAAAGATCATTTGATGAAATGAAAGGATCAAAAGAAAGAAAGGATAAAGAAGTATCAATTGTAGATATAAGAACAATATTAAAAGAAATAACTGGTCCTGAAGATTTTGAAGTATTTGAAAATGAAGAATTTGACGATTTAAAATTTAATAAAGAATTACCTGAAAAATTTTTAAAAAAAAAAGATTTACATTTATTAAAAACAATTCATGGATTATTACAAATATGTAAAAAATATAAAGATATAAATAATAGAGATATATTAACATTAATGAAAATCGAACCAGAATTAGAAGAATTAAATGAAATGATTGGATTAAAAGAAGTTAAAAAAATGATAACATCTCAAATATTATATATAATACAAAATCAAGAAAACAATGATATGATGCATACAGTATTATATGGATTACCTGGATCTGGTAAAACATCATTGGGGAAAATATTAGGAAAAATTTTTTTAAGATTAGGTTATTTAAAAAATAATAAATTTATAATTGCTAAAAGAAGTGATTTAATAGCAGGATATCTTGGTCAAACTGCAATAAAAACTCAAAAAATAATAGATAAATCATCTGGTGGAGTATTATTTATTGATGAAGTATATTCATTAGGATCAGATTCTAAAACAAATGATACATTCTCAAAAGAATGCATCGATACATTAAATCAAAATTTATCAGAAAAAAGAGATTTCATATGTATTGTTGCCGGTTATGAACAAGATGTAAAAAGATGTTTTTTTAAACAAAATCCAGGATTAGAAAGAAGATTTCCATGGGTATATAAAATAGATGATATTACATCGATCGAATTAAAATTAATTTTTTTAAATTTTATAAAAAATAAAGGTTGGTCGTTTAATAAAGATGAATTGACAAAATTAGATAGTTTTTTTTTTAAAAATAGAGAATATTTCCCATTTAATGGAGGGAGTATTGAAACTTTTTTTTCTAAATTAAAAATAAATTATTATCAATTGAAATTTGGAATAAAAAGAGTTAAAAAAGATATTAAAATTATAAATATGGAAGATATATTAAAAACATTTGAAATATTTAAATTATATGAAAATAAAAAAATAGAAAAAAATTTACCACCACCAGGAATGTATATTTGATTTTATTCATTCTTCTTTTATTATAATTCTTTTTATTTTTACTTTCCAACATATTTATTTTTAATAATTATAAAATCTTAAAAATAATAAAAACAATAGAAAATGAGCCAAGAACTATATTATTATTTTTTGTTCATACAAATTCTTTTATCATCTTATTTTATATATGATTTATAATTCTTTATTAAAATATTAATAAAGAATTAATCTAGTATATACTTCTTATTTTTTTCTTGTTCTTAAATTATATAATTCAAGTTGATATCTTTTATATAATTCTTTTATGTCATCATCCTCATCATCTATCTTTTCTATATTATCTTCAAATTTTGACAT
>Ga0307488_10004872_pt1 | contig 11147 bp, 10 predicted proteins | sample SB02metaG_FD_202248 | JGI IMG/M metagenome (GOLD analysis project Ga0307488, IMG submission 202248) | Sea-ice brine microbial communities from Beaufort Sea near Barrow, Alaska, United States - SB 0.2 | ecosystem: Environmental > Aquatic > Marine > Coastal | place: USA: Alaska | collected...
CGGCAGAACCAAAAAAACGGTTCATCCCCGTGAGCACGGGGAACACTCTAAGTGTACACAGTTGATTTTAAAGGAAATATTTATCCTTCTCAATTGTACCAACATTCATTTACATTCTTAAAGAACAATTACAAGCATAAATACTGACCGAAAACCTAATCCAACGTTGTTTCTGGACTAAAGGTTACAAGCCTTATGCCATCAAAATCCACAGGCATTCGTCTGTTCTCGCCAAAGGTGACAAAGTCGTATCCAGACTCCGTATTAGTTCCCCAGGTCATCACAACATTTCCCTGTTCAGCTAGGGCACAGGTCTGAAACCAGATCATTTCACGAACTTTACGGGATACATCGCCCACATAGACCCCTGCTCTGACTTCCAGCAACCAAACTGCTAGCCGGCCACGTAACCGTGGCGGCACCGATTCAGTGACAACAACAATCATACTCATAGCTTTTAAGCCCTATGGCCCGCATCACCAAGGTTCTGCGGTTCAGGTATTGCCGGAGGTTGGGCATCTGCCGGAGACACGGGTGGGGCGATGTTTCCTGCAGCCAACACTTCTTCAATTAGCGGAATCAGACGTTTGAGAATATTCGAACGCCTGAATACTTCACGGCAGGCTAACCTAACATCTTTATCTGGCTTAAATGGATTTTTGGCAGCAATGGAAAAAGCCACAGGAATAACAGTTTCAAACTTAATTATATCGGCAATATCATAAACAAATGACAACGGCTTTCCTGAGTGAACGAAACCGATAGCGGGGGCATAACCGGCGGCTAGAATTGCGGCCTCGGTAACTCCATACAGACAGGCCGTTGCAGCACTTAAGCATTGATTGATCTTATCCCCTGCATCCCAATCCTTTGGGTCATAGCGTCGTCCATGCCACTGCACACCATATTGTTGGGCAAGGGTATTGTAGGTCTTTCGTACTCTGGCACCTTCAATACCACGCAGCTGCTCTATGCTTCGTCGTTGCGGGGCGATTTCTCCAAAACGCAATTCGAACATTTTTCGTGCTACCTTTAGCCTGAGGTCCGCATCAAGGGCGAGTTGTGCCTGATATAATAGTTTATCGGATCGTGCGCCACCTGGTTGACCGGCCGAATATAACCTGACACCTGCCTCACCAACCCAAATAATTAGAGTGCCCGTTTGCGCAGCTAATTTAACAGCTGCGTGACTAATACGAGTACCGGGTTCCAGCATAAGACAAACGAGGGACCCAATCGGGATGTGCATGCGTTCCCCCGTTTTATCAATGACGACAAACGCTCCGTCTTTAACATCCACCTGACCCATACCAATAAAAATCATTGAGTTTCTGTCTTTAATAGGAATAGGCCGTAGAGGAATAAACATTGTTAAATTTTCCTTATTAACATCAACCCACAACCCATAGCTTTGGCACGTCCGAATCCCTTCTCATACTGTGCCATGAATGCCACAGGGTCATTTACTGTCAATATTCCCTGGAAATCCACACTCGAGAACTGCACCTTAGTGCCAGATCTTTTCATGCTGCGATGCTGGGTGTAGCGCACTATTTCAGGCAATGCATCGAGGCTCACGCCCCATTGCTGTAACCGTTTATCATTACCCACCCATTGGTGTGCGGCTTCATGCATAGACATTTCAAGTTCTGTAGACGAAGCCGATGCGCGGCCAAGATGATTTTTCTTCGCGTGCATCAGAACGTCGTGGCGCCGACTTAATCCTGCAGAATTCGTTATACAAATAGTAGGGTTCACACGCAGCCTAAACGACAGGCGCTGCTGAGCCTTCAACTCTGGATTGAAGTCTTTCGTCTGTACGGTAAAGGCATCATGCTCAATAGGGGCAACCTTTGACAAGACATAGAATTCAGACATACCGCTAGCTGTTAGCTCTTCCCTAAATAGAAATGTTCGGCTAGTTTCATCGCGAAACAGTTGCCAGAGAGCTTGATGGGCGGGGTAAACATTATGGGCGCCGAGTTCGAGAAGATATCGCGCCGTCGTATGATTAGTATTTACACGGACTTTAGAGAGATACATTTTTATCCTCCACTACGGAACACTGATACATAACACGCTGCTTAAATTGCCACCGTCCTCGATCGCCTGGATCATCCCAGGGCTCAGTAGTCAGTACCTGTTCCTGGTCAAAATCGGTGCGTTTTCCCTCCCAAAAATAGGTCACACGACCGTTATGGCCCAACCACATTGCGTCTTCGTTGTGCGATCGAGTTATGGGGGGGAACTCTCGGTCCAAGGCAGCCCTTAAGGTGAGAGAGGCCATAATCATAGGCTGCACTGGCAAAGCCAACGGACAAGACTTCCGACCCATACTTAGACTAAACACTGGCCTTTCCAAAGCCGCCTTCAATTGATCCAAACGAAATAGGCTAGCATTGGTTAGTGATATGGCAACAATCCATAAACCATCACAACGATAATCGCGACTGGACAGTATGGTATTTAACTCAGTCACCTCTAATTCTTCTTTACGACTACGAAGGCTCACATTTTTTTTTGTCGATGGTACTTGTGTTGTATGGTAGTCCCGCATTAGTACGCTTGGGACAGACTGTTTAACACCAACTAAGATACTCGCTTTGAGCTGTTCTAGCTGTTCTGTCATGTCCCTTTTGATACCCAATGCGGCACCCAACAACCCGAGTACTGCTGAACGGGTTGGCTGCATACCAGTGGGCCGATCACCGCCCACGGCAGCCTGCCCCCAGCTTGCCATCGGGCCATAAACACGAAATACTAAATATTCTTGCATTTAGGTTACCCCATCTTTCAATATTATCACGCGACAACAAACTCGCTCAGTACCGCGAAATCGCCTTCACCGGTATGAGCATTCAGAGTATATCGGCTATCCGCACAGGGGCCATAAACCTTGTCAAAATTATCGACCTGCTTAGTTAAGGCAATTATCGCCGCATCGGCTTGATCATGGTCAGAAATTGGCTTCAAGAATGCAACCGAGAGCGAGCGTGGCTGCTGAGGCCCTTTTTCAACAAGCACGTAACTAGCATATGCACGAGATGCAAAACTGTTTTGTTTGCCTTTGGGTGAAATTTTAACCGTTGCTTCAACCAATGCATTTATCGCCCGGTTCGCTAGCGCCTCATCACCATTGAGATTTTCAACCAATAATGTCTTATTGATACATACATTGCTATAGAACAGTGCTGCAGCGAAACCCGATTCGCCGATGTGTGAAGACCCCGAATCAACCGTGCCATCATTTAGGTCATCAACTGCAGTAAAATAATCGTCTTCGATTACAATGCTGTGAACACTTAGGGCATGCGCCACCTGGCAAGCCGCCTCAACATTAAAGGCGGTACTGGACGCTAACATGCGGCCAAACATAGCGATATCCACTGCGGTATTTTCGTGACGCAACAAGTTAAGCTCCGCCACAGTCGGAGCCCTATTTTCCGCTATCAGGACCTCTACCAGAGCAAAGGAAACTTCTTGTTCATAAGGGCTAATATGCGCAAGCTGTAAAATTTCCAATGAGTCTTTTATGCCTTTACCAAACACAGCAGCCATGGTCATCGCCCATTCTTTAGCTAACTTCTCAGAAATCCCACCATCCTCTAGCTTGGCAAACAGTTGCAAGCCAAATCGTTTGGTTCGAATACCGATATGTCCTGCCAAGGCTTCGCTAAACAGGTCCGATGTGCGCCAATTGCGCTTTAAGCTTTGCGAACTGATACGCAACCGATCAAAACCGCCCATTTTGGCTGTCTTCGGGCGACCCAGGTCATCTCGATTTAAATTGGACGGGGCATAGGATGTCAGGATATGAAGTTGAATAAATTGGCTCATTGTTTTTTCCTTTAGAGTTAGGATTAATCTATTTTTTGGGTTTGGCGGCAGCACTGGCAGAGCGGTAGTAGGCCATCGCCCATTGCACACTGATCCGTTTATCGGCATTGCGAGGCATAAGACTATTATGTTCGAAAAACCATTGCTGGATATCCGCTGCCAATTTGACGACAGAAACCTCGCCTTTCACTTGTTGAATAATCCGCCGCAACCGGCGTAGAAAATCATCGGGTGTCTTGGCGCTTTGAAGTTGAGCAAAACGCATCTCACTGACCAGTGATTTATCCCCGGCCTCTCGTCGTCCTGCTACGCTTGCCAGATCGTCTTTACCGTTTTCCTTGACATATACCAGGGCGGAGGCAATGGTGGCCCAGCATTCAATGGCGTTGGAATTAGCACTGGCGGTAATATTGTCATCTAACCTTAACCAAAGCGCCCGAAAACCCTCAGTCAACATTACCGCATCGGCCGATTCACAGCGTCGCAACTGTGCTTTATGTGCACTGGGTGCTGGGATGATATTCAGGTCGTTAAGTTGCGCCGGTGACATAACCATGCTTTGCCACCAACGCAGTACTGTTTTTTGTGCGGAGTCTTCCATTACACGGCCACCTCGAGTTTGTTGATATTATGTTCCTGAATGAAGTCTTTCACTGTTTTGCCAGTCATGAGCCACTTGGTTAATACTTGCCTGGATTTTATTTTTTTCGCCATAGAGCGCTCCGTACCTAATTCGGCAAGTGCATATTCATCGAACAGATCGGTCGCTAAATCACGCACAGCCTTAAGCCATGTTTTGGCCTGTTCGGGTGTGAGCAGAAAAGCCGGCTCGTGCTCATTGGCGATCAGTTGTTCAACAGCAACGAAAAAGGCTGTTTCGCTGCGTTGCCAAAACGCTAGGTCAATAAAGGAAAAATCCCCTTTTGTATCCCCTGGCCGTTCAAACCAGGCGGATTTGATTTGCGTCCGGCATTGCCAAAGGGCATCGCCAGCAAGCTGTTGCAGAGCCTTAACGCGCACTAATACCGTATTTTGATATTTCGCTTCAATTGAAAACAACGGCATGAGATTCGAATACCAACCGCGTGCTTTCATATTGTCCATGTCATAGGCGAAAGCCCACAATCTTGGGAATTCGGCCTGCATAACCGGAAAACCCGAACACAATTCATAGTAATGCTGAATATTTTTGGCGCACCGCTGGCTACCTTCGGAGCTGGAATAGAGTAAGACGTTCCATGTTTTGTAGGTAATACCACCGGGTTGGCCCTTGAGAGGTAGAGAATCCTCATCTGGTTTTTTTGGGTCTCCCTTATAGGGTGTTAAGGGATGTTGCCATTGTCCCTTATAGTTGCCACCGTAGTTCTTGGCTCTGTATACAGAGACCGACTGAGCCACCTGTTCACCCGATATCTGACATTCCGTATTACCCGTGTCTAAAATAAGACGAACTCTACGGGGCATGGCCCAATACATATGCAATGGGTGGACGTCAGGTGCAAATATCTCAGTGCCGGCCTTATCGCTAGTCTTGGTGCTTGCCAACCAAGGAAACACCGAACCACTGTGTAAATCGGGGTCATCGTAACGCCAAAAATCTCTATTGATCACATTCAGCCACAGCTTCTGCCACAGCGGAGCCTCTAGATCATTTGGCAGGATTAGGGTTGTTAAGGGCCCACCACCGCGCAGACCGGTCCGGTTGCCCGCACCGCCGGAGGGGGCATTAATGAGCAACGTAAAGAGCGCCATATTGGCCATGGCAACGGACATGGTGCTGCCAATCCCACGTTTGATAAAGTGATCGGTATTCTTCTTTACCCCGTTCTCACCCGGCGCCTCAATCAGCAGCGCTGAAACAGTAGTGCACTCACATTGGTCCAGTGGGTCATAATCCTGCATAAACAGCGGACCTGGACCGGTGCAATTGAAGGCATGTTCGACAGAGTCTAAAGCTAGTTGCAGCTTGCTATTGGTAGGGGCCTCCAGAAACAACTCTTGCCAATCCCCCTTGTCTTCCGGTGCCAGCACTGTTTGTAACAACCCAATAGTGAACTGGTACGCTGCGCCCTGGAAGTCGTCTCGGGGCAACGCGAAATCCACTACATTTGGGTCGGCAATAGCGCTTACTGGCATGACCTGCACGGTGCCGTCACGATATTTAAAGGGTAACCAGGGATCTTGAACCAAATTCATAGCGCCTCCTCCTTCTGTTGTTCACAAAAGCCTGTAGTGGGTTGGTATGCAAAATTCTCATCCAAGTCGACTGGCCAACATTGCAGGTATTTGGCTTGCCGAAATTGGGATTTAAACCTTTCCTCTTCCTGCTCGGTTAGTCTAGCCAGTTTGTCGGCATATTTATGCTTCGATAATTTAACGCTACTAAGCTGAACAGAGAAGGCTCTATCCGATAACCATGGCACCAGCTCCCCTGCACTATCGCGCCGCACCAACAAGACTTCAACGGTGGCTATATCACTATGGCGTGTGCTGATTCCGGCATCGTCGTCATACCAAGCGTTGGCACTTTGGTCAGAATAGCCATAGCGCTGCCAATCAATCAGCTTCACTTTGGCACCGGAGGCCTTACTGCGTTCTTCTCCGATTAATTCATTTTCCTGATGCTGCAGGGTTGTGGGTATTTTGGCACTGGCGTCATCACCATAAACTTCCTCGATGAGTTCCCGCGCTTGTCCTGGCATACGAATAGCGCCAAGGTGCATTAATTTACCCATGGCAAGCCACAATCGGCCGGGCGAGCGGTACACATATTGTGTATTGATAAACTCGGCACTAAGCCAGTCCGACTGTGGCTGGTCGTCCCATATTGGTGCATTAATCCAAAGGATCGGTCCCGGTCGAAACTCAACGCCACCGCGTTGCTGGGCTCCTTCGGCGTCTCGGCAATGTCGATGCAGTCGACCGGTTCGTTGAATTAGGTCATCGATGGGACAGAGGTCTGAAATCATAATATCGGCATCAGCATCTAGGCTTTCCTGAAAAACCTGAGTGGCTATTAGAACTTTCCCAGCACGCTGGGAGTGACGACTACTTTTACCAAAAAGATGAAGAACTTTAGCTTCTATTTCTTTTCTATCCTGCAGTACAAAACGACTGTGAAAGAGTATGCAGTCGCTGGGTTGCTGCATCATTTCACTCACTTCTCGGTAAGCTGCAAGCGCGTCATTTACCGTGTTTCGAATCCAGACGACGCACTGGCCCTTAGCAATCGCCTCGATAATAATTTGACTAGCGGCTTGCATACCATTAATAAACGTCACCTTGACACTCTTGCTTCTAGCTGGGTTATGGTTGAAACCCTGCTCGATTGCTGGCTCATTTTTAATGGTAACTTTGGTGGCCATTGGGAAACCCGTTTTAACCAGGGGCAAAATAGGCACACCCGCGGCCTTTTGCCACAGTCCGACCAGTTTCCTACGCCGGCTCAGAGGCAAAGTCGCGGTTAGCAGAATGGCACTGCCACCCTGATGTAAATGTAAGGCCAGTAGGCTTTCCATCAGTTCAAACATATAGCTATCTGCAGCATGCACCTCATCAAAGATCAATACCTTTCTGTTCAGGCCAAGTAACCTTAGCGATTGGTGACGACGGGGTAAAACAGCCAGCAGTGCCTGGTCGACAGTCCCTACCCCTACCGGTGCCAACAATGCCTTCTTCCGGGAATCGGCCAACCACTGATTGCACTGAGCAGTTGCTGTTGAGTCGGTAGCACTGTAAGAACTATCCGGATTGGTTGCGCTCAGTATTGCTTCGCGGAATTCATCATTCATCTCTCGTGCACCATGGGCGAGAACAATGCTTGGCGTCACCCCATCAGTTGCAGTGAACATCTGTAGGTAATGTTGCGCGATCCGACTGAACATTGCATTCGACGTCGCCATGGTCGGCAGACCGAAATAGAATCCCTCTGCAGCGCCAGCTTCCATAAGACGGTGAGTAAGTGCCAGAGCCGCTTCGGTTTTTCCGGAGCCGGTAGTGTCTTCTAAAATAAAAAGCTGAGGAGTGTCATCTACTTCAACTGTTTCCGCCCAGTGTTGCAGTGGGGTAGGAGTGTAACCGTAATACTCTTGAATGGATTTGAACGCTAGCACCTTGGGTGGTTGACCTAGATCTGTAGCGGCTAACGCCCGCACAGCCGTCTTTTGAGCATGTGACCAATATTTCGTTAAGTCCATTTCTTCATTGTGGTATTTAAAATGGCTTTGATCCGAGCCAATCCAATCGGCTAATACTGCGACGCCGGCTAACTGCCAACTGACCTGTTCGAGACGACGACGCCAGGCGCGCGACTGAAGCTTCTCTACGTCAAATGCCGGATTGAATAGCGCAATCATGTCGTCAAAGAACAGTGCAGCCGACTGAAGATTATGATCCTCTATATATTCCTTCATGCTGCCAATACTTTCAGCCTGCACGGGTTGACCATGGTGGCCCAATACGCAATTCATAAGGACCATTAGGCTGTCATGAACCTTGCTTTGAATCCCATCACTCAGATGGGCAGTGCCCACAGCGTCTGAAAGTTTACTATTGGAAATTTCTTGCCAAAAATAGAGACCCAAACGATCGTGCCTGTATTCCCTACCATTGTAGTTTTTTGTTCGACCCGGCGTTATGAGGTCACTCTGATCATTGACATAGAGTCTTTGAAATGCAGAGGCAAATTTCCCCAAATCATGAAGCGCTAGGCAGAAGCCCATAAGCACTTGCATCTGTTTCGGTGTGATATCGAGAAAGTGGGCAAGCTCTCTTGTTAGAGGCTTTTCTGGGGGTAGCAGGGCCATACCTACTGCTGCAACATCAAGGCTGTGATAGACCAACAGATGGAACTCGGGACCGCCGTCTTCGCGTGTGGCGCTCGCTTTGCCCCAATAACGGTAATATTCTTTCTTAACTCTTGCGACTTTCATAGCCCATCCAAGTAATGCAACAATAGAGAAAAGGTATTCATTAGCTTTAGCGGGAAAGGTATAAACGCTGGATGCATCAAAATCCAATTGTGTCACAAATTTTTCAATTTCCTTGACAAATGTCCCTGTGTTAATTTAGAACGATTCACCAAAATATTGGTGTTAGTATCACGACCTGGATCGCGGCCAGCGTCCTTCACTTACCATATTCCATCTTCTCTTTTTTAGAATATATCGTAAACTACCATTCAGCGAAACCGACTTTGGAATGATATGTCATTGATCACTTGGCCGTGCCGAATTCACAGCCAAGATAGACCACAGACTGGGGCTCGCGCCTTAAGTATCGCTAAAGATTTACGGAATATTATTTTCTGTAGAATAACACGATCGTACCAATACTATTATTTACTGGCCAGTATCGGCACTTTCCCAGATTAGAAATCCCTCTATTTTTTCTCATCGCCAATCTGAGTTTAAGAAGCATATACAGGCTTTAGTGTTGTTAATCTACAGTGGGGCATAGATAGGTAATCCCCCAAGGCAAAGGTCATGCACTACTTAGGGGTTCCAGGGATTTTCCCGCCGTGGATTGCAATTCTGTTTGTAGGCTAGATAGATGATTATCTGTAGCGCAGTATTAAAATGTGCCGCCAGTCAAGAAACTGCTATCCGCAGAACCGAAAATCAATAACTTACGGCTCAATTTCAATATATGGAGGGTTTTTCCCTAGAACCCCAAATAGGTTGGCATTATGAATAGAATATGAGAAGCTTTCAGGGAGTCGAATTTGTATACGATATATCTCTATTTCCATAATTAGTTGTATTGACGATACTCTATTCTAACCATGAAAGTTAAATTCAGAGATATTTTGTATGCGATTATTTGTTGTCTATATTTGTAGTTTATTATTTGTAGGGTGCGCTTCAGTTCCAGTGCAGGTGACTGGTGTCGATGACCCTTTTGAAAGTACTGTCGTGGTTTCTACTTTTGGATTTCACAAATTGGATCCGCTAATGAATGTACCTCCTGCTGGAAAAGTAGATCATTTCTTCAGAGGTTTTTTAAGTAAAGATACAGGACTGAAAACTTATCAGTTGTATTTCAGAGCAACTGATTGGGATTTACAGACTTGGGATTCATTTGTTCAATTAGAAACTGGTGAACGCGTATCAAAAGAGTTAGAAAATGTCGGAACTGAAACCCGATGCGGCCAATCGGGTTGCGGCATTATTCAAAGCTTTATAAGAAATATGTCATTACAAGAAGTCCAGAGAATAACCGTGGAGCCTCTTCAGATTCGAATAAAATCATCAACTAATAATTTGCATAGGGATCTTATAATAGGATCTGATGAAGCAATTATTTTCCTCAATACCATGCAAACTTTATAGGGGTTCTGCGGCTTTTCCGTCCAGAAAGGACAAATCCTCTGTGAACGCCTGTCACCCGTGGCCTGTAGAGGCGCATTACTTTTCAGTTAGGGGCACACAATCCGCCATAGCTCGCCGTAACATTGATTACTCATCGCCCCCAGTAACGCCCTGCGCTACCGGACTCGGCCGCCATTGATTGATCAGATACCGCGCTGTGGCGGCATCAATACCCAGATTGAGCGCAATGCTTCGCAATAACAAGCCTGACATCACGATGCAGTTTTTAATGCTGAGCGTTATGGGTATCGACGTGGCCTCCGTCCCAAAGATCAGCACGAGCCCACTCCTGGTTGGGTCGTTGGGCAGGTCTAGGATGAGGCTCTTGCCCGGTCGGATTATTTTCAGCCCCTGCCCTCTTACCGCCCTTTTCTCTTTACTCAACAGACTGTAATACCCGATCTGCTCATCTAGGGTCAAATTCAGTGCCACGACCTTTTCGAACGTGCCGCGCTCTGGCACAACACGCGTGCAGGTGAGTCGGATCGCCCGGTAGTCCTTGTTCACACTCAAGACCCGCTCCAGTTCCATCCGGTAGTGTCTGTTGGCAGATGTCAGCCGAAAAGTATTGGGTAATCGGTGAATTTCTTCCTGTGCGGATAGCCCTGCCGCATTGGCATCCGTTGAATTGTGTGTTCGCTCATGATATGGCCTCAAGATGGGGTTCCGGGGATTTTCCGTCCAAAAAGGACAACTCCCCTGTAATCGCCCGAGTTCATTGGTCTGTAGAGCCCTATTACTTTTTCAATAGTCGTAAATTCGGGTGGTTCTGGTAGCTTTACGGTATTTGGATGACCTAGATGGCTCATGACGATCGAATCCAAATACTGACATCGGCTGAAGAAGCTGAGTTATATGGCCCACCAAGCTTCTCTACATCAGAGCAGCGTTTTCTATTCTCTTTTAACGACATTGAACTGAACCGTATTAATCGACAGCAGT
>Ga0307488_10004873_pt1 | contig 11147 bp, 24 predicted proteins | sample SB02metaG_FD_202248 | JGI IMG/M metagenome (GOLD analysis project Ga0307488, IMG submission 202248) | Sea-ice brine microbial communities from Beaufort Sea near Barrow, Alaska, United States - SB 0.2 | ecosystem: Environmental > Aquatic > Marine > Coastal | place: USA: Alaska | collected...
AGCGCCAACAGTGGAGGCAGTGGGGGCGCGATGATGCGATACGAGCTGGCGCTACTGGTGACGGATCGGGCGCCGGCCGACGCGCCGCCGCCGCTGCCGCGCCTGTGGGAGCCCATGGCCATCGCAGCTGCTCTGCCTCCTGAGTAAACCGTGCACACCCGAGGCGGGCGTGGGTGGGGGTTTGGGCGGGGGCGGGGGCGTTGTCGGCGGCGGTGGCGGGGGAGTGGGTGGGGGTGCGGGCGGACCCTGAGGATTGGACTCTGGAGTCAGAACGCGTTTGGTCGTTGAATTCTCACCACCATTGGGGACATGTAATATGCAAGGGCAGGCGACGCTTTTTCAGGATAAAGATTCACCATCATAACGTACTAGATGTTGAATGTTGTAAGCTAAATTGGCTAATAAATAATCGATGAAACTTGAGCTCTTCGCTCCAACCTCGGCGGACACTCAGCGCAGCAAAGCAGCGGATGACAGAGCGATAGCCTGTTGCCTCCTTTACACGCGGTGGCGTCTCTCTCTCTCACGGATGCCAGGGGGAAAGCCTGGTGCCTCCTCATACACGCAGAAACGTCCCTCTCTCCCTCTGTACTATCCTGAAGGCCTGGTGTCATCCACGCCCACACCGGGGCCAGGGCGAAAACCTGGTGACTCCTTCGACGCGCGAAAGCTTCTCCCTCGATCCCTCTATTCTTCTCCCTCTCGTCTCTATCTCAGCGCGAGCCGCGGCCCATGGTAGCCGCGAACCCGTCGCCCAGGCGGTTGGTCTGATAGTCACTGCCGTAGTCGTACGTCAGCTCGGTCAGCGCCGGGATGTCTCTCTGCGCGAACAGGCAGATGCGGCCCTGCCGCGGGTCCATGTGCCCCGACCAACAGGGTTCGGCACAAACTGCTCGCCACGTCACAGGATGCCGTACAACTAAAAAAACAAGGGTTCAAAACGCGTGTCGATGACGCGGCGGGCAATGGGCCCGCTAGTTTCAGCTCGCCACGTCATCTACACGCATTTTGAGCACTCGTATATTGAGTGAAGTAGCATCCAAAGCATGTTAGCATCCTATGACGTGGCGAGCAATATCTGCCAGGCTCACACGCACTTTGAATCCTCGTTTCTTGAGTGAAATGGCATCCTAAGCATCTTAGCATCCTATGACGTGGCGAGCAATAACTGGCAGGCCCAGGCATCATTCTTCACATGATAGACCCTCGTTTCTTGAGTCAGCTGTCATCCTATGACGTGGCGAGCAATGTCTGCTACGGTCCTACGGAGCACACGACCTGGATAGACAGGTTGGGCTGGTCGCTGGTGTTGATGAACCGTGCCAAGGACCCCGCGCGAGGGTCGTTGACATCCAACACTCTCACCCAGATTGGACGCGCCCGCGTGCCCGCGTGACTCGCCTTCAGAGTGAATGCTCGTACAGGCGACCGGGGGAGGAGAGGGAGATTCAACGTCGGTCGAGTGCTTGTTCTCAATGACCCGTGGAAGAGGAGGAGGAGGAGGAGGAGGAGGAGGAGGAGGAGATTCAACGTCGGTCGAGTGCTTGTTCTCAACGACCCCCCTGCCCCGCGCGCTTGCCGTCCATCTCAAACTCATCATCCGCGTCTTTCTCCTCCAACCCCGCGTTCTTGAGCATCGTCTTCACATCCTCCGGCTTAGGGGTCCGCCGCCCGTTAGGACCTGCCGGACATTGCTCGCCACGTCATCCTACCCATTTCAAACCTTTATGAAATAAAAGGCGTCCTAGAGCGTGGCAAAGCGGTGCAGGATCAAAACTCCAGTTGAAAGTGCCTATGGTTTCAGCGCTTAGAACTATAATATCATGAAATGCTTTCAATTTTTGCTTTCAAGTTGAACTTACGCCGTTATAACGTGGCGAGCAATATGTGACCGCCCCCACCGCCCGATGCTTTGCCACTGCTCCACCTCCGTATCCGTGTAGTCCCCGTCCCGCAACTCGGCCAGCCTGGCCGGACAGCAGGGTCGTCGAGAATAAGCACTCGAACCGATATCGGAGCATGACTTACCATCAGGGTGAACGCTCATACGGATGCGCGGACTCGGCTCTTCGAATCAGCGTCGGCGAGTGTATGTTCTCAATGACCCCCCTGCCGGGTGGCCCACGGCCACGTTGAACATGTACTCGTTCCATTCGCCGTTGCCCGCGGCGTCCCTGGTTGTAGCGGCGCAAGTTGAAATTAAAAGCAGAGTTTGAAAGCGCTTCATCATATTTTAGCTTCAAAGCGCTCAAACCAAGCGGGGTCAACACGGGGACAGCCTGCGGTCAAGCTGCACCGCCCTACCGGGTGATATCCGTCACGTCATTCGGGTTGCGCGCCTCCGCCTCCTCGTTCGTCAGAATCTCCCCCGTGATGTAGCGGCGCAAGTTTAAAGTGGAAACAAATGTTGAAAGCAGCTCATGACATTGTAGTTTCACTTCCTCAAACGCGATCTATCACATTGTAGTCTCAAGCGCTGAAACCATAGGCGCTTACAACACGGGTATGATACTGGCAACCTGCACCGCCTTACCGTGAACTCGCAGACAAACTCGCCCTCTTTGATGAGGCCCCAGCACCGCACCCCCCACCCCTTGTCCTGCCAGCAGGGTCAATGAGAACAAGCATTCGAACTGATATTGGAGCATGACCTACCCGGTTACCTTCCTACACAGATCGGCCCTCTGCCCCAGCTCATAACTAGAAATGCGTGGAAATTTCACGCCTCTTTTTTTCGTTTTCCCAGGATTAACACGTGTGATCACGTGTTTGATCACTGGGCAGCTATTCCCTCGGGGATTTCGAACGTTTGCAATTTCGAAGATCTTCCTAAATCACGTGCGAATCGCCTCGCTAGGAGGGGAAACATCGCACGTGTTAGTGATAAGCTGGGGCAGAGGGCCGATCTGTGTAGTCAGTAGTCCAGGGTGAAGGCTCATAAAATGGCGTGGACTCGGTTCGTCGAATCAACGTCGGTCGAGTGCTTGTTCTCAATAATGCCCCGGCCTGAGTGCGGAACACCTCCATACGGTGCTGGAGTCCGAGCTGCGAGGGGCCGGCCGGACCTGGCGCACCCTCATACACCAGGATACCGTCGTTGCCCAGAAGGCCCCTGGTAGGAGGGTCATTGAGACGAAATTAGGGTTTAGGGTTTAGAATTTAGGGTTTGGGGCTTGGGGATTAGGGTTTAGGGTTCAAACATGTCACTGAGAACAAGCACTCGAAGCAAATTCAGAGGTGCCCGCATGATTTAGTATCAGGGTGATAGCTCGACCAGACGACCAGACGCGCTGGCTCAATTCATCAGAAGACAACGTCGGTCGGGTGTGTATGCTTGTTCGCAATAGCCCCCATGCCTCTTAGTGTATGGAACGGAAGTGGGATCTACAAGAGTGCACGCGTTCAGCGTCTGCAGCTGCTTCGTGTCGGGGACGTGGGGCGCGGGCGTCGGCACGGCGCCAGATCGCACGATGCTCCCCGATGGCACGTACACGAACGCCCTTTTTGCCCAACACTTTTTCTCAGCCTCCGTCTTGCACCCACTCTTGGCCGCCGCCGCCGCCAACGCTGCAGTCACCCCCTCCACCGTGGTCACACCCCGCACCACCACCTAGGGACTGATGGTTTGTGCTCGCCACGTCAACACACGCATTTCGAATCCTCGTTTCTTGCATTGAATGGCATCAGATGACGTGTCGCCACGTCAACAAACGCATTTCGAATCCTCGTGTCTTGAATTAGAGGGTATCCCGTGACATGGCGAGCAATATTTGCTAGTCCCTACCGGCACCGGCACCGGCGGTAGCGCCCAGCTCTTGTCCCGCTTGTCAAACGTGTTTACCACGCTGTCGCGCCGCAAGCTGAAATTGAAATCAAACGTTCAAAGCAGTTTATGATGTTATAGTGTCAAGCGCTGGAAACCATAGGCGCTTTCAACACGTGGTTTTGATACTGTCAACGTGCACCGCCCTACCACGCACACCGGGTACTTCTCCGTGCCCAGCGACAGATCCATGGCACGCCCTGACGCATCCATCACACACCCTCGCCGGTCCTCGCTGTAGGGTCAACCTGGGGTCAACCTGGGGTCAAATGGAGGTCAAACTGGGGTCAACTTGGGGTCAACCTGGGGTCAACCTGGGGTCAACCTGGGGTCAACCTGGGGTCAACCTGGGGTCAACCTGGGGTCAACCTGGGGTCAACCTGGGGTCAACCTGGGGTCAACCTGGGGTCAACCCGGGTTCATCCAGGATTAAACCTGGGGGTGCAAGCTGAAATTGAAAGCAAAACGTGAAAGCAGTCTGTCATGTTTTAGGTTTGAAGTGAAACCAGGCGGTTTCAACACGGGTGTCAACTCACGGCGCCCCACCTTGGCCTGCTGCTTGGCCGGCAGGCTCTGTCCGCCGTGGTGTAGCGGCGCATGTTGAAGTTGACAGCAAAACTTGAAAGCAGTTCATCACAATATAGTTTCGAGCGCTGAAACCAGGCTCGTTCAACACGGGGTCAACCTGATCTCAACCTGCACCGCCTTACCGTGGTTCCCGAAGTGCACGGTGGCGGAGGTCATCGTCTCCTGTCCGACCAGCAGAGGCTTACTCCACTTCTCCACGTTTCAGCTCAACGCGAGCACTTTTTGAGGGTTACGTTGGGTGCTTTCAGTGACGAAAACAGCTCAGGTTGAGCCGAACCATTTTTCAGCTCAATGCAAGCACTTTTAGTGCAAGCACTTTTTGGGGGGTACGTTGAGTGGTTTCAGTGACACACACGACTGAGGTTGAGGCGAAAAGTGGAGAAGTGTGTGTCCGCCCGTGCCTGCCAGCCGCGCCAGCTCGAAGCGCACGATGTAGTATCCGCTCATGCCCACCACAAAGTTGTACGACTGCACCGCCGAGCAGGGAACACAACACATCGTGCACTGCTACATGTTTCTTGGTTTCAAAATGGTAATAATTTGCGTCGAATATTCTCTAATGCACACTTATTCATTAGTACCACGCGACAAGATGACCGGATATCACATACACGATCGGGCATTGGTCAGAAGGTGTAGGAGCCCACCATGTAGAGGCCATCGTATGTGTATCCCTTGCGGGTGTAGAAGGGTACACTGGTACACTTGAGCAAACAACCACACCATGTAGAGGCCGTCGTAGGTGTAGCGCTTCTTGGTGTAAGAGTCGCGGTCCGGCACGCCGCGCATCACGCGGATCGGCACACCCAGGTCGCACGACGCCGCCATCGCCGCGGAACAGAGCCGCACAACCCTCAGCCTCGTCGTTAATCCAGTCTCCGGAACATGAAACACCCTGACAGCCCTCATATTGGTCGAGAGAGTGCTGAGATTTAAGGGGGGTCAGGAGGTAGTCATACCGAATACTGGACTTAAGCATCTTCAAGGCGAGGTTTAAGTCGGATTTTAAGCGGTTTTGTCCCTGGCCCAGAACTACTCGAGTGCTCCCAACGGCACACTCAAAGATGGACACCCATGTTGAGGCAACAAAGGGATCTAGTAGAGAGCGGCCATGCCTTGTTGTCGGAAAAGGTAAGCACCTGGTCGGCATACTGCAGCTTGGTTGACAGCCCGTCGTTCATGCCCGCTCCCGTGTACGGCAGCAGCTCGCTCGCGTCCATGTCGTCCAGGTAGCCGCCGCTCATGCAGATGGATGTGCACACCGTGGCAGCCGCCGTCAGTTCCTTGCTGCCCGCCGCCTTGGGTCCCCTGGGAAGAATATGGCCGTTGATGCCGCTCTGCAGGGGCTTATACTGGACCACTTTCCAGCTCAACGTTACTTGTTTTTGTGGGATACATTCGTCCACTTTTCAGCTCAACCTGAGCCGCTTTTGTCGTCACTGACATACTGACGCCAGCCAGCGTATTGCACAAAAAGAGAGTAACGTTGAGCCGATAAGCAGAGGCGTGTGCGGGCCTGCCGTTAATCCACTGCTGGTGCACACCCATCACGTCGGCTTCCACCCGCCCCATGTACTGGGTGTTGACGGGGACCCCCGTCCAGGGGCTTACACTCGTCCACTTTTCAACTCAACATGAGCCGTTCCTGAAATAAAAGCACACCCTGCACAGCCCCTAATACCCCCTAACACCCCCTAAACAGCCCCTAAACAACCCCTGGAAGCGCCCCATATCCCACAGAAAGCGCTTACGTTGAGGTCAAAAGTGAACGAGTGTAAGCCCCTGCCCCCGTCGCCGCCAGCGCTGAGCGCGTGCCAGGCGGCGGCGGGGGGGATCGCGCTGATAGCGGCCACGGCGGCGAACAACGCGGCCGCGCGTTACGGCCCGGTATAGAAAATCGCGCTCTTTGATGAATTCAAGCCCCCGTATTGAGTGGTGTTTAAATTCAGTGTGAGCATGACTTCCTCTTGCTTTTAAGAATGGCCGACCCCCTTTCACCGAGCCAGATCGGCGGTGCCAGTTTGGCCGATCCAGTTTCACCAGGCACCGTAACTTGACTCAAGAAACGACGGTTTACGACGAGCAGTTCGGCAGAAATCGGCCGATCCAGTTTGGCCGATCCAGTTTGGCGGATTGACCCCCTCACAGAGCTAATTATTTCAGCTCTGCGAGGTCTTAAAAGCAAGAGGATGACTAGTCATGCTTATCTACTCGAAATCGAGGGTCTATTTCCTCAAGGATGGCTACCCGGCCGGACTTTCGGCGAGTCGGTCGGCGGGATTCCCAACATGGGGAGTTCTGATTGGTCGAACGGGGTTAAATGAGTCATCTCTGATAACAGACAGGACACTGAGTTTAAGGTGTAGAGCGCCCGATATCATCCGCATCAACAGCAGTATGGTCACCTAACACGACACCACTCATTACGGCCACGTCATCACATGATGCAACGTCATCAAGGGCCCTGCCTGGCGGACATGCGGGTGCGTATGCCTTGACACGGATGGGGAGACCACTAGCTCCAACATGTAGCCGCGCAAGTTGAATTTGAAAGCAAAGTTTGGAAGCAGTTCATCATTTTGTTGCCTCAAGTGCTTAGTGTCAGGCGCTTTCAACGTGGGTTTGATAGGGTACACCTGCACCGCCTTACCAACAGGGCGCCGGCCACGGCGGCGGCGTCCGGCGCGTTGCAGCACGCGGCGGCGCACTCTCCCAGACACCCGACCAGCCGCCCGAGGACCATGGCGTCAATGCCGCCGCCGGGCACGTGCACGCTCTCATCGATGCCGCCGCCGTTGAGCCGCCGCTGGCCAGGGGCGTACACTCGTTCCCATTTCAGCTCAACTTGAGCTCCTCTGTCCACCGTATACCTCAAATTAACTCAGGAATGTGTCTTGGAGTTGCTCAAGTTGAGCTCTAACGTGAACGAGTGTAAGCCCCCGCCGCTGGCTGGCCTCCGCCGCCGCCGCCGCCGCCACGTCATCATCCGCGCGCCGCACGAGTCCCGCGGCCTGCGCCAGCAGCGGCCCCGCCAGCGCGCCGCCGATGAGGTGCGCGCGGGTGCGCTGCGTGTTGTAGCGGCGCAAGTTGAACTTGAAAGCAAATTTTGAAAGCAAATGATCATATTTACAGTTTCAAGCGCTTAGTTCCAGACGCTTTCAACCGTGGGTTTGGAAGGTTCAAACTGCACCGCCCTACCGTGTGGGGCGCGCTGCTCCCGCCACGCCGCAGACGATCCAGGCTCTTGGGGGCGAAGTGTCGCTCCTTACCCGCGCGAACCATCCCACGGTCGTCTCGGTAATCGTCACGGCTACCTGCACCCCCGCCGATGCTACCGCTGGCCAGGGGCTTACACTCGTTCACTTTTCCGCTCAACGTAAGCGCTTTCTGTGGGATAGGGGGTGCATTTAGGGGTAGTTTAGGGGGTGTTTAAGCGGTATCAGGAGTTACCAGGGGATGTTTCTGGCGTAATTTGTGCCAGAAACGGCTCAGGTTGAGCTGAAAAGGGGATGAGTGTAAGCCCCTGCCGCTGGCGCCGTTCCCCAACGCCGCCGGCGCCGTACCGAAGCTGCCACCCCCGTCCCGCTCCGCCGGGGTGTAGCGGCACAAGTCGAAACTTGAAAGCAAAATCTGAAAGCGCTTCACCATATTGTAGCTTCAACCACTGAAACCAGGCGCAGTCGTAAATTCGGGGTCAACATGCACCGCCCTACTGGGGATAGGGACGGTAGCGCCGCCATTTCCCTCGCCGCGTCAGCCACCGCGTCCAACACCTCCAGGCGCTGGCCGGCGTCCAGGGGCTTACTTTCGTTCACTTTTCGGCTCAACGTAAGCGCTTGGTGTGAGGTAGGGGGTTGTCAAAAGGTTGTTTATGGGGTATATAGGGGGGTGTTAGGGGTATTAGAGGGTGTCTGGGGTGTACTAGAGTGCACATTGTTTGTCAGAAATGGCTCATGTTGAGCTGAAAAGTGGACGAGTGTAAGCCCCTGCCAGCGTCGCAGCGGCCGGAGGAGAAGGCCTCGAGCGCCAGCGCCGGGCCGGCGACCCCCGGCGCCACGGCGGCGATGGCGCTCAGCGCGCGGCGCCGGGCCCACCCGCAGGGCCGCCCATACAATGCTCGCCACATCTACGCAGTTCTGGTGGGGAGGGGCAAATGAATATCTGGATTTGCTTGAGTTAATGGACGGTCGCTCATATAAATTACAGTGTAGATCAGCTTGCCGTACACGGCAGGCTGAACAGTGTATCGGCTAGGGTCTATTAAGGGTCTACCAGACCGCGCCTCGCGCCATCTCCATTTGCCACCCCCACCAGAACTGTGTAGTTTATATGATGTCATTTGACCCAAAGAACGAGGGTTCACAACACGTTGGATGACGTGGCGGGGGTGCACCAACATCTGCCAGGCCCTACCTCTGCCAGGGACTCGTCGTCCGGCGTGGGGGGGTGCGCGTGTATGAGTGCCGATACCAGCGGGGCGGCGGCGGCGATCAGTTCCTCGGGTGCCGCACGGATGAGCGCCTCCGCGGCGTGCACTGCGCCCTGCCAGGAGGGTCTGTGAGAACCTGGGTTGGCGTTTCCGGATTCGGACGGATCGGAGGGTCGGATACCGAGCATCGAGCTGCCCCGCAGGAAAGGTATTGGCGTATTTCACAGTCTGTATGGGCATTTTGACCCTACAGAAATAGATTCCGGATTCGGACGTATTCGGTCGAGGTTCGGATTCGGGCAGATTCGGGCGGATTCCTGGACCCCGCCAACCCAGGTAAGAACAAGCCCTCGGACTGAAACCGAGCAAGACATACCTTGCGGATGAATGCGCATACAGACGCGCGGACTCGGTGCTCGGTATGAGGTGGCCAACCGACCCCTATACCATCGTATGAGCATTCAACCTCACATTGGCAAACAGCCCAGTTTCGGTTTTACTGTCGACTCAGTGTGAGCTGAGTGCTTGTTGTCAATAATCCCCCTGCCTCGGCGGCGTCGGCGCGGTCGATGTTCGACTTGTTGGTTGTCTCATCGGCGCCCTCGGTGTACCGGCGCAAGTGGGATTTGAATGCGAAACTTGAAAGCAGTTTATCGCATTTCATTTTCAACACGCTCAGTTCCAGGCGCTTTCAACGTGGGTTTGATAGGGTCAACCTGCACCACCCTGCCTTGGACTGGCGCAGGGCGTCGATGCACGCGGCCAGGGATTTGGGGCGGGGCAGCGCGGCGATGCGCTTGCGGGTCACCTTGGTATACCGGCGCAAATTGAAGTTGAAAGCATAAGTTGAAAGCAGATTATCATGTGTCTGTTCCAAGCGCTGAAACCACAGGCGCTTTCAACATGGGTTTTGATACTGTCAACCTGCACCGCCCCACCTTGGCCGCCGCAGCCGCCGCCGCCGCCCGCCGCACCCGGTCGCCGTCACCTTTGCCGACCAGACCACCGCCACCAGCGGCGGCAGCGGCGGCCACGGTGTAGCGGCGCGAGTTAAATTTGAAAGCAAGGTTTAAAAGCGGTTCATCACATTATAGCTTCAAGCGCTCATACCAAAGGCGCTTGCAACACGGGTTTTGATGGTGTCAACCTGCAGCGCCCTACCATGGCGGCGGCGACCTCCTCGTCGTTGTCTTCGTCGGCGTCGCTCATGTCGTACGGCTCCAGCTCTTCCCCGTCGTCGCTATCGCTGTCTCTGTCCCTATCGTCGTCGCCGTCATCCAGGGGCTTACACTCGTTCACTTATCAGCTCAACGTAAGAGCTTCCTGTGGGATAGTGGGTGCGTTCAGGGGTTGTTTAGGGGGTGTTTGGAAAGTTCTGGGGGTGGAGGGGGGTGTTTAGGGTGCATTTTGTGTCAGAAAAGGCTCAAGTTGAGCTGAAAAGTGGGCGAGTGTAATCCCCAGCCGTCGTCGTCGTTCCCGTCGTCGTCGTCGCTCAGTCTTCTGCCTCCGCCGCCGCCGAGCTGCACGGCACCGTCTGGATCATCGAAATCATCCTCATCGTCCCGATCATCCTCCTCGTCACCATCATCCTCACCGTCATCATCATCATTATCATGCTTTTCGCCAACGATGGCGGCTTCCGCGAATGACTCCGCCGCCGCCCTGTCGTCCTTCACATCCACACCACCCGCCGCCGCCGCCTGCCAGGGCCATCCGGAAGATATTTAATTGTTTTGGCCCAAATTCCCGCTTTATGCCCCATATTCAGTCTATTATGCTCGAATTATGCCCAATTGTACCCAAATATTATACCGAGAGTAATGCCCGCATATTTCGGCTGGCCCTACCGCCGCCACCGCCGCCTCACTCAACGCCGCCGCGTCCCCCTCCCATTCCGCCTCGTCCTCGGACCAGGGGCTTACACTCGTTCCAATTTCAGCTCAAATTGAGCTCTTCTGTGCACCGTGTAACCCAGATTAACTCATGAATGTGTCCTGGAGTTGCTCAAGTTGAGCTCTAACGTGAACGAGTTTAAGCCCCTGCCTCGGACGCGGCTCCCATGTCGTCCGAATCGGCGCCGAAGTCTTCGTCTTCGTCGAAGGTGAGCGGGCGCGCGGGGTCCATGCTGTAGCGGCGCAAATTGAGTTTGAAAGCAAAATTGAAGCAAAATTGAAAGCAGTTTATCATATTTTAGTTCCAAGCGCTTAGTTCCAGGCGGGTTCAACGTGGGGTTTGATTAGGGTCAGCCTACACCGCCATACCACGCTTCGCGCCAGTGCCGTAGCCACCTTCTGCCCGTGCCGCCGG
>Ga0307488_10004874_pt1 | contig 11146 bp, 21 predicted proteins | sample SB02metaG_FD_202248 | JGI IMG/M metagenome (GOLD analysis project Ga0307488, IMG submission 202248) | Sea-ice brine microbial communities from Beaufort Sea near Barrow, Alaska, United States - SB 0.2 | ecosystem: Environmental > Aquatic > Marine > Coastal | place: USA: Alaska | collected...
TAAAAGATTACGAGCCAAGAGTAGACAGTCTCGGATCAGTGCGCCGCATCTTTAGTATAGAAGAAATGGACATGTCCGAAGGCTCTTGGCTCGTGCTTGCTCAAGCCGGATATCAACTCCAACCCGTGGCTACCGAACTAAAGTCCAGCGGATACCTGTACGAATACCGCGGCCATCGGTCCATATCAGAAAAACTAAGTGACGCCGTGAACGGTTGGGAGCAACTGCGCAAAGGTAGGGATATACCCGGCGCAACCGCTAGAAAAATCTATGCCTACATGTCAGTCGGGGACCGTATTACCCGAGGGTTTAAGAAACTGCCCGGGCTGGAAGATCAAGACATCGTAAACATGCAATCGCTGACCGCGCACCACGGGCTTTTAGCCGACGACAGCATGATCTGGTCCGAGGCAATGAACAAAATACCTGACAACGACAGGGCATATGTAACGGCGCTTCTGCGTCGAGGGGAAAGATTTAATGGTGAGCCCAGAATAACGGTCTCTACCATCCACGGGGCAAAAGGTGGGGAAGCGGACAACGTCGTATTGTTTACCGATTTATCACCCGCAGCCGAGCAACAGATGAATGTTAACTCTGATGACATGCACCGCGTATTTTACGTCGGTGTAACTAGAACCAAAGAGAATTTATTCATCGTCGAACCACAAGACTTCACAAGGAGCTACAATCTATGAAACGCGACGAAGTATTAGACACCGCAAAAGAGCTTATCAACGGCCAACGCGCCAAAGATTACGGGGATGCTTACAACAATCATGCTCGAATTGCAGATGGGTGGAACATTATAATGAGCGGGGCATTAAAAAGCCACGGTTATCTGACCCCGGCCCACGTTACGTTGATGATGGATTGGGTTAAAACAAGCCGTCTGATAGAAACGATAGACCACGAGGATTCGTGGGTGGATAAAGCCGGATACACCGGGCTGGGAGCGGAATTTGTCGAGAGAGACGCGCTACCTGTAGAAAAAATTATAAAGAGAATAGAAGATGAAGCTTAAAATGGCTACTCCATCCCTGAATTCTGAGTGGGTTCCACCCGCAGAACTGCCCGATCTTACCGATGCAAAGACAATTGCTATCGACGTTGAGACCAGAGACCCTAATATCAAGAAAAACGGCCCCGGTTGGGCTGTGGGTGACGGTGAAGTGGTCGGATATGCCGTCGCAACAGCCGATTGGGCGGGTTATATCCCTACAAGACACCGCGGCGGCGGTAATTTAGACGAAAAGATCGTCAATAAATGGCTCAAAAAAGTTTTTGAGTGCCCCGCAGACAAAGTTATGCACAATGCTCAGTACGATGTGGGCTGGATTAAGCGCATGGGCTTCGAAATTAACGGTCGGATCATCGACACGATGGTAGTAGCGTCACTTTTGGACGAAAACAAGTTTTCTTATGCACTAAACTCACTAGCTTTCGAATATCTGGGCCTCGCAAAGAACGAAAGCCTTCTCAGAGAGGCCGCAAAAGAGTTTGGGTTCGATCCAAAGGCCGATATGTGGAAAATGCCCGCCATGTACGTCGGACCATATGCTCAAACGGATGCCGAAGTGACCCTACAGCTATGGGATTATCTAAGAGTTGAGGTCGGAAAGCAAAATCTTTGGAATATTGTCAATCTAGAGTTGGATTTGCTCCCCTGCTTGGTCAATATGACATGGAGAGGCGTCCGCGTTGACATGGACAAGACAGAAAGAACACGCGACGCGATCCTCAAGCGAGAAAAAACCGTTTTAAAAGAAATAAGGAGCCTTGTTGGTAATGATGTGGAAATATGGGCGGCAAACTCTGTGGCGAAAGCCTTTGATAAGTTATCAATACCATATCCAAAGACAGAAAAAGGTGCTCCATCGTTTAAAAAGCAGTTTTTGGCCGAACATCCGGAAAAATTACCTCAATTAATCGTTCAAGCTCGAAATCTTAACAAAACCAGCGGAACTTTTATAAATAACATCCTAAAATTCTGTCATAGCGACGGTCGAGTGCATTCGCACATCAATCAGATCAGAGGAGACGATGGCGGCACTGTCTCAGGCCGTTTTTCGATGAATAACCCCAACCTACAACAAATCCCGGCCCGCGATCCTGAGATCGGACCGCTTATCCGGTCATTGTTCCTGCCAGAAGAGGGAGAACAGTGGGCGTCAATCGATTACTCGCAACAAGAACCGCGCATCTTGGTTCATTATGCTCATGTATATGGCAAAAGCCGGGGGATCGCGCTCCGCGGGGTTGAAGAGTTTGTTGAAAGCTACAAAAACAATCCGAACATGGATTTTCATACGATGGTTGCCGAAATGGCAGACATCCCTCGAAAACAAGCCAAAACAATCAATCTAGGCATGATGTACGGCATGGGGGTCGCTAAACTGGCCGATCAGCTGGATATTGAGGCCAGCGAAGCCAAAGGGCTGGTCAAACAATACCATGACCGTGTGCCGTTCGTAAAAGCGTTGATGAACGGGGTTACAGAGCGCCTGAACAGCAAAGCCAGTGGCGGCGCAATAAGCTCTATACTCGGACGCAAGTGCCGTTTTAATCTCTGGGAACCCGATTCGTTCGAAATGACCAAGGCGCTGCCATACCAAGAGGCTGTTTTGGAATATGGGGACACTTGCCGTCTCAAGCGGGCGTTTACCTACAAAGCTTTGAACAGGCTGATCCAAGCGTCTGCCGCGGATATGACAAAGAAAGCAATGGTCGATTTGTACAAAGAAGGTTATCTGCCCATGCTGCAAGTGCATGATGAGCTTTGTATGTCTGTAAAGACAAAAGAAGAGGCCGAAGGTATTGCAAAGATAATGATAAATGCCGTACCATTAGAAATCCCTAGCAAATGTGATGTTGAAGTGGGTCCAAACTGGGGAGAAGCTGTTTAGAGGCTTGGCGTACTGCTCGATATACGCCCACCACTTCCAACTGCCCTCCTGCCTTAAACGGCAAGAGGGTTTTTTCTTGCAGGTTCCCATAAACTCCTATACAGTTGGGCCTGAAGCGACGAGGATTGCCTTATGGATACGACAAAATGGAAAAGTGTTCTTGTACCAATTGAGGTTTACAAGGAGATAAAACTGGATTCCGCGGCCAACGGACGTACAATAAGTGGACAGCTTAGAGTTATGTTCGATGTATATGCTCAAAATCGGGATAAGGTTGTTGACACATCCCATAAAGTCGCGTACAAATAACTTAGACATTCTCCAAAATGTTTGATGTAGTGACTAAGCCCTCAGTTCATGTCCTGACTGGGGGCTTTTTCATTTGGATATAGGATTTGATCTCAGATTGCTTGCAGCAAAGGTGTTGAAGGATGGAGAATTAGAACCTCAAGCCGCCGAAATGTTAACCGATGCTGCGGATTATTTGGACTGGTTACACGAAGTTTTATGGCTGGAAAATGAACGTCTAGAAGACCTTTTAAAAAATAAAGATTGACTTTATCCCATACCATTTATATCCTGTAAAAAAAACAAACAGGAGAATGTTAATGGGACTTGATATGTTCTTAACGGGTGAAAAATTTATCCCTACGCACGACGGCAAACACACGCGGCCCATCGTCGATGGTTACGAAGTGTCTAGCACAACCCTCAATTTGGGACAGTGGCGTAAGCATTGGGCTCTGCATGAGTGCATTGAACAGGACTACGTTAAGTCTGGCGGACGAATCTTGCTGGAGCCTGAGTTCCTGCTTGAAATTGCTGACGCAGTTAAGCAAGGTAATTTGCCCGAAGCAAACTACTCACCTCAAACAGACGCTTTTCACAAAGAGCCTGAACAGATTGCAAAGACCGTAAAGATTTTTCGAGATGCTTACGATTGGGTCAACCGAGAGGACGGCTTCTGGCGCAGCGTTTATTATGAGGGCAGCTGGTAATGACCCTCGTTGTAACACACTGCCCCAAATGCAAAGTAAAAATGAAAGCCGTAGATAGTCGGGAGCACACGGCCTACGGCTTTCCAACCGTGCGCCGCCGCCGTGCATGTATGAAATGCTCTTTTAGAGCAACAACAATCGAACTGCCTTTAAATATCGGTAACTCTGTTTTTGAAGAGGACGAATAAATGAGTGACATCACAAAAATCACAGGCCTTAAAGGAGCTACCGTTGCCGAGCAAATTAACTTGCAAAACTCTATGCGGCCTCATCCTCAGATGAGTGGTCGGGGGCATGGCAGGCTTGGCAAAAATAACCTGACTCGCCCCAAATCCAGACCGTTTTTTAACCGCGAACGAGTTGTTCTACCTAAGAAGCGTCAGGACATGCTGTATTTTGTACGAGAAGTTGTACGATCTCTTAGACAACACCCGCCAAAACAGGTTCTACACGATGTTTTTGAAGCGGCTGACGTAGACTTTTCAACACATCAATGGGCACACTTGATGACTCAAAAGGTGCAGTACTTTGATTGCAACGAAATCAAAGATTATGTTTATGATAATCTTTCAGAGATGTACCCAGACCCAGATGTCCCACCATCAAAGGATGCTGTTTTACCCGCGCAATTTGTAGGACTCTACATCTCTGATTTTGAAATGCTAGAAAACGATCTGGACGATATTCCAGACGGGTTAATAATGTGTTCCCCCCTTGATCCGTTCATAGATACAGAAGACGAAAAATATGGGAAAACTTACCTAGTCAACTTTTTGTCTCCAACTGGATTGATGGGTGAAGCCTCATTAACTTTTTGTGGAATTGTAGACATAGTTAAAGGGACTTGGGTTGAAAATGTAACGGGAACTAACACGCGAGGTTTTTTTAACGAAAAAGAGAACGACGCAATTAACTTGTTCAATTACACGGTTTGTCGAATGGCTTGCGGATTAATTCAAACTATTAACACACCCAGTTTTGTAAGGAAGACGAAAAAGGATGTGAGCCCGTTAAAGCGAGCCCGATTTAAAAAAACAATCGGACGGTTCTCGCCAGACTCTTGGAACATGGTTTCGTGGAATGTCGGCAGTGAAGTCGAGCAAAAAGAATACAACGAGGGAAGCGGCACACGGCAAGCAAGGCACTTCCGTCGCGGGCATTGGAAGAACGCTCAGAAAGACCACCCAAAGTCGGTGTTAAAAGACGGGCGCTGGATGACATATGTTCACGGCTACATGGCGGGACACCCTGCGTTCGGCGTTAAAAAGAATTACCATTTACCAAGAAAGGAAGACACATGATCGATGACAGAGTGTGCATTTACTATATGATAGACCGTATCGAAGGAATTAAATCCGACGATGGTCTGGCAGAACTTCGGGACGAATTGCTTCGTAACCTCGGCGTCAATGCAAGACATAAACACAAAAACCCCGACGCGATGGTCGCGGACCTCCCGCCTATAAAACCAGCCAAGAAAGGAAGACCTCGTAAAAATGGATAAGATCGATTTAGCCGGGTTAATAGGCTTTGTTGCAGGAATAACGGTGGGAGCCGTACTCTCAGGAATAATTATAGGAGTGCTATTATGAGTAGAGAAGACATGGATTACGCTTTAGATCAGGCCTTTAAAGCGGTGTTCGGCAAATTGCCACCAAGCGGAACAGAACTGCGCCGACAGAAAATAGAAGAACAAATTCTGGCCGGAAAAGAAGTATCCTTCGAAGACATGAAATTAATATTTGATGGAAAAAATCGTGAGGCCAGCCATGATCGGAAAGTGGCGCTTTCTGGTAGTGCTCAACCAACAAACAATTATGGTTAAAGTTAAAGCTGGCCTCTAAAATAACTTAATCCAAAAACAAAAGGTGCGCAACGATGTTAGACTTAGAAAAGACCGTGGAAGACATTTTAGATGTCTGCCCGCCAGACCTGTCTGGACCGGATATCGCTGTCATAATAGCTAACATCGTTGCCGCATATAATTCCGAAAGAATATGGCCCCTAGTATCAGAAATGGCCGGAGCCTTTCTATATGAAGAAATCGACAAACAAAAAATGCACTGAGGGAGAGCAACATGGACGACGATAAACTAAACTCGTTTCAACAAAACGAACTGAAATGGCTCAGACGACAAGTCGATAGACTGCAAGACGAAAAATATAAAACAGACCACGAGCAATATACCCGACGACTGAATATCGAACGCGAGCTCTGGTCCGCAAAAGGAGAACTAAGCACCTTCGTCAAAAACCTACGCAAAGCCGGAAAACACATATGATCCTCGACATATCACTCCACGCTCTCGCAAAAATGACCTTCGATGAAGCACTGAAAACCACGCGATATGGCGACACAATAATATACCATGTCGGATCATACGCAGGCGGTAAACATAAATTCGCGGCCCTCGAAGCAGCGCAAAAAGGTTTCGTCTCGCTGGTGCAAAAACGAAAGGGAGAAGGCCTGTTCGAGTACTCCGCACAACGAACTAAAAAAAGGGTAAGTTGACTTTCTCCCATATTTGTGTTAAGATGGTTTTGAGGGTTTGGACAACTCTCAAACGCTTTTTGACAATTTGGAGAATGTACTATGAAGTATAAAGCTATGGTAAACCCAATGGGGGGAACTTGCTGGGCAATCGCTAAAACTAAAGGCGAAGCCATGAGGATGCTGAAAGGTGAACTCAAAAGAAGCTGGTCACACCTGTTCGATATCAAAGGATGGCTTAAATCGGGAGAAGCAACCTGCGATATATACGAGGATGCCGGAACCGATAGCCATAACGATGATAAATACATCGAAACAGTCCCGTTGATATGATGTACGGCCAAACACTAAGAGAATACGTTATGGCTATGCACCAGTTCGATATCGTCTGGATGCCTAAACATAAAGATCAAGAACCACCGTTCTAAAAACTGGTCGAGTTATGCGCCACCGTTCTAAAAACAAGGCCCTGCGCTAAATGCGTGGGGCCTTTGGTTTGGGGGGCATGGATCGAAGAGCGGAGATCGCGGGCCGCGGAACTTAAATTACGCGGTTATAGTATATAGGCCAGAAAAAAAAAAAAAAAAAAAAAACTGTTTTCAAGCCGTAACCCCCGTAACTTATGTAACTTGGCATTTAACAGTATATATATAAAGAATAAATTTGGTTACATAAGTGGTTACACAGAGAAAGTACAAATATGTAACCAGAAAGATCGATATTGCGTTAAGGGGGGCGGGGGAAATTTTTTATAAAAAGTTTTTTCTGGCCTATATAACTGTAGCGGTTATATAAGGGATTTATCTGATAGTTAATTAATGAGGATAGCATGACCAAAGCGAGAAGAGGTCGCCCTGTTAAGAAAACCAAATACGGAAGCATCCCTTCCCCACTTTTGATAAAAGAGCGCGCAGTGCCAAAGCATAACAAACTGGTCGATCCTGATAGCCCACGCAGTGACCCTCGGGGTCAAAAGAGAATGACGGTCGATAAACGCCTGACCCGCAAGCAAGAGCTTTTTGTAAAAGAGCTTGTAAGCAATGATGGCCTGATAACTTTTAAAGAGGCTGCAATCCGGGCGGGTTATCCAGAAACATCCGCTCATACCCGAGCCTATGAATTGACCAACCCACATAAGTGTCCACATGTGGTCGCAGCTATCAAAGCTTACCGGGCCGAGCTCGACGCTAAGTTTGACATAAACTATGGCCGTCATATTCGAGACCTACAGAAAATCCGTGATCTGGCTTTGGAAAACGGCGCTTATTCTGCCGCTGTTCAAGCCGAGTATCGAAGGGGTCAAGCCCAAGGCGACATCTATGTGAGCAAGTCAGAGATACGCCACGGCAGTATCGACAGCATGAGCAAAGAGGAAGTTTTGAAAGCGTTGAACGAATTGAAGGGCGGATATGACGAAGACGTTATCGATATTACCCCAACAGAAGATGACCAACGAAGCGGGTCTGTATAGGCAATTCAAGACCGCTAATAAGTCGCGCCGTAATTGGACCCTGACCCGGATAGAAAACTGGGTCGGCCAAGGAATTCCTGATCTTCTGGCCTGTGATGAGAACGGCGGCTTGCATTTTGTAGAGTTAAAGTTTTGTAAGGCTAACGCGGTTAATTTAAGCCCGCATCAAGTTGCGTGGCTCACAAGGCATCAAAAGAGCAGCAGTTGGGTTTTGGTTAAGCAACAGGCCCGAGCAGACGTTAAGGCCACCCTGTACCTTTACAGAGCGTCTCAGGCTATATCCCTTGCAGAAGACGGGTTGAAAACCCCTGCCGCTGGTACGTTCGAACACCCTTTTGATTGGAACGCTGTTTTTCAGTTGATCTCTCCCATATAATCCCATATGCTTATATGACGTAAACTAATTGGAGAAGGTTATGACCGATAAGAAAGAACAAACCCCTGCCCAAAAAATCCGCCACCAGTTGAGCGTTTTTCAAATGATGATGTTGGCTGGCCGTGATGAGGCGGCGATAAAATGTTTAAAGAACCTGTATCAAATAGCCGATGATTTGGAGGCCGCGTGATGAACATAACTTGCAGCAGAAAATTAAGCTTGAATGAAATAGAAGAACTGGCGGGCATTGCAAAATTAATGGATCGGCAAAATTTAATAAAAGATTGGACCGGGGATGGTATGCTGTACAAAACCACTGGCGGTAACTTTCATTTTATAGATCAGGATAAATTGCACGTTAACGGGAAAGGGGGTCGCAAAAATGTTTCTGTTTAGTTTTCTGGGGCGGCTAATCTATGGCAAGGATTATGACAAGCTAAGTCGCAGGGCCAGCAAACCCCGGCGCAAAAGGCGGCGATAAACTTTCTAAAGTTTTTGCTTGCAGTCTATGCGACAATATGCGAGAAAGAGGGCGGGGCTATCCTGCCCTTTTACTTTTTGGAGAATGTAAAACATGACACATAATATTGAAAACAGCAAAAACACCCTTACTGCACTGATGATGAAAGTGCAGGACCAAGCCGCAAGATCGGCCGATTATCTGGCCCCAACAAACGATTTGCAAAAAACCACCACTTTGGATGGCAAACCCCAGATTGTTATTGAGGCCAACCGGGGTGTGCCGACAAAACGTTTTGACATTAACGATACAGCCTTTGGTCAAATCGCTGCCCATGCCGGGATCGATACCCGCACAGCCCGCCGTTTGCAGTCTAATTATCCCCGGGAATTTGACAATCTGACCAATGCTATCTGGCAAAAAGAACCGACCCGCCGCATGATCCGCACCCATGCCGATGATCGGTTTGATACTGACGGCACAGCGCGGGCTTTTGTTTCTGACAAATTCAAAACTTTTGATAACGTCAATTTGCTTGAAGCCTGCCTTCCCCAGCTGATCGATAATCCGGCACAGTTTCAAGTTGTGTCCGCCGATGTTTCAGAAAAGCGGATGTACCTACGTTTAAAATCTTTGGAGCAATTGGGCACTGGTGCCAATGTTGGAGACCACATGGCAAACGGGATTGGTTTTGGCAATTCAGAAGTCGGTGCGGGATCGGTTACTGTTTATCAAATCGCTTGGACGCTGGCTTGCCTGAACGGGATGCAAACCCAAAACAAAACCCGGTCAAGCCACATCACATCCGCCCGCGATGGCGACGATTGGGGCCTTCTGTCCGATGATGCAAAAAATGCGGACAATCGGGCTTTGGAATTGAAGCTGCGCGATTTGGTTGGGCACTATTCAAGCCGCGAAACCTTTGACGATATATGCCAGCAAATGCGCGCCGCAGCTGCTGATGTGATCGAAGGCGAGGCCACCGATGTGACCGACGTTGTCAACAATCTGGGCCGCGTCATGCAGCTGACCAAAAAAGAAAACAGCGACGTTCTAAATGGCTTGATGGCAACAATCGGTCAGGCTGGTTATGAAAACAGCCGCCCGCTATCCCGTGCCACACTTGTCAACGCGGTTACTGCGGTATCCCATCGTGCCGATATTGATGACGTTGACACATGGCAGCAACGCGGCGGGCAGCTGCTCAATATGTCCGCTCGTGATTGGCAGCGCGTCGCAGCCTAATCCCTGCAACATATACCGCCCAACTGGCCCGCCATAGCGCGGGCCTTTTTTTGTTTGACCGTTAGAAATTTATATGCGAGAACTCTTATACCGGGCGGTTCCCGTCCGGAAACTTTACATTTTGGAGAATGTACCATGACACACCCAATTGAAAATATGCCGATCACACGCGGGAACTTTGTTGATGCTTTGGTTGTCGATAAAGACCAAGCGAAGGCGGATTTGGCCGCTGCTCAAAAGGCGGCAATGGACCTTATTGCAGAACGGGATCGGTTACAGGCTGAACTGGCTGACGCTAATCGCTTTAAGCAGGGGTTTGCCGATTTGTTTGCCGATCAAATAGACGCCGCTGTAAAATCCGCCATGCTCGATTATGACAACGATTTTGATATTAGCGCCTATGAAAGCGAAATTCAGGAAATGGCCCGCGATGGTTTTGATGCCAGCGACCATAGCGACGAGATAGCCGACGCGGTTGGCTTTGATATGTACGATTACAAGTCGGAGGTTGCCGACATTGTTAGCGATATTTTGCGCGATGCTACAGTTAAGTTGGAGGTTTAAAGATGCGGCTTACTAAACCACAGGCCCAAACCTTGCACCGCAAGTGGGTCGACGGCCAGCACGAGCACGGCAGCACCCGCGACGTTTCTTTTCTGGCCTTCCGTCGGACTGTTGAGCCAACATATGATGACAGCGTCATGGTCAAATGGTGCGGAATGTATATTGGGATTGAGGCGGACGGCTACCCCCACAGCTAAAAACTTCTAAAAATTAAGATTGGCCCGCCCTATTGATTGGCGGGCCTTTTTCGTTCTATAATATGGGACAACCCGCATATATTGGAGAATGCACAATGTTGAAAACTGTTGAAACAAGCCGCGCCCAAAAGACCAAAGGGCTGGCCGTAACATATCGCGCCGGGTCGCAAGAGAAATTCGGCACTTGCCCGTCCAGCTGTGAATTGAACCCGTCGGGCTGTGGCGCGTCAAAGGTCGATCTAGAATATTTAAACGCGCTATCGAACGCCGTCCCAACTAAGGGGGTCGCCTTTACCTATTCCCACTTTGCCCCCAAATATTGGATGCATAAAAACGCGCCGGGAAAAACTGTTTTCAATTACTCTGCCAAATCCCCGGGCATGGCCGCGGCTTTGCGGCACGTTGTGCCAGCTGTGGTTACTGTCGCACTTGATTTCT
>Ga0307488_10004876_pt1 | contig 11143 bp, 17 predicted proteins | sample SB02metaG_FD_202248 | JGI IMG/M metagenome (GOLD analysis project Ga0307488, IMG submission 202248) | Sea-ice brine microbial communities from Beaufort Sea near Barrow, Alaska, United States - SB 0.2 | ecosystem: Environmental > Aquatic > Marine > Coastal | place: USA: Alaska | collected...
GGCGGCGGCGGCGGCGAGGGCGGCGGTGAGTTTGAGGTGCTGTCACACCTGGAGGCGGTCACTGACTCTGCGCTCGAGCCTGAGGCAGGGGCTTACTCTCGTTCACTTTTCAGCTCATCTTGAGCCGTGCCTGAACCACAAAAACAACACCCTACACACCCTACACACCCTACACACCCCCTAATACCCCCTTAACACAGGCTACACAACCCCTACGCGCACCCCCTATCCCATAAAAAGAGCTCAAGCTGAGCTGAGAAGTGAACGAGTGTAAGCCCCTGGCCTGAGGAGAGGGTTCTCGTCGCGCGCGCCAGCACCAGTGCCACCAGCTTCCACGGCGGCGGCGGCGGCGGCGGCGGCGGCGGCGGCGGCGGTGGCGGATCTGGCGGGTCCGAAGGCGCGCGCACGCGATCCACCGGCTGGCCCAACTGGCTCATGCTCTCGCAGCACCCCACCTCCTACCCTCACCCCCGCCACGGCACCACCCAGCTCAGCATACCCGCTTCGCCGGCAGGGGCTTAATACACTCGTTCACTTTTCAGCTCAACTTGAGCCGTGTCTGACACACACAAAACACCCTACACCCCCTGAACACCCCCGAACACCCCCTGAACACGGGCTACACAACCCATACGCGCACCCCCTGTCCCATACAAAGCGCTCAAGTTGAGCTAAAATATGAACGAGTGTAAGCCCCTGTTCGCCGGCCTCTTTTTGCACATTTGAACTTCAGTTCACTCCCGGCGCCTCTCCGGGGCTCGCCGGCGGCGGGAGCCTCGGCGGTAAGGTCTGCCAGATATCGCTCGCCACGTCATAGCATGCCATGTAACTCACGACAGGACACGAGGGTTCGCGGGTGCAAGGGCGAAAGCCTGGTGCCTCCTTAGACACGCGGAAGCGTCTCAGTGTCTCTCCGCTCAAACCAGGGTTCAAACTGCGTGTCGAGGACGTTTCGGGCAATATAGGTCAGGCTCTAGTCGGGGGGAGCCCGGGTTTAAGCCTCGGCGGCGGCGGCTCACCGCACACGCGCTCCTTCGGCACCAGCGGCGCGCCGAGCCCCATCGCGCGCGCGGCAACCACGCGGGCGCAGCGCCGCACCTCCACCTCCTTCGCCAAGCGACAGCTGGCGGCACCTGTGCTGGTAGGGGACCGCCAGAAAACGCACGAAACATCCTGTCATCACAGGGTGGGCAGGCATTTAATCAAAGAAACGAGGTTTCTTTTCAGCTCAACTTATGCATCTTCAACGTTTAGCTAGTGTTGAAACAATTGCTGGTGGACGCAGAGTCAAAGAAACACAAATACAGGGTACAGCTGTAACTGATGGCTCAAGTCGAGCTGGAAATGCACAAGTGCAACTGTGAGGCCCTGCAATGGCGCCGCAGGACATGAGCACCTGACACGGTGTAACCTCAGCCAGGCCCTGGGTTGTGGTGTGGACGGAGACCAAGGTGTTGCCCGAGAAAGCCGTGGCGTTCGAGCTCCAGGCAGGGGCTTATACTCGTCCACTTCTTTTCGGCTCATCATAAGCGCCTTTTGTGGGATACGCTGGGTAGATCATAGACTTTTAGTGACAAAAACGGCTCAGGTTGAGCTGAGAAGTGGACGAGTGTAAGCCCCTGGCTCCAGGCGCAGCGCGATCTGCTCGCCCTGGCGCTGGGCAGGGGCTTACACCCTTCCACTTTTCAGCTCAACCTGAGCTGTTTCCGACACAGAATACATCCTAAACACCACCTACAACCCCCTGACACCTCCTAAACACCGCCTAAACAACCCCTCAATGCACCCCCTGTCCCACAGAAATCGCTTACGTTGAGCTGAAAAGTGGACGAGCATAAGCCCCTGGCGCTGGGCAACCCCACGCAGATCCGCGCTGCAGACGGCGCCGACGGTGTTGCCCGGGCTTACAACACAGCTGGCGGTGGCAGCGGTAGGGCCGGGCGGGCATAATTGCCCACCACGTCATCGACGCGCATTCCGAACCCTCGTTTCTTGGGTCAGATAACATCCTATGAGGTGGCGAGCAATATTGCCCACCACGTCATGGATGCGCATTCCCAACCCTCGTTTTGTTGAGACAGATAACATCCTATGACGTAGCGAGCAATATTCTCCAGATCCTAGTCGACGGCGGCGGCAGCGGCGGTGTCCTGCGTGCGACCTGCTCTCGAGGTTCCACCAAGGTAGGGCGGTGCAGGTTGACCCTATCAAACCCACGTTGAAAGCGCCTGGCATTAGGCTCTTGAAACTGAAAAGAGATAAAGTGCTGTCAGGTTTTGCTTTCAATTTCAACTTGCGCCGCCACACCAAGGTTGTGATCAGCGGCGGCTCCACCTCCCTCACTTCCCACTTCGTGCTCGGAGTAAAGAACAAGACGCCGTGCGGGATCGTGCGCGCGCTGCTGGCGGCGGCGGCGCGCGCGGGACTCATCCCCGCCGGCGCGCAGGCAGAGTGACAAGATATCCCATATCGATATCGAGGATTGCCATATCGATACTGTCATCTCCCATATCATTAGCCCATATCCCATATCGATATCCAAGATGGCCATATCGATATGGTACATAACCATGTCGATATACCGTATCCCATATCGACAACCCGTATCCCATGTCGATGTTCCTATCGACGTCTCATTAATGTCCGATCTCCCATATCGATCCCCCATATCGATCTTCCATATCGACATCGGATCATATTGTCACTCTGCGCGCAGGCGCAGCAGCAGGCCGTGGACTCCCTCCTTCGCGAAGACGTGGTGGCGTTGACCGCTGGCGTCGCCGGCGGCGCCGGCGGTGCTGCGGATTCCAATTTCGAGTCAAACGCCAGTTTTGACACCGCCAGTTTCGAGACCGCCAGCTGTGCGACTGCGGCGTACGGCGACCTCGGGCTCTCGTCGCCCTGGGCATGGCGGTTCAGGTTGACCCTATCAAACCCGGATTGAAAGCGCTTGGGGATAAGCGCTTGAAACTGAAATATGACGAACTGCTGTCAAACTTTGCTTTCAAATTCAACTTGCGCCGCTTCACCCGGGAGAAGGTGTTCAACGGGCGCGGCTTCCTCGTCGCCGTGGTAAGGCGGTGCAAGTTGACCCTATCAAAACCACGTCGAAAGCGCCTGTATCGAAGAGCTTGAAACAAAAATGTGATGAACCGCTTTCAAATGTTGCTAACACATTTAGCTTGCGCCGCTACACCGTGGGGCGTGTCAGCGGTATGTGCGGCAAGCGCGCGGTGGTGGTCGGTCGGCTAGCATCCGCCGGCGGCGCGTCGCTGGTAGGCCCAGCCAGACACCCACAATGCTCGCCACGTCATGTGATGCCATTCACCTCAAGAAACGAGGGTCTGAAGCTTGGAGGATGACGTGGCGGATGATGTGGATGATGTGGTGGATGACGTGGCGGATGACGTGGCAATATCTGTCAGACCCTGGTCAGCGGGCGGCGGCGGCAGCCGGGTCCACTTCGTCGCCCTCGTCCTCGCGGGAAGGGCCTGGAATGCATCGCCACGTCATAGGATGCCGTCCAACTCAAGACACGAGGGTTCATCATGCATTGGATGATGTGCCGGTATTGCTCGCCACGTCACAGGATGCCGTCTAACTCAAGATACGACGGTTCATAATGCGTCGGATGATGTGCCGATATTGCTCGCCACGTCATAGGATGCCGTCTAACTCAGGGCACGAGGACTCATAATGCGTTGGTTGATGTGCCGAGCAATGTCTGGCAGGCCCCATTGGCAGGCCCCGAGCAGCAGGTGCCCACCAAGAGCGTCATAGCCACGGTGGGGCCGAGCTAAACCCTAAACCCTAAACCCTAAACCCTGAACCCTGAATGATGTCAGCCACGTCATCCACCAGCCAGTCACATCTTGGACCCCCGATTATCGGGTTGAGCGGCGAAATGTAACACGTGGCGAGAATTACTGGTGCTGCCCCGGGCCGAGTAAACAATGCCAGCCACGTCATCTAGCGCATCTTAGACACCCGATTATCGAGTTAAACGGCGAAATGTAACATGTGGCGAGCATTACCGGTATTTCCCCGGGCCCTGTCCCGCGGCACACACCGTGGCCACACTGTTGCGCGACGAACACTTCTTCGCCAAAGCAGGGGGGTTGCTGAGAGCAATGAGCAACTGACCGACCTTGAATCGACGAACCGAATCCGCTCGCCTGTTTTGAGCATGGAGCATTCACTCTGAACGACTGAAGGTACGTCATGCACCGATGTCGATTCGAGTGCCTGGTCCCAATGACCCTGCTGCGAGGCGCTACAGGCTGGCACCCCGGGGGAGGTTCGCGTGCAGGTGGAGGGGCAGGGGCTGACACTCGTCCACTTTTCGGCTCAACGTAAGCACTTTTTATGGGACTGGGAGAGCATTTATGGGTTGTTTAGGGGGTGCTCAGGAGGTGTTTGGGGGTGTCAGGGGGTGCTTAGGGTGTATTTTGTGTCAGGAACGGCTCAGGTTGAGCTGGAAAGTGGACGAGTGTAAGCCCATGTGGAGGGGTTTCTTCACCGGCGCTTGGACCTGAACCGCCATACGGCCCCGCCGCCGCCGTGCAACCCGCGACAGGCGGGAGGCCCCGGCGTCGGCGACGGCGTTGGAACCGCCGCCGCCGCCGCCGCCGCCTTCTCTAGCGCCCTCAGCGCCGCCGCCGGTGAGGGCGGCGGCGGCGGCGGTGAGGACGGAAGCGGTGAGGGCGGCGGCGGCGGCGGGTGCGGCGGGTGCGGCGGGTGCGGAATTGGCGGTAAGGGGCGGCGCGGCGGCGGTGAGGGCGGTGGCGGCGGGTGTGGCGGGTGCGGCGGGTGCGGCGGGCGTGGCGGTTGTGGCGGGGACGGGTGCGACGGGGGCGGGTGCGGGTGGGGCGTTAACAGGACATGGCGGCTCGAAGCACCCGCGCGGTGGGTCCCCTTCGGCGGTGTGGTGGGTAGGGGCTTACACTCCTTCTCGTTAGAGCTGAACTTGAGCAACTCCAGGACACATTCATGAATTAAGTTGGGTTACACGGTGGACATTAGAGCTCCAGTTGAGCTGAAACCGGAACGAGTGTAAGCCCCTGGTGGTGGCCGATGTCCAGCGCCGCCTGCCGCACTACGTCAGCGACTGGACGGCAGGTTGCAAGCACACACAATCCGTCCGCATCAACCGTGTCTTAATAAACCCTCGTTCCTTAAGTCAAGTGCAATCCTATGACGTTGCGAGCATAATCCGCCGGGCCCTTCTAGATGGACGCGTTCCAGGCAGGGCCTTACACTCGTCCACTTCTCAGCTCAACCTGAGCCGTTTCTGTCACACAAAAAATCCCCTTCACGCCTAAACACCCCCTCCTCCCACGCCATAGATACCCCCTAAGCACCTCCTGATCACCCCATGGCCCACAGAAACCGCTTACGCTGAGCTGAAAAGTGGACGAGTGTCAGCCCCTGGTTCCAGGACTTCTCCAGCACGTGCACCTGCCTGTCAGCCATCGTATGGATGTTCTTCGCCACACTGGGCCCGGCGCTGGCGCTCGGAATGGTCCTCAACACCGTAGGTCCCGGCAGATAATGCCCGCCACGTCATCCATCACTATCGTAACCTTGGTGATTTCCTGAGTTGAATGAATGGCATCCTATGACTCGGCCAGCAATGTGGTGAGAAAAGTCCCGCTTTGCTGGTACAATCCAGGACCTACCCGGCTGACCAGATTATGTAATGATGGGGGTAAATGACACCTATCAGCACACATAAACATATAAGTGACAAATATAAGCACATTATGCAGGCCCGGCGCCACGGAGATGGACGGAGTGATGGGCATCACGGAGGTGCTGCTGGGCGAGGTAGGGCGGTGCATGTTCAACCGATGAACCACGTGTTGAAAGCGCCCGGATCTATGCTCTTGACACTAAGATATGATGGACCGCTTTCAAAGTTTGCCTTCAAATTCAACTTGTGCCACTACACCGAGGCGGTGACCAACATCGTGTTCGCCGCCGTGGCCGGTAGCCCGCTGCTCATCCTCCGCGTCACCGGCGGGGGCTTACACTCCTCCACTTTTCATCTCAACCTGAGCCGTTTCTGACTCTCAACACATCCCCAAAACGCCTAAACACCCCCACCACCTCCGTAAGCGCTTTTGTTGGGACAAGGAGGATTATTTAGGTGGTGTTTAGGGATTGTACAAGGCGGGGATGGTGGGGTTGTTTAGTCGTTTAGGGGACGTGTTGAGTGTCAGAAACGGCCCAGGCTGAGCTGAGCAGTGGACGAGTATAAGCCCCTGGTCACTGGCACCACCGTGGTCTACATCAAGCTGCTCTACATCTGGAGCCAGACCCTGGCCGCCCCCTTCTTGCCCTTCTACGCTGCCACGGTAGGGCCTGCCAGACATTTCCCGCCACGTCATCGTCACGCATTATCAGTCTCGTTTCTTGAGTCAAATGGCATCCTATGGCCTGCCAGACATTTCTCGCCACGTCATCTTCAAGCATGTTTAACTCTCGTTTCTTGAGTCAAATGGCATCCTATGACGTGGCGAGTAATATCTGCCAGGCCCTCAGTAAAATGCGTGACGATGACGTGGCGGGAAATGTCTGCCCGGCCCTCCGCAACGGGTTTGTGGTGCGCGTTCTTCGTGGTGATGGCCGCAGGCGCGGACGCCGCCGCGCTCATCCGCCACGTGGGTCGCTTCACTTCGGAGATCCTGGTGGGGCGGTGCAGATTGCCCCTATCAAACCCAAATTGAAAGCGCCTGTAAATAAGCGCTTGACACTGGAATACGATCCAATTTCATGTTTTGCTTTCAAATTCAACTTGCGCCGCTATATCCTGGAAGCTCTGGTGTCCTTCATCTTCATGTACGGCGCCGTGATGGGCGTGCGCAACACAGCGGTGGGCGCGGGCGGTGCAGGCGGGGGGGTCAGCGGCCCCGCGGCCGGCCGGCAGCCGCCGGACGCGGACGTGTTCCTCAAGCACCTGCTGCTGTTCCTCGGCACTTTCGCCGCCGCGCGCCAGGTGCTCGCGTTCCGGTAAACCCTAAACCCTAAACCCTGAATCCTAAAGCCTAAACCCTAAAACTCTTATCGGTAGGCCTCGCCGGATCATGCATGCCACGTCACGCACTAAGAAATACACTCTCATTTGATGTTGAGTAAACATCGTCATGTGTGACTGTTGACAATGAATTTCCGATCGGCCAATCGCTCTGCTGCGTCATGTCAGTCCATGTGTCCTCCATTTGAATCGAAGGCACGATGGACGTGAACGTCTACGCGTGTCATGATGTCTCCGCTCTGAGTAGCCACACCCTTTGCCTGGGCGTTCCGGGGCCGTCTAACTTGCTGACATGTTCATTATCTACTGCAGTGACTCTGCTGCGCCTGCCTGGTTTGAGTGTTATAGATTAGAGACTCAGGCCTGAGAGTGCATGACCTCAGGTGTTGTGATAACACGCTCACTTTCCCCTAGGCGTGCGACACACCGCTACCACATAAACCAGGCAGGCACCAACAGGCTCGGCGAGCATAATCCGGCGGGCCCCACCTCCCGGCGGTCGCCGTACCTGTCCAAGGGCGTGCGCGCGTTCATCTCCGACCTGTCGCCCGCCATCTCCCTCGCCCTGGTAGGACAGTGCAGGTTGACAGTATCAAAACCCGTGTTTCAAGCGCCCATGGTTTCAGCACTTGAAGCTACGATATGATGACCCGCTTTCAAACTTTGCTTTCAATTTATACTTGCGCCACTACACCCTGCTCACGTCGCTGTCGTTCCTCATGCCTGCCGTGCCCGTCAAGCGCGCCGAGCTCAACACGGTGGGGTGCTACAACTTGAAACCGGCGCTGAAAGCGCCTGCTTGCAGCGCTTGTAACTAACTTACGGTAATCTGCTGTCAAGTTTTGCTTGTAATTTCAATTTGCGGGGTGGTGCAAGTTCTAACCCGTGTTCAAAGCGCGTTGCTGCAGCGCTTGCATGTAGCATACGAGGCAACTGCTTTCAATTTTTGCTGTCAATCTCAAGTTGCGTCGGTACGACACGGACCAGCGCGTGCTGCTGCCCACTACACAGCCGGGACGGGCCTGGTAGGGCGGTGCAGGTTGACCGCACGTTGAAAGCACCTGGAACTGAGCGCTTGAAACTGAAACATGCTAAACTGCTTTCAAGTTTTGCATTCAAATTCAACTTGCGCGGCTACGGCCTGGGTCGTGGACGTCGGTAGGACCTGGCACATTTTGCTCGCCACGTCATAGCATGCCATTCAACTCAATACTGAGTCGCCCCCTGGAAGGCACAGGATACAGGTTTACGTGCTGGGGTGCCAAGCATCTTACCTTACAGGAATCTACGAAGGTGCGTAGACACTTACCTCCCTAGCCCTGCAATTGAAAAAATGGAAACTTACTGTAGCCACGAGGGTTCAACATGCGTGTCGATGGCGTGGCGCGAAACATCTGAAGGCCCTGGACGTGGGTGCGCTGTCGACGCAGCACGCGCTGTTGGCCGCCGTCCCCGGTAGGCCCAGCCGGAATATGCTTTTTCTTTTGCCCAAATTCCCTATGATTTTAAATTCCCCAAATTCAGCCTAGTATGCTCGAAGTACGCCCAACTACGCCCAATTATGCCGACCCATTTCCCAAAGACGTGCAGATTAAATGCCGAAAAATGCCAAACAAGTTCCGCATGTACCCAGACAACGGCCAAAATGTCAAGAAATCGCCCAAAATCCTGAGAAAATGCCAAAAATTCCCCACACTACGCCGGAAATATCGGTATGCCTATTATGCCGAAAGTAATGCCGGCATATTCCGGCTGGCTCTATTCCCCGGCCTGGTGATGGCGGTGCAGATGTTCATCGAGTCCAACATCGCCAGCCGCCTCACCGACAGCCCCGGTGGGGGCCAGATGCCCAGTGGGTGAATGTTGGCCACGTCATGTGATGATCCGTCTGTCTACTGGTAGGCACCAAGGCGCTCCACATATCTTCACCCTGTCCGTCAACAACGAAATGAGCCGATTTTGGTATATCGCCGAGATTAACAGCCCATACAGAGTGACGGGCAAATCGTCAGCGCTCGGCGCGGGAAAGCGGGCGACAGGTTGAATGCCCATACAGAGTTGCGGACAAAGCGTCAGCGCTCAGCGCGGGAAGCGATATACCGAAATCGGCCTAATGACACATCTGACCTTGACCTCCGGGCACCGGCTGTGGAAGGGGACCGGGTTCCACCTGGACTTCCTGTGCGTCGGCCTGCTCACCGCCGCGTGGCAGGGCAGTGCAGGTTGACCCTATCTCATCGACGATGAAAAGCGCCTGGAACAAAGCTCTTGAAACTGCAAGATGATTAACTGCTTTCAAGTGTTGCTTTTAATTTCAAGTTGCGCCGCTTCAGCGTGCTCCATCTTCGGCGTGCCGTGGGCAGGGGCCTACAATCGTCCACTTTTCGGCTCAAGGCAAACACATTTTGTGGGATACGTCGAGTGCCTGATTTTCCCCCAGTCTATTAGCCAGGGGGACACGGGAAGGTGTGACCAAAACGGCTCAGGTTGAGCTGAGCAGTGGACGAGTGGAAACCCCTGCCCGTGGGTGATGGGCGCCATACCGCACTCGCCCATGCATGCGCGGGTGCTGGCCACGGTGGTGGAGTACGAGCGAGGCGGCAAGGCAGGGTCCCGCCTACCACCCTACTGCCTAACTTGTAAAGCGTACTACCTGTAGTATCTCGTACTACCTGTAGTCAGTAGGCGTTTGGTGATTGTGACCAAAGGTCATTTGATTGTTGGCCAAATCACCAAACGCCTAATCACTAGAAGTCACTTACCCATAGATTATGCACTGCGGGCCCAGCTTGCACCTCCGGACATGTTCAGGCCTATCGCCCCACGGCTCGCCCCCGCGGCGCCGCCCCCCTCGATTAGCGAAAATCGCCTGTGATTTTGCGGTCGGTCGGATGACCGTTTACTGGTTGGAAAAATGAACATCTAGACGCAAAATCATTGGTCTGTATTGAACTGGTCAATCATTGCTTCATAAGCGAGAGTGTCACGTGCAGGTGAGGATTATCTCGCCACGTCACCATGTCATCGGTCGGTGTCTAGTTCATAAAAAGTGGGATGACGCTGACGTGGCGATGAGCGCACCCTATGGCGCGGTCTGCAGCACCGTGGTGCGCGCGCTGGTATGGTTGGTCAGTTGCCCACTCCGACTGAGATGTCGTGGTTGTGTGCCCTGTGATTAGAAGACACCTTACGACGTGCTATAACTCCTGTTATGTGTGTGGTGCCTACGCAGTTCTGATGGGAGGCGCAAATGGGGGTTTGGATTCGCTTGAGTTAGCAGACGGTCGCCCATATACATTATTACCGTGTAGATCAGCCTCCTGTACACGGGAGGCTGAAAAATGTATGGGCGACGGTCTATTGACTGAACGATCGTGACCAGACCGCGCCACGCGCCATCCCCGTTTACCCCCCCACCAGAACTGCGTAGTGTGATTTGTACACACCTTACGACGTGCTACAACTCCTACTGTGTGTGTGGTGCCCTACCTCACGGAGACCCGCGTGACGAACCTGGCGGCGCACGTGTTCGGTCTCATGACGGTCATGTACCTCCGGGGTCGGGATGCACGCACTATGCACGCCAGGTCACGCTCACCCCTTGCGTGAAATTATATGTTGTTTCAATCGCTACTGCCTAGTCTGTAAAGCGTACTATATACAGTATCTAGTACTACCCGTAGTAAGCAGGCGTCTGGTGATTTTCACCGAAAGTCATTTGACTTTTGGCCAAATCACCAAACTCCAGCTTACTAGAATTTACCAGCCCACAGACTAGGCACTAGGCTCAGGAGGTGGACGCCTTCGTGTCTTTGTAGGCCCTCAAGGAGATATCCTATGATAGTCACCACACCTTTTGCCCGCGCCTTCCGTGGATGACAAAGTAAGCTTGCGTTGAGTACTGCCCAGTGACGTGACCCTAAACCCTAAACCCTAAACCCAAGAAACCTGCGTTGAGTACTGTCCGGTGACGTGGCGAGAAAATTGATATCGGCGGGCCCTGGCGTTGGGCGCGCTGGCCATGGTCCCGACAGCTGTCATCAGCGGCTTCCTGCTATATATGGGGGCAGGGGCTTATATTCGCAACTTTTTAGCAAAACCTGAGCC
>Ga0307488_10004877_pt1 | contig 11137 bp, 7 predicted proteins | sample SB02metaG_FD_202248 | JGI IMG/M metagenome (GOLD analysis project Ga0307488, IMG submission 202248) | Sea-ice brine microbial communities from Beaufort Sea near Barrow, Alaska, United States - SB 0.2 | ecosystem: Environmental > Aquatic > Marine > Coastal | place: USA: Alaska | collected 2017-05-06
TTTGGACGCCAAAGGCGCCCCGCAGGGGTGGGAGATAGCCCAAGGGCTAGCTCCCATCAATCCATCACCCATTCCCTCAGCCAGACACAATCTGCCACCCAATAGGGTGGCTTTTTTATTTGTCCGGCGGGTCCGTTCGGTGCTGATATGGGCGAAGCCTACCCAGTTGAAATGTTGTTTATTATTGAAAAAAGGCGCAACGTCATCTGCTATATTCAGTTAATTAAAGAGCTTGATCAGACTGCAGTTTATTCTGTGTCTGATATAAAAAGCGCTTATGAGGGCACGAATATTTTGCCTAGGCGTATTTTTATGTAGTGTATTAACGCCGCTGAGAAAGCGTTAATAATGGCCACACTGCCAGCACAATAATACATGGCGCTGGCAGGATAGTTACTATATGTCAGACCACACCACACATCGATTAAAGCAATACAACACAGCGATATATACCATGATTACCTCAGATAATTCGTTTAATACCCTGAGCATGCTGAAGGTTAACGGCAAGCAGTTTCACTATTTTGCGATCAATGGTGGGGAGCTGGCTTCACATTCGGGCATGGTTCGGTTGCCGATGACCACAAAAATTCTATTGGAAAACCTGCTGCGTCATGAAGATGGCTTCAGCTCCAGTCGCAACGATATTGAAGCCCTGGTCAGCAGTGCCGGCAAGGGCAGTGAACAGGAGATCGCTTACCACCCGGCGCGGGTGCTAATGCAGGATTTTACTGGTGTACCCGCGGTGGTGGATTTGGCTGCGATGCGTGATGCATTGGTAAAACGCGGGGTTGATCCGCAGAAAATTAACCCGCTATCCAGAGTGGACCTGGTCATTGACCACTCGCTCAGCATTGATAAGTTTGCCAGCGACAGTGCCTTTGAGGAAAACGTGACCATTGAGATGCAGCGTAACCACGAACGCTATCAGTTTTTGAAATGGGGCCAGGGAGCTTTTGACAACTTCAGTGTGGTACCGCCGGGTACAGGCATCTGCCATCAGGTCAATCTGGAGTACCTAGCAAAGGTGGTATGGAGTCATGAGGCGGCTGGAGAACAGTATGTTTATCCCGATACTCTGGTGGGTACTGACAGTCACACAACAATGATCAATGGTCTGGGTGTACTGGGTTGGGGGGTAGGTGGCATAGAGGCGGAAGCCGCAATGTTGGGCCAGCCGATCTCGATGTTAATTCCGGATGTGGTGGGTGTTGAGCTGACAGCGCAGTTGCAAGAAGGCATTACTGCCACTGATCTAGTCTTGAGAGTAGTTGAGATTCTGCGTGAGCACGGGGTGGTGGGCAAGTTTGTTGAGTTTTATGGCGCTGGACTGGATCAACTGCCACTAGCGGATCGCGCCACGATTGCCAATATGGCTCCAGAATATGGTGCCACCTGTGGTTTTTTTCCTGTCGACAGGCAAACGATTGATTATTTGCGTTTGAGTGGGCGTGAGGAAGAAGATATTGAGCTGGTTGAAGCCTACTGTAAGGCGCAGGGTATGTGGCGGGATGAACATTATCAAACGCCTGATTTTGCAGCCACCCTGCATTTAGATTTGTCGACCATAGAACCCAATCTGGCGGGACCCAAGCGTCCGCAGGACCGCGTGCCGGTAACCGGGCTGCCAGTGGCAATAGACAGTTTCATCGAGTTGGCCGGCAAGGCCAAACAGCTTGAGAGCGGTTACCCGTTGTCGGGTACTGAGTTAGATATGCACCACGGCGATGTGGTTATCGCGGCGATTACCTCCTGCACCAACACCTCAAACCCCGCTGTGATGATGGCTGCCGGTCTAGTTGCCCGCAACGCACTGGCCAAAGGCCTGCAATGTAAACCCTGGGTTAAAACCTCGCTGGCGCCTGGGTCCAAAGTGGTCACTGAATATCTGCAACAGGCCGGGTTACAGCAGTCGCTCGATCAACTCGGGTTTAATCTGGTTGGTTACGGTTGCACTACCTGTATAGGTAATTCCGGGCCATTGGCGAAAATTGTGGAAGACACCATTGCCGCCAATGACCTGATAGTTTGCTCGGTATTGTCAGGCAATCGCAATTTTGAAGGGCGCATTCATCCATTGGTGCAGGCCAATTGGCTGGCTTCGCCGCCACTGGTGGTTGCCTATGCGTTGGCAGGCACTACCCGTATCGATCTGAGTCGCGATTCGCTGGGCAATGACATCAATGGCCAGGCGGTTTATTTACGCGACATTTGGCCCACTGATGCTGAAATTGCCGAGCTGGTACAGACCATCAATAATGCCATGTTTAAAAAAGAATACAGTGACGTATTTCAGGGGGATGAGCGCTGGCGAGCGATTGACAGTGGTAGTGGTGCAACCTACAGCTTTGCCGATGATTCAACCTATATTCAATTGCCGCCTTTCTTTGAGCAACAGTACCGGGGTAAGCCGACTAATATTCTCAAGGCGCCGATGTTAGCAATGCTGGGTGATTCGGTCACCACTGATCATATCTCCCCAGCTGGAGCGATTCCGTTAGATAGCCCGGCGGCGCAGTTTTTACGCAATCAGGGCGTCGCTGAGGCAAACTTCAATTCCTACGGTTCAAGGCGGGGCAATCACCAGATTATGATGCGCGGTACCTTTGGCAATATACGCATTCGCAATGAAATGACACCGCAACTTGAGGGTGGATACACTCGGTTGCGTGGTGAGAGCGAGCCGATGTTTATTTATGATGCGGCCATGCAGTACCAATCCAAAAATATTGATACGGTGGTGGTTGCCGGAAAAGAATACGGCACCGGTTCTAGTCGTGACTGGGCGGCCAAAGGGACCTTACTGCTGGGCGTGAGAGCGGTGATCGTTGAGAGTTTTGAGCGTATACATCGTTCGAATCTGGTGGGCATGGGTGTGTTACCTCTGCAATTCATGCCTGGAGAAACCAGAAAAACGCTGGCGCTTAGTGGCGATGAACAATTTGATATTGTCGGACTTGATGGCCAACTGTTGCCGAAGCAGAAAGTGTCGGCAACGATTCATTATCCTTCGGGCGAACAGCGCCAAGTAACATTGCAGTCGCGGCTCGATACGGCGGTAGAAGTGGAATACTATCGTGCTGGTGGGGTTCTTAGCTACGTATTGGATCGGATTGTCGCCAATGCATAAAAAGGAATAGTTATGACCAAAAAATACCGCATTGAAGAAGACAGTCTGGGTGAGGTGAAGGTTCCCGACAAGGCTTTATACGGCGCGCAGACCCAGCGAGCGGTGGATAACTTTACCATCAGCAACATCACTATGCCGGATCGTTTTATCCGTAGCCTGGGGTTTATCAAAGCGGCGGCGGCTAGTGCTAACGCCGAATTGGGTGAGCTGAAGCCTGAGCTGGCGACAGCGATTGCTGCGGCTGCGCTGGGTATTGCCAACGGCGACTATTCAGATCAATTTCCGGTAGGGGTGTTCCAGACCGGCTCGGGCACGAGTAGCAATATGAATATCAATGAGGTGATTGCCACACTGGCGGCTGAGCAACTTAAGCGACCGGTGCATGCCAACGATCATGTTAATTGCGGCCAGAGCAGCAATGATGTTATTCCTACTGCAATTCATGTCAGTGCCTGTCTGGCTATAGATCAGCAGCTATTACCCGCGTTACAACAGTTAAAAACCGCCATTGCTACGCGTGAAGATGAATTGGCCGACCAGATTAAAACCGGGCGCACGCATTTGATGGATGCCATGCCGATCAGTTTCGCGCAGGAACTGTCGGCTTGGCGGGCCCAGCTTGAATTGGCGCAGCAGCGTTTTGCCGATACTCGACAAAGGTTGCGCCAGTTAGCTCAGGGTGGCACAGCTGTGGGCACGGGTATTAATACAGCTGATGGGTTCAGCGAGCTATTTGCCATCAAGTTATCCGAGCTTACATCTACCGAATTTGTACCGGCCTATAACCTGTTTGCAGCACTTTCCAGCCAGGATACCGCGGTAGAATTATCGGGGCAGCTTAAGGCCTTAGCGGTAAGCCTATTAAAAATTGCCAATGATTTACGCTGGATGAATAGCGGGCCGTTATCCGGGTTAGGTGAAATCAGTCTTAAAGCCTTGCAACCTGGCAGCAGTATTATGCCGGGCAAGGTTAATCCGGTGATACCTGAGGCGGTTGCTATGGCCGCTGCCCAGGTTATTGGGAACGACACTACAATCACTGTCGCAGGTCAGTCTGGTAGTTTCCAGCTCAATGTGATGTTGCCGGTGATTGCCTATAACCTGCTGCAAAGCATCGATTTGCTCGCCAACAGTTGTCATACGCTGGCGCTAACCGCGATTGCGGATTTTGTTGTCAATCCCGCAACCATTGCCGAACATTTAGCGCGCAATCCTATTCTGATCACCGCGCTCAATCGGGAAATTGGCTATAGCAAAGCGGCAGACATTGCCAAGCGCGCCTATCGCGAAGCACGCCCAATAATAGATGTAGCTCTAGACATGACCGATATTGATGAGGCGCGTCTTCGACAATTACTGGATCCAAAAAGTTTAGTCTAATAACAATCTGCTTTTTACTTAATAGATAGGCTGTCGTTAATCCCTAATGAGTCTTACAGCCACGTTTTGACCCCGCAGCCGCCACGCAGAAGTGAATGCACTCCAACGGCTCGCTGCACCATTAACTAGCCCACAGCCAAACCTGGCACCGCCCCCCTTAAAAGCTCCATTCAATCCATTAGCTGCCACGCCAAAGCATCTCGCGCATATACCCCCTTGGATTTTACTAAATCGGGACTGTACAGCGAGCAAGTTAATATAAAAATTCCAACTGCAACCATCTACCAACCGACTCCTCATGACTTGTATTAGTTGTGCTATCAGGTTTTTTGGTGACGCTCTTGCTCGGTGCGCCAATATTAATGGTGAGTATTTACAGTGCAGTCAGTGTGTCTTTTGCCTTTTATAAAAGGCCCAGACAAGAACACTCAATAAATTAAAATAACTATATAATTCAACATCTTAAAAACAATGATGTGAATAAATAAAACTTTGGCACGAATCTCGCTACATAGATCCACACCTGTAGATCTATTAGTACAAGCAGATTTTTTAATCAGTCCTCTCATTAGGGCTAAAACTATTTACTTCCGGGAGATATTAATGCGTAGCAAGATAAAAATTAATGCTGTAATGGCAGCTTTACTCTTAACCTCCGCCGCTGGCGCTGATAGCCTTGCTGACGCCATTGGGGCGAGTAAGATTGACGGTAACTTCCGCAGTTATTTCAATACTCGCGATTATGATGTAAAAACAGATGAGTCAGCACTCTCTGTTGGTGGAGCTCTGCGTGTTAATACCGGGTCTATAAATGGCTTTAACTTGGGTTTGGGTTTTTACGCTGCTCAAGATTTGGGAACAAACAGCTCGGACGCTGCCAAGGTAAACAAGCGGCTTGGAAGTGAGCTTGAAGTCTTGGGAGAGGCTTATGTGAATTACACTGCAGGCGACACTTCTGTCACGGTGGGGCGCCAGAAGCTCAATACACCTTTTGCCAACTCCGGAGATGCCTTTATTATTCCGTTCAGTTTTGAAGGCACGAGTATTGTTTATAAAGGGATTTCCAATGTTATATTGGAAGTTGATTACATCAACAGCATCAAAAATCGAAACAGCAGCACATTCACCGATGTCGGTACTTGGACGGCTAACCGTTTCTCAGCTGAGTCTTCAGATTCAGATTCAGATAGCACTATTATTCTGGGAGGGACTTACACGAAGGATGCGCTGAAAGTTCAGGTTTGGTATTACGATTTTGATAACATGTTCAATAGCACTTATCTGCAGGCCAATTATGCGCTTTCAGCCGTTGGTGCAACCAAACCATTCGTAGCCGTTCAATATGGGACTCAGGGTGAAAGTGGCGATGAAATACTGGGTGAAATTAAGTCCTCTTTACTTGGTATACAGGCAGGAGTTGGGTTTGCACAGTCCAAATTAACCTTAGCCTATAACACCGTTTCAGAAAACTCTGGTGCTTTTAAAAGCGGTGCATTCCTTGCACCTTATAGCTATTCAACTAGTCCTCTATTCACTAACAATATGCTTCAGACATTTGAAAATGTGGATTCAGGTGATGCGGTGAAAGTGACCTTTAATCATAGTTTCGCGAAGGTCAAGCTAAAGGCTAGCTATGCCGAGTTTGACTTTGACACCTCCACTGACCGTGAAGCGATCGACTTTGATCTCACCTACGATATGAGCGATTACTCGAAGGGCCTGACACTGCGTTATAGAATTGAGATGGTTACGTCAGATGTCGAAAGTGTTGAGCAGATCAATCAGAGATTCCAGATGCAATACAAGTTTTAAAGTAATTAGTTAATGTACCGAATTTTTTAAATACGGTTACTCTATTGAAGAGTAAGAACGAAAAAGCCCCTGTAGTTAAAGCTTTAAGGGCTAGTTCAGTTCAGGTAAGCGATCCCAAGCGTTCACCTGACAACCTTTTCTTAAATCTATTTGAGGAAAGGTTAGTCGATCTATCACTAGGTCGATTAGGTTTGACAAAAAACCCCAGTCTTTGACTGGGGTTTTTTGCTTTTATCTTTCCAAAAGACGTCGCCTACAGCCTAGGGAGTTTTCCTAGCAGCGTTATTGATTAGGGCGCGTTCAGTTAAGCCGGGCTATTGATCCTTATGATATGTAACTCGCTATGTTGTATTAGTTGAGAATCATGATTTTCAAAAATAACGCCCATCGATGAATTCTCGCAGCGATCACTGCGCTTTATCTGTGCAGAAAAAATATCTAAAAAAATAAGCGAATTGTTTAAACAGATCGCTAGTCGCCAAAAAAAGTCATATTAAACAATCCTTTAGCAATTTAATTATCAGGGCCATTATTTTCTGGCATGGGCTGTGCATTACTAAAGGCAATGGGCATGACCTGCCATTACAAGTTAACGACTAACAACTTTATTAAAAGGGCTATCAAAATGAATATCAGAACAACCGTAGTGTCGGTTATTTCTTTACTTTCAGCGTTTGCCTTACAGGCTCAAGCTGAAAACATTCGCATTGCTATCGGTCACCAGAGTATGTGTACAGATACCTACACAGCGGGAATCGTAGTTAAAGAGTTAAAGTTATTAGAGAAACATCTGCCAACCACCGGCAAATATGCTGATGTGACTTATGACGTCACTTGGAGCGATTATTCATCAGGTGGTCCAATTACCAATCAGATGATGGCCAACAAGCTTAACTTCGGTGTGATGGGCGATTACCCGCTGATTGTGAACGGCGCCAAGTTTCAGGAGACTGATTCACTGCGTACCAAATACATTGCGGGTACAGGATATAACTTAAAAGGCAGCGGCAACGCGATTGTTGTTCCTGTGGATTCGGATATCTACAGCATCGAGCAGCTTAAAGGCAAAGAAGTCTCTGTTCCGGTCGGCAGTGCTGCCTGGGGCATGTTACTGAAAGGAATGCAAGACACTGGTTTCAGCAGCAAAGACTATATGTTGAAGAATCAGAGTCCAGCGGTTGGTGCGGCCAATATCGCCGCGGGGAAAATTGACGCCCATGCCGATTTTTGCCCATGGTCTGAATTGATGGAATTTCGTGGCACTGGCCGAAAGATTTACGACGGCAGTGAAACCGGTGTTCCCTACCTGCACGGTGTTGTGGTTCGCGAAGACTTTGCTGACGAGTATCCAGAGGTTGCAACTGCATTTGTTAAGGCAGTTTACGAAGCTGGGGATTGGATAAGAGAAGATCCTGTTCGCGCTGTGGATGCTATCGAGAAGTGGACTGGTGTTGAGAAAGAAGTGCTCTATATCTATTTCTCTGAAGGCGGTCACCTGACTCTGGATCCTACTATCAAGTCTGAGTGGGTGGATGCGCTAGCTTTTAATCACGGTGTTCTGGTTCAAGAGAAGTCGATTCCACCGTTAGATTTTGGTGAGTGGATTACCGAAGAGTACGTAGAGGCTGCATACAAAGATCTGGGTAAAGACTATCAGAAGGAGAAAGCTTCCATGGTCGATGCTGCGATTGATAATGCCAACCGTCCTATGGAAATCTGGCACTCCCGTGAGGGCATCTCTGCCCACACCAGTGTCGATGCCTTTTTGGCTGCTGTCGATGGATTCCGTAAAACCGGTGCCAAGTTAAATGCCACCTATGTCTACGACAGAGAAACCGGACTCAAATTATTCGGTAAAACAGCGTTCTACGTTAGAACTAGCGATGGCTTTTCAACCTTTTTACGCAAGCCAGATGCGGATGATTTTGCCTCTAAAAACAGCGGTAGCGTTTTGGATTACGAAGCGGCCCTAGCAACTCTGGGCAACTAAGTTTTACGCTTTTACTAGAGACTGATTTGCCGCTTAATAGATCTTATTGGTGCGGCAAATCTTCTTTTCATTTTTACTATGAATTTGAGACACAGCTATGAACATGACCGGAAAGAGTGCCAGGATCAATGAACAGTCGGCCGATGTATACACGGACCAAGCGACTGATGGGACATCCTCAGATAAGCCAAATAGTGTGACTAAGGCGTCTATGGAAAAACCACAGCCATCGCTAATAGAGCGATTATCTGCACTGCAACTGCAATCGTTTTTCATCGGCAGCCTGTCTCTGGCTTCAGGTATAGTGCTCTGGTACCTGGCCACTGAATTTAATTTCAATTATTTTATCAATTTTGAGAATGTGCCATCACCACAGAAAGTGGCTGGGGCATTTATGATCCATCTGGCCGACCCTGAGTTTTATATTCACATCTCGGTGAGTATTCGACGGATTTTGATCGCCTATACCATCGCCGTTGTACTGGGCGTCGCGATCGGAGTGATTGTTGGGCGCTCGAAGTTAGCCCGCGCAGCAGTTCTTCCCTACATTGAGATTATCCGTCCTATACCCGCTGTCGCCTGGATACCTCTAGCCATTCTGATGTGGCCAACAGAAGAGTCTTCTATTGTCTATATCACATTCCTCGGTGCACTGTTCCCAATCATCCTCAACACCCTACACGGTGTTGAACAGACTCCAGATGTCTTAGTTCGAGCTGCGCGCTCACTGGGTGCTTCTAAGTTTGCTGTGTTCTGGCATGTGGTACTGCCGGCTGCGCTGCCGAGCATTGCCGCTGGACTCGCCATAGGCATGGGTATTAGTTGGTTCTCACTGCTTGCTGGCGAGATTATCTCTGGCCAATACGGTATTGGCTATTTCACCTGGGATGCTTACTCGCTGATTAATTACCCAGATATCGTTGTCGGCATGTTGGTAATTGGCGGTCTTGGAACCCTGTCAACCTACCTGATTAAGTTGGCGATGAAACCAGCGTTGCGCTGGAAAGAAAAGCAGCGGTAATCAGACAAAATGACGCGACTTGGCTTTATAAAGCAGTGCCTCGGGCAAAATCTAATCCTCTGGTTGGGTTTAAGTTTTGCCTTTGCGCTGTGCTATTACCTGATTTTAATGTCCGCATTAATTATTCGTTTTGAGAATTTTCCGAACTATCTCAATGCTTATGATTGGCGATTTAATATTGAGCGCATATGGGTATCGACTCCATCACTGTTGGATACCTTGTCGATTATGCGCGACGAATGGCTGTTTGAAATTGGCTTTATGAATTATGCCTACGGCACAGGTATTTCAGAGTGGAGTCTGTTTATTGCACCGGTGAAAGTACTAGCGGTACTGTTGCTCGGTGCTGCCGTAACAGCCAACTTTTTACTTTTACGTGCTACTAACCGCGTCTGTTCAATGCGCGCGGCGCGCAGCTCAGGTGTGGCTGCAGGTCTAGGCACGACTTTTGTCTCCCTCGCCTCGATCACCATGTCTTGGGTGGTCTGCTGCTCCACGCCCACCTGGGTTGTGGGTTTGGCCATGATGGGGCTTGGGGTGTCAACTTCTCTGTGGCTAGAGCCGGTAGGAATTTGGGTGAATACGCTTGGGTATGTGTTTTTGTTGGTGGCTATGTTTATAGCCGCATCACGTGCGACAACTGAGACCTAGTGTCGAAGAGTCGCCTTAGTTAACAATAGGTTGGGAACTACCGATGAATGCTGATGTAATTTCAATTTACAAAAATAAAATTGCTCAAAAAAATGGTGGCCAGGAAAAGCGTGGTCGCATTGAGATACAGGGTGTGAGTATTGTTTTTGGCTCTGGTGCCGATGAAAATACGGCGGTAACCGAGACCAGTCTCACCATTACACCTGGCGAGTTTGTTTGCATTCTCGGGCCCTCAGGCTGTGGTAAATCGACGCTGTTAAACTCTATTGCAGGCTATGTCACACCTTCGTCTGGTGTGGTGCGGGTGGACGATGACGAGGTTACTGGCCCAGCGCCGGATCGCGGCATGGTGTTTCAACAGTACTCATTGTTTCCCTGGAAAACCGTACTGGAGAATATTGCCTTTGGCCCGAAATTAGCCGGCTGTACGCCGGATCAGTGCAGCTCCATTGCGAATACCTTTTTAGCCATGATTGGCCTGACTAAAATTGCCAATAGTTTTCCCGGCGAGCTCTCAGGGGGTATGCAGCAACGGGTTGGTATTGCTCGGGCGTTGGCAAACTACCCGCGGGTTTTGCTGATGGATGAACCCTTTGGCGCCCTAGATGCTCAGACGCGCATTATGATGCAAGAGAGCCTGTTAGATATCTGGGCAGAGTTTGGCATCACGGTTGTCTTTGTCACTCATGATGTTGATGAAGCAATCTTCTTAGCCGATCGAATCCTGATTATGAGTGCCAGCCCTGGCTCTGTGATCGCAGATCTTAAAGTGAATTTGGCGAGACCACGCAAGCCTGAAATGGCGACTTCCGGTGATTTCGTTGAGTTGAAGAAACAGTGTCTAGGTTACATTCGGGCGGAAAGTCTCAAGGCGTTTGCACAGGTTGGGGCATAGGTCCATGGCGCAGATGTCTAGAGCGTTGGCCAAAGCCGGTGTGACACTTGTGTTGCTTGCAGCACAGTGTCTTTTTGTCAGTCAGGCTCAAGCCGCGACCGACAGCTATCAGTTACTGAAAAAGCCCCTAGCCATTAAACCTTTTATGCTCAGCGATCAGGATGGCGAGCCATTTGACCTAGAGGCATTAAAAAATCATTGGTCGATGATCTTTATCGGTTTCACCACCTGCCCAGATGTCTGTCCGGTAACACTGGC
>Ga0307488_10004879_pt1 | contig 11136 bp, 7 predicted proteins | sample SB02metaG_FD_202248 | JGI IMG/M metagenome (GOLD analysis project Ga0307488, IMG submission 202248) | Sea-ice brine microbial communities from Beaufort Sea near Barrow, Alaska, United States - SB 0.2 | ecosystem: Environmental > Aquatic > Marine > Coastal | place: USA: Alaska | collected 2017-05-06
TCGCATCCATACCTATGTTGCCACTAAAGATCCTTATCGGCGCTGGGAGTTTCGGCTCAACCCAGGCGAGCAGGCAGAAGACATGGTGAAGACAGAGGTCATTCAAGCGTTGATTGACCCCTGGACACCACGAGGCACCTATAGCATTCGTCGCGCTGCAGTCTATCAATTTCATGCTGCAACCGCCGATACCTGGCAGGTAGGCCGGGTCCTCATTGCTGGCGACGCTGCACATCAAACCCCACCTTTTTTAGGCCAGGGTATGAACACCGGTATGCGAGACGTCATCAACTTGGCATGGAAATTACCGCTGGTGTTGAACGGCACCTGCGATGCTTCTTTGCTCGAAACTTATCAATCAGAGCGCGACGTCCATGCCCACGATATGGTTTGCTGGGCGGTTGCAATCGGACAGCTAATGGAGCACTTGGCCGATGTTGAAGCCGCACAGCGATTGGGGCAGCCCGCGCCAGAAGCGGCTGACAATCTGGCTGCTTCCGGCTACGGTCAGGGTCGCGATCAACCACCCATTCGCGCCGGTGTCGTTCTGATAGATCAAGTCAACAACGACGGTGAGACCGGCTACTTGTTTCGCCAGCCCATTGTGGAAGCGCCGGGTAGAGCAGAAACGAAGCTCGACGACCTACTAGGCAATGGTTTCGCACTGGTCGCTCAAGAGACCGCCGCACTCGCTTTGAGTGAGGAAAGTGCTGCGCTCGTCAAACGGCTCAATATTCAACTTGTTTCTACGGCTGCACTGCAAGTGAGGCGCGGCAAACTATCACCGGCAGTGCTAGCAGGGGCTGCGGTACTCGTTCGCCCAGACCGTCTGGTGTTTGGCCACACAACCGCAAGCCTGGATGTGAATCAATTGCTCAAGGCTTTTGCCGATACGATGTATGTGCAACGGCTCATTTAGGGTAGAGGGGCGGCTGACCGCCGAAACAACGCAGGCATCTGCAGGCCTCGTAAAGCGTAGGGCACCATCAACATAGCCGGCGTGACAATCAAGGTCAACAACGTCGCAAAACTCAAACCAGAGACGATCGCTGAGGCCAGCTGTACCCAGAATGAAGCCACGGGCCCACCCATCTCAAACTCGCGACCAATCAGGTCGATGGACACTCCGGTCGCCATGGGTAGCAGACCAAAGCCGGTGGTAAAGGTGGTGAGGAATACCGGGCGCAGGCGTAAACAACCCGTTTGAATAATAACGCGCCGAATATCCCATGCAGGATTCTCGGCTCGCAGGTAGTTAAATGTATCAATCAGGACAATATTATTGTTCACAATGATACCTGCCAGCGCGACGATGCCTACCCCGGTCATAATCGCACTGAACGGTTGCCCCAGTACGATCAACCCCAGCAGCACCCCGACCGTAGACATGATCACCGCAGACAGGATCAGCGCAGCCTGATAAAAACTGTTGAACTGGGTCACCAGCAGGATACCCATTAACGCCAGCGCCAGTGTAAACGCGGTACCAATAAAGGCCATGGAGTCATTTTGCTCCTCATTGGCGCCCCGGAATATCAACTGCAGCGATGGGTCAATATTGGCTGTCGCCAGCCATTCCTTGATCTCTTTGACTTGATCATCAGGCAGAACCCCCGCCACCGTATTGGCACGCACGTACATGATACGTTCGCCATCCTGACGGAAAATAGTACTGACCTTGGGCTTAGCTTTACGCTCGACAAAACTGCTGATGGGCACCTGACCCTGCGACGTGGTGACGCGCAGCTCGTCCAACTGGGTAATCGCCCGGTATCGCTCAGGATAGCGAACCCGGATATCCACCTCATCGTCAACATCATCGGGTCTGTATTTGCCCACCAGCACACCATTGGTGACTAACTGAATCGCCGCCCCAACACTGGCGATGTCTGCCCCCAACATAGCCGCCTTGGCCCGGTCGACATCAACCTCCCATTCAATACCCGGCACAGGTGCCGTGTCATCCACGGCGATCAACCCGGGCAAGGTATCCATGAATTCATGCAGGCGGCGGGTCTCTTTAGCAAGGATACCCAGGTCAGCACCGACGATTTGAATCTGAATGTCTTTACCCACCGGCGGGCCATTCTCGACCTTACGAATTTCGGCGCGCACGCCAGGCACATCGGCAACAGCCCGACGATAGGCTTCCTCAACTTCGTAGCCATTAATCTCGCGCTCGCGGCGATCGGAGATTTCGATAAACATACTGCCGATTTGATCAGCCGATGAGCCACCCCCGCGCCCGACACTAGTACCACCGCCACCAGAGCGGGTGTAAATACTCTTGAAGTTCCCTTCCGCCAGCACACGGTCCTCAACATTGGTGACGATGTCGCGAATCTCCGCAGCGGAGAAGTTACCTCTGGCTGCCACGTCAACGCCGGTGAATGTCGGGTCAACATCCGTAAAAAACTGGGTGCCGTGATTAGCCTCGCCGTACCAGCGGACAATCCCAAACAGCACTATCATCGCAATGCTGACGACGACAAACGGATGATTGGTGGTAAACGTCAGCACCCGAGCATAGGCACCCAACGCCCCCCGCAACTCGCTGAATCGACCTTCATCCACTAGCTGGTTGACATTGTCGGCTTCCGGGTCTTTTTGGACTTTGCTGATCAAAGCACCCAGCACTGGGGCAAACAGCAAGGCATACAACAAGGACCCAGCCATGACAGCAAACACCGTCACTGGCAGATATTTCATAAAGCCACCGGTGACACCGGGCCAGAACATCAACGGCAGGAACGCCGCCAACGTCGTGCCGGTTGACGCAATGACCGGCCAGAACATACGATCAATGGCATAAACATAAGCCGCTCTGGGATTACGCCCTTTACTCATTTCCCGGTCGGCAAGTTCGATCACGACGATGGCGCCATCGATCAGCATACCCAGGCCCAGCAACATGCCAAACATCACCATGAAGTTATAGGTATATCCCAGCTGCTTGACGACGATGAAAGCGAACAGAAACGAAAACGGAATACCCAGGGCCACTAACAACCCAGAGCGTAGGCCCACAGCCGCAACCACCACGGTCAATACCAGAAACATGGCTGTTGATATATTACCCTGCAGAGTGCTGATCTGCTCCATAGTCTCAGGGGCCTGGTCCGCCATATAGCCGACCTCGACATTCGCAGGATAGTTACGTTGCAAGGTCTCGACTACCTGCTTGACCTTGGCCACGGCCTCCACCAACGAGACCCCCTTGCGCTTGGAGACCTCTATCGCCACGGCAGGGATGCCATTCGCCCGGGTGTAGTTCTTGGCATCCTTGAAAGTCCGCCTGATTGTCGTCACATCTCGCAACGTAATCACACCAGCGGATGTTGCTGTCACAGGAATAGATAACACATCTTCCGCCGTTTCGATCAGGCTTGGAATCTTAACGCTGAAGCTGCCACGACCCGTATCCACTGCGCCAGCCGCAATCAGTCGGTTATTGCCTGCCACTGCAGCCACCAACTGGTCATTAGTAATGCCATAGGCTTCGAGCTGTGCTGGATCGATAATAGCTTCCAGTAACTCCTCGCGATCGCCATTGAGATTTGCCTCCAGCACTTCCGATAAACCTTCAAGTTCATCTTTGAGCTCCCTGGCCAGCTTGTACAGAACTCTGTCAGGCACACTGCTACCGCCCAGGCTGATCGTAATAATCGGGAAATCTGTTGCTGAAACCTCGTCAATAATGGGCTCCTCGGCGCTGGCAGGAATCTTGACCTTGGCCTTATCAACGGCCTCACGTACGTCCAGCAGGGCCTGACTCGAATCAAAACTATAGTCAAACCTGATAACGATCGTGGCCGCGCCTTCCTGGGAAAAGGAGTTAATCTCCTCGACCCCGATGATGGTCTTTAGCTCCAACTCCATGGGCCGAGCCAGCAATCGTTCGGCGTCCTCTGGTGATATACCTTCGTGGGGAACAGTGACGATGACAATCGGCACAGAGACGTCCGGATTGGACTCTACGGGAATGCTTAAATAGGCCATCACGCCCGAGAGCACTATTACCGTTAGCAATGACAGGATGGTTCTCGAACGATCCATACAAGCGGCGATGTAGTTGAACATGTTCAGATCCAGGGCCTGTTAAGCAAAAAGTGACGGAATGGACGAAAAAATGCGGATCAAGATTTCACAATCGCTGCCAGGGGAGAAACATCAATATTGACTCGCTGTCCGTCAAAAACCTCTTCCTGGCCGACAGTGATCAAGCGAATCTGTGCCGGCAGCCCCTTGACCCAAATGCCATCAGACTCTTCACTGACGATTTCCACTTCATGGAAGCGAACGATACTTTCACCGTCAACAATCCTGACGCCCACGCTGCCGGCGTCGTTGAGCACCAGCGAACCCGGCGAGATCAGGTGCGCAGTTTCTACCCCTGTGGGCACTTTCATTTCCGCGGTCATGCCCGCTCTCATCTCCGGGCCCCCACCTCGTACCGTGACCTCAATCGGAAAAGTCCGCGTTGCGGCATCAGGCGCTCGTCCTATAAAGCTCACTTCACCGACAAAATTTTGTCCCGTGAGCAGGGTCCCGACGACCTGATCGCCAAGGGCAATCCCACCGATACTTTTCTCCGATACCTGGCCCACGACAAGCATAGGGTCGACTTCCAGCAAGCCCACACAGACATCGCCCACCTTCAGATAGTCGCCAATCTCAATGGGCTGAACATCAATCACGCCATCGAAGGGAGCCAAAATCCGGGTCTTCTGCAGCGTTAGCTGCGCTTGCTGGGCACGCGCTTTAGCGGTCTCCAGCGCGGCATTAGCCCGGGCGACATTAATTTCTGACTGCAGCCCCCGGCGTTTCAGGTCAAGCACGCCATCGTACTCAAGCCTGGCACTGGTCAAGAGAGCGCGCGCCTCGTTAACCTCGCTTTGCCGGGTATCAACGGCGATCTGGCACAGCAAGTCACCCGCCTTAACTCGGCTACCCTTAACGGCGGGCAATGCCTCAATGCGGCCCGGGATTTCTGACTTCACCCGCACCATGCGATTAACCTGGGTTTGCCCACGCACCGCCAATACCTGCTGACGCGCCATGGCGACACTCTCGATACCCCGCACTGTACGCACCTGGCTTGCCTGCACAGCAGGGTCTGCCTCATCCGCAGTGACTACGTTAGACACCAGCTCGCCTGAGAATACCCAAACAACCATCGCAAGGGCGATGACACCGGCAAATAAATGCTTGTTACTCAATCTGTGCTCTCCTGAATGACGCAGCGCCTGACACGTAACCCCCCCGATGGGACGAAGGGGATTTTACGGGCACGGATAATAATTAGATCAATGACTCGACACAATAGTAGTACATCAACACTCGACACGAATAACTGTCACGGTTAGCCGGCCAGTGTCGACCTAATTAAGCATTCGGCCAACCCAAAAACGACAGTCCACCGAAAATTCACGTCAAAACGAACCGAGGAACCACTCACCCAGAATGGTATCCAAGGCTATTAGTATGCGGCAATCATCAGCATAGTCTTGGATTTTTCTTCATTATGGATTCATTGGGTATTGCCCGGTTGGCAGCTGACGATGCAGGGTACTAAACGCCCTAAGTCGACCCGGAGCGAGGCTTGTCTGCACTCTCTATGGGAACCTCTATGGGAACAAACAGGGATACAGCGAGTAACACCGGCCGGTATCAGGCACCATCGGTCTCAAACGCGGCGGGATAGATATGCGTCAGTAGGTCGTAAAACGTCGTGAATGCACCTTCTAGGATTTCGTACAGAGGCTTATAGGTTGTTTCTGCCTTTTCAGCTACCGCGCTTTCAAGGTTAGCGGCGGCTAATACCAGTTGGTGGGCGCTGAACGTCATTGCTATACCCTTCAGCGCGTGCGCGGCAAACTTAAGTCGCACCGAATCATTTGCCTGCAGGGCATCGCCAAGTTCGATAAGCATTGGCGGTGTGGTTTTGTGAAAGAGGCTGACCAGTTCAACTAATCGCGCCTCTTTATTGCCAACAATCTTCAGTGCGGCTGCCTGATCCCATATCAGGGTGTTATCGGCGACAGCAGGTGCAGCAAGTTGGGTTCGATCGCCTGATCCGTTCAGGTGGGTGCTTATCATGTCAATCAAACTCGCTTTCTCGACCGGCTTCAGCAGGTAGTCATCCATGCCCGCGGACAGACACCGTTCTTTGACATTGGTAGTCGCATCGGCCGTCATGGCGATGATCTTGATTTGCCGATTGCGTTCGCCGGCAGCGCCGGCACGGATTTGGCGCGCCGCCTCAAAACCGTCCATCTTCGGCATCTGCCAATCCATCAATACCAGGCTGTAGGGAGCGTTATCAGGCGCTATCCTCAAGCTTTGAATAGCTTCCAGGCCGTTGGCGGCGACGCTTGACGGTAAGTTGATGCTGCTCAATACAGCCAGTCCGACCTCTTGATTGATCTGGTTATCTTCGACCAGCAGGATGCGTGCGCCTGTTGGCCAGATAACATCTTGTGTGTCGACAGGCCCTTTCGATTGGTGCCGAAAGGTTCGCAGGTAATCGACAGTAATCAGCGCCGTTGGCCGGTTGCTAGGCTCAAGTGGAGCGAGCAGTTGCAGCGTATCGTACAAGTCACAAGCGCTGGTTGGCTTGGAGAACCAGGCGCTGAAGCCAAGGTCTGCGAGGTTGTCGGGATTTGCCGGTGCGCAAAGAGACGTCATCATTATCAAGTGCAGGTTATCGTAGCTGCTGTGTTTGCGAATTTCGCGTGCTAGCATTTCGCCGTCCATCGCCGGCATCTGCATATCCAACAGGGCGACATCAAACCCGCCTGACGACTCATCTGAACAGGTAGCAGTCAGCAGGGCCAGCGCCTCAGCGCCGGTGCTGACGGCCACTGAGGTAACATCCCATTGCCTGAGTTGGGCAGTCAAGATCTCTCGATTGGTGGCATTGTCGTCGACCACAAGGACACGCAGGTGATCGATGCTTTCAACCGGTATGTAGCCGCTAACCTGATCGGAAACACCCAGCAGCAGGTCACAAGTAAAGGTGCTGCCAACGCCCGGTTCGCTGGTGACATTGATACTGCCACCCATCAGTCCCGCAAGCTGCATGCAGATTGGGAGCCCGAGGCCGGTACCGCCATACTCGCGGGTATTAGAGGTATCCGCCTGCGAGAATGCGTCGAACAACCATTTGAGTTTTGATGCGTCGATGCCGATACCTGTATCGCTGATACTGAGTCGCAGTTGATGTTGCATTGGGCTTATCTGCACCATCTGCGCCTGGACAACGACCTCCCCCTCCCCGGTAAATTTGATGGCATTGCCGGCCAGGTTCGTCAAAATTTGCCGAATCCGGCCCGGATCGCCGACAACCATTCCCGGCGGCAGGTCTACGGTGTTGAGCATGAATTCTAGGTGCTTGTTTTCTGCATCGAAAGCCATGGTTTCAGCAAAGTCCTGCAACATGCGATGCAGGTCGAAATGCAGGACCTCAAGCTCCAGCTTATCAACACCCATTTTCGAGTGATCAAGAATGTCGTTGATAATCGACAACAGCAATCGGGCACTGCGTTGCGCAACCATTGCGCGATGCGCCTGCTCGGCGTTTAATGGTGACTCCAGCAACAGTCCCAGCATGCCGAGCACGCCATTCATCGGCGTTCTGATTTCATGACTCATGTTTGCTAGGAACTCGCCTTTTGCCTGTTCTGATTTTTCCGCGCGGGCTTGCGATTCAAGTGCCCGCTGACGTTCTTTATTGAGGAGCATAAAGTTGTTCTTCACCAGCTTTTCGATCGGCTGAAAAATCAGCACGACCTCCATGATCAGTACTGACAGTGCCAGCAACAGAACCAAACTCTGGTTCTTCAGGCTTTGTTCCACCCGGGATTTAGCAATTTTCTCGTGAACAGCAACGGCCACATCGAGCTCGTTGAGTAACTGCTCACGGTAAGCATCGTCAAGAACTGCAGCAGATGATTTAACCCCAGCATTGCCGGGGCTGGATGCCAGTGCCAGCGCACTCTGCGTGTAGGCAGTAATGCGATCATGCAATCCGACGCCGGGTGCCAGGTATAATTGCAGAAGCTGAGACGATTCACGATCGGTGGCAACAAAGTCCAGCAGGCGCTCATGGTTGGCCTGCATAAGGCCTGCGGTTTCGGCCAGTTGTTGTCGCCCCTTACCGGCGGCCTGGGTCGTGTCCCGCTGCTGAACAGCCAGAAGCCCGAGTTTCTGCGAAAACATGCGTTGTTTTCCCGCAAGATTAATGATTAGGGCGTCGTTGGTCTGCTGGTCGATTAACCGGGAATTCAGAAGATAGCCACCGACAACCACTGCTGCGATAAGCAGTAGCCCCAGAACATAGCGTAGCCGGTAGCGTCGGATCAGGGCGGGCAGGATGACAGACCCCTGCCCGGATCCCGGCGAGTCAGGCACCGCTGCAGAGAACGCATCGCCGCTTATTGGCGCGCGGTCGGTTTCGGCAGAATTTGGCGCCGTATGGTCGGTCATGGGTGGCCTGTTATTGGTGAGTACAACGTCAGGTCGGCTAATGACAACAGACCCCATCCAGAATAAATATAGGCGATGAAATTCATATTACAAAAATAATTGGCTACATATATTCGATCAGCAGGCCATTATGCCCCAACACCCATCGGAAGTATCGCTACGTCACCCGTTTTTGCCCATGCAGTTACAGTAATCTCTGCCGGAGGTTTGGGGGCGCAACGCGCTCAAAGCGCCAGCAAGCGGTCAAAGCGATTTCGTCAGTTTTTTGATGAGCGCTGGTCAATAGCAATCCCCGTGGCGGTGCTCGGGACTTTAGCAGGTGATTGGCAGGCCCGTTAAATTTAGTATCGTTTTTTGACGGCTGTTAGAGGCGCGCCCCGGCACGGCCCTTGCCATGCCTTGATGGCGTTACGTGTAGTCGTATGCGCGACTTGCCATCTGGTTGCCAGAATGATCTGCGACCTAAGTGGTGACTACCATTGGATCTGGCTACCATCGTAGGCGATGAATTTACCTGTGTCTCCCGGCTCCAAGTGCATGATAATGTCAGCCAACCAACGGGCAGATTGTTCTGGCGTAAACAATCCTGAATCGGGCCCTTGGCGAGTGAAAGGCGCTGACAACTCGGTCGTCACAGTGCCTGGATGTAACGCTACTATGGCACAGTTTGGCAGCGTACGTGAGTATTCGATGCTCAAGGTTTTCACTGCCATGTTGAGTGCTGCTTTAGAGCAACGGTAACTGTACCAGCCGCCGAGATGGTTGTCGGATATGGAACCTACTCGGGCGGAGAGCACGGCAAGCACACTGCGCTTGGCGTTCTTCAACGCACGGCGCGCGTATTTCGCAATGAATAGCGTAGACAACGTATTCACACGTATGTTGTCTATAAAAAAATCCGCATCCAGTTTATTAATAGCCTTCTCTGGAGTGCCTGCGGCCGAGTGTAAAAGTCCCGCTGCGTTGATGATATAGGTCAAGTCCGGACAGGCTTCAAATAATCGCTCCATTTCGTCCTCGTTAGTCACGTCAAGCGGCTCCCAGTTAAGCTTGTGATGACTCAATTCGGGCTGAACAGTTCTATACGTCGCTGTTACACCCCGCGTTTCGTTAGCATTGCAAAAAAACCTCGTGAGGGCTAAACCAATGCCTCCTGATCCACCGACAATAAGCACATTCATGATATTAGTACCGTGCGGGATGTTTCTGGCACAAACCTGTCCTGTGCCTCACGTTCTGTCCATGTTGCGAAGGCAGGTTTTTCAAAAACCCAACGATATGCTTTGTTCAACGCAAGTCTGAGGGTTACAAGCCATCGGAAACTATCATATAACTCGCCTACCCACAAAGCGCAGAGATGCCTGGCGTGCGTTGAGCGATACGGGGCTGCAAAACCCTTCTCATTCAACACACCACGCAGTAACTGTGTACTCTCCAAGATCATTTTTCCAACGTGCCTATCACAATGATACTGCGCGCGCCGAACGCCGTCCTTGTCTAGAAAAAATATATTCATCTCACTTATACGAAAACCATCACGGGTTGGATCCCATCGTTAAAGAAGATGACACAATGCGTCTGACAACACCGCATGGTTGAACGTAAATACGTTATTGGGCAAATTTTTGGCTAACATTTGTTACCCCTTCAAAAGCACTTCTTCGCCAAACTCACCCATCATCAACGACACAACGAACCCTGGCAGAGGCATGAATGCTGGAGGCTTTAGTTGTTTTCCCAGCACACTTGCGAATTGTGCCTGAGTAACAAAACCCGGCCCCATAAGGGTAAAGACACCCTTGGCCTGGCGGTTATCGAGCAGGATCTCGAAGTGACGTACTGTATCGGCGATATGAAACCACGACCACCATAGATTGCCCCGGCCCATTGGGCCAACTTCTCGCGCGCGTTCCTTAAATAAGCCTCGGCAGATCCGCCGCACCCTAACTATCGTACCTTTTGTTTAAGTTGATTCATTTGCTACATCTCACTGCCGTTCTAGTCATTTTTCTTTTAGCGGTCATTCTGCTTTGGCATCGACAATCGCACTCCAGTCAAACTACACCAAAGACCAACTGCATTCGATGATCAGACGAGGATACGGAGTTTTAATGCCTTTCACTTTTACCCACGTCGTGGCGCACCGGCGATATTTCGGTTCCTGACGTCAGACCCACAAAAAAAATTGCAAAAATGTACCTCAGGTCGCTAGAAGAGGCCTTACCTTGGTGAAGAAAGATGAATGGCCGAGATAGCAATCTATGTGGCAAAACGTCTGAAAACACTGGTGAACTAACGTCGAGAACTAACATCGACAACTAACATCGAGAACTAACATGCAAGATTTTCCTGTTCAAGACAGCTCTTTTGCTTCAGTTATAGACTTGGAAATCGCCCAACCGCTGGGCGACTTATGTGAACTGCTTGCTGCTGAAGAACATGTCGAAGAACTCGCCTTTTTTTCCAACCTATTGGAAATGTTCAAGAATTCTGGTGATGAAGCCATGGTTCTCGCTGGGGTATTCGAATTATCCACCTGCGCCTTCCTCGGTTTCAGTTACAGCCCAGCTGCCCAACTGACTGTTGAGGGCATACTCGATCGCGCTATTGTCATCGCCCACACCATGAGTGCCGAGTGAGACCGCTAAC
>Ga0307488_10004880_pt1 | contig 11135 bp, 15 predicted proteins | sample SB02metaG_FD_202248 | JGI IMG/M metagenome (GOLD analysis project Ga0307488, IMG submission 202248) | Sea-ice brine microbial communities from Beaufort Sea near Barrow, Alaska, United States - SB 0.2 | ecosystem: Environmental > Aquatic > Marine > Coastal | place: USA: Alaska | collected...
AATACCCCCATCAACACCCCTACCCCATCGAAGTCCCCTGACTACCGCCGACTGCCCCCTTACTACAGATAATATGACATACCGAGCATCTTTCACTTGGCCCTATATTACGCCTGTGCCGTGGCCTTCTACGGCGCAGGCAAATGGGCCAATCACCGCCCTGGGCTGATGGCTCTGTATTTCGCGCTCCAGTTTCTGGTAGTGACTGATTGATAGTGCTTGCAACGTCATCATACGCATTGTGAACCCTCGATTATTGAGTAAACTGGCATTCTATGACGTGGAACAAGCAGATATTGCTCGCCACGTGATCAACCCCCGACACGCATACTGGACCCACGTTTCTTGAGTGGAATGGCATCATATGGTTCGGCCAGCAGCATCCACCAGTCCCTGGTTCATGGCCGTGTCGGCGGAGCGTGTGTTGGAGCGCGGCTTCCCGCGGTTCAAAGCGGCGCCACAGCCGCTGCGCTTGGCGCTGGTCGCCGTGTGGCTGAGCGCCACGACCACGCTGTTCATGCAGACGCTGCGCGCCGGCGGCTTCTTCCACGAGCTGCAGGACATGGCAGGGTATTTTGCTGCGCATGTGTGGTGTCTCTGATTGTTTACCTGTGTGTGATGCTGACCTCGCCATTGTGAAGCTGACCACACCTTCAGCCTTCACATTATCGACTCACGGATTATCAGTGATGTGTCGTGGCTCTACCACGCGATGACCTGCGCCGGCGCCATCGCGATTCCCCCGAACCTCGTCCCGTTCGTCTGGACGCTGTTCCTCCTCGCAGTCTCGGCGGGGCGGTGCAAGCTGAACCGCGTGTTCAAGGCGCCTGTTTTCACTTTTCAGCTCTATGTGATCAACAGTTGTCAGGTTTTGCCTTCAATTTCAACTTGCGCCTCTTCATCTTGGTGCCTGTTGTGTTCGGCGCCCCGATATACGCGGCCGGGCCGACTGTGACTTTCTGAAACCGTACAAGTTAGCAAAAGATCCTAAATCCAGCGTGAATTGATCCCTATAATCGCGCTAGAACTTGCATCGTTAGCTGGAACTTGTATCAACTTGTGTAAATACGCACCCTACATTTACAAACGCGCAGGTGACTCAGTGACCTTGGACGCTTTCAACTATCATCACATAGTGTACAGTGCTCTTCCGATGCTGGGAACGCGAACGTTAGTTAGATTTTCCGACACACACAAGACACTAACTTCAATGCGCCGGCCGGCCGTGCCATGCCATCTTGCCCAGCCCGTTCGGTGCGGTGCGATATACACTGGGGTACCCTCTGCCTGATTCTGCACACCAAGGGCAACGCGCTCACGACGGGCGGGACGCTGTCCAATGGCTGCACCCTGGACAAGAGTGCACTTGGACGTACAGAGCCTGGAGCATATCCGGTGGGGGGACGTAGCCGCTGCCATGCCAACGCAGATCCGATTTGCAGTCAACAATCTTCTTTGGCCACATCTTCACCGACCCCCCTCGCCACAGCACAGGGCCGTGCACGTGTGCGGCGGCCATGGCGGTGCGGTTCGTGCAGCGCAACCACGTACGCGAAACGCAACGCAAGCGGCTGAAGCACCATGACGCCAAGATTGCGAGGCAGCGCACCCTCGGGTGGAAGAACAAAGCGGGCAAGGTGGAGGAATTCGACGAGGACGGCGGGGACGACGGGGCCCCCGCCGCGGGCAGGGGCTTACACTCGTCCACTTTCAGCTCAACTTGAGCGCTTTGTATGGGATAGGGGGTGCGCGTAGGGGTTGTGTAGCCCGTGTTCAGGGGGTGTTAGGGGGTGTTTAGGGTGTGTGGGGTGTTTTCTTGTGACAGACACGGCTCAAGTTGAGCTGAGAAGTGGACGAGTGTAAGCCCCTGGCCGCGGGCCGCACCCACCAGGTGCACGTCGAGGCGGGGCCGCACACTACACCCGTGTGCACACATCGTACCCGTACACGCTCGCCGCATCCTTTGTGTATCTCTGCCGTCACATGGTGTACCCGTACACAGCTACACACTCGCCGCATCCTCCCCCCTGGCGTTACACATCCTCCCCCCTGGCGTTACACAACACCCCCACCCGCAGCCACAGGTCACCTGCCAGCCACAATTCATGACAGCTGTTGGTAGTCGTGGTTGCTTCCCTGCGTGTTGGAGTTCCTGGCCACGCTGCCGTCGCTGCACCGCCGCGACCAGGCGCGCGAGTTCTTCCAGCTCAGCCGGGCGCTAGTGGCGCTGCAGGCAGGGGCTTACACTCGTTCACCTTTCAGCTCAATTTGAGCCGTGCCTGACTGCCTGTCACAAGAAAACACCCTACTCGTACAGCCTACACACCCTAAACACCCCCTAACACCCCCTTAATACGGGCTACACAACCCCTTACATACGGCCCCTGTCCCATGGAAAGCGCTCAAGTTGAGCTGAAGAGTGGACGAGTGTAAGCCCCTGGGTGCAGGCGAGCGACATCCCAGCGGAGTACGTGGAGGAGCTGCTGGATAAACTGGGAGACGGGTTGCGCGAGGGCGGGCACCGCACGCGATGGCTCCTGTACGCCGCGGCCATCAAGTCCATGGCGCGCGGCCACCGCCACCTGCAGCTCCCGGCCAGCCTCGGGCTGCTCGCCGCACTCGCGGGTGAATCCATCGTTCTGGTTGGAGGCGTCGGGTCCGACCGAGCGGAGGCGATCGACGTGACCCCCGCGCCTGGCCTGGAGCAGATGCTGGCGGACGCCTTCGGGGGCGCCGTGGTGTGGCACAAAGGGAGGGACCCGATTGGACGACAGGTGCCGGAAGCTGGCGTGGCTGGAGCTTCGGCCGACGACGACGACGACGCAGAGGGAATTTTGCCAGCTGTGCGTGGCGAATTGGTTAGAGGAGGAGAGGGGGTTTCACAACAAGTTGGGATGAGTGGCAACGATGTGAGAGGAGGGCTTGAGGCTGCGTGCGACACGGCGGAGGTGTGGGTGGACGACGCGTTGGTTACGTCCGTGACACACGCGGGTGACAGCTGGCAGCTGAGCGGGGAGGTGGAGCAGAGCAGGGGGGTGATCTTCCAGCTGGATGCCAAGCGTTCACCGGAGGGGGTACAGGCAGGGGCTTACTCTCGTCCACTTTTCAGCTCAACTTGAGCTCTTCCGTCCACCGTATCACCCAACTTAACTCATGAATGTGTGCTGGAGTTGCTCAAGTTGAGCTCTAATGTGAACGAGTGTATAAAGCCCCTGGGTACAGGCGGACCTTGAGGCGGTCGGTCGGTCTGACGCGGATACCACGGTGAGGCTACCGCTGACGGCGGCGGATGTGGACGCGGCGGCAGCGACGGGCAGCGCGGGGCCGCAGGTAGGGCCTGGCGGATAGTGCTCGTCACGTCATCCTACGCACTTTGAACCCTCGTGTCTCGAGGAAAATGGCATCCCATGATGCGGCGAGCAATGTCCGCCAGGCCCCAGGCGGAGAGTGTCACGCTGGCGCCGGCCGTGCGGGCGTTCCTCAGCCACCTCCGGCACGTCGGTTCCCAAGGAGCAGGAGCAGACGTTTCTTCCACCAACGGGGCCGGCGGCGGCGGCGGCGGCGCGGTTGGGGGCATCACTGACGACCAGGCCGCACGCTGCGCTAGCATCCTCAAGGTGGCGGCGTGGGCGAACAGCTGCTCGGAGGTGACGTTGAGAGACTGTGTGCTGGTGCAGTACCTCGCCGCCCGCCCCGGGTGCACGCGCCTCGACATCAACCTGGTGTTTCAGGCGTTTGCGTGGCGCGAGGCCACGGGAAAGGACGCGGAGAGCGCGGCGGTGGGCAGCGTGGCGGCGGTGGCGGCGGCGGAGCTCGCGGAGGCGGCGGTGCAGCGGGTGGAACAGGCGCACTCTGCCCATGTAGGGCGGTGCGGGTTGACAGCATCAAAACCCGTGTCAATGGCGCTTATGGGCTCAGCGCTTGACGCTAAAATATGATGCACGGCCTTCCAACGTTGCTTTCAGTTCCAACTTGCGCCGCTACACCCAGGTCCGCGGGCTGGGCGAGGGAAACCTTGCGGCCGGCGTGTCCGCCCCGCACGCCGCGCAAGTTATGGATCTCGTAGACCGGCTTCTCGCGTGCGGTGAGAGCGGTGAAGGTAGACAGTCAGTGGAGGCGTCGGAGGCGCAGAGGGGGGTGAACGAGTACGCGGGGTGCGTGAGGGAGCGGGTGCTGCGGCGGCTGGAAGCCGGGGCCCGGACAGAGGAGAAGGAGCAGTCCCGCGCACTGCAGCACACCAGGTCCAGTTTCGGTAACCGCGCGGTAGCCAGCAGAAAAGTCGGTAGGGGCCAGTCATATCATTGTACACCTCCTTGGATGATGGACGCCGTGATAGACCAGGGAAGACGATGTGGCACCCTAAACCCTATATACGCCCTAAGCCCTAAACCCTAAACCCTAAACCCCAAACCCTAAACCTCAGCAAACAGGCGAGCAATATCCATTCGACCCTGATGGCCGGGGGCGTGGCGCCCTTGGTACTCGTGACGCTCGTGGCGCCGCCCGACCCGGCGCTGGTCAGCCCGAGCACGGCGCGGCGGCGGGTGCAGGTGGGGGACGTGGGTGCAGCGGTGATCGGCAGGAGCGGGGTGCGCTGCGCGGTGGAGTGGTGGGGCGCGGGGTGCGAGGCCAGCGTGCACTGGAGCGACGTGGCGGTGGTCAATCCGTTCCAAACCTGGATGGCTCTCCCGGTGGTGGGCCACGCGCGGTGGGGCCCCGAAATCACCTTAAGGGTTGAGGTTTCATTAGTTGACCTTTGTTGACCTTCCTCTTGACCTTTCTCTTGACCTTTCTCTGTTCGCCTCTTTACTGCCGGCCATGTCATCCTCCAAATTGCAGACCCTCATCTCTTGAGAGTTGACTATCATCGCATGCTGCGGCGAGCGTTTTATGCCGGACCTTAACGCGCGGCAGTGTCTAGAGCGCGCGGCGGCGGCGCTGCAACTGGAGCGGGAGAGGTGCGCGGAGGCGGAGGAGGAGCTCTGGGCGGGCTATCGCAGGTTCGCGCGCAAGTGCGGCGGCGGCGAGGGGAGCTACATGTGGGTCAGCTGCGAGCACGAGGTAGGGTGGTGCAGGTTGACCCTATCAAATCCACATCGAAAGCGCCTATAACTAAGCGCGTAAAACGAAAATACGTTAAATCGCTTCCAATTTTTGCCTCAATTTTGCTTCAATTTTGCTTTCGATTTCAATTTGCGCCGCTAAAGCGAGGCGGCGTCGTTCGCCGAGTTCGTGGATCATGTGCTAGGCCCCGCCCGCCGCGCGCTGGTGGCGCCGGCGGCACGGGTCGCCGCCGCGCAGGCGCGCTTGATCCTCGCCGAGGTTGAGGCGGTGGATCGCGCGACGGATCCCGTCACGGCGTGGTGCGCGCTACACGGGATTGGGGCGGTGCCGCCGCATGTGGTGGAGCGGGTGGCGGGGGCGGTGGCGGCGGCGCGGCGGCGCGCGGCGGACCTCCAGCAGGACGTGCGGGCGCTAGCGGGGTTCTGTGCCACGGCGGGGGTGCCGCCCACCCCGCGCTTGCAGGAGGCGCACGGCGCCCTCTCCTTCCTCATGGATACGCTTGAAAGCGGCGCTGGCGGCGGCGGCGAGTAGATGTGGCGGCGTTCAGTCGTCAAATGTGTCATTAGCTAGCCCGGTTGCTCAGATCCGTATTTCAGCAGGGGTAATAAAATTTATTATCCCTGATTTCAGTGTTGTTTTCATTAATGTTATTTTCAATCGTAAGCAGCTAGAGCTTTGAGCGTTGCATCGGTGCTTGACTCGAACAGTGACGTTCAACGTCCCTGCTGGCTCGGGCGCTGGCGGTGTCAATACACAGAATTAGCACAATGAGCCCCACGAAGGCTAGGGCGAAAGCCTGGTACCTCGTACTGAACGCGGAAGCGCTTGTCTCTCGGGGGGGGCAGGGCGAAAGCCTGGCGCCTCCCTCTACACGCGGAAGCGTCCCTCTCTCACTCCCTCATACCGTATCCTCTATGGATGGAGCGCCCGGTGCACAGCGGAAGGTTAGTGCTGGGCGGCGCGGTACGTGAGCGACATGCCGACGTTGGTCGAGGTCCGCGCGAAGGGGTTGTACACCTTCGGCGTTTGGATGCTGTCGATTAGGGGCGGGTCGTCCGCCTGCGCCACGAAGTGTTTCGCCCTGAGGTACCCGGGAGGAGGTGAGTGGATGTCAGTGTGTATGTCAGAACAGGAGCACGACTGTACGCGGTACGCTTTGGGAGCAGTCATCCTCCCGACCAACAAGGCACGCTAACTCACAGGGACAAGTTTTTGCGACGCTGAGTAATGCAACCAGCATGTATGTGACGAGTATGCCGTGTATCGCACCAGTCGTGGCCGAATCGCTTGCACAGCATCCAAGCGCAGGAGTTGAAGGGATGCTCGGGCAGCGGGGTCAGCGGCAGGTGCGCCGCCGAGCAGGATCCTCCCTGTAAGTCGCCGAAGCCTAGGTTGTAGTACGCGTCGACCATAGCATCCGTCCTCTTCTTTATCTCCTTGCTGTAGCGGCGCAAGCTGAAATTGAAAGCAAAACTTGAAAGCAGGTTATCGTATTTTAGCATCAAGCGCAGAAATCAGACGCTTTCAACACAGGTTTCAACAGGCCGATTTCGGTATATCGTCTGGGTGAAATGCCCATACAGAGTTGCGGGCAAAGCGTCAGCGCTCCGCGCGGGAAAGCAGGCGCCAGGTTGAGTGCCCATACAGAGTTGCGGGCAAAGCATCAGCGCTCGGCGCAGGAAGCAATATACCGAAATCGGCCTATTGGTTCCAACGTGCACCGCCCGACCATGCGGGCGTCCAACGAAAAGTAATCCATCACGAAGGCGCCCTTGATGTAGCGGCGCAATTGAAGTTGATATCAAACCTCGAAAGCAGTTTATCGGATTTCAGTTTCACAGGCTTGGTTCCAGGCGCTTCCAATACGTGTTTCAAGCTTCCAACGTGTCCAATTGCAGCGCCTTGCCTTGACACTGTGCATCCAGTTCATGGAGTACAGGGAGTGGACGCAGGCGGCGTGGCGCGAGCACGCGGCGGCGCACTCGTGCAGCAGGGTCGTTCATAACAAGCGCTCGAGAGTCGACATTGAGCATGATGACTCACATTCAAGGTGTATGCACATACAGACACGTGGAGAGGGGGACGGAGATTCAACGTCGGTCGAGTGCTTGTTCTCAATGCCCCCCCTGCCGTGGAACGCGGCGTGCGTGGGAAAGTAGTCGCAGACGTTGCTCCTGACAGGTGGGTCCTCGAGAGCAATCACTCAAACTCAGATCGAGCATGAATTACCTTCAGAGTGAATGCTCATCATACAGACGTGCGGACTTGGTTGGTCGGTTTAACGTCGGTCAGGTGCTAGTTCTCAATGACCCTCTTGCCAAGACATCGAGGAGGGGCGCAGCGCCGCCACGTCGGCGGCGGCGGCGGCGTCGACGGCGCAGTGCCGCAGCGCCACGCGCACCTCGCCGCTCGCCATGTAGGGCCTGGCAGGCATGGCTCGCCACGTCATAAGATGCCATGTCTTCGATAATCGAGGGCTCAAAACGAATGTTGATGACACGGCGGGCGATGGCCCGGCCCTGGCAGATATTCCCTCATCACGTCATATGATGCCATGTGGCTTAGGAAACGGGAGTCGGCAAATGCGTCAAGGGAAGTTTTGAGCAATTTCTGGCAGGCCCTACCATGAGACGGCGCGAGAGCTCCGCCACACGCCGCTCCAAAACAGCGATCCCCGCCGAGTAGGGCACGCGTGGCAGATATTGCCCGCCACGTCATCGACACGCATTCTGAACCCTCGCTTATTGATGTAAATGGCACCCTATCACGCTTCAAGCAATATCAATATCATTGATCTAAATGACTCCCTGTGACGCGGCAAGCAATTTCAATATTATTGATCAAAACGCGGCAAGCAGTATCTGGCAGGCCCCACCGGTGAGACGAAGTCGTGCCCGTCAGGCGCGTCTGGGCCGCCCTTCAGCCGCTCTGGAAGCAGGTCGCTCAGCGGAATGACCGGCAAGATAGGCCTGACAGATACTGCACATGTCATCGACGAAAAACTTGAATCCTCCGTTCTTCAGCTGAATGGCATCCTATGACATGGCGAGCAATATCTGCCAGGCTCTATTACGTGTCGATGACGTGGCAGGCAATATCTGTCAGGCCCTACCTGTAGGATGGATTCGTCCATGGCCACCTCGACCCCGGCCGGCAGCGCGAACATGGCCAGACTGCCCGCGGTGGCGGCGCCCAGCTGGCCGGTGAGCTCGTACGCGCAGAGCGCCAGGCGGTCGCAGCGCACCCGGCACGCGGCGGCGGGCTCTGACGTGTGCGTGCGCGACGCCATCCACTTGGAGCGCGCGGCGCGTAGAGGAACCGAGGCGGCGGCGTGCCAGTGCCGCAGCAGCCTCATCACCTCATTGGTCATGGGAACGTGGGGAATGCCTGGAGGCGAAGGCGGACCACTCAGGCAAGCTTCCACGGCGGAGCGGAATGCCGTTTCGGTGGATGTGCTCCACGCGGCGCTGTAGCATGCCTGCACCACGCATTGCGCGCTCGAATCGCTGGCCATCATCTCCTCGATCACCAGTGACTTTGCGACGACGTAGGCGCTGGAGTCATAGCCGACCCACAGCAACGGTCCTTTGGCGACTGAGCCCCGTATGTCCGCATAGAGCAGCCCGCCCAAATCAGCGAAGCCTACGGCGACGTGGGTGGTGCCCCGCGTCATAGCCTCGATGGCGTACTCTGAGTTGGCGAACGAGTGGTTGATGGTCGAGTTGTAGTCGGTCGACGTGAACATCTGTGTGATGTCACCTTCAGGCGCGGTACACCACCATTCAAATGCCTCCTCGGCCAAACGCCCTCCCAGGCGTTTCAGCAGGTCCTCTTTCTGCAGGGCGCCATCATACCCAGGCAAGAGGCCGCTCTCTTTGGACTCTGCAGCCTGGCCCATCTGCCTCCCGAATTCGCTGAACAGATGATTGGCCAGCTGCGGCAGCGCGCGCGCCTCCTCGTACATCAGCAGCAGGCGGCGCCGGCACGCTTCCTTGTCCGCGCCGGCGGGCCACTCTCCGAACCGCGCGAACTCGGTGTTGAACGCGGGGATGCGGGTGTCGACCATGGTGGGCGGAGTGCTGCGAGCCGCGCGAGCCGCTGGGCACGCTTTCCTCCTCCACTGGCGCCATGGAGGCCGCCTGCTCGGCTTCACGCAGCAGCTCTGCGAACGTGGATTCCTCCCCTGGGCATGACTCGATACCCAGGCGGCAAGCCGCAGCAGCGCGCCGCGCAAACTCTGCCTTCTCATACGCAGCAGCAGCGGGAGCCATCCTGCTCAGACGCAGCAGCGCCCGCACACGGCGCGTGTGACCCTTCGTGTACCGCCGCACATTGAAATTAATGGCAACATTTCAAAGCACTTCATCGTATTTCTAGTTTCAAGCGCTTGATTCCAGCACTCTCAACACGGGATTCAACCTGTCAACTTGCACCGTCCTACCTTGGCGACAGCTGGGCACAGCGCCACAGCCGCGGTGGCGTCGAGCAGCGCCCCCGCGCAGCTGCTGCCCGCCCCGCCACCTGTCACGCAGCCGCCGGACTCGGGCTGGTCCGCCGCGGCGTCACCCCGCAGGCGGCACTCTGCGCGGTTGGACAGCAGCACGGCGAGGTCCTTGCGCGCGGGTGCCAGCGCCCGCAGGTAGCACCACCTCGCGCTGGCCACATCGCCGGAGCTGAAGAACGCCTTTCCCTCGGCGCAGGGCCTGGCAGACATCGCTGGCCATGTCGTAAGGTGCCATTCCACTCAAGAGACGAGGGTTCGAGGTGCATTGGATGACGTGGCGGGAAATTGGTGGCCACGTCATAAGGTGCCGTTCAACTCAAGAGACGAGGGTTCGAAGTGCACTGAATGACGTGGCGAGTACTATCCGCCAGGCCCTACCTCAGCGCGCAGGCTGTCGGACGAAGCGCCATCCGGTTGAGCGGCGTCGAGCAGGACACCCAGACCGCCGCGGGTCGCGCCCCAGCCCGCAACCGCCTCCACGAGGTCGATCAGCTCGCCCGTATTGCGCTCAGCACCCGCCTTTTGCGCCCGCGCAGCCGCCGCCTCGGCGCCCGCCCACGCACCCTGGAGGGCGCGACCCGCGACGAACGAGGCGGCGACGGCGCTCCCCTGCGCGGCCAGGGCGTCGCACAGGCGGAAGGCTGCCTTGCCCTCACCGGGCGCCGCGCAGTAGGCGGCAAGGGCGAACCCGAGCGACGCCGCGACGGCGGCATCGTGTGCCGCATCACCCCCGCCCTCCGCCTCCGCCTCCTTTCCCTTCTTCGTCGCGCTGTCCGCCCCCCACGCCCCCCCCGGGGCGCACGTCAACGCCAGGTTGCAGAGCAGCGCGCCGGCGCCCCCCGCGCCCGCCAGCGCGCCCAGTCCCCGCCCATAGGGCCTAGTAGATGCTTCTCGCCACGTCGCAGGATGCCAGTCAACTAACAGCAGGAGGGTTTAGATGCGTTGGAGGAGAGACGTGGAGGGGTGGCGTTGCGGGCAATATCTGCCCGGCCCTACCCGGCCGTAGCACCACTCCGCCTCGCCGTACTCCCGGCGGGCGAAGTGGGCGTTGCCCTCGTCCTTCCACGCGCCCGCCGTGTCGCCGCCGCACGGGCCCAGCGCGTCGAGGTGCACCACGTCGTCGGGGTCGTCCACGCGCACGCCCAGGCGGTAGGGACGTTCAGAACAAGCATTCTAACCGTTATCGAAGCATGATTTACCTTCAGGGTGAATGCTCAAACACACACGCGGTCCCTCGGGTGGTCGATTCAACGTCGGTGGAGTGCCTGTTCTGAGTCACCCCCCGTGCCAGGCAGCCGTCGGCCGTGAGCTTGAAGAACGGCTCGCGAATGGCAAGCTTGGGCCGTGTATACACTAGTTCCCATGGTACCTCAACTTGCGGCCAAGGCTGTACTACAATAGTTCCTGTGGTACAACGTAATAAGCTGGCTCACTGGAGTGGTTTCAGGGACAAGGGACGATGAAACCGGCTGGCAGTTGAGATGAAACAATGGGTCTAGTGCGAGAGAGGAGAGGAGAGGGGAGGAGAGAGAAGAGAGGAGAGGAGAGGAGAGGAGAGGTGGGGAGG
>Ga0307488_10004881_pt1 | contig 11134 bp, 8 predicted proteins | sample SB02metaG_FD_202248 | JGI IMG/M metagenome (GOLD analysis project Ga0307488, IMG submission 202248) | Sea-ice brine microbial communities from Beaufort Sea near Barrow, Alaska, United States - SB 0.2 | ecosystem: Environmental > Aquatic > Marine > Coastal | place: USA: Alaska | collected 2017-05-06
GTCCTTGCTGATGCAAAATCTGTATTTTCATAAGTTCTTCTTTTGAAATCATGGCACCCCTTAAAAAGGTACCAGTGTGTAACAACTGGATCAGATTTCAATTGTGGAAGTGGATCAGTTTTGCATTGTTGGTAACATTAGATAAAAAATACCAATGGCATGGCCTAAAGAGTGTGATTCAAATCACCTCAAAGGTGCATGATACATCGACAGGCAAAGATAGCGTAGAAACGCGCTGTTACCTGAGCTCTTTAGATTTAAACGCAGAGCAAGCCTTGAGTAGTGTACGAAGTCATTGGCAAGTAGAGAGTATGTATTGGGTGTTGGATATGACGTTCAGAGAAGACGAGTCACGTATCCGTAAAGCACAAGGGCCACTGGTTTTTAATGTAATGAGGAAAATAGCGATGGCCTTGTTCAAACAAGATGAAACAAAAGTGGCAAGCATGAAAGCTAAAAAGAAAATGGCAGGGCTTGACGATGATTATCGTTCAACCCTTTTGGAATCAGGGATTAAAATGCGCTAGCCGTGGTGTGGGGTAGAGCTGACTTAGATAGCCAAGAATTATTTGCAAGGCTCTGCCTTGATGGCCAACAAGCTGGATCGATATATCAAAGAAGCAAGCCAAATATAAAGCAGCCTTTATTAATTTTGCCCCTTGAAAATTTTAACCTTTACCAAAGAGGATGTTGAGCAGTTGATAAAAAATGCTGGAATTGTCCGCAACCGTTTAAAAATCAATTCTATTATAAAAAACGCTAAGGCATATATACGTATAGAGGCATCTGGTATATCTTTTAGTGATTATATTAGGTTCTTTGTTGACGGTAAAACGATCATTAATAATTGATCTACAAAAAATGATGGGCCTGCAACTGCACAAACCAATAGGACAAATTGAGAAGCAGGGGTTTTCATTTGTAGGCACAACGATTTGTTACGCCTTTATGCAAGCTGTTTGCATCCTTAAAAACCATACAACTGACTTTATTTGTTATGAAAGTAGTTCTTTAGTTACTAAGAAATAAGGGCTTTTTTCATCTAAAAAATGGATTAGACAGTAAAGGTCTTTAACACTAATACATCATTAAGTATTTGTGATTCCAATTGGGCTTCTATTTCTTCTCTTTGTAAGTCTTGATGTTTAGTTTCTCTTTTACTTTGTAATTTTCTAACGTCATGAGTTGGAAAGTCCTTAACTTGTTCGTAGAGTGAGTAAAGACCCCTGAACTGCTGAGAAAAATCAGGTTTATCTTTTACGGGTATAGCTTCAAGGAGATGGAACAGCCTTATACAACCCTCTGACAAGTTACATTGCTGCTGGTCCAACGCTTTAGCAATGGTTTGAATACTTTCAGAAATATTATCAATTCTATACTGAATTTTTTGACTGCGTAATTTCTGCTGTATTCTTAGTTTAAATATTAGGTAACCAGCATAAGAAGTAAGGCCGACAACAATAGAGAGTGCAACAAGATAAAAGGTTATATTCATTAATTTAATCTATTCGTTAATTTTTAAAATCATCTATATTTATAGACTCTAACTGCGAATAAAGATCTGTTTGTTGTTCAGATGATTTAATTGGTTTTTCGGGTTCTTCTGTGAGTCCAAGCATATCACATAGTATTTTGTGTCTTGCTAATGTCTGATTCACAAAGTGCTGGTCATCTCTGGCAATTTTTTTGCCGAGATCAATTTTTTCTAAAAGAGTAGCTAAACGTGGATCTTGCTCGATAGCCGCAAGCTCCTGTGTTGGAGAAAAATATTTAACCTTTTTTGCTGCTACTTTTTGCTCTTTAGTTTCTGCAACCAAACTAACGGGTTTTTTACTTCCATGTCTTGGATCTTTATTGCCCTTTTTGGACTCTTGATTAACTATTAGGGCTTCGTTGTTACGACTTCCTGAAGGTTTCCCAAGATGTTTTTTGACTCGTTTTTCAGACGGCTTACGTGTGTCTGAAGGCGTTTTAGATATGCCAATTTTACCAACTTTACGAGTTTTTTTTTGCCTAGCCATAAATCACCTGTGTAGGGCTTAATAATGGACATGATTCTACCTTAGTTTACTAGGGCGTGTTGATCTTTAATATGCTTTAAAGTCTGAAGTTATTTTTGTGAATGCAAAATCGAGTTGTCTTTATGGGTAACTATTTTGAGGAAAATATGGATGGGCGATAAAAGTTCAATAAATCTTGATGGCGCGGTAACAGTATATTTTTGACAGAAAAAAAGCGATAGTTCAACTATCGCTTTTTCGTAGAACAGAGTGTCAGCAGACACTTCTCCCAATATATGTTCATCCTGAACCACTAATATCCAATCTATCTTCGCTTATTATTAATTTTTTCGAAGATTATTTTATTGTTATCGATCATCCTGATACTTTATGTTTCGTCCGTGCTTTCCTCAGCGAGGCTTTAAAATGCAAGACAACTAATGTGTGATGCTTCTTCCATGACAAGCAATATGCTTGTAATTCCTTGTTGATCTTATTTACAGAGAAGGATACAGGAATAACAAAATTTTACAACTTATTTACAATTGAGCCATAAAATAAGTGAACTTATTCTGAAATATAAAAACGCAAATAATAACTTGATTATTAATTGCGTAAATACTTAACTAATGAAGGCCAGCAACGTAGCTTGATATCACTTGAATGTCTTCGTCAGTCAATCTTTTAGCAATATCAGCCATCATGCCATTTAAAGAATTAGCTCTTTCACCAGAACGAAAGGATTTTAGCTGAGTGGCTATATAAGCTGAATGTTGGCCGCTTATGTCAGGAAAACCAGAAAGGCTAGTTCCATTTCCTTTTGGCCCATGACAAGCAATGCATGCTGTAATACCTCGTTTTAAATCTCCGCCAACATATAGTTTATTACCCTGTTCAATAGCATCCTGAGAGGATTCGCCAGGTGTTGCCTTTTGACTTGAATAATATGCTGCCAAATCATGAATGTCTTGTTCTGATAGCGCCGCTGACATACCATTCATTATCGCATTATTTCGGCCTTCTTTTCCGCCTGTTTTGCTGGCTAATTTAAATTCTGTTAATTGTTTAACTAAATATTGAGCATGTTGCCCAGCAAGTTTTGGATTCATCGGTATTGCACTGTTTCCATCTGCACCATGGCATGCGCCACAAGTAACAGATTTCATTTTACCATTTTCAGCATTACCTTGTTCAGCAGCACTGACACTAATGCCCGTAAACAAACAGACTAGCAAAACTATATTTTTCATTTTTATCTCATTAAGCATTTGATCAGCTGCCTATTCTTAAATCATTGAATTAGTATTTTACACATTTACGGCGACAGTAAAATAAAATCATTTAATAAGTTGTGTTTTTATCTGTTTTTAAAGAGCACATTGATTATCCTTTTCCCTGATATAATGATTGGAAATATTATAAAAATAGTTTTGTAGAGTTTTCAGGAGTAAGTGTGAGTCATTATAGTCAAGCAAAATTTAGTATCAGCGCCCCTGATATTACGCACCTAGGTCCAGATGAAGGTATAGAAATTGCCTTTGCCGGTCGTTCAAATGCCGGAAAGTCCAGCGCGTTAAACAAATTAACTCGGCAAAAAGGGCTGGCACGAACCAGCAAAACGCCGGGTCGGACACAATTGATCAATGTGTTTCAACTAGATGAAAACCGGCGGTTAATAGACTTGCCCGGCTATGGATATGCAAAAGTACCCATAGCCATAAAAAAGAAATGGCAAGAGTCTTTGGGTGAATATTTACAAAAAAGGGAGAGCATCAAAGGACTAGTGGTATTGATGGATATTCGTCACCCCTTTAAAGACTTAGACCAAGACTTAATACATTGGGCAGTCGCTGCAGATTTACCCGTACTTGCGCTCCTTACTAAAGCTGACAAATTTAAAGCTGGTAAGCGAAAAAATCAGCTAATGATGGCTCAAGAAGCGGCGTTGGCTTTTTGTGGGGATGTGACTGTTGATATTTTTTCGTCTCTGAGTGGAATTGGACTAGAAAATTTACAGCTAAAGCTAGATGACTGGTTCGGCTATGAAAAGAATATTATTTAATTCATAAAAACGCTCTAAACAAGTTGTTAGGTCAAACAATTAAAAATGAATGATAAACAGTGCAATAATGAAAGATTGTTCTTTTTATCTCTCATTATTTTAGTCAAAAAAAACCCCATTAAATAATGGGGTAAAACACATAGGGACACACATAAACTGTACGTAAGAGCCTAGTAAAGCCATAAAGTTCAACATGATTTTATGTTTTTAAGATAAAAAAACAGCATTGGCGGAGGTTTAAGCAAAGGTTAGCAATATCAGACATTTGTACCCTACGCAAAAAGTTTATTAAAATCTACCTATATGCAAATTTGTTTTGTTATTTAAACGCTCAATTGAGCGATAGATAAGCTTAGTGGGCTTCATCCCAGTTTTCTCCAACACCCGCTTCAACAATGAGCGGGACATCAAGCAGCACGGCTTGCTCCATTAACGAAATAATTTTGTTTTTATATTCGGTTAACTTATGTTCTTTAATTTCAAAAACCAGTTCGTCATGTACTTGCATGATCATACGCACATCATCAATAGGTAACGTTTCAATCCAGTCATCCACGGCTAACATCGCTTTTTTGATAATGTCAGCTGCCGTTCCTTGCATTGGTGCATTTATCGCCGCGCGCTCTGCACCTTTCCTGCGCATACCATTACTGGCATTAATTTCGGGTAAGTATAAACGCCTACCAAAAACAGTCGAAACATAACCTGTCTCTTTGGCAACCTGTCGCGTGTCTTCCATATACGTTAATACTGATGGATAACGTTCAAAATACAGTTCCATATATTTTTGCGCATCGTGACGCGGGATATTTAGTTGTTTGGATAAACCAAATGCAGACATACCGTAGATTAAACCAAAGTTGATGGCTTTAGCATTTCTACGTTGTTCAATACTAACCTCTTTAAGCGGGGTATCAAACACCTCTGAAGCCGTTGCAGTATGAATATCTTGTCCAGTCGCAAAAGCATTCAACAAGCCCTTGTCGTTTGATAAATGCGCCATGATCCGCAATTCAATTTGTGAATAATCAGCGGCAACAATTTTATAACCTTCTCTGGCTATGAATGCTTGTCTAACTCGGCGCCCTTCTTCAGTTCGAATAGGGATGTTTTGTAGATTGGGTTCTGTAGATGATAATCTACCTGTTGCTGTAATCGCTTGATGATAGGACGTGTGTACCCTTCCTGTTCGAGCATTTATCATCTTTGGCAGTTTATCTGTATAGGTGTTTTTTAACTTACTCAAACCTCGATATTCCATCAACAATTTGGGCAGTGGGTAATTGATGGCTAATTCCTGCAAAACTTCTTCGGCAGTTGAGGGGGCACCTTTTGGTGTTTTCTTTAGAACGGGCAAATCCATTTTTTTATAGAGGATTTGCTGTAATTGTTTCGGTGAGCCTAAATTAAACTCTTCGCCAGCTAGTTCATGTACTTCTTTTTCTAGCTCTAAAATGCGCACAGCTAGGTCTTGGCTTTGTTGTGCAAGTTTTTGGCTATCTATGAGTACGCCGAATTGTTCCATTTTTGCTAAAACGGGTGATAAAGGCAGTTCTATTTCCTTAAATACATTCACTAAGTCTTTTTCTTCACTAAGTTTTTGCCAAATAACCTTGTGCAAACGTAAGGTTATATCTGCATCTTCGGCTGCATAAGGTGCTGCTTTGTCTAATGGAATTTTATTAAACGTTACTTGTTTGGCACCTTTTCCAGCAATATCTTCAAAGTGAATCGTTGTTTGGCCGAGGTATGTTTCCGATAAACTATCCATATCGTGGCGGGTGGCAACACTATTCAACACATAAGATTCAAGCATCGTATCGAACGCTATGCCTTGTAAATTTATGTCGTAGTTAGCGAGTACATTTTTATCGTACTTAAGATGTTGTCCCACTTTTTTGATTGCAGGGTTTTCTAGAAGTGGTTTAAGTGACGCTAATACTTGAGCTCGGTCTAATTGGTCTGGTGCATCCAAGTAATCATGTGCAACAGGTAAGTAAGCCGCTTCGCCTTCGGAGACAGAAAATGATACACCTACCAATTCGGCATCCATATAATTTAAACTGGTTGTTTCTGTATCGAACGCAAATAAATCAGCAGTTCTAAGTTTGTCTAACCAAATATCAAAATCAGTTTGAGTGAGGATCGTATGGTAATTTCTAGGCTGGGATGTGTGTTCACCCAATTCTTTTTGCTCGAGACTTTGGATGGTTGAGGTTTGTTTCACTTTTTGTTGGGTTTCTGTCAACAAACGTTTTAATTCAAACTGGCTACTCAAAGCAATTAATTTATCAAAATCCACTTCCGTTGGCTTAATGTCTTTTACATTTTCTGGTAAGTCTACGTCCAATTTTATTGTGGCTAATTCATATGACAATGGCAGATGACTCAGTGCGTTACGTAAATGTTCGCCAACTTTTCCTTTTACATTATCTGCATTAGCCATGACTTGCTCAAGTGTGCCATGTTCAGCTAGCCACTTTGCCGCTGTCTTAGGTCCACATTTGTCAACACCTGGTATATTATCTACTTTGTCACCCATCAGTGCTAAGTAATCGATTATTTGATCGGGCCTGACGGCAAACTTTTCTTGTACACCCGCTTCATCCATTTCAACGTTTGTCATAGTATTAATTAATCGAACATGGGCCGTAACAAGCTGCGCCATATCTTTATCACCGGTAGAAATGACTGTTTCCATTCCGTGTCTAGACGCTTGATTAGCCAGAGTGCCAATCACATCATCCGCTTCGACACCCTCAATGACTAATAAAGGTAGGCCCATTGCTTTGATAATTTCATGTAAAGGCGCAATTTGTGTTCTCAGATCGTCTGGCATCGGTGGGCGATTGGCTTTATATTCAGCATACATCTCGTTGCGAAAGGTTTTCCCTTTGGCATCAAATACCACCACTATATTTCCACTCGGATAGTTCTTTTGCAGACTCTTTATCATATTTAACACACCCGTAATAGCACCGGTAGGTTGGCCATAAGAGGTGGACAAGGCTTGCAGATAAGGTACGTGGTAAGCTCTGAATAAATAAGATGAACCATCTACTAATACTAGAGGGTTAGAGAGTGATTTTGCTTCAGATGCCATAATAGGAGCCCGTATTTTATTTTAGAAGATTGAAATTTTGCGAGAATGTCATTAGCGGAGGCATTTATCATTAATCCAGAAGGAAATCTGTGGATAACTATGTAGATAATGTATTAAATAATTCATTTATCGCAAAATATAAATGCTTAGCAATAATAAATAAGTCTTAATAAACATGTATTTATAAAGAATAAAAAACTCAGCGAAGAAACGTTTCATGATAAGTGATTTGTGGATAAGATTTAAAGTTAATTTATACACTCTAAATTCAGGGTAGAATATACACTCATGTTGAACACTAGAAAAGAACATTTTTAAATTATTTTAAGTTACATTTATGGTTGAATATTGATAAAAAATTATAAGCCTTGATTTACCTATTCTGTAGGTCTGTTTAATCAATAATCGGACAATAATTTGATTTGAATTTAAGTTTGTAAGGGCTTGCAAATACAATTGTAGGTATTTGTTTTTATCAAAGAAAAATTGTTGTTCGCTTTTGTCGAAATATTTTCGATGGCAACGATCTTTCTGTTATCTTATTGATTGAAATACGTGAACATAATTAAAAAGTCAACTTTTTTAAATTAGGCTTTTGTTTTGGTTTTAGCAAACAATAATGACAAAAAAAATAGTTAATTAAATGATTTACTCAAAATTAAACTTTTTATCTTTCATCTTGGCAGTCGTGTTAAGTGGCTGTTCTCTTTTGGGTCAAAGCTGAGCCATGCAATATCGTACTATTATTCGGATATTAGGACTGCTTGTTGCTTTATTCAGTGTCACTATGATCCCTCCAGCAATTGTGTCCGTCATATATGCAGATGGCAGCGGCCTTCCATTTCTAATGGCATTTCTTTTATGTTTATTTACAGGATTAGCCATTTGGTATCCCAATAGAGATTATAGAAGTGATTTAAGAGCCAAAGAAGGGTTTCTCATTGTGGTGTTATTCTGGACGGTTTTAGCAAGTTTTGGTGCATTGCCATTTTTGCTATTAGAACAGCCGCAGATGTCTACAACAGACGCATTTTTTGAATCTTTTTCTGGCCTTACAACAACGGGTGCGACTGTTATTGAAGGCATCGACTATTTGCCTAAAGCAATTCAGTTTTACCGCCAGCAACTGCAGTGGTTGGGAGGTATGGGAATAATTGTGCTCGCTGTGGCAATCTTACCAATATTAGGTGTGGGTGGTATGCAGTTATATAGGGCAGAAACTCCTGGTCCTGTGAAAGATTCTAAGATGACACCTAGGATAGCTGATACTGCCAAGCATCTCTGGTACATCTATTTATCTCTTACAACTGTTTGTGCTGCGGCGTTTTGGGCTGTTGGTATGAATCTGTTTGATGCTATTTGTCATGCATTTTCGACCATCGCTATCGGTGGGTTTAGTAACTATGATGCTAGCTTAGGTCATTTTAATAGTGTTGGAGTAAATATAGTTTGTGTCGTATTTCTATGGATTGCAGCATTGAACTTTGCCTTACATTACGCTGCGGCTAGTGGACGTTCTTTAAAGGGCTACTTTTATGATCCTGAGCTAAAAGTATTTTTTATTATTCAAATTAGTTTGGTGCTGATTTGTTTTATTGTGTTAATGCAATTCAGTTGGTTTGCCGATGCGGGAATAGCTTTTGACCAGGCATTGATTCAGTCTGTTTCTATTAGTACAACAGCTGGTTTCACCACCACAGATTTTTCTAATTGGCCTGTGTTTTTGCCTATCATGCTTATTTTTTCAAGTTTTATTGGTGGATGTGCAGGCTCGACTGGGGGCGGCTTAAAAGTTATCCGCGTTTTTTTGTTATATTTACAAGGCAAAAGGGAAGTTGACCGGTTAATCCACCCTAAAGCGGTTTACTCTGTAAAATTAGGTGAAAGGGCTTTACCGGACAGAGTTGTCGAAGCTGTCTGGGGATTTTTTTCCGCCTATGCCATGATTTTTGTTATTATTATGGTTGGTCTGATTGCTACTGGGATGGACGATGTGACAGCTTTTAGCGCAACAGCTGCAACACTCAATAATTTAGGTCCAGGTTTAGGCGAAGTGGCTGCTACTTACGCTGATGTATCTGATAGCGGTAAATGGTTGTTAATAATAGCAATGCTCTTTGGTAGATTAGAAGTGTTTTCATTATTAGTGTTATTTTCACCTACTTTTTGGCGGAGTTAATGATTTATTCTATAGTCCTTTTATGTGGTTAGAAAAACGACGCCATTTCGTGGGCCGTTTTCTAAACATAAGAGGTTGGGCTTCTACTAGTTTTAAGTTTGTTTCATTAGCCGTTGTGACGACTCGAGTACGATACTCCTTCCGGTTACTTACCTCTGACATGGTCTGCGTGGAAGCTTCATCATCTGAAATATTAGCGTTAATTTTTGAGTCATTACGCACTATTACACTTTTAATTGCTTTTTCTTTTATCTGAATATCTGCGACTAGTAAAAAGGTGACGTCTTTAACCCATGCATTGGCTGTTGTTGATACTAAGCCACCAATAATTCCCCCGGCTGCTGCATTTCGATAACCCCCTCCCGTTGCGTAACTAAGAGCTGCACCAGTAGAGACACCTTCAAAGCCACTCTTTAAATAGTTACTCGCAGCTGATGGTGATGCTTTTTCTAAATTACGAACAAACACACTCATACTATATTGTGCATCTGTAGGGCTATCGACTAGAGAATAACCATTGCCACTACTAGTGATTTGCTCGCTAAGCGCTGTTCTAAAAGCATTGCGATCAAACTCTTGCACAGCTGAACGAACTTCTAGATAAATTTTTCTTTTTGCAGGGGGCTGAGTCTACAAAAATAGAGGTGCTGAGTTTAGTTTGAACATCTAAGTCCTTTTTTGCGATTGATGTATGAAGCGCAGTACAACTAGATAAAATAAGCGCGGTGCAGCAATCACAGTAATCTTTAGTTGGTGTATATTCAGTATCAATAATAATACCGACCGTGATATCGATGGTAATAACGACAGTTACGATATTGTGTCCAGTTATAGCGAAGTAAGTCTCTACAAGTATACCCAAGTCGCCAATGGGTTCCTGAGTACTAGGGTGGAGTACCGTTTTTAGCTAGCATACCAGCCAGTGCCTCTTCTTCTGAATCCTCTTGTTGAGCAAAAGAAAATGAAGATATTACAAGCGTACAAAATATGTCAAATGTATACAAAAGGTGCGTGTTGAGGGTGGCCGATATATTTTATTGGAAAATCATTGAAAATATATCGGCTCATAGCTTTTATTATTAAAAATTTAATTTAACGTTTGTACTGTATTTCATTGTAAAATAATTAAGTTAATATAGTAGAAGTTCATAGCCTTGGAAGGCTATAACCCTGCACTCATTACTTTAAAATTGTACGGTTTGGTGTGGTTTTATAAAGCTATAAGAGAAAAGTTAATATTCAACGTTAGCCGAAAAAGAATGCACTGGGTTGAAATAGTTTCTCTACGTGACTAACAAACTTCTTATCAACTAGAAAAAGAATAACGTGGTCGTTGGCTTCAATTTTTGTGTCTCCGTGGGCAATGATAACCTCATCGCTACGGACTATGGCACCTATGGTGGTGCCTGGAGGAAGTTTAATTTCACGGATTTCGCGTCCCACTACCTTAGATGTATTTCGATCTCCATGTGCGATAGCTTCAATGGCTTCTGCCGCTCCTCTTCTAAGTGAGTAAACGTTTACTATGTCTCCTCGTCTTATATGAGTTAGGAGCGCTGAGATAGTGGCCTGTTGTGGAGAGAAAGCTATATCAATTTCTCCACCCTGGACTAAATCAACATAGGCCCCTCGCTGGATCAGGACCATGGCTTTTTGTGCGCCGAGCCGTTTAGCTAACATTGCTGACATAATGTTGGCTTCGTCATCGTTGGTGACGGCGATAAAAGCGTCAACTTGTTCGACATGTTCTTCGGTTAATAACTCATGATCTGAGGCATCACCCGCAAACA
>Ga0307488_10004882_pt1 | contig 11131 bp, 6 predicted proteins | sample SB02metaG_FD_202248 | JGI IMG/M metagenome (GOLD analysis project Ga0307488, IMG submission 202248) | Sea-ice brine microbial communities from Beaufort Sea near Barrow, Alaska, United States - SB 0.2 | ecosystem: Environmental > Aquatic > Marine > Coastal | place: USA: Alaska | collected 2017-05-06
ATGATGTTCCACTTCCAGAATCTGAACTCTCGGATGCTTCCGGGGTCGGTACTACAGCCGCATCTGTTTCCGCAGCACCGTTTGTCTTTACTTCTTTAACAGGAGTTTCAATTACTTCTTCCTCAACTTTTGGCTGGTTTTTATTCTTCCAAGCTTTAGTTAGAGCAATTTTTTCACCTACGGATATATCTGAGCTTAAAGTTTGTACGTATTCTAGTAGTGTCATTTAATTTAATTTAAGTCGTTATCATCTAAAAATTTCTGAGCCTTTGCTTTTTTAGCTTCCGCTAAATCAAACACTGCTGCATCTTCCTTAACCGTCGGTAATTGGTTAGTTGTAAATTGTTTTAGATAATTATTCATAAAGTATTCTTTGTATTTTATTTCAAATAAAACTTTTTTGTCTTGTTGTAATGGTAAGTCTAGTTCGTAGATCCAACTAGTATCACCAGCATTAGCGTTCTGAGCCATCTGAGCGTCCTCTTCAACACTTGTGTCTTTAGATATATAAACGTTCCAAGCTGCAATTACGTCTTGCTCAGAGCTCATTAAACCAGCAACCTCAGCGTTTATGAACGGAGTTACTTTCTTTTCTATTTTTTCTAGGTCATACTTAAGTACATTTCTACCTTTGCCATTACCTAAATCTATAATTTCATAATCAAACGAGCCGTCTGTATTCATCATTACATATTCTTCGGTGATTTTAGCGGTAGCTGTTAACTCTTGGTTTTCACCTATCATATCCTGAGCAAATAAACCAACTTCTGTTAACAATCTTAACATGTCTTTATTTATGTCTGGAGTTGACACAACTAAAGAAGTGTCTGATTCAAGCAAAGCATTTAAAGCAGCGCTATTAATAACTAATGGTGTTTCAAAAGCAGGTCCTAAAAAAACTATCTGCTGAGAGCCGTCAGGTAGTAAATCTAAATAAGCTTGATATCCATCAGTTTTAGAAAACCCAGGTCTACCATTCATTAAACTATTAGCAGCTGTGTATTTGTAATTATTGTTAAGGTCAAAACTAGACTCTTCCGTAACGCCAAGCTCTGCTATAAGTGAAGATAAAAAATCTAAAGAAGCTTGTGGAGATTCTTCTAAGTTTTTTATTCCCGTCAACTCTAAAGCACAGTCTTCTGACATGCAATTATTTGTTTCTATAGCTATTTTTAATTTAGCATATATTCTACCAACATCTCTATAAGCGTTGTCTAACAGCTGAAAATTGTAATCGCTAGAGCCAGAAACAAATCTTTCATTATATGCAATAGCGTTACTTTCATTAAATTGCTTTAAATAAAGATTTTGAAATAAGTTTTTGTTTTCCATTTTTAATTATTTTATTTGCCATTTGCAAGAAGTGCTCCGCCTATCCCAGCTAATGACCCAAACATTCCAGTCATTGCACCTGTTTGATCTGATTGCGCTTGAGCTTGTGCTTGTCTTGACGCGCCTAGCATAGCTGCGGTTCTATCTAACTCTTGCATTTGTCTTTGCTCTCTTTGAGCAAATTCCCACGCTTCACCTTGTTGAACTCTTTGACCTTCTTGCATTAAAGCATCTTGTTTTTGTTTTTCTCCAGCTGCTCGCTTATCTTCATTTTGTTTTTCTTGCATTTCAATGCTTGCTGCAACGCCTTTCTTAGATCTTAACGCCGCTTGTGCTAAAGCTGTAGCGCCACCTGCACTTGCTCCAGTAGATCTTATTGTGTCTAAAGTGTTAGCTAAAGATATATCAGCTTCTTCAATCTTCATTTCAGCGGCGCCTGTAGCTACTGATAAGTTAGCAAAAGGATTACTTATCATAGCGCTCATGTCTTGAAATGGATTTACTATATCTTGTCTGTTTTCTTCTAAATTATTTAATTTATTTTGCAATCTTTTTGCTTCTTTCGCTGCTGCTCTTGCTCTTTTTTTAGCCGCGCTTGAGCCAAAAAGTCCTCCAGCTATAGATGCTACGCCTCCTATTATTGCTCCTATCATGTTTTTTTATTTTTAATATCCATTGTTTTGTGTGTAGGTTGTGCTGGCACTAAACAGTTGTTTTTCACCGCCAGGGTTTGTTGTATTATCTGTTGATAATTTTACATTGGCATAAAATCCCTTTATTCCACTGATTTGCCCTCCAAAATTAATTTCTTTGGGACTTGGAGGTTTACTACCATTTCGCAGATTGGCTACGTATTTATTTTCTTTTAAATTAAATCCAGCGTAATATTTAGGTAATGGCGGATTGTTAGTGTTGAAAGCCGCGCTATACAAAGCTCTATTAGCTACTAAATAAAAATTTAATAAAACATACTGAGCCACGTTTACATTTTGACTGACAACTAAAACCGCTGTAGCTACGTTATAGCTAACAACCGTGGTGTTTGTTGGGACACCTAATCCACTCACTAATGCACCCACCGGTATTAAACCAGTAACATCGTTTAGATTTATACTTGTTGTAGCAGATGCTTGTGCTGCGGTACCTGTTGATTCAGATATAACATACTCACCTTCGTGGTAACTGCTAATACCTGTTGTAGAATCAAAATTATTAACCCAACCATTGTTTAAGCTTATTTCTCCAGTTAAATCAGATTTATAATTAGAAACTTGCCAACCGCTAGTTCCTTCGTAGCCTATGGTTTGGAAACTCTTAGACATAGTAGGGCTAGAATTTACAACAAAAGATATTGTACTAGGATATTGAACTCCATAAAAATTACTTCTCTTAACAACACTTCCAGCCGGTGTTACTTCAACATAATGTTTATACAACTTACCTTTATATACTGTATAAAAATCGTTTTGAATGCTAAATATTTGTTCTGGTTTATAACTATAAAAAGAAGGCCAACCACCAGATTTTTCATCAAAAGACGACGTATAATACGGTAATAACGCGGGTTGAGATATTGGGTCTCTTTGCAAAGAAACAACATATTCTGAGTTGTGTACGTTATAACCGCCTTGTATAAACCCGCTAGAACTAGCTGTGTCTATTTTATTTAACTCATCTCTAAAGAAGTCTTTCATTCCAGCCGATGATATTTCATCAATACCACTATTGCTAAGTCTTAATATAGCATTATTGTTTTTGTCTGCAAAATATTTTCGATAACCATAAACAGCAAAACTTTCTGGGTTTTTACTTATACCATACTCTCCAGCATAAGGCTGTATAACACCTATAACTAAATTGCTAGAGGTCACACTTCCACCGCCTTCCGCAGAGTATATTGCATCTTTATCTATCAAGGCCCTTGATACTTTTTGTTCTTGAAAAACAACTAAATTAGAATCCTCTGCATAAAGCCTTTGTATGGAACCGTTGGAAGGATCTGCACTTTTTGTTATGTCTTCCGCTATAGAGAAAACGTTAGAGTTGTTTATTCCAGTTCTAGAATTAAATATCCCAGAGTATATCATTGAGTTAACTCTAAACGACGCAGAGGCTTGATCTTCTACTAAATACGCTTTAGCTCCATAATCCGTAGATGTATTATTAAAACCACCTCTAATTCTAGATTCTTCTATAACCCAGTCTTGAGCGTCGTTTGTGACAGCAACAACAGGATAACCTCCTATATCTTCTGGTATACCCCTAGATCCGTTCCAAATAGGTTCCTCAGAAGAATTAGTTTTATTTAAAAAAAACGAATTGAAATATTTAATTTCTATTATTGCTGCCATTTATATAGTATTACTTATTTTTAGCTTAAATTACACATTAACCTGCCATGCTATACCGTCTACATCATAATTGTTTTCGTCTATATCAAACGTAGCAACTGTAACAGGTGTAGGGTTGGGGTAGCTACCAAACCTCCAACCAAAAAAACCGGAGCTTGGAGCAGCATTATTACCAGTGGATGTGATTGCGTAATTACCAATTTGAGATCCAACTCCAGGGAAAATTAATGCGGCATAACCATACGATTCACAAGTAGCCGTCCAAAGATCCATAACTGCTTGTTCTGAAACATTAGAAAATCTTAAGTTTTCGCATAAAGGTGAGATGTTTACAGTTGCAAAATCTATAGTTATAAAACCATCTCCTCCAAGTACGCTTGTTAAAGGTGGTTGTATTGGTCCAAACATTGTTTGTGTTGGTGCAAACCCACCATATCCAATAGGATATTGAGAAATGAAGTAGTTTGGCCAATTATCTATACCATACTCTGTGCTAAAATCTAAAGTTGTTAAACTCTCTAGACTACTTTCGTTAGACCAGGGTCCATTATACAAATACCAACCCCAAGCCGCGCTACTAGCACCGCCGTATACTTCAAAAACTGTTATAGTTTGATACCACGTGTCATTGCCGCCCGCATTATTAGCACCACCAGTTTGAGCTCGTTTCCTTCTGAAACGCCTAAAATACGAAAACTGCTTTACATTTCTAACTAAAGCTCCAAAATCAATAACTATATTTATGCAGTCTTGATCATTTTGACCACCAGCGTCTTGAACGCATATAGTTAATTCATATCTATCTACAGGAACGTCACCGGGTTCAGTATTTATTAGTTGAAACTTAGCTTCACCACCAACTATTGTTGGCGTGTCTAATATGTCAAAATAATTTACATCATCACCTTGTGAGTTGGTTTGTGATGTTATTGTACAGCTGCCATCTGAAAATAATGAAGCTAAATTTACATTATTTGCTCCATTCACACAATCAATAGTGGTTATGTTTACAGTGTCATTCGTTATATTGAAAGTTGTACCGTCTGATGGCAGTTTTATTGTTGGTGCTACGTTAGCTAATATTAAATTTCTAGTGACTTGTAAGTTTTGACCATTTACAACTGCTGTAAATTTTAATGAAAAAGAACGTAAATCAGGAGGGCTAGAGCTATCATTTTCACCAAAATATATGTCATTATAGTAAGCCGCTGTTGTTATTATTTGAAACTCATTTTGATTAGACGTTTGTACTAAAGTGAAATAGCTCAAATTGGTTATGTCTTGTATGTTGTCTCTAACCTCTACTAATTCTAGAGGCGTTGTAATATCAGCAAAAGGGACTATACTACCAAAATTATCTAACACATAAAAGAAAGTTGATAATACATTTCCACCCAAAGCTAATCCTTCTGTAAAAGGAGTTTGGTTAAATTGAGTTAAAGTAGCTCCAGCAGAATCTCCATTTATAATCGCGTTATTTAAGTCGGATATTAAACCAGAGGTTGATGTTTCCCAAAATATATCTAATAAACTTTCAACAGGTTTAGTCTCGTAAACAGCTAAATACTGAATCCCAGGCGTAGAATCAGGTATTATAGTTATTGTTTGATCTAAAGTTACTGTTTGAGGAGTATCAACTTGTAAAGTAGGAGCCGTAGTATAAGTTATATTTGTTCCACTTGATACATTAACAATATTACTAACCGTCAAGGTTACACTTGGCGCTGTTCCAGTTATGTTTGTTATAGCTGTTCCAGCTGGAATACCATTTGCAGTAACTAAAGTTCCGTTTCCAGCACCTCCAGTTGGTATAGCGTCTACAACAAAAGAAGTATCTCCACCTGCAGGTGTTCCAGTTGTTACTTGAGCCGATCCAGCAGATGCTCCGTTTAAAAACTGAACAACTTTTAAGTCTTTTGGAAAATTATTAGATAAAACTATATCTCCAGGAATAATAGTAGATGTATCACCTGCAATATCTACTAACCTAAAAGTATCAGTTGTAGCAGATTCAGCTATGTTAGCAGTTACGGTGTCAAAGTTTGTTGTTGATATTTGACCTATCTTAGATTCCGTGCTTATTCTAGCTATCAAAGGGTTTGATTCAATAGAATAGAATTGAGGGAAATAGTTAGGCCTTGGAGCTTCAGAAGGATTATACTCAAATAAATCATTTAGAGTAGATATAGTTGAAACAGTGTCTGAAGATCTTCCGGGGTAATACTGCTCGTTTGAACTACCCAAGTCCGTTGTTGGATCTATTTCTATACTAGTGTTTTGAACTCTACCATAAAGCTGCACAGAACTTCTAAACTGCTTTTGCTGAGGACCAACCTGAGATAAATCCCTAGGCACTTTGTTTATGTTATCGTTTATAAGTACAGCATGAGAAGTGTTGCCTATCTCTAAAGTAGTATCTTCTGGATATGAAGCCATTATACCAGGCAAATAAACGTTGTAATACTCTTGTTCGGTTTGTTTAACAACTACCTTAAAAGAGTACCATCCTAGCGGATTATAATCTAAGCTAGCTATATTTCCATTGTACAAACCTGGAGTACCTGTGTTTAGATTTATAGTAGACGATATTGCCTCATTGAAGATTATTTTTAAAGAATCACCTGGCCAATTTGATGGCGTTTGTGAAATATCAGAATAAGGAGAGTATACGGTTGAGCCAGAAAATGATTGCGAAGTCCCATTAGAATTCAAAAATTTTACAATTTCTTTATTGTTAGATAAAATAACAGTCGACGTTCTACCAAACTTATCAGACAAAACAATTCCTACTTGGTAGTTTCTGTTTTGTTTTAAAGAGCTATTGGGGTATTCTATAATACTGGTTGTTTGAGAAGTATCCGAGCCGGGTTCAAATAAAACTACATTAGTGGCAACTAAATTAGTAACTGCATTAGTCAGCACCACTAAGTAATTACCAGAACCCGCTGGGTTTTCTGTAACAGAAACTACCTGTGTTTCTTCTGGAATGCTACCAGTGCCTACAACTATAGATATAAAATCTCCAACATTTGGAGGTATAGAACCTTTTTGTATCTCTATAGTGGTGCCATTGTATGGTCCTCCAATAATGTCTCCTTCTTCTTGTTTTAAATCAAAATCTGCTTTATTAGAAACAGATATATTGTAATTTAAAGAATTTGGTGGAGTGTGTTTGTCTTGATAATTGGCATATATAACTCTATTACCAGCAATTTCTTGAGAAAGAGATCTTACTGGAATTTTATCATAAACTCTAGTTAAATCTTTTTCTAATAAAGTTTTAAAAGGTTTTTTAGATAAATAATCATAAACATAATAATCAGGATCACCTACATTTAAAACAACATCGTCTACTAGTGTTTGAGGTAAATCTAATGTTATTTGTCCTCCAGACGATGGATTGTTTACGTCTGTTGGATCAAACACGGTTATTTTAGGCTTACCTACTATACCAAATCCGGTGACTAAACCACCTACAGTTATTCCTCCTTTTATGTTGTCAATACTAAAAGGCCCTACTGAATTGTTCACAGCACCGTTTACAGTAAAAGTACCTGCGGATTGTTCAACATCATTTATAGTAACAGTCTCTATAACTTTAACGGCAATAGCATCTGATTCTTTATATAATATATCTATTTCTTTTATTTTTAAACTATCCTGTAAGTTATAGTTTAGAAATGGTAAAGGTATTCTAAGCTTTATTTCATCTAGTTTGTTTTCTACAAAATAAACAACTGTACTTCTATAAGCGTCAGCCTGATTATCTAGCTCTTGCAGGTTAAGATTATTTTCTTTTACATACATAAAATATCCATCTTGCTTTGGAATAAATGCAATTTGAGTAAAAGGAGCAAATAAAGAATACTCATTATCATCAAACCTAAATCTATAAGAAAATCTAACAAATTTGTCTTCTAAAAAGTCTGGATCTCCTGAGAAATTAACATCATAATAAGGATTTGCGTTTAATACTATTTTCTCGTTAGTATTAAGTGTTGGCAATATTCCTCCTGTTATTGTTATTTCCCAAAATGGAGTTAAGGGTGTAGTTGTATCGTTATATGTAGCTGACTGAACTGTAGCTCCGGTAACTGGCGTTAGTCCACCTCCAAAAGCAGGATTACCTAGAACCGAAATCAATGCTCCAGAACCATAAATAGATCCGCTTTCTTGTATGTCACCTTTGAAAGATGTTACTCTTACAACAGTATTACTAATTCTAGTCAACACGTTTCCAGCACCTCCGTTTGGATAGTATAAAGAACTTACATCATACATAGTAGTTTCATATTCACCAGTAGTACCAGATAAATAGCTTTTTGAATAAAGCTCTATGCAAGAATATGGATTGTATTTTGCTACAGATATTTGATCTTCAAAAGTATAATAAGTTGCATTTGTAAAAAACCCTGTTGGATTTGCTAGTTCTATATTTATTTTTCTAGGTTGATTTCTGTTGTCCGTCCAAAATAATAATTTTTCTAAAAGATTAACGCCATATATAGGGTTTTTCTTAGAAAAATTTAAAAAAGCTCCTTTAACTAAGCACACGGGTGCGAAAGCGTTAGGATTGCACGCGAATACAAAATGATTAGAACCAATGCCGGTTGGATAATAATCTATATTCAGTCTACTTGGGTCTGGATTGTCTGTTAAAAATAAAAAAACAGTATTAGAATTATCATCTTCTAAGTGACCAATACAATATAAGTTACTAACACCTGTTATAGCTTCAAAGTCGAAAACAGAGTAATTACCTAAAACGTTTTCAACAGTACCAACACCGTCACCTTCTGATTTGCTAACCTGCAAGTTGTAAGCATCTCTATATTCTCCGCTTGGTATTAAACGGGCATCTAAGTCTTTATTCATTTTAGACTTTAAAAAAGTATTTATAGCTTTAGCCATTTAATTTTAGTGTTTTATCCATTTAGATTTACCCCTCATTACTTGAACAATTTCGTCAAGCTTTATGTTAGATAATCTTATTTTTGCATTTCTTAATTTAGCTCTTCTATCTTTTTGAAGTCTTTGAACCAAGTACTCTTGTTGACCTGATCTCGTAGATACTATAGAATGTAATATAGACGCGTATAGAGCGTCTTCAGCTAGTTTAGGAACTTTAGTGTCCTTGTCGTACCCTAAACCATCAGAAATGTATTCTAGTACAATAAGCTTTCCAACCAGATTACTAGAAAAAGACATTTTACCCTCACGCTCGTTCATATTAAACCACCCGTTTGACTGTGCTAGCTGCGGATCAAGACCATATTGTCTTCCCCAGTTCCAGCTACCCTCAAATCCGTAAGCATTTTGGAAATCAACCGCTTGATCTATGTTATTAGCAAATTGGCCGTTTAACAAGTTATCATTAGCTCTTTTCCATCTTTCCTCTGTTAAGGAAGTTCCTTCAATGTTTTCTCCAAAGTTATCCTGTGTTGGCACACCTACTTGATCTTGTATAGGTGTTTCGTAAGGACTTATTGTAAGGTTATTTGCTGGATATATAATTCTTTTAACTCCTAGTTGATCTATGAAAGATACTCTCACGTAGTTTACATAGTCTTGAGGTAGTATAACACTTAAGCTTGCTGGTATATTTAATTCTTGAGAATGAACACTCTTTAATGTGTCGTAGCTAAACTCTTGCAAACTTCTTTTAGCAAAGAATAATACGTCTGATTTTTTAGTATTTTGTAATATCTTACCATCTCCCACGTATCCAACCATAAAGTTGTCTATAGCGTCTGAGAGTTTTATGTACTCGTAGCTTCCGTAATTATCTTCAACCACTTCGCCATACGCTTTTTCGGCCTCTGTAGATCCATATTTACCTCCGCTTAGTAGTTTTAATTGAACTACTATATATAAACCAACAGCAGGTTCTAGACCAGCTGGAAACACAATTGTATTATTTACAACAGTAAATGCCGTCGTGTATTCAACGTATCCTCCAGGTAAACCAGAGGTGCTTGTATATAATTTAAAGTTATTTAAAGTATAGTTTTCATCATTTGGATTCCAACTACCTAGTATTAAGTTAGTATCAAATGTTGTAGCAAAAGAAAGCAAAACGCCGTCTCCTCTAAAACCCTGAGCTCCTTGGTAGTATTGTTGATTAGTTTCAGTTATTAAACCCATTGTTATGATTTTTCGTTAATTGAAGTTTGTTGAGCTTCTTGCTCAGCTACTTGTATAATTGTAGGATCGTTTACAACAACACCAAAGTATTTTAATAGACCAATAACTAAGCTTGTTTGCTCTGAACCGTCTAGTTCAAAATTAACAGAGTTTGTAGAGTTGTATAAATATTGACCGGAATTACCAATTGTAAAATTCCAACGTGGGTTTAATGGGTAAACCAAGCAGTTAGCTAATACAGAGTCTGGAAGAGGGGTTATAAATAAAGAAGAGCTAGTAGACGTGCCGCTGCTTAAGTAATATATTGGATTTTGTTTTGTAGGTAGAGTTAGTTTTGATCTTACTATTTTGTTATAATCACTTTTTGAAGTAAACTGAGTTATTGAATCGTATTTAGGTTGACCATCGTATGTTGATATAATAGATCCAAATTTACGCACAATTCTATTTATAGAACCAGTAGCTGACAGCTGAGGTTGTAAAAAAGCATTTTCCGCGTTTATTGTTAATTGTAATTCTTGCTCAAACGGCGTTAGTTTTGATTGTATGTCTTTAGACATATTAAAAAATTCAGTGTTATTTTGGGTGTTATTTTGATTCACTCTATTTAATTGATTTCCATCTGGAAAATACGATTCAAATATTTCCAACTGGACTTGAGCTGCTAAACTATTAAATTCAGCAGGTGGAACATAACCTCTCTGTTCTTTGTTTAATATAAACAAAACCGTTTGATACACTGTATTTACGTTTACTGCCATTTTTTATTTTTATTATAATAAAAGGCCCGAGTTAACGAGCCCTATATTAGTATTACATGTTATTATAGTTTTTTATCTATAGACTTATAGATTTCTACTCCTTCGTCTGTTTTTAAGAAAGCCGCAAACGCTGAGTAAGGGTTTTCGTCAAAAGGAACGTTCATTAATTTTCGACCAGTTGACACCCATGTGAATGTTCGTTGATCTTGTGATAGACTTATAATGCCAACCTCTTGTGCTCTAATAGCGAAATTCCTTAGTTGTACATTTTCATCATTAGCTAAGTTAATAAACAATGCAGGATTGCTTCTAGCAAATAACATTAAATCTCTTTTAAGTTCTTTAGAACTCATTTCATTTACTTTAGATCCAATCTCAACTCTTAGAATAGCCTCTGCTTGATCTATGTCTATATTTCTAGCTGCATTCATAGCATCTATTTGAAGGTCTAAAACATCAAGTTCATCTTCAGCCACCGCTGTAGCGCTAAATTCTTCATATATTCTACCTTTTAAAGGATGATATAATGACAGTAACTTTTGC
>Ga0307488_10004884_pt1 | contig 11131 bp, 8 predicted proteins | sample SB02metaG_FD_202248 | JGI IMG/M metagenome (GOLD analysis project Ga0307488, IMG submission 202248) | Sea-ice brine microbial communities from Beaufort Sea near Barrow, Alaska, United States - SB 0.2 | ecosystem: Environmental > Aquatic > Marine > Coastal | place: USA: Alaska | collected 2017-05-06
TTTAATTTACGGCTGTCAGGATTAATATAGTCGACAAAGTTTTTGGCCCCCGCATCAGGAGATTCCTCGGTAAACAAACGCTCATAGAGCGTCACATCAAAGGTCGCGTGCTGTTTTGCATCGACCCACTGAATCACTCCTTTTGGTTTTATGCCGTCTTCAGGGTTATGCCCTAACGTGCCTTCGATAATACGCGCATGCACCTCGATAATATTGTCTTCAGCATCTTTAATACAGCTATCGGCTTCGATAACGTAGGCATTACGTAGACGCACACGTTTTGCAATCACTAATCGTTTATATTTTTTATTAGCCTCTTCTCTAAAATCATCCTGATCAATATAAATCTCTCGACTGAAGGGCAGCTCACGCTCGCCAAGATCATCTCGGTTGGGGTGCCCTGGGGCAATCATGGTTTCCGATTTATCTTCGGGGTAGTTTGTTAACACTACTTTTAATGGGGCTAATACACACATTGCCCGGGGTGCGTTTTTATCTAAATCATCACGAATAGCATGATCCAGCATCGCTACGTCAACAGTTCCATCTGATTTTGCCACGCCAATCATGTCACAAAACTTACGAATAGCCGAAGCTCTCACACCCCGGCGGCGTAAACCCGCAATAGTCGGCATTCTAGGGTCGTCCCAGCCGTCTACATGGCCTTCATCAACTAACTGTTTCAACTTACGCTTAGAAGTTATCGTATAATTAAGGCTCAAACGCCCAAACTCATACTGCTTAGGTGAATGCGGTACCGGCAAGTGTGATGAGAACCACTCATATAATGGTCGGTGATCGGCAAACTCTAGCGTGCAAATAGAATGGGTAATGCCTTCGATAGCATCTTCTTGGCCGTGGGCAAAGTCATAGTTCGGGTAAATACACCATTTATCCCCTGTCTGGTGATGCGATTGCTTACGAATGCGGTACATGATGGGGTCACGCATATTTATATTGGGGCTAGCCATATCAATTTTTGCTCGAAGTACACAAGCGCCCTCAGCGTATTCGCCGGCTCGCATTTTGGAGAACTCGATAACATTTTCATCAGTACTACGGTCGCGAAACGGGCTGTTTTTGCCGGGTTCGGTTAATGTGCCACGATATTCACGAGCTTCGTCAGCGGTTAAATGACAAACATAGGCATTGCCCTGTTCAATAAGGAGAACCGCCCAATCATGAAGTTGTTCGAAATACGACGAAGCAAAGCGAATTTCCCCATCCCATTGATACCCTAGCCATTTGACGTCTTTAATAATGGCGTCAATATATTCTTGGTCTTCTTTGGCCGGGTTAGTGTCATCAAAACGTAGATGACAGACACCGCCAAATGTTTCAGCAAGCCCAAAGTTAAGGCAAATAGATTTTGCATGCCCAATGTGTAAATAACCATTAGGTTCGGGAGGAAAACGCGTCACAAGTTTACTGATGTTTTTTTGATCGATATCTTTTTGGACCAACTGCTCTAAAAAATGTGGGGGGCGTACAGGTTTTGCCGGTGCGATTTCTTGAGCATGCGTAGAAGGTGGTGATGAAGGCGTACTATCGACGGTCATAAATTATCCGAGGCTCGTGAGGTAGAAGATTAATAACAAAACGCGTATTATAACGGCCTCTTGGGGTTCTACATAACAAATTCATTACTGAGACGTATTTATTTTTCCGATTGTTTGGCTGTTTTCTGAATTAATTCACTTAATTTCGGACTTACTACCTTAGCCTCTATAAAACAATCGCTTAAATCGAGGTTATGATGACTCACCTCCCCGCCGACTTACTTTTCAACACCTCCATGCTATAGGAAACAGGATCTATTAATGATTACCCTACACACTAATTTTGGCGACATCACTATTGAACTCGATTTTGATAAAGCGCCCGTTACGGCAGCTAACTTTACCCAATATGCAGAAGATGGCTTTTATGAAGGAACTATTTTTCACCGCGTCATCAATGACTTTATGGTTCAGGGTGGTGGTTTCGATGAAGATATGAATCAAAAAGAAACCCGTGCACCTATTGCTAATGAAGCAGACAACGGTCTTACCAACGATACATATACCTTAGCAATGGCCAGAACCATGGACCCTGATAGTGCTAGCTCACAGTTTTTCATTAACATTAAAGATAATGAGTTTTTAAATCACACAGGTAAAAATACCCAAGGCTGGGGCTATTGTGTATTTGCAAAAGTGACTGATGGTACAGATGTTGTCGACAAAATTAAAACCGTTAAAACGAGTTCTAATGGAATGCATCAAGATGTACCCGCAGAATCGGTCATTATTAATAAAGTGACTGTTAATAATACCGCTGATGATAAGGATGCAGGGAACACCGACAGTACCGAAGCGACCAGCCAGTAGTTGCTACGCGACACAGTATGAGCTTACTTTTTATTTCAGATTTACATCTCCACCCTTCAAGGCCTGAGGTTACTCAGGCTTTTTATCGTTTCCTGTCTACCCATCAAACAAACAAAACAGAAGCACTTTATATACTAGGTGATTTCTTTGAGGCTTGGCTGGGAGATGACGACGATACTCCTATGTATCATGAAGTGATTCAACGTCTGCATGACTACAGTCAACAAGGGGTTCCGGTTTACTTTATGCATGGCAATCGTGATTTTTTAATAGGCGAACGATTTGCTCAGGCAGCTAACGTCACACTTTTGACTGACCCAACTGTTATTACATATAACGATGAGAGCTATCTACTAATGCATGGCGATAGCCTGTGCACCAAAGACAGTGAATATATGGCGTTTCGTCAGATGACCAGAACCGCCGAATGGCAGCAAAAAATTCTTTCTTTATCGCTAGATGAGCGTCGCTCATATGCCAGCTCTCTGCGTAAAACTAGCCAATCGATGACTAGTCTCAAAGCCGATGACATTCTTGATGTAACACCAGCCGATGTTGTGAGGGTGATGGAGGAGCATAATGTACGCACATTGATTCACGGCCACACCCACCGCCCTAACACCCACACACTTGCCGTCAATGGCTCTCCTGCCCAACGCATCGTACTTGGCGACTGGGAAACCTATGGTTGGTATTTAACCATTAATGGGAAAACGCCCTCACTCGAACGTTTTCTGATATAGCGCACTCTTTTCCATCTCCAGCACCAAGCACTAACACCTAGACCGTAGTACGACACAATGCTTGCCTAGCAATTTGACTGAGTCTATTGACGGAACGTGCTAAAGGTCATACTCTACATATGCATATATAACAATAATCTATAACGATACATATATAACAATACACATATAACAATAATCCTATAACCATAAGGTTTCCTGCTGTGCGAAAAAGTATTATTAGTTGCTTACTATTAAGTATTAGCTGTCCTATTTTCGCTCAAGTTATCCTTTCTACTGATACGGCTGATTTAGTTGGCACGCAGCAAAAAATCATCAAAAGTCATGCTATTGCTATGCACGGCACGATTAAATATCCAGAAAACTTTGAACGTTTTGAATACACCTCGGAAAAAGCCACAAAAGGTGGAAAACTGCGCCTCTTTGGCACTGGTACATTTGATAGTTTAAATGGTTTTATTGCCAAAGGTAATCCCGCTGACAATATAGAATTACTGTATGACTCGCTGATGACGAGTGCGGCCGACGAGCCATTCACTCAATATGGCTTATTAGCACAGACCATTGAATACCCCGAGGACCGTAGCTGGGTGACTTTTCATCTTCGTCCGAACGCCTACTTTCACGATGGCAAGGCCATTACCGCAGAGGATGTAGTCTTTACTTTTAACTTATTAATCACTAAAGGCAACCCCCGTTACAAATTTTACTATGCAGATATCGACACCGCCGAAGCCATAGATACCCTATCGGTTAAGTTCACTTTTAAAACCAATAAAAATCGCGAACTCCCGCTTATTATTGGCCAACTGCCTATTCTTCCAAAACACTTTTGGCAAGACAAGGAATTCGATAAAACCAGCTTAACTCTCCCATTGGGTAGCGGCCCTTATACCGTTGGCAGTATCGACCCAGGCAGGAATATTACTTACGCCAGAAAAAAAGATTACTGGGGTAAAGACCTAGCGGTTAACAAGGGATTTTATAATTTTGATCAGATCAGTATTGATTACTACCGCGATGCGAATGTCGCTATCGAAGCACTAAAAGCTAATGAATATGATTATCGCCGAGAAAAAAGTTCTAAATTTTGGGCAACTGCTTATGATGTTCCAGCGGTGAATAAACAACAGCTGATTAAGGCAGAGATAGCCCACCAAGCAAATAGTGGCATACAGGCATTTGTCTTTAACTTACGAAAATCTATTTTTAAAGATGTAGCGCTGCGCAAGGCGATGGATTACGCCTTTGATTTTGAATGGTCAAACCAAACTTTATTTTATGGAGCTTATAAGCGCTCAAATAGTTTTTTCTCCAATAGCGAGTTTGCTGCCACCCAATTACCCGATAAAAAGGAACTCGATCTTCTCACTCCCTTCAAAAACCAGCTACCCAAAACAGTATTCACAGAAGTCTATACGCCACCGGTTTCTGATGGTGAAGGCCGCAATAGAAATAACCTGCGTATTGCAAAAAAACTATTAGACAACGCAGGATATTATGTAAAAGATAACCAGCTCTATAATGCTTCCGGCAATGCTATTAGTTTTGAAATGCTTCTAGTGTCACCGGGTTTTAAACGTATCGTTAACCCTTTTATTAAAAGCCTTTCTCGGCTAGGTATCACCGTAAATGTACGTTTGGTAGACACCTCACAATATATTAACCGAAGCCGCAGCTTTGACTTCGATATGATTGTACATAGCTTTCGTCAAAGTGAATCACCGGGAAATGAACAACAAAATTTTTGGAGCTCTTCCGCTGCGACCATAGAAGGCAGTGGTAATTTAATGGGCATACAAAACCCGGCTATTGATGGACTTGTTGACAATATCCTTAATGCCAAAAACCGCGAAGACTTGGTTATCGCTACCCGTGCCCTAGATCGCGCATTACTGCATAATCACTATGTTATACCCCAATGGTATAATTCTGTTGCACGCATCGTCTACTGGGATAAATTCGGTATTCCTGAGACCAGCGCTGCTTACGATCGCTTTCATACTGTAGGTATCTTCACTTGGTGGTATGATCAAGAAAAAGCCAATAAACTGCTAAATAAATAATAGACAATAATTATGAGTGCATATATTGCTAGGCGTTTACTCCTTATTTTACCGACCTTATTCGGTATACTTTTAATTAATTTTTGTATTATTCAAGCGGCACCAGGCGGTCCTGTCGAGCAAATGATTGCTGTAATACAAGGCCATGATGCCGCTAGCGCCGATAGAACTAGCGGTAGCAGTGTGAGTTTTGAAAACAACAACACAACTAATAATAACGATTATCGCGGCGCACAAGGCTTACCCCCCGAAATAATTGCAGATATTAAAAAGCTTTACGGATTTGACAAGCCTGCCTACCAACGTTTTTTTGATATGTTAGTCAATTATGCCACCTTTGATTTTGGTGATAGTTTTTTTCGTAACACATCAGTTATCGATTTAATTCTTGAAAAAATGCCCGTCACCATCTCTTTAGGGTTATGGAGTACATTGCTAATTTATCTTATCTCTATTCCTATGGGGATTTACAAGGCAGTCTCTCACGGTAGCCGTTTTGACATTTGGACAAGTTTTTTTGTGGTGGTCGCTAGCGCAGTGCCTAGTTTCTTATTAGGTATTTTATTTATTGTATTATTTGCCGGCGGTAGTTTCTTAGATTGGTTTCCTTTACGTGGCCTAACTTCGCCTCATCTTGCCGATGTATCGTGGTTTAACATTGAAAAAATTAAAGATTATTTTTGGCATTTAGCCTTACCTTTAACCGCTTATACGCTGGGTGGCTTTGCAACCTTAACTCTATTAACCAAAAACTCTTTTTTAGACGAAATCAATAAACAATATGTCACCACTGCAAAAGCCAAAGGACTCACTGAAAACACAGTGTTATATAAACATGTTTTCAGGAATGCCATGTTAATTATTATTTCGGGTTTTCCTGCGGCTTTTTTCAGTATTTTTGTTACAGGCTCGTTATTAATCGAGGTTATATTCTCCCTTGACGGATTGGGCTTGCTTGGTTTTGAATCCATCTTAAATAGAGATTATCCGGTGATCTTTGGCACACTCTTTATCTTCACGATATTTGGATTAGTGATTAAATTAATCTCTGATTTACTCTATGTATTAATTGATCCCAGAATTGATTTCGAGAGTCGAAAAATATGATGGCTACATTTTATTCTCGTTGCTCACCCATCAATCAACGCCGCTTAGAAACGTTTTTTCGTAACAAACGTGCGTCATGGAGCCTGCTAATTTTTTTAAGCTTATTTACTATAAGTTTATTTGCAGAGTTCGTCGCCAATGATAAACCGTTATTAATTCATTACGATGGGGACTTATACTCCCCTGTGTGGGTCGACTACCCTGAAACCACCTTCGATGGCGATTTTGATACCGAAGCCGATTACAGCGACCCTTATATTACCAATATAATCGAAGCTAAGGGCTGGATTATATGGCCACCTGTGCGTTATTACTTTGATACCCATATTGCCAATTTGCCGCAACCAGCACCTTCACCACCCACAGCTAACAATTGGTTAGGTACGGATGATCAAGCGCGTGATGTGTTTGCTAGAGTTCTATACGGCTTTAGAATTTCGATTTTATTCGCCTTAGCATTAACCTTAGGGAGCAGCATAATTGGCGTTGCCGTTGGCGCTTTACAAGGTTATTACGGCGGTAAAGTCGATTTATATGGCCAGCGATTGCTGGAAATATGGGGCGGCTTACCTCAATTGTTCGTACTCATTATTCTCGCCAGTATTATCACGCCTAATTTTGGCTGGTTACTAGCGGTAATGCTGCTGTTTAGCTGGACGAGCTTAGTCGATGTGGTGCGCGCCGAGTTTCTACGTGGGCGTAACCTTGAGTATGTGCGTGCAGCTAAAGCCTTAGGGGTCAGTGACCTCACCATTATGTATCGGCACATTTTACCGAATGCCATGGTCGCCACTATGACGATGCTGCCGTTTATTTTAACAGGTGCGATTACTACCTTAACCTCCCTCGACTTTCTGGGCTTTGGTTTGCCTGCCGGTTCTGCATCATTAGGGGAACTCATGTCCCAAGGCAAAGGGAATCTCCATGCTCCCTGGTTAGCTATTACGGCCTTTTTAGTACTATCCAGCATGCTCACCCTACTGGTCTTTGTCGGCGAAGGAATACGCGATGCCTTTGACCCACGCTTGCTTACTCGGTAGCCCCCTTACTTTTTTTGTAACCGGTTTAATTTTGGTAGAAAGCCTTTATGAGTGATATTTTATCCGTTGATCAGTTATCGATTTCCTTTCACCATGGCAATAGCGATACGCATATTGTGAAGTCGATTAGCTTCGTTATTCCGCATAATAAAACCGTCGCCTTAGTGGGCGAATCGGGTTCCGGGAAATCCCTAACTGCCCATGCGATTATGCGCTTACTGCCCTACCCATCGGCGTTTCATCCCTCTGGCAGCATCACCTTTGAAAGCCGAGATTTATTATCCCTACCTTTAAAAAAGATGACAAATATCCGGGGCAATGAGATTGGCATGATCTTTCAGGAGCCCATGAGCGCCTTAAATCCTTTACACACAGTAGAAAAACAAATTGCTGAAGCATTAAAAATTCACCAAGCCAATACCAATACAGCCTCTGCCACCAGCAGTATAAAAGAACAAGTATTAGCACTTTTAACGCAAGTAAAAATTCAAGCGCCTAAAACGAAGCTCAAAGCCTACCCACACCAATTGTCGGGTGGCCAGCGACAGCGGGTGATGATTGCCATGGCGCTAGCGAATCGACCGAAGCTGTTAATTGCTGACGAACCAACCACTGCCTTAGATGTCACCGTACAAAAAGATATTTTAGATTTGCTGCGTGAATTACAAGCAATCTATCAAATGAGTGTATTACTGATCACCCATGATTTAGGTGTGGTGAAATATATGGCCGACCATGTATTGGTAATGAAACAAGGTGAAATTATTGAAAGCGGTGATGCGAAAAGCCTGCTAAGCAACCCACAGGAGGACTACACTAAGCAATTAATCAATAGTCATCCCAGCGGCAACCCCGTCACATTAGCACACCCTATAGAGGAGCTATCCACCCTATTAAGCACTCATCACTTGGGCGTGAAATTCCCCTTATCCAAACCTTTATTTGGTCGGTGCAAGGAGTTTTTTCATGCACTAAAACAAGTTGATATAGACCTTAAAAAGGGAACAACATTAGGCGTGCTAGGTGAAAGTGGTTCGGGTAAATCCACCTTAGCGCTGGCTATATTACGTTTAATTGAGTCCAGCGGGGATATTCACTTGGATGGTAAAAAGGTATCTGAACTTGATGGAAAATCTTTCAATGCGTTTAGACGTTCGATGCAAATTGTTTTTCAAGATCCCTTCTCTAGCCTAAGCCCACGGATGAGTATCAAGCAAATTATTAGCGAAGGATTGCACTTACAAGGCAATCTTGATCAGGTAGACATCGACACCAAAGTCATTAATATCATGGAAGAAGTTGATCTTGATCCTGAAATGCAGCATCGCTATCCGCATGAGTTCTCAGGTGGGCAACGCCAACGTATTGCCATTGCCCGTGCGTTAATACTTAACCCGCGCATGTTGTTCCTCGACGAGCCTACTTCCGCACTAGACCGTGCAGTGCAAATGCAGGTCATTGAGCTATTGAGAAAACTACAACAAGAGCGTCAGCTAAGCTATATCTTTATTAGTCACGATATACACGTCGTAAAAGCCCTAAGCCACCAGATCATTGTGATTAAAGACGGTGATATTGTTGAACAGGGTTTGGCAGATGTCGTTCTCAACTCACCCTCTCACCCCTATACTCAAAAACTATTAACCGCTACGTTATAACCGCTTTTTTTCGCCTATATGGTTCTATTAGTGCGTTTATTCTTGACGAATAAATAATTTAAACTACATTTATTAACAGACTATTAATAAATGGGGAATCCAATGACAGAAGCAATAAAACACATACTTGTGCCTGTAGACTTTTCTGCAAGTTCAGAAATTGCCATGGGTACAGCACTGGAGTATTTTGGAGATAACGTCGATTCGATTACTATTTTAAATGTTTACGAAGGCTCAGAAAAAAGTACGCTACCGGATATACCGGACACTGAAGTAGATCAAATGATGGCGAAATCGGCCTTAATTGAAATGACACGGTTCAAAAAAATGTTTGAGGAAGAAGCAAGCAATAAAAAAGCGATTATTAATACCGAAATATGTAAAGGTAATCCCAGTAAAGTGATTATTAATACAGCAAAAGGAAAGCGTTTTGACCTAGTGATAATGGGATCTCAGGGCAGAGGCTCACTAAAAAGCATGTTTTTTGGCGGCACGACATACCAAGTCTCTCGAAAAGCACATTGCTCGGTTATGGTTATTCGTCAGTAGACTTACAATCACAGACAGTCACAGAATCATATTTGAGCCCCTTATAATCCTGTGACTTTACATTTTTCAGCTCTTTTCCACCGCCCTAGATACCCATTCTAAACGCGCCGCTTTATTTCGAGTACTCCATATAAAGCGGCTGTAAAATATCATTCCATACCTGCATATCCACAATGCCCACATGTTTATAACGAATGGTGCCTTGCTTGTCGACAAGATAAGTCTCCGGAGCACCAAAAACGCCCAAATTGACGCCTAATAAACCCTCTGTATCAACAATATTAAACGCGTAAGGGTTGCCCAGTTCGGTCAACCACTTCTTCGCGGCTGCGTTATTATCTTTATAGTTGATACCCACAATATTAACACCTTGTTCAGTCAACTGGTTGAGCACAGGATGCTCGTATTTACAGGCTGCACACCAAGTTGCCCAGACGTTAACCAAGTTGACTTCGCCTAATAAACTATCCCTGTAAACGGCTGTATTGTCCTGTAAACGCGTCAAGGTGAAGGCTGGAAAGCTTTGTCCAATAAGAGCGGAAGGCATTGCATTAGGATCTAGCGATAAACCCCGCCAAAAAAACAAAACCAATATCATAAATACCGCTAACGGTAGAAACAGCTTTAGTCTTTTATTCATGGTTCACTCACAACGCTAACGGACGATTCTTTACTCTTAAGACGGTAACGTTTATCGCTGATCGCCAAGATCCCGCCTAAGCTCATCAGTATTGCCCCGAGCCAAATCCAGCTGACGAAAGGTTTATCGTGTAAACGTACCGCCCACACTGCTTTGCCCTCAGGGGTTTGCCCTAATGATTCACCCAAGGCCACATAAATGTCACCAAAAAGCCCAGAATCGATACCCGCTTCTGTCATTACGTTCCCGCCTGACAAATACTGCCGTTTCTCAGGTAATAAGCGACTGATTAATTTACCGTCTTGGTAAACATCAAGCAGCCCTTGTTGTGCACGATAATTAGGCCCGTCCGCTGCTTGAATGCCAACTAAGTGGTATTCGTAACGCCCCGACACCATCCGCTCGCCCTCTTCCAAACGCACATCTCTTTGATCACTGTAAATGGTGTTAAGACATGCGCCTAAGACCATTACTGAAACCCCGACATGTGCGACCACCATGCCGTAGTAACTTCTGGTCAAACGTGATAGACCGGCGGCTAAGCTACCTGCATTACGAGTTTTTTGGCGAATATCGACAACTAACGCTAACACGATCCATGCTGCAGTAAATACCGTCAAAGCGGCAAAGAATGAATACTCTTCACCATATAATAGGGGGAATATGGCGCCTAACAAAAGACTGCCGATGAGAGGATGCTTTAAAAGGTTAAGCAATTTTTGCTTATTGGTTTTCTTCCATAAGGTTAACGGTCCAATACCCATTAAGAGGCATAAAAAACCCATCAATGGGACAAAGAAAGCATTAAAATATGGGGGGCCAACTGACAATTTACCCCATCCCAGTGCATCTGAGAATAGCGGGTAAAGAGTCCCCAGCAATATTGTGAGCATAATAACCACGAGAATGACGTTATTGCCCAACAAAAATACTTCACGGGATAACCAATTAAACGAAGT
>Ga0307488_10004885_pt1 | contig 11129 bp, 4 predicted proteins | sample SB02metaG_FD_202248 | JGI IMG/M metagenome (GOLD analysis project Ga0307488, IMG submission 202248) | Sea-ice brine microbial communities from Beaufort Sea near Barrow, Alaska, United States - SB 0.2 | ecosystem: Environmental > Aquatic > Marine > Coastal | place: USA: Alaska | collected 2017-05-06
TCAGACAGCAACATGAAGTTTGGAACAAGTGTTGACATAAACGACGCAGGATCAAGGGTGGTAATAGGTGCAGAAAACACTGCAACCCCTAGGAACATGAAGGTAGACTTAGGAGAGACAACTTTTGATCTACAGGACACAACTTTTACAGACCTAAACACTGGGTCGGGAGCGGCATTCACGGCAACGATGTACAACACAAAATTTGTTATAGACGACAAGCTGATCACTAACAGTGTTTCGGAAAACGATGATTTTGGAAAAGGAGTTTGCGTGGTAGATAATTCAGTGTTTGTCGGTGCACCAAAAGACGATGGTGTTGTAATAGATGACGGAACAGTGGCAGTGTTTGATCTTAACGTGTCTGGCGAGTACGCATGGAAGAACATCACCACGGAGACAGCACTGATCGATATAGAAAAACTAGGACAGGTTTTTGAATTCAATAACGGTAATAAACAGATTAGAAATCATTTTGAACTCTATGATCCTATCAAGGGAAGGATATTAGGAGCGGCCAACAGAGAGATCAACATAAAGACCACATGGGATCCGGCAGTCTATAACACAGGACTGAATGCCGACACTAAAACCTCATGGGCAGAAGACCATTTAGGTGAGGTATGGTGGGATCTGTCAAAAGTAAAATGGATATGGTACGAACAAGGGGATCAAGAATTCAAAACAAACAACTGGGGTAAAACTTTCCCAGGATCCACCATAGACGTATACGAATGGACGGAATCAACATTCCTGCCAAGTGAAAGGAATTCACAGGGCATACCGGGAGAAGCACTCGCTGGTGACGATTCGAAATACACAGTGGTGCAGAAATACAGTTCAAAACTGGATGCATTTGTTAACTACTATTACTACTGGGTCAAGAACATGGTTTCTATACCATCGAACAGTGTGGTCACTAGAAAGAACTCAATAGGATTTGTTGCAAACCTAATAAGGAATCCTGAAAGATCCAGCTTCAAATATTACTCTGTGACAGACACAAATAAATTGTTATTAAACAATCTCAGTGATCTCGTGAACCAAGAAATAGTACTTAATATTGACATCAGGACCAACAACTTCGAAGGAGATTCACACTCTGTGTGGAAGTTAGCTAGGGAGGGTGACAAAGATTATAGACCAGGAACACAGATAGAACAACGTTGGTGGGATTCACTGGTGGGCAAGAATGACGCAGGAGATACAGTCCCGGACTTAGATCTTCCTGTTAACGAAAAATACGGAAACAACACTAGACCGAGACAGAGCTGGTATGTGGACAGATACAATGCACTTAAAGAATTAATAGATTATTCTAACACGGTGTTAAAGAAATATCAGTTAGTGGGGCAGATAAATTTAACCAATCTAGATGCCAAGGATCTAGAACCAACTGCACAAAGTTTGGAATGGGACGCAACTGTAGACACATACGCAGAGCTAACTTACATAAACACCGCAGACTTATCAGGCACAGTGAAATATTTGGTGAAAGCGGATGAGACTGCAGATAATTTCTGGGCTATCTACACATGGGACGGAACAGAGTTCAGTAGAACAAAATTACAAACATATAACACTTCCAAATATTGGAGTTACGTAGACTGGTATGGGACGGATCCTGCTGTTCATGAGATGTTACACAATGAAAACACTCCTATTGACAAACAGGTGACTTACGAATATGAGCTAGACTCACTAAATCTTGCAGAGGGTAAACATGTCAAGGTAACAAGTGCAGACACAGGTGGGTGGAAACTGTTTATGAAAACAGTTGACGGTTGGATAAATGTAGGAACAGAGAATGGAACAATCAGACTATCTACAAAACTTTATGATTACACACAAGATGCGTCAGGGTTTGCTGGAGCCGACAACTTCGATGACAACTTCTTTGACAGGGAACCTTCTATAGAAACTAGGAAAATTTTAACTGCATTGAGGGATGATTTGTTTGTTAATGAGTTAGGAATAGAGTACAACACACTGTTCTTCATAGGTTTGAACAAAGTGCTATCGGAACAGACGTATGTGGATTGGATGTTCAAAACGTCATTCATAAATGCAAAAAACTCGGTTAGACCCCTAGATCAGAGAAAGACATACACATCAGGCACAGACAGTTGGATAGAGAGCTACATCAATGAAGTTAAACCTTTCCACACAAAATTAAGAGAGTACAGATTAGGACACACAGGTACAGACACACAGGACGGTATCTTCACAGACTTCGACAATCCAACATTCTATGATGCCGCTACAGGCAAGATTAGATCATTGAACGTAAACAGTGACACAGACAAACTTACTGAGTACCCATGGCAGATGTGGAATGATTATCACAAGAAATATATTTCGTCAATAACAGTAGTCAAAGGAGGTTCAGGATACACCAAAGCTCCGGTAGTGACTATCGTAGGTGGCACAGTGGGTTCCACAGGTCCATTCCAGATACTAGCAACAAGTTCTAGTGGATCAACATCAGGCACATATGGTTATTTCTATCCATTGTTCAGCAGTCAAGATCAGGCGAAAGTATACGATCAAAAGCAGAATGGCGGGACAGGATCAACTAACAGCTATAAATTTGACGGTTATACAAGTACGTTCTATGGACCAAGCACAAGTATAACAGCTCAATCAACAATCTCAGGTGCATTTAAGATGTACACTACACCTACCACGACAGCGGCCACTGCCACAGCAACAGTTGTTGGCGGAACAGTTACAAAAATAACCATGACAGGCAATGGCGCAAACTACACCACAACACCAAACGTTGTGTTGACTGGAGGAGCAGATGATGGTTCGACTCCGTCTGATACAGCGAGGGCATATGCAAACTTAAACAATGATCTTGTCAGAGACATAGACACGACAATAAAATTTGACAGGGTGTCAAGCACATCAAGAGTAATAGATTGGACAGCATCAACTAGCTATGCTTACAATGACCTTATAAGATACAACAACGAACTTTATAAATCAACGAGTGCATTTACATCAACAACAGATTTCAATGACAGCACAAATAATTTGTACAAAGTATACGGTGACGAAACAGGATTAACAGCCGCGGACAGAACAAAAGGTTTCTATGCTCCGGGATCGGGCATGGCAGGCAATGAACTTTCACAAGTGATGTCGGGAATTGATTATGGTGGAACTATGGTGACAGGACTGTTGTTCTCACAAGGACAAGGATGGGACAAAGAAGGTTGGTATGATTTCCCTTGGGATACTTATGGAGAATCTAGAGTCAAGGCATTCAGTGCAGATGGAACGACAGGAACTTTCACTATCACACCAGCACCGTCAGTAAGTGATGTGTACCAAGTTTATGTGACATCAGATGACAGCACAAGGAAAAAATTAGATGGTGTATTCAGGGGTGATGGATCAACCACAGCATTCACGGTATCAGTTGTACCAGATGCAGGATCACTGGTAGAGTTCATACCATTCGACGATGATGGTGTGCTAACGCCAACGGACGACAGGACGCTTGATTCTATAATCAAGGGTGGTTTGTTTGGATCTGCAGTAGGATCAGCACCAAGCGATATACTGCTAGAAGGAGATGATTTTATATCTCCGGACACTAGTTACGCACCGGAGGAAACAGTACCGGGTCAGCTATTTGACACACTAGATATCAAAGTTTACACGTCTCCGGAATCAGGAGTACCGTTTATATCAAGCAAAAATCACAGAGGCGATGGCACTACTTTGACATTCAGCATTGGCGATTATCCAGGAACACTAGGTTCAGTGACAGTCTCGGTTAATGGTGCAACACAGAAAGTTTCATTAGATGGTTCAACTGCAGGAGATTATTCAGTTGATGTTTCAGGAAAAACAATAACATTTTTAAGCACAGCACCGGCACCTAACAGTGTGATAGCAACAAGAGTTTTTGCTATAAGTGGAGAAAATTACAGAGTGCTAGACCAGTACACTGGAGACGGAAGCACAGTGACGTTCACAACGTCAACTAGAGGTGAATTCAATCTAGATTCAACAGTGTCAGACATTTACATCACCATTGACGGTGTGCCAACGACAGCATTTACTACAACCACAACTGCAAATGCAGTGACAGTGACATTTAGTTCTGCGCCGGCGGCAGATGCATTTGTGCAGATTGCAGGATTCAACAAGTCTTCAACAAGCACACGAAGTTTCGCCAGCATAAGAAATGAAAAAATTACATATGATGGATCTACAAACAGATACACATTGACATACCCAGCAGGAGCAATTGGTCCATTCTCAGGATTGACAATGGTAGAGCTAAACGGCAAGATGCTACGAGGTCCGGATAACACTTACTACATAGGTGATGGCAGTACATACAGTTACGCTGTGGTCTCATCTGGACTTGGAGATGAATCAACTATTGATCCTGCAAAAACCATTACAAGTGCTTCACAAGTTGAAGTTTTTGTTAACGGTGTTCAGAAAATATTGAACAGTGATTTCACGGTAGACGTTTCAAATCAAAATGTGGTGTTTGTCACAGCATCAGTGCCAACAGCAACAGACGTGATATGTATTTCAACGTTAGTGGACAACCAATATTTCAACGAAGGCAATGACATCATTTTAGATGTTGCACAGATCGACGCAGACTCAACTACTTTAGGATACCAATTAAGTGCAAACGATGTTTTATCAGTTACTACGTTCAACAACGCACTTGGAATGAAGCAGAGAAGAGAAGTTCTCGAAGGAAGACCATCCGGTATCTTCAAACTTAGGTTCAACACATTGAATGGTGCATACACTTACGTATGGTTGAACGGTGATCAACAGTTACAAGGACACGACTTTACTATAAGTGGCAACACCATCACATTTGTTGGCAAGACAATAACGTCTTCAGACAGACTGGATGTGATGTACTTCGCAACAGAATCTGCCGCAAGTGCCACAGGATTTAGAATATTCAAAGACATGTTGAACAGGACATTCTACAAGCGTATCAGCAAAAATGCAACCACGGAACTAGTTGATGATTTGACAGACACAATAAACACAATACAGGTCAAAGATGGAACTGTGTTACCAGAGCCAGACGCATCAAACAATATGCCGGGTGTTGTTTTCATAGACAAAGAAAGAATAGAATATTTTACCAAGAACGGGAACACGTTGGGACAAATTAGACGTGGGACACTTGGAACAGGAATTAAGGACCATAGCGATGGCACACTAGTGGTAGATGCCAGCGGAACTCAAACTATACCTTATGCGGACACAGTGTACACCAACACCTTCACAGGTGACGGTAGCACAGTAATTTTCGCACTATCACAAGCCCCATCTTCCGCTAGTGAGTTAGACATATTCATTGGTGGCCAACGATTGTTGCTTACTAGCGAGGATGGATCAACTATTAACTACTCTGTGGACGGATCTACTACGGCAGTGACATTAAGTCTTGCCCCAGCAGACGGAACGCAGGTTAAAATCTTACACAAGAGAGGACAGGTATGGTACACTGGTTTAGACGGTAATCCAGCAGATGGCAAAGGATTACAAGCATCTACTACTGGACAGGCTAAATTCATAGCTAACGAACCAACAAACGCACCTGAATAAATACACTAGATGACACAGGACAATAAACCACAAGAAACAAAAGAAGAGAACCAAAAGCCTCAAGATCATTCAGGAGTAATGATGTCTGGACATATCAAGATATTTGATCCAGAAACAGGAGAGGTTATTGTTGATAAAAGAAACGCAATCCACTACGAAAACATGTCACAGGCGCTGGCTAATTCACTGGCAAACAAGGCAACAGGCTTTGTTCATGAGATGTCATTCGGGAATGGTGGTACGTCGGTTGATCCAACAGGTATCATAACTTACCTTACACCAAATTCTACAGGTACAAATGCCGCATTGTACAACCAAACATATTACAAAGTGATAGATGACAACTCTGCCACTAACAAAGATACCACAAGGAACAAAATGGAAGTGAGACACACAGCAGGAAACAAATACACTGACATTGTTTGCACTTGCACACTGGACTACGGTGAGCCTACAGGACAGGCGGCATTCGACAACACGACAGATTTCAACGGTGATTACGTATTTGACGAATTAGGACTGAAATCATGGGAAGGAACAGAGAATGGTTCAACTAATAAACTTTTGACACACGTTATATTTCACCCGGTACAGAAATCTCTAAACAGATTGATACAGATTGACTACACTTTAAGGATACAAAGTTTAACGACATTCACTGAAACTAGTTCAACTGCACTGTCAACATCAAACACAGTGAGTGGAACAACATCAGGTGGTAGCACAGGATACTAATAGATGGCATACACAGTAAACAAATCCAACAGTTCGGCATCACCTAACTTGTACACGGTACAGGATGGGGTGTTAAACACACAGACTGATTTAAATTTTGTTGGAAAAGGTTATGCAGGTTACGGAGAAGTGATCGCAGAGAATTTTTTACATCTGATGGAAAACTTTGCAAACTCAACTGCTCCTACAAAACCAATCACAGGACAGCTTTGGTATGACACTTCAGCAAACAGACTTAAGATATACACAGGTTCAACATTCGTACCACCAGGAGCCAATGTGCCGTATCAATCGATTCAACCGTCTAGTCCCACACAGGGAGATCTATGGATTGATTCTGACACAGGACAACTTTTCTATTACAACGGTACTTCGAGTGTATTAGTCGGTCCACCGGCTTCAACAGGAAACTCAAACGGTTTCATCTATGATTCAATAGCAGATTCATCAGATAACACCCAAAACATTACAAAATTATTCAATGACGGTAATCTAATTGCTGTTATATCAGAGGACACCTTCACACCAAGAGCCAGCTTAACAGGATTTGCTTCAGTGAAAAAAGGTATCACACTTTCAACAGCAATAACAGATTTAAAATTTCAAGGTACATCAACAGACTCAGATGCACTGGCCGGAGTTGCGGCGGCAAACTATCTGAGATCAAACGCAAACGACACAACTTCAGGAACATTTGGAGTCGTAAACGATGGTGGTTTACAGCTTGGTGCTGACAGTGACTTATCTATAACAGTAGACTCCACAGGAATCATTGTTTCAAACGTGGTATCAAATACTGATATATCATTCAAAGTAAACGATGGTGGTATCACAACCACTGTGATGACGATAGATGGATCGGCATCTCGTATAGGAATTGGTACAACAACACCAGCAACAAAATTACAAGTATCGGGAACAGTGACAGCAACAGCATTCGCAGGAGCACTGACAGGTGCGGTAACAGGTGATGTGACAGGAAACATAGCAGGATCAGGAACAAGCAGTCTTGGTGCAACAACACTGGGCGGTACATTAACAACAAAAATTATTTTACCAGACACAGATGCATCATACGATATAGGATCTTCAAGCGTAGGATATAACACAGTCCATGCCAAAGCAACATCGGCACAATACGCTGACTTGGCTGAGATATATGAATCCGACTTGGAGTACGAAGTGGGCACGGTTGTCATATTTGGCGGTGAAAAAGAAATCACAGTTTCAAGCATGGGAAGTGATGCAAGAGTGGCAGGGGTCATCTCTGAAAATCCAGCATACTTAATGAATGACAAAGCAACGGGTCAACCAGTAGCATTACAAGGTAAAGTACCATGTAAGGTCGTTGGACAGATCAGCAAGGGAGACATGTTAGTGACACATTCACAGCATCCAGGTGTTGCTAGGACAGGAACCAACCCTGCAATGGGTACAGTGATAGGAAAGGCACTGGAAGAATACAATTCAACCGAGATAGGCACAATTAACATTGTGGCCGGAAGACAATAAATACAAGCAAATGGCGTATACAATTAACAAAACAGATGGATCAATAGTAACTACTATCACAGATGGTACAGTAGATAACAGTACTTCATTACAGCTTTTTGGAAAGAGCTTCTCAGGATTTGGAGAGGGGCTTAATGAGAATCTTGTTAAACTTCTAGAAAATGCGGCAGGGACATCAGCACCATCGGCACCTCTTAAAGGTGAACTTTGGTTTGATACGTCAACTGGACAATTAAAAGTTTATGATGGTTCAGCATTTAAACCAACAGGCGCCGCAAAATCACAATCTACTGCACCTACTTCCCCATCAGCTGGGGACCTTTGGACAGATTCAGATGATGATCAGCTTTATGTTTACACAGGATCAGCATTTCAATTAATTGGACCGGTTTACACATCAGGACAGACACTATCAGGTTGGTTAATCGAGACACTTGCCAGCTCAGGTGGAAACAAGGTTATTTCATCCATGTACGCAGGCAACACCAGAGTAGCAATACTTTCAAAAGAAACATTCACGCCGAGTGTGACACAGACAGGCTTTGCATCAATTAAGGCAGGATTCACACTTAACTCAACACTGGGAGCAGTGTTCGAAGGAACAAACACACAGGCTTCTCAAATAGATGTATCAGGAACTTCCAACACTTCCAGCACAGTAATCGCAGGTGGTAACTTCCTAAGAACAGATGCGGCAGACACCACAACAGGCGCATTGACAGTAGACACAGATTCAGGAATAATCATTGGTGACGCACAGGAATTGACAGTGACAGTTACAAGTAATGATGTAACGATTGCACAGACATCACAGGACAAAGATTTAAAATTCACAGTGAACGATGGCGGAACGACTAAAACACCTTTACAATTAACAGGTGCAGATGGCGGTGTAGACATCACAGGTGATCTTACAATAGTAGGAAATTTAAACGTAAGTGGTGCATACAACTACACATCATCCAACATAGTAGAACACTCAGACACTTTCTTGAAAGTAAATGCAGGTGGTTCAGAAGCAGACGCAGGACTTATAGTTGAGACCGGTGACACAGATGATGCTAGATTATTTTACGATGTATCAGCAAATAGCTGGGTGGCAGGTGAAGCACAAACATATTCCGCACTATTGAGATTGACAGATCTTACTGATGACGGTGATACCAACAAAGGTACTAAACCGTTAACGACAGATTCATCAACAGGTGATTTGAAAGTAACTACTTTAACATTGGCGGCAGTAGGCACGGCAATAACAACGTCAAACACTAGTTTAACTACTGTACCAACTATTGGACAGGTGGCAACATTCGGAAACCTATGGGGCGGCTCTGCAAAATTTGTCCAAACAGGTGACCCAACTTCAGGTGATGGAGCCAATGGTGACTTCTGGTTCAAGTATGAGGCATAACCATGCCCACAGTAATTAAAAAATTCCAATACTCAGGATTACTAAACAAATTAACTATACCAGCAGGTACAACGTCCGTGGACATGTATCTATGGGGTGGAGCAGGTGCAGGTGGTGGATCTGATGCAGGAGGTCCAGGAGGCACAGGGGCGGCAGGACATTACGTCTCAAAAACAAGTTATTCATTAACATCTAACGTTGGTGACGTTCTCGAAGTTGCAGTGGGCGGCGGTGGAGCAGGTGGTTCGTCAGGTGGTGGAGCCCCAGGTGGAGCCAACGGTAAAGGCAAGACAGATTTCTCAGGTGGTGAAGGCGGTAATGCTGGACCACAACCATATTCAGGATCAGGTGGCGGTGCAGGCGGAGCCACGACACTATTCATAGGTGGAACAGAAGTTGCAACAGCAGGCGGCGGTGCCGGCGGTGGTGGTGCAGGGCTAGGTTCAAACGGTACAGCAGGTATAAACACAAACTCGGCAACAACAGCGTCACCAGGAACACTGGGAGAGGACGGTGCGGATCACTCCGGAGACGGTGGTGGTGGAGGTGCCGGAGGCGGCGGTAAAGATGGCGGCAAGGGCGGATCAGGTGGTTCAGGAGACCAAGGCGGTACTGGCGGGTTCTCAGGTTCGAACACTACACCTGCAGGTGGATCAGAAAACAATGGTTCAGGAACAGCACCGGGAGTCACATCATTGATTATCAGCGGTGTGCAATATTACGACTCAGGCGTGGCGGTAGCATCAGGAGGCAGTGCAGGAGCAGGCGCAAATGGATTAGCGGTTCTTGTTTTCAACGTGGGTGTACAGGCCAGCACAAAGATCGGCGGAGTCTGGAAAGATGTTGCAAGTATACAAACAAAAGTTTCGGGTGCATGGAAACAGGTCACAGCAGGTTACGTCAAGATATCAGGAGCCTGGAAGGCACTGTTCAACTCAGGACTTAGTTTCACAGAGACAGCGGCCGGATTTGGAAATGCAAACGGTAACACAAGTTCAGGTACTGGTGGATCAGGCGGTGGTGGTGGTTGTTTCATATCAGGCACAATGATCACAATGTACGATGGTTCATTGAAACCGGTTGAACAAGTAGACATCGGAGACACAGTTTCTGTTGGTGGCAAGGTGTTCGCAACAGGTAAGTTCTTGATAGACAATTTATATGACTACAACGGCATACAAGTGTCCGGAACGCACATGGTCAAGGAAGACGGTGCATGGACTAGGGTTGAAGATAGTAGGATGGGAGTATCACTAGGCGATGACGAAGTAATAGTGTATGTGTTTGGTAACGAAAACAGAAGAATTATAATTAACGGAACAGAATTTACAGACTACTTCGAATTAAGTGAACAGCAAGAACTAACCAACCACGGTGAACAATTTTTTAGTAATTGGCAGGATCATGATAGACAGATACATGATAAAAATGTTAATATACTAAATGCTTGATAAATCTTATTACCACGGACAGCAAGGCGAATGTTTCAGACAGTTGGAAAAACACTGGGAAGACATTAAGCACGAGTTTGATTCCCACCCAAATAAAGTATTCTTAGATCCGGAAGACTTCTCAGACAGTGTGAGGGGACTTCCCGACGACTTTGATGACAAGTCAGGAGACTATGTGCATGGACAGTGGAAGGCACTGGGCATACAGTCCGGAGAGCACGAAGGACAGTCATTCAATGACTACCCAATGTTGTATTCCATACTGAGAAAATTTCCATACAAGACTAATGTGGCAATTATGACAGTAGGACCTGATACAAAGATTGGTAATCACACAGACAACGAAGGTGGATGGAGATATCAGATGTGTCTTGATGATGGTGGTGGAACAGCTAGTGGTATGTATGTGATGA
>Ga0307488_10004886_pt1 | contig 11125 bp, 24 predicted proteins | sample SB02metaG_FD_202248 | JGI IMG/M metagenome (GOLD analysis project Ga0307488, IMG submission 202248) | Sea-ice brine microbial communities from Beaufort Sea near Barrow, Alaska, United States - SB 0.2 | ecosystem: Environmental > Aquatic > Marine > Coastal | place: USA: Alaska | collected...
ACTCAGTGTCGGGTCTGGTATCGAAGATGTGGTATCGAATCCGGTTTGACCAATCCAACTATCCATTTCGAAAGTCCCACCGACCGACTCGCTGACAGTCCGACCGGGTCACAATCCTTGGGTAAATAGACCCCCGATTTCGAGGATCTCAGGGTGACTAGTCAGCCCGACACTGAGTTTCAATAGAGCATAAATTGGCACACTATGCTATGGATGACGTGGCGAGCACCGGAAACTATGCAGTGATGACGCAGAGAGACCCGGTACAATACGCGGTGAATGGCCATGGCCTGCCTTGACGCAGATGCGGTAGAACTTGAGGCCGAGCTGCTTGGCCAGCGCCTCCGCCTCGCCCGGGTCCACCACCGTCTGGTCGATCAGGTCCACCCAGGGTCAGGGCCTTTAGGGTTTAGGGTTTAGTGATTATTAGAGTAGTGTTTCGTGTTCAGGGTTTAGGGTTCAGTGTGTTTTCAGGCTTCAGGGTTGGGGAACCCCATGTACACTGGTACACTATGAGCAAACAGACAAGGAACAAGTTGCACGCCAGGGAAGAGGATGAGTTCAGGTTGAGCTGCACAGCAAGCTGGCGTGTGCAGCAGGTGCTTACACTCATCCACTTCTCAGCTCAACCTGAGCCATTTTTTACAACCCCCAACTGCCCCCTAATACCCCTAAATCACCCTCTGAATAACCCCTAAACGCACTCCCATCCCACGGAAAGCGCTTACTTTGAGCTGGAAGTGGACGGGTGTAAGCCCCTGGTGTACAGCCCTGCCTTGTTCTGGCATATGCACATGGCGATGGGCCCGCACTCGTTCTCGATCTTCCGCTTCCAGTTGGCCACCGCCTCGAAGCTGGCGCGGTCCGTCGTGGAGAACGCCAGCACCGCCGCGCCCGCCCCGCGGCAGGGGCTTACACTGGTCCACTTCTCAGCTCAACTTGAGCGCTTCGTATGGGATAGGGGGTGCACGTAGGGGCTGTGTAGCCTGTGTTAAGTGGGTGTCAGGAGGTGTTTATGGTGTGTAGGGTGTTTTGTGTGTGTCAGACACGGCTCAAGTTGAGCTGAAAGTCGAACGAGTGTAAGCCCCTGCCCCGCGGTAGTAGGTCCGCGTGATGGTGTCGAACTCCTCCTGCCCCGCCGTGTCCCACACCATCATGCGCACGTCCTCCCCCAAACTCTCTATGTACTTGGTCTTCTCCAGAGAGCAGGGGCTGACACTCGTTCCCATTTCCGCTCAACTTGAGCTTACTTCGCCCCTTTCCGCTCGACTTCGGCTTACTTTGTCCACCACATCACCCAGCTTATCCCGTGGATATGTCCCGAAGGTGCTCGAGTTGAGCTATATCGTGAGCGATGTGTCCCGAAGGTCCTCAAGTTGAGCTCTGAAGTGAGTGAGTGTAAGCCCCTGCCAGGAAGTCCACCCCGATCGTTTTCTTGTATTCGTTGGTGTACATCCCGCGGCAGTACCGCCGGATCATGGACGTCTTGCCCACCGCGCCATTGCCGACCACCACCTACGGCCGGACAGCTGTTGCTCGTCACGTCATCCACCGTATTTCGAACCCTCGGTTATTGAGTTAAACATCATCCTATGACGTGGCGATGTCGAGCAATGCCTGCCGGGCCAACGCACTTGAACCCTTGGTTCTTGTCTTACATGTCACCGTATGACGAGGCGAGCGATATCTGTCAGGCCCTACCACCACCACCTTGATCTCCTTCTCGAACTCCTCCTCAAACTGGTGGAGTGGAGGACACGAGGAGCGGGGAGGACGGCGTGGGGGCGGGGCGGGGGCGGGGTTGGGGTCAGACCAGCGCAGGGTTGGTGCTGCCAGGAACAAGCAAATAGTGCACGCCATATCATCACAAACCTCTTGACGCCCGCACCCGGGAGGCGAGGTAAGCGATGCTCGCGAGCAGTGAGAAGCGGCGACCACGCTGCTGCCGCCCGACTAGGAGTGGGGCTGCGCGGATTCGCTCCTATGATACTCTCCACCTCCGGCGGCGGGCCCGGGCGCCGGCGGTTGGCATTTGTTTCGTTGACCCCGAACGGTCGGAATGGGCGTGTAGTGGCACGTGCGAAAGCAGGGCTGCTGGGGCCGGGGCGCCGGGTGGGGCGGGCGTGCGAAGAGATCCGAGCACGCACGTGAGCTAACGCGCTCACTCCCGCCACCGCAGCGCCAGATCAATCACCCTAGCGCGATAGAAGACGCGCAGTGAGGAGAGGTTCGTGGGGCAAACGCCAGTGGGGAGACTCGTGGGAAGTTCGGGCTTCGGGGGAGGATGTTTAGCGAGAGACGTCGAGACACAAGGTGGGTGCGGTTGTCGTGGTGGGGACGCGGTGCCGGTGGGGCGGCGCACCATGATGCTGCACTTTCTGTCGACGCGCCGCCTGTCGTGCGGGGCTCTGTGCGTGGACCGGGGCGGGGCTGTGCCCCAGACCTCGTGACATGACAGTGTTGGGCCCCTGTCTCGCGGGGGCTATGCTTTGGCAACCAAATCTCACTTCGAGTTACGATCGACACCGAGGAAAGCGTGCCGACTTTTCTGTACTTTCTTGTGTTGTCTGTTGACACCCCCGCCCCCCGCTGCAGACGCCCAGCGCGGCGGCAGCGGGGACACGCCGAGAAGAACCGCAGTCCGAGAAGCTCGCGGCGATGACGTCACCGGGGGTGCGCGTGCACAGCAAAGTGTCTTCGGCAGTGCTGTATGTTTGTGGGAGTGGGGGTATTCGTTTGTCGTCCATTTCAATTTAAACGCCGACCCATATCGCCGCTGCTAACCTCCCGTCCCTTCCACGCCACCCGCCCGCGCAGGGCATCAACCTCGAGGAGACGGACCGCGCCGCGGCCGGGGGGGGCGGGGGGCACTCGTTCAGCGCCACCCCCCGCCCGGGCCCGGGGGAGGTGTCTGAGGTAGCCAGGCAAATGAGAGATGCTCACGGCAGTGTCGACCCCGGCGGGGGCGGCATGGGGGGTGGGACCCGAGGCGGAGGCGGAGGCGGAGGCGGAGGCGGCGGGGGCGGAGGGAGGGGCGGGGGGCGGGCGCAGCAGGTCCTATCGGAGGACGACGACGACAGCGACTCCTCCGCGCTCTTTAGCGATTCCGAGGTTGACACAGACAGGGACACGTCGGTCGCGGGGCGCGTTCCCCAGAGGCTCCCGCCCGATTCACAACGGGTGCCCGTTTCTCCGTCCCAGCCTGGGATGCGGCAGCCGGCGCCCGACGCCGTGCCCCTGCGCTCGCCGCCGCAGACGAACCAGCAGCAGCTGCAGCAGCCCGCCATGTGGGACCGGATGGGGGGCGCTCATCCCATGCCGCCGCCGCGCCGCTTACCCCCCATGCAGCAGCAGCAACAACAACAGCAACAGCAGCAGCAGCAGCAACACCAGCACCGTCAGGAAAGCACGTGTACACCACCGCAGAAGGATGGGAGGGTTGAGAGCAAGTGGACGCCGCCAGAGAAGGCGCCGGCGGGGGCCAGGTCCGATTCGGAGGCATGCCTGTATAGCTCGGACGATAGCGACGACGATGCAGTGGACGGGGCGGGCGGCAATGGTGGCGACGGCGGCGGGGACAGGGGGGGCGGCGGCGGTGGGAACAGGGGTGGCGGCGGCAGCGGGTATGGCGGCGGGGGCGGCGGGGGCGACAGGGGGGATGGCGGCCGGGCCGGGGGGGGTATCGGGTGGATGGAAATACTCGGCGCGGGCCGGGGCCGGGGCCGGGGCCGGGGCGATGGGCCGAAACCCAGTCCAGTGAAGCGAATGACACAGGCATCAGCGGCTGCAAGGCCTTGCATTTGTTCCATATTCAGCTCAACTTTAGTCGTTTTGTACCTGAACCCCTTTACTGTTGACCCATCTCCCAACTTGTCTCACCGGACCTTGCTTGACTTGCTCTCAGTTTATCTCAGGTTGAGCTCAGTTAAGCTCATATCGGATAATTAGTGTTGGGCCCAGGGCGGCGGCGGCGGCATCAGCGGCGCCGCGGGGCTCGCTCCGCGCGCAGTCCCAGGTCCGCCCGCCCCCCTCCGCCACCAACATTCTCGCTCAAGCCTTAGGCCTCGACATCGAAAGCAGCGGCGGCGGCGGCGACGGCGGCGGCGGCGGCGGCGGCGGCGGCGGCGGCGGCGGCGACGAGGACGAGGACGCCAACACTCCGTTGCGCGGCGGCCGCAGCAGCGACTACACCGACAACAGGCGCGCGGGAAACGCCGCGCCCGCTGCACGCTCCGCCCGCGGCCGGCCGGGCCCGGGCGACGGCAAGCTCAACCTGGGGATGATGACCAAGCTGGGCGGACAGTCGCGCTGGTCGGCGCCCGTGGTACGGCCGTGCAGCTTCACCGCAAGTCGACCCCGCTTGGTTGCAGCGATTGAAGCTAAAATACGACGGATTGCTTTCAAGTTTTGCTTTGAATATCATCGAGTTGCGGCGCTACAGCGTGGGCGGCGGTGAGATGTCGGCGTGGACGGCGCGGCACGCCGTGCAGATCGTCGAGGTAGGGCGGTTCAGGCTGACCCTATCAAACATACGTTGAAAGCGCCTAGAATCAAGCTGTTGAAACTGACATGTGACAAACCGCTTTCAAATTTGCTTTCAACTTCAACTTGCGCCGCTGCACCGAGGGGCGCACCACGGCGGCGTGGCTGATGCTCACCGTGTTCGTGCAGTCCGTTGGGGGGCTGTTTGTCACCTTCTGGGCAAGGCACGCTGTCATCTCTGTTCTTCAATTCTACGGTTAGATGGAGGTTAACGTCTCCGCGTCTCAGCAGATCCCCACTCCGCAACAATACGTGATGCGTGCATGAGTAACCAACCCTTCTCCTTGGCATGGTGTTGCTGTATGGCTTGGTAATTCTACCCGATATCACGCACTCGGTTTGGTCACGGTATCCGATGGCTCCACTATGGTATACATACTGGGCCTTGGATGTGGGAGAGCGGCGCGCAGTGGGCGGCACCGCAGCACGACCTGCCGGTGGCGCTGCTCACGGCCATAGCGGCGCTCGGCGGGGGGAGGGGCGCCATGGGCTCCAACCGCGCCACCGCCGCGCTGCTCCAGGTCAACTATACCCCGTCCACTTTGAAACCTACCTCACATCAACTTCAACCCAGCTCACATCCAAACTAAACACTGAACCCTGAACCCAAACCCTAAACCCCAAACCCTGAACCCTGAACCATAAATCCTAAACTTTAAACCCTCCGACTTGAACCTAGCTTACATCAACGTGAACCTGATTTGCTAGAGCTCTGTCGGAACTCCACAAAACGGTCGATTACAACATATGAACCCGCCCACTTTGAACCTAGCTTCGCATCAACCGTTTAAACTGACTTGCTATCAACACGATCAACAGGTGGGTCATGTGATCATGCTGATACTGGCATCCGCCGTGGATGTGTATGCACTGGTAGGACCGGAGGCCCGCCATTATCTGACTGGTTTCTCATAGTGTACACATAGGTCCGAACAAGGGCCGGTAAAGTGACCACATAATTTACCATTGAACAGACTGTAAAATTACATTAGGGTTTAGGGTTTAGGTCGTAGGATTTTATTTTCACGAGACGACCCCCCTAATACCCCCCCAATACCCCCCTAAAATCAAAATATGCCCCTCTTAACTGGTAAATTCTGAGGTCACTTTACTGGCCCCTGTCCCGACCTATCATAGTGTACACACCTCGTTCCGTAATTAAGTGCAACGGCATCACATGACGTGACAACAGTTATGCGCCTGACCCCACGCGGCGGTGCGGATGCGAACGGAGATAACGGTGCGGCTCGGCGGATGACTACCTAGTACGCCTCGTGCAATGTCAGTCACCGCATTCTGATCGCGTGTTACTTGAGTGATGTGGCGAGCACAATGCACCGGCCCATGTTATGGGACGCCAGACACAGACCCTATCCCTGAAACCTAAACCATAAATTCTGAACCCTATCTAAGCCCTGAACCTCAAACCCTGAACCCGAAACCCCAATAGCGGTACATTCGGTCCCTTGCCGGCGGCGCGGCGCGGCGGCGGCCTCGACCAGTATGCCACGGCAGGGCTCGCCGGTGTGCGCGTTGTGATCCCTCGCTGTTTACCGACTATTCAGGAGGCGCCCTGTGACGCGGCGAGCGCACCTTGCGTGGCCCTGAGCGGCGGGCCGGCAGGTCGGGCAGCTGGGGGTGGCGGTGGGGTTCTCGCACCACGTCCCGTCTGCACCTCAGCCTGACTGATGTGTCATATGAGGAAGTGCGTCACAGTGTTACGAGCAAAAGCAAAAGCACAAAGCATGGACCAATCGCAGGCTCTGTAAAACTCAGATTTGGATCGGAACGGTTTGATCCGAGCTTGTGATTGGTCCATGCTTTCTGCTTTTGCTTTTGCTCTGTAACACTTTCACGCACTTTCTCATAGTGAACCCATGTGCTCGAAGGTGCTCGAAGGTGCTCGAGGTTGCTGGAAGGCGCTGGAAGGTGCTGGAAGTTGCTGCAGGTGAGGTGGCGATGGAAGTGGTGTACGGCCCTGAGCGGTGGTGGCCCTGGTGGGCAAGGTGGTGGCGTTTCCCATCTCACTGGCGCACGCGCGGCGGGTCGTGTGGCCGGGCCACAGCCGGGGGCCGCCGCGCGACTGATGCAACTAGATAGACTTTGTGATCTTCTCGACGCTAGCAAATATAGGAAACAAAATGGGCGTTGGCTTCGCTCTAGACTATAGTAGATCTAATGTCATAACTGAAAAATCAGATTATATTACAGACTGCTCAAAGTGCTCTGGCTCGCTAGAACGACACCACGGGGAGACTATGTGTGCGTGCTGTTCCTAACAATTCATCCACAATATGGCTGTAATTTAATTAGAGTGCATCAAGCCCCAAGGCACTCAGATGCAGCACCCTTCTATAACTTGTATAACGCGTGCGTGTGCGTGTGACTTTATATCTATCACAGTATCAACAGCATGACTTCTTGCGGCAGAGCGACGTGGTACGACGAGGTGATCAACGTTCACGCGGATCAATCACCGCCGCCGTCGCCGCCGTCCGCGTCGGCTTGCCCATCGTCGCCATCCCCGTCCCCGGCACCGTCCGCCGCCGCCACCTCGTCCTCCGTCGCGCCGCCGCTCTCCACCAACATGTGCGTCCCCACCATCTCTGTGTACATCTCGTACCACCCCTGGCAGGAGGGTCCGTGATAATCAACCCTCGAACCTAGATCAGAGCATATCCTTTTTTCAGGGTGAATGCTCATACAGAGCATATCCTACCTTCAAGGATGAATGCTGATACAGACTCGCGCAGGAGGACAAGGAGACTGAACGTCGGGCGAGTGCGTGTTCTCAACACCCCCCCTGCCAGGCTCTCTGCCGTCTTCATGAACGACTTGTTGAACTTGGTGATGACCAAGATGAAGAACGCCTTGCGGCCGACGATCAGGGGCTTACACTCCTCCACTTCTCAGCTCAACCTCAGCCGCTTTGGTCACACCTCCGACCCCGTGTCCCCCTGTCTAAGAGACTGGGGGAACATCATGCACCCATCGTATATCGCAAAATGTGTTTACAATGAGCCGAATAGTGGACGAGCGTAAGCCCCTGCCAATGATCTGCAGCGACTCGAGGCCGAAGGTGTTGAGCAGGAACGCCATGCCCCAGGTGGTGATGTACCGTTTCTCCTCCCCCGGCCCGAGATTTAAGGCCTCGGAGATATTGCTCACCACGTCATAGGGTGCCATTTGACTAAAAATACGAGGGTCGAAAGTGCGTTGGATGACGTGGCGAGTGGTATCCGCCCGGCCCTGCCGAGGTAGTTGTAGATGAGCACGCCGTAGGCCATGATGTAGCGGCGCAAGTTGAATTTGAAAGCAGAAGTTGAAAGCAGCGTATCACACTTCAGTTTTAAGCGCTTAGTTCCAGGCGGTTTCAACCTAGGTTTGATAGGGTCAGCCTGCACCGCCCTACCATGATGACGTAACTTCCGAAGATCCACGTGAAGGCGGTGAGGAACCACCCCAGGTTGTAGCGGCGCAAGATGAATTTGAAAGCATAGCCTGATAGCACTTTCTCATGTTCTAGTTTCAGAAACTTAGATTTAGGCGCTTTGAACGTGGGTTTCATAGGGTCAACCAGCACCGTCCTACCAGGTTCTGGTACAACACGGAGGACCACTTCAGTTTCCGATTGTACTGCCGGCGCCGAGCTGAGATCTCGCGGATTTTGAGTGTCCGCGCGGCCAGCATCGTCTTGGCGTCTTTGGACACGTCATCAGCTGCTTCCTTCAGACGTTCCTCCGCCTCCTCCAGTTTATCCCCCACCGTGTAGCGGCACAAGTTGAATTTAAAAGCAAAATTTGAAGGCAGTACACTGTATTATTCTTCCAAGCGCTTAGTTCCAGGCGCTTTAAACATGGGTTTGATAGGGTCAACCTGCACCGCCCTACCACGGTGTCAATCGCGTTGTTGACGTGGTACTTGACGTTACCCCGGAAGGAATCCACCATGGTAAATACGTTGTTTACCGCCCCGTGGGCGCCCGCTGCGGCCGCTACTTTACCCGCTTTACCCGCCTTACCCGCCTTACCGGCCTTACCCGCCTTCCCTGGCTGTCCCGGCAACATGTCTGGTTGCTTCTTTGGAACAAAAGCGTATTGGAATGACTGCTGCTTTTTCCACAGGGATCCGAGCTGGACTGGGCTGGACTGGACTGGCGGGTTGGATTTTGGAGGACTGGTGAGGACGGCGGGGGCGGTGGACACAGCGACCGCGGCGGCTGGTGGCGCGGATCCAGTGGCCACGGTGTAGTGGTGCAAGCTGAATTTGAAAGCAAAATTTGAAAGCAGTTTATCATAATTTAGTTTCAAGCGATCAATCCCAGGCGGTTTCAAGGTGGGTTTGATAGGGTCAACTTGCACCGCCATACCATAGGCGGTAGCAGCATGTTGGCGCGGTGCGGCGGGGCCGGGGCTGGGCCACCCATGGTGTAGCGGCGCAAGTTGAATTTGAAAGCATAGTTTGAAATCACTATTGCATCCTCTGTTCCAAGAGCTTAAATTCAGGCGCTCTCAACGTGGGTTCGTTAGGGGCAACCTGCACCACCCTACCTTGGCGCGGCGCAGCGTGCGCATGGCGTCGCGCCCCAGCGCACCCTCCAGGTAGGGCCTGCCAGATACTGCCCGCCTCGACACCAACTCGCACCTCGATCCCTCGTTTCGTCGCTTAGACTCAGTGTCGGGTTTGGTATCGAAGTTGTGGTACCGAAGCCCGTTCAACCAATCAGAAAAGTCCCGCCGACCGATTTTGGCAATCTGACCGGTTCGCGATTCCTGAGTAAATAGACCATTGATATCGAGGGCTTCAGCATGACTAGTCACGCCGACACTGAAGCTAAATGAAACGGCATCCTATGACGTGGCAAGCAATGTCCGGCAGGCCGCCAGCCAGGCGCCCCTCGAGCTAAGACAAACGCGGCAGCCCACCCTGAACTGTACGTGTGCCGCCAGGCCTTACCATAAACCCTAAAACGCTTAAACCCTAAACCCTAAGACCCTACCTCGATGATGGCGGTAGCGTCGTGGCCGCGGGTACCGAGCGGCAGATGGCTCATGGCGGGGACACACCCCGCCGCCTCCAGCGCCGCCGCCGCCGCCGCGCGGCTGTGCGGCGCGCCGCCCACCACCAGGGGCTTACACTCGTCCACTCTTCAGCTCAACCTGAGCCGTTTGTGACACAAAATCCGCCCTAATCACCCCAATTTACCCCATAACGACCCCTAAACACCCCCTGAACAACCCCTCGGCGCACTTCCTATCCCACAGAACGCGCTTACGTTCGGCTGAAAAGTGGACGAGTGTAAGCCCCTGCCCAGCACCGCAGCAAACGCGGCAGCGGCGGCGGGCACGTGCGGCGCGTTGGGCTCGCATCAGGGGCTTACACTCGTTCATGTTAGAGCTTAACTTGAGCTTCACTTGAGCATCTCCAGGACACATTCATGAGTTAAGTTGGGTTACACTGTGGACAAAAGAGCTCAAGTTGAGCTGAAATCGGAACGAGTGTAAGCGCCTGCCTCGCACGCCGGCGGCAGGAACCGCACGATGTCATCGTACGCAGACTCCGCCAGCGCCGCCGCCGCCACCGCGCCTGTGAAATGCTTTGGCTGGATGACACCCGCCGCCGCCGCCGACAACGCACGCAACGAATCAGCATGCAGCGATGCACGATCGCCCGCCGCCGCTGCCACCGCCGCCGCTGCCGCCGCCGCCGCCGTGGTCCGGTCCCGCTCGCGTTCCCTCGACTTGAGCTCGCCGTAGGCCGCGAGCACGGCGCCGACATGGTCGTCGTCGCCGCCGTCGATGTCCGCGCCGCCCGCATGCATCATCGGCAGCACCCCGCCGCCATAGGCATCACACGGCATGGCTGCGATGTGTTCACGGAGGATGCCGATCAGCCCCGCACCGATGGCCTTGCGGCAGGGACTTACACTCGTCCACTCTTTGGCTCAACGTAAGCGCTTTCTGTTAGATAGGGGGTACATTCAAGGGTTGTTTAGGGAGTGTTTGGGGGTTGCGGAGGGGGTGTTTGGGGTATTAGGGGATGTTAAGGATGTATTCTATTTCGGAAACGGCTCAGGTTGAGCTCAAAAGTGGGTGAGTGTAAGCCCCTGCCTTGCGGGCCGCCAGCGCGGACTCCCCCACGCCGGCGACGATGAGCGCGGCGGCGTCGCCCACGGCGCGCGCGCTGGGCATGGGGTCGTTGGAGCGGCGGAGCATTGCGGCGACGGCCACGTAGCCGCCGTCAATGCGGAGCTCCGTCAGCGCCGCTTGGTTCTCCACACAGAGCCGCGCCAAAAGCCAGGGCCATACACACTCGTAAGTACCTTTTCAGCTTGACTGAAGTATCTTTGACCTAATCTATGCGATGGCTAAAGTGATAGCGTGTCGCAAGCTAACCCGAAGATATTTCGTGACAAACTGGTCACTTTCTTTATACGGCACAGTTGCGTGCGCAGATACAGCTTGACAGTTGCCGACCGGGTTTGTCACCTCAAGACACGCGTGGAGAATAACTCTCTATGCGGTCGCGCGCGCATCACCACTCGGAAATGCGACGCAATGAGCGATGCTGCGCTATCAGAAGT
>Ga0307488_10004887_pt1 | contig 11124 bp, 9 predicted proteins | sample SB02metaG_FD_202248 | JGI IMG/M metagenome (GOLD analysis project Ga0307488, IMG submission 202248) | Sea-ice brine microbial communities from Beaufort Sea near Barrow, Alaska, United States - SB 0.2 | ecosystem: Environmental > Aquatic > Marine > Coastal | place: USA: Alaska | collected 2017-05-06
TTAAAACGGGTAGGAAAGGGTCGCTGTCGCTGCCAGTGCGGACCATTTTTTTCAGGGCATGGCGGATCGGTAAGGGCACCGACTTGACCGACTGATTCTTGTATTTAACGATTATATAAAGCCCGCTCTTGCCGATCAGGGCGCCGGGCACAATAAAGAGTCCGGTATCACGCACTGCGCTGCTGGAAATATTGCTAAAGGTATCGTGAAAGCTATAGGGGTTGGGCAAGACCACCATCTTACCGTGTTCAGAACTGGGGAAATTAATTGTATAGTTGGTATAGATTTGTTCGACGGACGGGGAATAGACACAGAGCCGAGATTCAAAACGGCTGATAAAGTTTTTAGCCAGTTCACGGTGGCTGAAGTTGTCTAAACTCCACACCAGATCGTTATTGCTGGGCGCTGAATTGGTTGCGGCTGTCATGCGGTATGCTCCGTCGATCCCCGGTGTTCAATATAATAGCTATTCGACTAATAGGCAGTTAATTGTCCAAAGTAAATTCCAATTATGTGACGTGAATGCCGTAAGATACACCCTTAGAGAGAACCGGTGTCAATATTTAGACACCAACTTAGAGTCAAGGTTATGGCATTTTCCGCGTGTCAATTTATACTTGTTTTTGAGTTGACCGAATAAGTGTACCCCATAGAGCGGGGAATATCGTTCAAATAGATAGGAGATGTATATGGCTGAGGTGGTCAAAAACCTTATCGAACTGCTAAAACTGGAAGCACTCGGTGGCAATAAGTTCCGTGGCCACTCGCAGGACCTGGGTTTTGCTAAGCTGTTTGGTGGCCAGGTAATTGGCCAATCACTGTCGGCCGCAGCCCAAACGCTCAGTGGACGCTTTCCCCACTCATTGCATGCCTATTTCATTCGTCCCGGTGATGCTCATAATCCAATTGATTTTGCTGTCGAAAGTATTCGCGATGGCCGGTCTTTTAGCGTTCGGCGCGTCATTGCCAGTCAATTCGGCAAGCCCATTCTGGCTATGACGGCCTCGTTTCAGGTCGAGGAGGCCGGCGTTAATCACCAGGTCGCTATGCCCAATGTGCCCGGCCCAGAGGTATTGGAGCCGGAATTAAAGATATATCGACAGCACGCCAATGAGATACCGGAAAAAATCCGTAACCAGTTCACCGCCGATCGACCGATCGAATACCGCATCGTTGAGGCACAAAATCCATTTCGACCGCGGCACGGCATTGGTAAACGGCATATGTGGATTCGCTCGACGGCCCCGTTACCCGATGATCCGCTGATTCACCAATCGATGCTGGCCTACACAACCGACTATGGGTTTCTCGAAACCGCTCTGATGCCGCACGGAATCTCCATCGCCCAGCCGGGTCTGATAATTGCCAGTTTGGATCATGCCATCTGGTTTCACCGGCCTTTCCGGCTCGACCAGTGGTTGCTCTATGTTGCCGATTCACCATCGACCAGTGGCGCGCGCGGCTTTGTGCGCGGGCAGATATTCGATCAACAGGGCAATCTGGTGGCCAGCACCACTCAGGAAGGTCTGATTCGCTTGGAGGGTAAGGAATAATGAAGGAAATTACGCTGGCGATAACGGGTGCCTCAGGGGCGCCTTACGCCCATAGGTTGTTGCAGGAGTTGCTCAATCAGCAATGGCACGTTCATTTGTTAATCTCCAAGGCGGCAATGATGGTGGCCGCTGTAGAGCAGGGCACACCCTGGCCGGGCAATCACGACAAGCAAGCGGCCTTTGTGCGCGCACAGATATCCGACCAAGGCCGGTTAAGTCTCTATGGTAAGGACGACTGGATGAGCCCGGTGGCCAGTGGGTCCGGGGCGCCCAATACCATGATCATCTGTCCCTGTTCAACCGGGACCTTGGCCAGTATCGCCACCGGTCAATGTGACAATCTGATCGAGAGAGCGGCAGATGTCGTATTGAAAGAGTGCGGCAAGCTGATTCTGGTGCCGCGGGAAACGCCCTTGAGTGAGATTCATCTGGAAAACATGCTTAAACTAAAGCGTGCTGGCGCGGTAATCTTGCCGGCCAGTCCAGGTTTCTATCACCAACCGCAAACGATCGCCGATCTGGTCGACTTTATTGTCGCGCGCATCCTGAAAAGCGCCGGTATCGAACAGCAGCTGGTTCGTCCTTGGGGTCGGCCAGCGTCAGCGCCAGGTGAGCTTTAATTGCGTGAGCACATCGATCCGGGCTAGGTCCATTGCCTCGCCAATAGCTTTACCGGTTAGGCCCTGCTCGACAAAGGGTGCGGCCTGAACGGCCGCACAGGCCGACGCGCAGGCAATCAGCAGGTCACGTTGTGGGTAATTGAACTGCTCGAAGCCGGAACGGCCATAGAAGTCTGCTGCACAGGCCTGGGCAAATTGCTCGACCCGCGTCGGTTGTCGGAAGGCGTTGAGATTCTTCAGTAGACCCAAGATAGTGGCCGGTCTTAATTCTGGCAGGGTATGGCACAGGGTATGGTAGCGAGCGACGCTTTCTGCCAGTTGGGCCGGACCGTTGGGCCACTTCATCCGCTGGGCGATAGCGGGCAGCAGGTTAGCGCCGAGTTGCTCATGGCCACGATGGGACGGCAAGATGTTTGTCGCGGTCAGACCCTTGCCCAGGTCGTGACACAGCGTCGCTAGTAGAACCTCTAGGTCAGCGTCGTGCGCTCGGGCCCAGTCTAGTGCCTTAAGGGTATGAATGCCGGTATCGACCTCCGGATGCCAGCGCATGGTCTGGGGCACACCAAAGAGTCGATCCAGTTCGGGAAAGATTGCCTTTAGGGCATTGCTGCGTTTGAGTACCTTAAAGAACTCACTGGGTGTGGTTTCGGTTAGGGCGCGCGCCATTTCTGTCCAGACCCGTTCTGCCACTAGATGCGTCAATTCGCCACTCGCCGCCATCGAGTTGAGCAGATGCTGAGTGTCCTCGGCGATGCTAAAGCCCAGATGATGAAAGCGGGCGGCAAAGCGCGCGATACGCAATACCCTAAGCGGATCTTCACGAAAGGCTGGCGAGACATGACGCAATATGCGTTTGTTCAGGTCGGCCTGGCCGTTAAAGGGGTCGATCAATTGCCCCTGCTCGTCTTCGGCCATGGCATTAACGGTTAAATCTCGGCGCGCCAGATCTTCTTCTAGAGTAACGCTGCTGTCAAAGTCGACCGTGAAGCCCTGATAACCGAGGCCGGTTTTGCGCTCGGTGCGGGCCAGGGCATATTCTTCTTTGCTCACAGGATGTAAAAAAACCGGAAAGTCGGCCCCAACTTGCTGATAGCCCAGCGCTTTGAGCTGGTCGGGGTGACTTCCTACTACCACCCAGTCGCGATCTTGGGTCGCAACGCCCAATAGCTTATCGCGGACGGCGCCGCCCACTAGATATATTTGCATACTGTCCTAACGTTAAACGGCTAAGTTGCTGCCAGTATAAACAGAAACGCCCCGAATACGGGGCGTAAATTTGCTTGTTTTACCTCGGAGCTAGAAGTTAATCGAGCTTTGCACGACGAAGCCGGCATCCTGAATGGCTTCTGACAAGTTGTCCGAGGCTCTCGGCTTGGCCCAGGCACTGGCTTCGATGCCAATCCCGAATGGGGTAATGCCTATACCAGCGGAGACAACGCCACTCTCGGCGACACTGAGGTTGGTTCGATAACCGGCGCGCAATGATAGAAAGTGCCACGCGTTGAGTTCCGCACCGATGCCCAAGTAGCGCGTTGGTACACCATATTTAAGGGGTTTGTTCTCGGTAATGTCCAGATCGACCGCTAGCTTGGTGAATTTGGTTTCATGGGCGCCACCGATGCGCAGTTTAGGGCGAATCAATAGTTCGGTGCCCGATTTACTTTCCAGCGTCCAAGGGATGATATCTTTCAGCACCGCACCGGCCCGTACCTTTCCGTGGAAGTCCCAAGACTTGGCGACGCCGAGATCGATATTGCCGCGGAACAGCTGGGTGGTGTTTTCGAAAAAATAACCAGCCGGGTCTCCGCCGGCGAGACTGATTTCGTCTTCCACCGTGGCCAAGCTAATGGATTTCTCGAAAATAGTGATCGACTGCAATTTAGGGGTGATACCGATCGCCAGATCCTGACCGCCGATGACAAAGCGCTTTGCCAGGGACACACCGAGTTCGGAAATATTGGCCCCGACTATTTCGATTTCGCTGGTCAGTTCGTCAACCTCCGGTGGCGTAACAGCACCATCGGTGACGAAATTCCCGTCAAATTCTGTTAGCGCTGCTAGCTTGACTTCGACATCGCCTTGGGCGGTATTTACATCGTTGGCCAGGGTCTCAAGCGTGTTACCCCAAGCGGTTAGATCAGCTCCAAATTGATCCTGCTGAGCGGGAAAGGTGTAATCGTCTGAATCTGGCTGGTCGACCAGATGTGCAGTTAAAGCCTGGTTAGCCGTGGCCAGTACGGTCATTGACGCGGTTAGGGTTTTAGCCTTTGCCGTGATGGCGGTCAGATCTTCTGCCATCCCATTGACCGGCGCGAAATCGGCATCGGAAATACCGATATTGACACCGACGGTAGTAGTTGTAGAAATGCTCAGGGCCATGCCCAGGTTCTGGCTCGGTAAGGCGACGTTGAGTAAGTCGAATCCTAGGCCTAGCTGGAGCGGGCTGTTATTAAAGCCCAGCAGGCCACTCTGGGCCCCGGTGACGGCCGTCGTCAAGTTAGCCGCTTGGACGTCGGCCACTCCGGTTTTGGAGTCCAGTAGGTCGGCGTTGGTTGTTAGGCTGTTGGACCCGTCCGTCAGGGCAGTGATGTCCGCCGGAGCGGGCTCATTGCCATTCTCGGTAGCACCAGTGATGTTGGTGATGGCAGCGCTGATAGAGGTTATATTGGTCTGGATATCGGTTAATACGTCAGTCATGGCCGCTTCGGTGCCGTCTCCAAAGACCGCGGTGTTAAAGGCCGCCGCATCGATATTCTGGAAATTTGTCCAGTCATCACCTTGAATGAAGTCCTCGCCGTTCTGTATCAGGCCGTCCGAGTCATCAATTGAGACTTTAAAGGATGGCAGGGTCATGCTGAAACCCACGCTCTCGTCATAGTCCGCCAACAGGGCCGGGTTAAATTGAAATGCGTCCTGGGCGTTAGCGGACGCCACGCCGGTATTACCCATAGCGTTAGACGGGGCGCTGTTGCCGGTAAAGGGCGTCGCAAAGGCCGAGCCGGCCATCATTACAGCGACGGAAACTAGTGTTTTTTTCATAGATACTGCCCAATTGCCAATTAAGAGGATACACCAAGCGTAGTCGCTCAAATGAATCGCGTGAATAAGATCAGTGTTTGAAAATGACCATGATGTCAGATAGTGGGCAGTATGGTACAGATTGCGCAGAATGTCGCATTTCTTTCACCGTTCGGCCTCCCTCCTAGCTCAATGTGCTGGTCAAAATAAGCCTAAGGCTTTGTTTGCGAGCGCCGATAACCCATGCAATAGCGCAATTCAGCAGCATCGGGATGGAGTTAAATATGACTATTCGGAATCTTATGGTTGGCCTGATCGTTTTGGCCTTCACCAGCGGTTGCAGTATGTGGCCCTTTAACAGCAAACAGAAAAAAGTCGATGCGATCGTCGCTCAGGTCACCGAGATCAATGAGAAGCTGCCACCGATGGAACCGATGATTCTGCGCGCGACCGGTTATGCCGCGGTCAATCCAACGGCACGCGGTTTGTCCGAGGTACAGAAGCGCCTGTTGGCGATGCGGGGGTCAAAGCTTGATGCCTACCGTACCCTGGCGGAACGGGTCTATGGTACGCAGATTATCGGTAATTCAACGGTCGCCAATCTGGTCGTTCAGAGTGATCAGTATCGTGCCTTTGTCGATGCCAACATACTCGGTGCCAAGGTCGTTTATCAAGATGTGCGCGCCGATGGCAGCTATGAAACCATGGTGGAAATGATCATCGATCAGGGCTTCCGCAACTGTTTAGCCAGTCAGAACATGGGCAAGCGCAACACCGGCTGTGCCTCCGACGCGGTGCACGATCTGGATGCCTTAACCCGCGGCAGCCTATCGTCGCAAGGGGTCGAAGCGGCCAATTCGGGTCTGTACTTCATCGAATAATTCGCCTTCAGGAGGCTTGTCATGTTCAGTATGTTGAAATTCGCGGTGCTCCTGATGGCCCTAACCCTGTGCCAGACACGGGTCTGGGCTGAGGCGATGAACTTGGTGCCGGTCGATGCCAACGGCGTCGCGGAAATCGAATACGGGGACGTCAATAGCGCCCGGGTTCGGGCGATGCGCAACGCCATTGAAAACGCCTCAATGCAGGTCAGCGCCAATATCCAAAGTACCCAGGTGATGGAAAACGGTAACCTGACGGTGGACTATCTGCGCATCCATTCGGCGGCCAAGGTGACTGACATCCAGGTTATTTCCGAAGGGCAGGATGGCGACTACTATCGGGTGCATATTATGGCTCGGGTCGCACCGGACCAGATTTGCGCAAATGTGATGGCTAACCAGTACCGCAAATCGGTCGCCATCACCGGTTTTTCCATGGAACATCCGCAACACGCTACCCTGGGGCATCTGGGCTCGGTAGATCGCTCCTTGCCGGCGCTATTGGTGAATGATATCAATGGTCGGCCGGGGCTGCGGGCCCTGAGCGCCAATTACATGACCCTCTACCCTAATACGCCCAATGCCCCGACGCAGATTTCACCGCGCATGACCCTGACTCGCGCTGTAACAGCGGCCAAAGATTTGGGCGTTCAGTTTGTCGTATCGGGCGTGATTCGCGACCTGGCCATGGAAAATCCGGATGCCCCGCGAGCTAATAACTGGGATCGCTGGCTGAAAAAGGTCGGCATTACCAAGGCCAAACGAACGCGTCATTTTGTCTTCGATCTCTATGTCCACGACGGTTATTCCGGCGCGCTGGTGTTTCAAAGCCGATACCGCACCTATGGCTTGTGGAATGAAAAAAACAACAGCAACGTAGGTTTCGGCACGGCCAAGTTCTTTTCCACCGACTACGGTTCACAGGTTCGGCTGCTATTGGATCAGGCAGTGACCGACCTACAGAAAACCATCCAGTGCCAACCCTTTATGGCGACCATCGCGCAAGTCAGTGGCAAGCGAATATATGTCTCCAGCGGTGCTGAGAGTGGTCTTCGGCCGGGTGACTTCCTATCGGTCTACCGCACCAGCCAGAAATTCGATCGTCAAGGCGAGAGCTTCTGGCAAATCAGCGATACCCGACTGGTCGCCGAGGTGAAACAGGTTCAGCCTTATTATGCTGTAGCAGAACTAGCCATCGACTCAGAACGGCTCAACCTACAGGTCGATGATTTGGTGATGGCTTGGTAACAACCCCAGAGGCTTGTGCTGTGGTAAAGCAGATCCAGCCTTAACTTACACCTTAGCAGAACTAGCCATCGACTCAGAACGGCTCAACCTACAGGTCGATGATTTGGTGATGGCCTGGTGATGGCCTTAGCCGCGCCTAGGTTTCGTCGCTAAGGCGTGCAAAGGCCTGCTCATCAAACTCACTGATCACACCCTCGGTATCACAGCAAAAGCGCACATTGGTATCCAGGTTCATCAAGGTCATATGATTACCCCAGGCATAGCCGGTATCGAGCGCGAGCATTTGGGTATTATCGGTGCGGCCCATCAACGCAGCCCAGTGGCCAAAGACAATCCGATGTTTACGCTTAGGTGCCGGCCAAGCAAACCAGGGCAGCATGCCGAGCGGCGCGCTACTGGCTGCCGATTTGAAGTTGAATTCGAGTTTGGATTGCTCATCGCAAAAGCGCATCCGGGTAAAGGCATTGACGATAAAACGCAGCCGTTCCATGCCATCGAGGGAGTTTTTCCACAGCCTGGGTTCGCTGCCGTACATATTGGCCAGAAACACCAATCGGGTTTTCGGTTTGGCCAGCACCTGTTCCAGTTCCAGCGCCAGCTTACGCGCCTTCTTATCGGACCAGAGGGGGGGGATGCCGGCGTGAGTCATGGTCAGTTGGCGTTCGGCATCCTGTACCAGCATCGGTTGTTGCGCCAGCCAGGCCAGTAGTTCGGGGGCATCGGGGTGATTAAGCGTGGCGCTGATGCCCTTGTCCTTGGTCGGCTGTGCCAACTCGTGCAGCGCCAACAGGTGCAAATCGTGATTGCCCAGCACGGTTTGTGCCGCTGCTCCGAGGTTTTTCACAAAGGCCAAACAGCCAATCGAGTTAGGACCTCTATTAACCAGATCGCCAGTCAGCCAGAGTTTGTCGTGCGCCGGATCAAAGCCGACGTGATCGAGTAATGTTGTCAATGGGGTTAGGCAACCCTGCAGGTCACCTACTGCATAGAGACTCATATCGGCTTATTGACTAATGTGGTTCGCGATGCGAACAAAGGTTTCGATCGAGAGGGTTTCGGCCCGATCGCTCGGTTTGACCCCCAAATCCACCAGACCCTGGACATCAATCAGTTCCTGCAGATTGTTCTTAATGGTCTTGCGCCGTTGCGCGAAAGCCGCCTTGACGACGCGGGCAAACATCTCGAAGTCCTTGGCCGGGTATTTGATTTCTTTGCGCGGCGTTAAACGGACGATTGCGGACTCCACCTTGGGTGAGGGCGTAAAGGCCTCCGGTGGCACGGTGAACATATAACGAGTTTCACAACGGTACTGCATCATAATGCCGAGTCGGCCATAGGCGTTTTCGCCGGGCGCGGCACAGAGTCGTTGGACAACTTCTTTCTGCAACATGAAGTGCATATCAAAAATCAGGTCTGAATTTTCCAGTAGATGGAACATCAGTGGGGTCGAAATATTGTAAGGCAGATTGCCGACCATGCGCAGCTGGCGGTCATCGGTTGCCAGCGAACGGTAATCGAAGCTCAGTGCATCGGCCTCGTGAATGGTTAGGCCCGGATAATTGAAAAACTGGGTGCGTAAGATCGGGATTAGATCGCGGTCGAGTTCGACCACATCGAGCACGCCATCTAGGGCTTTCAACAGCGGAGCGGTGATAGCGCCCTGTCCGGGACCGATTTCCACTAGATGCTGGCCGGGTTTGGGGGCGATACTGCTAACGATCCGGTCGATCACGAAGAAATCGTGTAAAAAGTTTTGGCCAAATCGTTTTCGTGCTTTATGCATACTGCTGTTCCCGTTGTCCGGCCATGTCGAGCGCCGATTGCAGGGCCACTTCAAGTGACCCTAGGTCTGCCTGACCGGTTCCCGCCAGATCGAGCGCGGTGCCATGGTCGACAGAGGTTCTGATAAAGGGTAGACCCAAGGTAATGTTGACGGCATTGCCAAAGCCGCGGTATTTCAGTACCGGTAGGCCCTGGTCATGATACATGGCCAGCACTGCATCGGTTTGGTCCAGGTAATGTGGTTGAAATAGGGTATCGGCAGGCAAGGGGCCTCGGGTCGGAAACCCTTCCTGACTTAAGGTCGCCAGGGCGGGGATGATGGTATCGATTTCTTCCCGACCCAGATGACCACCTTCGCCAGCATGGGGATTCAAGCCGGAGACCAGAATCCGTGGTGTCGCGCAACCAAAGTCCTCGATTAAGGACCGAAACAGGATGCGCGTGACGCGTTTGATCTTGTCCTGATCGATGGCCGCGCTGACCGCGCTCAGCGGTAAGTGCGTGGTGACTAAGGCAACCCGCAGACCGTCGGTCGCCAACATCATGACCACCTCGTCGACGCCGCAGCGATCGCGCAGGTACTCGGTATGACCACTGAAAGTTAGCCCCGCATCGCTGATAATGCTTTTCTGGACCGGCCCGGTCACCAGTGCCGAGATTTTCCCGGCCAGGGCCAGATCGATGGCCAGGTCGAGGGTGGCGATGACATAGGCGGCATTGGCCACAGCCAGGGTCCCGGGTACTACAGGCTGCGCGATGGCCACATCCAATACCCACAGGGACCCGACCCGAAAGGCCAAGTCAGCCAGGCTCTGGTCGCCTATGGCGCGGATATCGAGTGTCAACGCTAGCTGTTCGGCGCGTTGCCGTAACATCTCCAGATTCGCGATAACAAAAAAGGGCCGATCGGTGCCGCGGGCGAACCACTGCAGCACTATATCGGGGCCGATTCCGGCCGGTTCACCCGGGGTGATGGCAATTGGCTGGATCAAGGTCGGTACTCAATATAGGACTCGGCGCGTAATTCTGTCTGCCAGCGCTGTAAAGCACCGGTGTAGCGTCGTTGACTGAGTTGATTGCGCACCTGGTTGCGTAAGACATCGACACTGACATCGCGGGAGCGGGTATCTTCAACGCGCAAAACATGAAAGCCAAAGGGCGACTCAAACACCTCGGACAGCTGATTCGGCTCGAGCGTGCGCGCCACCGCGGAAAATTCGGGTACATAGTTGTCGAGACTGTTCCAGCCCAGGTCGCCGCCCAAACCCTTGGTGCCGGCATCCTGGCTGAACTGATCGGCCAATTGCGCCATATCGGCGCCGCCGAGAATCTGCTCGCGTAGATCCTGTAATAGCGCTTTGGCCGAGCGGGTATCGAATAGAGCATCGGTTTTAATAAGCAGATGGCGCAGTGAATATTCACGGATATTGACCGATTCGGCGGCGGTCTTAGTCATCAACTGGGCCAGATGCAAGACACCATCCTTTTCGATCAGTACCGCTTCACCCTCGTTCAAAACGGGCACCAGGGTGCGGAAAATAGAGGGTACCTCACTGAGCGGTCGAAACCCTAGGTCTTTGCTGCCCGCCTCGGCGAGCAATTCACCACCCTGGTTGAGGCGATCCAACAGGCTCTCGGCCTGCTCGCGTTGTTGGGCCTCAAAACGCAAATAGCCGAGTTGATATTCGGTATCCTTCAATGACTGACCGGATTGGCTGGTCAAGAAACGATCGATTTCGGCATTGGAGACAAATATTTGCCGCCCGACAATTTGTCGTTGGACTTCGGTGATGGTCAGCTCATTGCGAATCTGTTGGCGAAAGTCATCAATATTTCGACCACTGTTCTGCAAGGCGCTCAGGAACTGGCTCGAGGTCATTTTCTGATTCTTGGCGATATTGGCCAAGGCTTCATCGACCTGTTGTTCGGGAATCACCAGGTTGCCGCGCTGGGCCAATTGCAGCTGTAAGGATTCCAGGATCAGGGCATCCAAGATCTGCTTTGAGAGTGCGTCGTCGTTTG
>Ga0307488_10004888_pt1 | contig 11123 bp, 12 predicted proteins | sample SB02metaG_FD_202248 | JGI IMG/M metagenome (GOLD analysis project Ga0307488, IMG submission 202248) | Sea-ice brine microbial communities from Beaufort Sea near Barrow, Alaska, United States - SB 0.2 | ecosystem: Environmental > Aquatic > Marine > Coastal | place: USA: Alaska | collected...
CTTACAACAGGAACTATCTTTGCGATGTGGTTAGGTGAAAAGATTACCGATAAAGGAATAGGGAATGGTATTTCCTTATTAATTATGGTTGGTATTATAGCAACATTACCTCAGGCCTTTATTCAGGAATTCGCTTCCAGAGTATTTGAGTCTAACGGTGGATTAGTTATGATCCTTATAGAATTGGTGATTTGGTTCGCTATTATTATGGCGGCTATCATGTTAGTGATGGCGGTAAGACAAATAGCGGTGCAATATGCGCGAAGAACGGCATCTGGAGGATATGAGAAGAATGTGTTTGGATCAAGACAATACATTCCGCTTAAATTAAATGCTTCTGGAGTAATGCCTATTATCTTTGCTCAAGCAATTATGTTTATACCAGCTGCGGTAGCAGGGCTTTCCGATGGAGAGACCTCACAAGGTGTTGCAGCTGCGTTCAGTAATATATTTGGTTTCTGGTACAACTTAGTGTTCGCCTTATTAATAATAGTGTTTACATACTTTTATACGGCAATCACTGTACCTACCAATAAAATGGCAGATGATCTTAAGAGAAGTGGTGGTTTTATTCCAGGGATTCGTCCCGGAGGTGAAACCGGTGAATATCTTGACAAGGTCATGTCTCAGATAACCCTTCCGGGTTCAATTTTCCTCGCTCTTTTAGCAGTGTTCCCTGCTATAGTGTTTCAGCTGTTGGGTGTACAACAGGGATGGGCATTGTTCTTTGGAGGTACCTCATTATTAATTATGGTGGGGGTTGCGATTGACACTATGCAACAAGTGAATTCGTACTTGTTAAACAGACATTATGATGGTTTGATGAAAACCGGAAAAAATAGAAAAGCAGTAGCGTAACTATGGCAAAGCAATCAGCAATAGAGCAAGACGGAACAATTATAGAAGCATTATCAAATGCTATGTTTCGTGTGGAACTTGAGAACGGACACGTAGTGACCGCTCATATTTCGGGTAAGATGCGTATGCATTATATTAAATTACTACCCGGTGATAAAGTAAAATTAGAAATGAGTCCTTACGATTTGTCTAAGGCTCGAATAACTTACAGATACTAATTAAGATGAAAGTAAGAGCATCAGTTAAAAAAAGAAGTGCCGACTGCAAAATAGTGCGCAGAAAAGGTAGACTTTACGTGATTAACAAAAAGAATCCAAAATTTAAACAAAGACAAGGTTAAGTTATGGCTAGAATTGCAGGTGTTGATATACCAAAACAAAAACGCGGAGTTATAGCATTGACCTATATCTTCGGAATTGGCAAAAGTAGGGCTGAAAAGATCCTAAAGGATGCTGATGTAGACGAGAGTATTAAAGTTTCAGATTGGGATGATGACCAGATTGGTAGAATTCGTGAAGCTGTTGGAACTTTTAAAATTGAAGGTGAATTACGTTCAGAAGTACAAATGAGTATTAAACGTCTTATGGATATAGGATGTTACCGTGGTGTGCGTCATAGATCTGGTCTTCCATTAAGAGGGCAAAGAACTAAGAACAATTCAAGAACCAGAAAAGGTAGAAGAAAAACAGTTGCTAATAAGAAGAAAGCAACTAAATAATAAGTAAGATGGCAAAAACTCAAAAAACTGCTCAAAAGAAACGTAAAGTAATCGTTGAGTCTAATGGAGAAGCGCATATTACTGCTTCTTTTAACAACATCATTATTTCTTTAACAAACAAAAAAGGAGATTTAATCTCTTGGTCATCTGCCGGTAAAATGGGCTTTAGAGGATCTAAGAAAAACACTCCTTATGCTGCTCAATTAGCTGCTGAAGATGCATCGAAAGTTGCACATGAAGCTGGCTTAAGAAAAGTAAAAGTATATGTTAAAGGACCTGGAAATGGTAGAGAATCTGCTATGCGTTCTTTACACAATGCAGGAATTGAAGTAACTGAGATTATCGATGTTACTCCATTACCACACAATGGATGTAGACCTCCAAAAAGACGTAGAGTTTAATTAATAAATAAGTATAAACGAGGAAGCAATAAGATTATCGAAGGACAGTGACCTTAATTCATAATCGCTTTCTTAAAAAAACAATTTTCAATGGCAAGATATACTGGTCCAAAGACTAAAATAGCTCGTAAATTTGGCGAGGCTATATTCGGAGATGATAAGTCTTTCGAAAAAAGAAATTACCCACCGGGGCAACATGGAAACAACCGTAGAAGAGGTAAAAAATCTGAATATGCTATCCAATTAATGGAAAAGCAAAAAGCAAAATACACTTATGGTGTATTAGAGCGTCAGTTCAGAAACATGTTTGAAACAGCAACCAGATCTAACGGGATTACTGGTGAGGTTCTTTTACAATTATGTGAAACTAGATTAGATAATGTAGTTTACAGAATGGGAGTTTCTCCTTCACGTAGTGGAGCGAGACAATTAGTTTCTCACAGACATATTACTGTAAACGGTGATGTTTTAAACATCCCATCTTACCACTTGAAGCCAGGTGATGTAGTTGCGGTAAGAGAAAAATCTAAATCTTTGGAAGCGATCTCAAATTCGCTTGCAAATTCTAGTGCCACTTACGAGTGGATGACCTGGAATGATGATACTAAGCAAGGAACTTTTGTTTCTATACCTGCAAGAGTACAGATTCCAGAAAATATAAATGAACAATTCATAGTCGAATTATATTCGAAATAATAATTCACAGAAGTCGTAATATGGCAATACTAAATTTTCAGAAGCCCGATAAAGTTATAATGATTGATTCCACTGATTTCCTAGGGAAATTTGAATTTCGCCCTTTGGAACCAGGATACGGATTAACTGTTGGAAACGCTTTAAGGAGAGTGCTGTTATCATCTTTAGAAGGATTCGCAATAACTTCAGTTCGCATTGAAGGAGTTGATCACGAATTTTCTACTATCCCAGGTGTGGTAGAAGATGTTACAGAGATTATATTAAACTTGAAACAAGTAAGGTTTAAAAGGCAAATTGATGAAATAGACAATGAAGCCGTTACAATTTCTGTTTCTGGACAAGAGCAGCTTACAGCCGGTCATTTCCAAAAATTTATCTCTGGTTTCCAGATCCTAAATCCAGATTTAGTGATTTGTAACCTAGATAAAAAAGTTAGTTTCAATATGGAACTTTCTGTGGAAAAAGGTCGTGGGTATGTTCCTGCAGAAGAAAACAAAAAAGCAAATGCACCTTTAGGTACTATTTTTATTGATTCGGTATACACACCAATCAAAAATGTAAAATATAGTGTTGAAAACTTCCGTGTAGAGCAAAAGACCGATTATGAAAAATTGGTTTTTGAAATTATCTCGGACGGTTCTATTCATCCTAAAGATGCGTTAACAGAAGCCGCTAAAACTTTGATCCACCATTTCATGTTATTCTCTGATGAGCGTATTACGCTTGAGGCAGATGAGATAGCACAAACTGAAACTTATGATGAAGAATCCCTTCACATGAGACAGTTGCTAAAAACGAAACTGGTAGATATGGATCTTTCTGTTAGAGCACTTAACTGTTTGAAGGCTGCTGAAGTTGATACCTTGGGTGATTTAGTATCCTACAACAAAAATGACTTGATGAAGTTCCGTAATTTCGGGAAAAAATCTTTGACCGAGCTTGAAGAGCTTGTGAATAATAAAGGTTTAAACTTTGGAATGGATCTTTCAAAATATAAATTGGATAAAGACTAGTACGATCCTTTACAGGAAATCTTAGTCTAAAAGAGAATAGTAATGAGACACGGAAAAAAAATAAATCATTTAGGAAGAAAAACGGCACACCGTAAGGCTATGTTGGCTAACATGGCGTGTTCCCTAATTGAACATAAACGTATAAATACCACTGTAGCAAAAGCAAAAGCTTTAAAGCAGTTTGTCGAGCCTTTGATCACAAAATCTAAGGAAGACACAACTCACAATAGAAGATTGGTTTTCGCTAAACTTCGTCAGAAAGATTTCGTAGCAGAATTGTTCCGAGATGTTTCTGCTAAGATAGGTGACCGTCCGGGTGGATACACAAGAATTATCAAATTAGGTAATAGACTTGGTGACAACGCGGATATGGCAATGATAGAATTAGTTGATTACAACGAAATCTACAACCTTACGAAGCCAGAGAAGAAAAAATCTACTCGTAGAGGGAAAAAGAAAGCTACAGAAGAAACTACAGCGGAAGCTGCAACAAAGACTTCTGAAAAGAAAGCTGATATAAAAGACGATAAAAAAGAAGACTAACAATGATTCTTTTCTAATCAAAATTTTAAAAAGGGATAAGCCATTACGGCTTGTCCCTTTTTTTTAAGCATAAAAGTGGAAATTATATTTTTGGTTGTTACCATTTAATTAATTTTGCCACACGAAGTTAAAACTAAATAGTGCCTGCAATAATATTATGAAATACCAAACAAGAAAAAAAGCGATCATACTTTTGGCAGACGGTACCATCTTTCATGGGAAATCTGTTGGAGATAAAGACGGAAGTGCAGTAGGAGAGGTTTGTTTTAATACTGGAATGACGGGGTATCAGGAGATCTTCACAGATCCCTCTTATTTCGGTCAGTTAATGGTTACTACCAATGCTCATATTGGTAATTACGGAGTAAAGGATGAAGAGAATGAATCTGATAAAGCTAAGATCTCAGGATTGATCTGTAAGAATTTTAGTTATAATTATTCGCGTCCGGCAGCAGATGGTTCTTTGTCCAGTTTTTTAGATGACAGTGATCTCTTTGCTATTTCAGATGTAGATACTAGAGCTTTGGTTGCTTACATCCGTGAAAATGGAGCGATGAATGCAATAATTTCTACAGATGTAGATAATATAAAAGGACTTAAAGAGCAGTTGAAATCAGTTCCAGATATGAATGGCTTAGAACTGGCTTCAAAAGTGTCTACTAAGGAGCCGTATTTCTTCGGAAACGAAAAGGCAACCTATAAAATAGCTGCTTTAGATATTGGTATTAAAAAGAATATCCTTCGATGTCTTGCGGAAAGAGATGCCTATGTAAAAGTGTTTCCTTTTGATGCTTCTTACGAAGAACTGAGTTCTTGGAATCCAGATGGATACTTTCTTTCTAATGGTCCTGGAGATCCTCAACCGCTAACCAGTGCGATTAATTTGACAAAAAAAATTCTAGAGAGGGATCATCCTTTATTTGGAATTTGTCTAGGACATCAGGTAATTGCTTTGGCAAATGGGATTTCTACCTATAAAATGCACCACGGTCATAGAGGTATTAATCACCCCGTACTTAATTTAAAGACCGGGAAAGGTGAGATCACTTCGCAAAACCATGGTTTTTCTGTAGATAGAGCAGAAACTGAAGCGCATCCTAATGTGAAGATCACTCATGTATGTATTAATGATAATACGATTGGTGGAATGGAGCTAACCAATAAGAATTGTTTTTCAGTTCAATACCATCCAGAAGCAAGTCCTGGACCACATGATGCAAGTTACTTATTTGATGAGTTTATTGACAGGATCAAGAATTCAAAAAATTAGATAATATAATATAAAAAGCTATAGTTTAATCTATCGCCTATTTAAAGTCCTCCCCTAATGGGGAGCGCTTTAGTTGGGTTTGAGGGTATTATTTATTTAAACTTAGCCTATCTCCAGCCCTTATTCAAAGGAGGAAGCAAATATATTCTTATTCAATGCTTCTTTAAACCGGATCCACAACACTTAAAAACCCGGGATAAACTTCTGGTTTTTTTATAACTGTTACCTCTGCCAACTAAAGAAATCTATGTAGATTAGATCATTCAATCTATCTATATTATGAAAAAAATTCTTTTAAGTTTATCCTTATTTATTTGCTTAACATCACTTGCTCAGGAATCCACTAATCAATTCTCCTTAAACTTTTTAATTCCTTCTGTGGAATATGAAGTAGCCGTTTCTGAAAACGCCACAGTTGATGCCATGTTAGGAATGGGATTTGGTTATCATGATGCTTCCTATCTTGATGAACCAGAATACGGCGTTTATCCCCAATTTCAGGCTCAGTACCGCTATTACTATAATTTTAAAAAGAGAATGCAAAAAGGTAAAAAAACCTCAGAAAACAGCGGTAATTATATCGCAGCTACTGCTATTTTTTCAAGTGGAGAGCCTATAATTGGCGAGATGCATCTTAATAAGGATTATAGTGGTTTTGTGGGCCCAGTTTGGGGATTGCAACGTGTTTATAATAGCAATTTCAAACTGAATTTAAATCTGGGGCTTGGTTTGGGATTTAATGATCGTCAAGACACATATTTGAGCACCCGTATAGGTATCCAACTTGGTTTCAAACTTGGTAAATAAAATCATCACATCAACACCTTTCTAATCTTTAAAGTTTAACTGTGAAGTGTTTTTATCTTCTAATTCTTTCATTTCTTTTTCAGCCATTATACTCGAAAAAACATCTTGTTTTATATGTCGGGCTCCCTTCCGGAACGGGAAATCAGCAATCAACCTTACTCTAATTTAGGTTTTCCCGATGCTCTGTTCCGACAGGGATTTAGTTCTTCATTACATACTTTAAACCCAAAGCTGAAATTTGGAAAAGATGATGCCTTTTTAATGATTTCCCCAAAATACCATATTGGAAATGTTTTAACCAAAGCTTCCTATTATACCAGTGAAGAAAATAACGGAACTTATACCCAGAAAAAATATCAAGAGGTAAAAACCCACATTTCCTTCTGGAGTTTTGCGGTGGGATTTGAAGGAATTTATTTTAGTCCACACTTTTGGTTCGGACTAAGCCTTGAGTTCACCACCTTAGATTTAAGCAAACTGGAGCGAACTCGATTTTTCAGAATATTATGTAAAAGCCGATTCTCTTGGAGCTAACGCTATAGGTTTTGGATTTCGTTTCTAATATGATCCTTTTTCCAACGAAAACGATTGAGCAGTTTTTCCGCTTAAACTGCCTTAGAATATGAATATTTTTGACTTCTATTCGTATATTGCTGAATAGTTAATTAATCAAAAAAAATATGAGTATAATAATAAACATTCACGCCCGTCAAATATTTGATTCACGAGGAAACCCAACTGTAGAAGTAGATGTATTAACTGAAAATGGTATGCTTGGTAGAGCTGCGGTTCCATCTGGAGCATCTACTGGAGAGCATGAAGCTGTAGAGCTTCGTGATGGCGGAAAAGCATATATGGGGAAAGGTGTTTCCAAAGCAGTAGAAAATGTGAATAGAATTATTGCTGAAGAACTTCTTGGATTCTCAATCTTCGATCAGAATCTTATAGATAAGGTGATGATAGAAATTGATGGTACTCCAAATAAATCAAATTTAGGAGCGAATGCAATTTTAGGTGTTTCATTGGCGGTAGCAAAAGCTGCTGCTCAAGAACTTGGTTTGCCTTTGTATAGATATATTGGAGGGGTAAGTGCAAATACACTTCCGGTTCCAATGATGAATATTATTAATGGTGGTTCTCATAGTGATGCGCCAATCGCATTTCAGGAATTTATGGTAATGCCTGTAAAAGCTAAAAGTTTTACTCATGCCATGCAAATGGGGTCAGAGATCTTTCATCATTTAAAGAAGGTGCTACATGATAGAGGCTTAAGTACTGCGGTAGGAGATGAAGGTGGTTTTGCGCCAACTTTAAATGGAACTGAAGATGCTTTGGAAACTATTTTACTGGCAATAAAAAATGCTGGTTATAAAGGGGGAGATGAAGTTATGATCGCGTTAGATTGTGCTGCAGCAGAATTTTACGTGAATGGGAAATACGACTATACAAAATTTGAAGGGGAACAGGGTAAAATTAGAACTAGCGAAGAGCAAGCTTCTTATTTAGCTGAACTTTCAGAAAAATACCCAATTATCTCTATTGAAGATGGAATGGATGAAAACGACTGGGAAGGTTGGAAATCTTTAACAGATAAAGTTGGAGATAAAGTTCAACTTGTAGGAGATGACCTTTTTGTGACTAATGTAGAGCGACTTTCAAGAGGAATAAAAGAAGGGATCGCAAATTCAATTTTGATAAAGGTAAATCAGATTGGTACTTTAACCGAAACTATTGCTACCGTAAATATGGCTAAAAATGCAGGTTATACCTGTGTGATGTCTCATCGTTCTGGAGAGACTGAAGATACTACAATAGCAGATCTTGCAGTAGCATTGAATACAGGTCAGATCAAAACAGGATCGTCTTCAAGAAGTGATAGAATGGCAAAATATAACCAGCTATTAAGAATAGAAGAAGAGCTGGAAAGTGTAGCGTATTACCCTCAAATGAATGCATTTAAGATCTAATTCATTTAGATATTATTTAATAAAAACCCTTTTTTTTATGGAAAGGGTTTTTTTATTGCCCAATTTTCTTAAAAAGCTCCCAAAGTTCTAGTTTAACTGAGAAATACCCTTTCCATTATGGGCTCTTTTAAGCACTTATTTCGTATTTTAGCATTCCGAAAAATTAATTAGATAAAGTTTTAAAATATATGTCAAAAGTAGCCACGTTAGAGTTAGATGGAAAGAAGTACGAATTCCCGCTAGTAATTGGATCAGAAAATGAAGTTGCCATAGATATCAAGACTCTTAGAGGAGCGACTGGGGCAATCACCTTGGATCCTGGATTTAAGAATACAGGTAGCTGTGAAAGTGCAATTACATTTTTAGATGGAGAAAAAGGAATCTTAAGATATAGAGGTTATACTATCGAGGAATTAGCAGAGAAAGCTGACTTTTTAGAAGTTGTATTCTTATTGATTTTTGGAGAATTACCAAATAAAGATGAATTAGGTAAATTTAAACAAGATATTAAGGATCAAAGTGAAGTGAACCTTGATATGAAAAAGGTGTTAAAAGGTTTCCCGCCTTCAGCTCATCCAATGGGAATGCTTTCTTCATTAACCAGTGCTCTTATTGCTTTTAATCCAAAATCTGTTAATGTAAGTTCAGAGGAGGAGATGTATAAGGCAATCGTTAAGATCTTGGCTAAATTTCCAACACTTGCTGCTTGGACATTAAGAAGAAGAAACGACCAGCCATTAGAAAATAGAGATAACAGCTTAGGTTATGTAGAGAGCTTCTTGAAAATGATGTTCCAAAAGCCGGGTGAAGAATATAAATCAAATAAAAATATAGTTTCAGCTTTAGTTAAGTTGTTGATCCTACATGCAGATCACGAGCAAAACTGTTCTACTTCAACAGTAAGAATCGTTGGTTCTTCTCAAGCAGGATTATTCGCTTCAATTTCAGCAGGAGTTTCTGCGTTATGGGGACCACTTCATGGTGGGGCCAATCAGGCAGTGATCGAGATGTTAGAAGAAATCAAAGCCGATGGTGGAGATACTTCTAAGTTCATTGCAAAAGCAAAAGATAAAGAAGATCCATTTAGATTAATGGGCTTTGGACATAGAGTTTATAAGAACTTTGATCCAAGAGCAAAGATCATCAAAAAAGCAGCAGATGAAGTACTTGCAGAATTAGGAGTAGAAGATCCTATTTTGGAAATTGCTAAAAGTCTTGAGAAAGCAGCTTTAGAAGATGAATATTTCGTAGAACGTAAATTATATCCTAACGTAGATTTCTATTCAGGAATCATTTACCGCGCAATGGGTATTCCAACTGAGATGTTTACAGTAATGTTCGCAGTAGGAAGATTGCCGGGATGGATCGCTCAATGGAGAGAAATGAGACTAGGAAAAGAACCAATTGGTAGACCAAGACAGGTTTATGTTGGTGAAAACTTAAGATCTTTCAAAGAGCTTGATAACAGATAAGATACTATAATTCATAAATTTAAAAAGCTTCATTTTTCAATGAAGCTTTTTTTTTATATTTGCACAAAACACCCAAAATGCTAAAACTGAATATTAAGAGTGAAACTTCCCCCCTGAAAGCAGTTGTATTAGGTACAGCTAAAAGTAATGGCGGAACACCCGAATATAAAGACGCTTACGATCCAAAGTCTGCGGAACATATCAAAGCTGGTACCTATCCAGTAGAAGAAGATATGGTCAAGGAGATGGAGGCGGTAGCTGCTGTATTTGAAAAGTATGATGTAAAGGTATTCAGACCAAAGGTCATTGAGAATTACAATCAGATTTTCACAAGAGATATCGCGTTTGTTATTGATGATAAGTTTGTGAAAGCAAATATTTTGCCTGATAGGGATGAAGAGATAGAAGCCATTAATCATGTGCTAAGTCAGATAGATCCAGATAAGATCTTGACCATGCCGGAATCGGCACATATTGAAGGTGGAGATGTTATGCCTTATAAAAACTACCTTTTGGTAGGGACTTATAAGGGTGAAGACTATAAGGACTATATTACTGCCAGAACTAATATGAAAGGAGTGAAGGCGTTGCAGGATCTTTTCCCAAATAGAGAGGTGGTTTCATTCAGTCTTAGAAAATCCAATACTGAGGCTCGTGATAATGCCTTGCATTTGGATTGTTGTTTTCAGCCTGTAGGGAAGGATAAAGCGATTATCTATAAAGGTGGATTTTTAATTGAAGAAGAATATAATTGGTTGGTAAATCTATTTGGCGAAGAAAATTTATTCCACATTACCAGAGATGAAATGTTTAATATGAATTCCAATATTTTCTCTATTTCTGAAGATGTTGTGATCTCTGAAAAGAATTTCACCAGATTGAATACTTGGTTGAGAGAACAGGGAATTACAGTAGAAGAAGTTCCTTATGCAGAAATTTCTAAGCAGGAAGGATTATTAAGATGTAGTACTTTACCATTAATTAGAGAATAAGAAATCCATGGAACAAATAACAAATACCATTCTAATGGTTCGCCCAGTGAATTTTAGAATGAATGAAGAAACTGCGGTTAATAATTATTTTCAGGAAGAACTTCAGTTAAAGAATGAGGAGATCAATGCTAAAGCTCAGAATGAATTTGACACTTTTGTAAACAAGTTAAAGGCTGTAGGAGTAAATGTTGTTGTTGTAGACGATAAGAAAGAATTAGATACTCCAGATTCTATTTTTCCTAATAACTGGGTTTCCTTCCATCAGGATGGGAAAGTTGGGGTATATCCAATGTTTGCTGAAAATAGACGAAGAGAGCGCAGAATGGAATTTTTTGAAGTTCTAGAATCTCAAGGCTTTAAGATCTCAGATGTTGTGGATTATACTG
>Ga0307488_10004889_pt1 | contig 11123 bp, 15 predicted proteins | sample SB02metaG_FD_202248 | JGI IMG/M metagenome (GOLD analysis project Ga0307488, IMG submission 202248) | Sea-ice brine microbial communities from Beaufort Sea near Barrow, Alaska, United States - SB 0.2 | ecosystem: Environmental > Aquatic > Marine > Coastal | place: USA: Alaska | collected...
GCTTAATTTTTTTCTGCGTAGCTAGTGGCTTACCTAGTGATCTAAAGTGGGGGATTGCAGGAGACAAGTATCGCGATAGGTTATCTCGCTCTGACTCAGCCCTAACTGTCATTACAGGAATTTTATCTTTTAGGGCGCTTTTATATTCTTCATCAAAGCAGTTCTCAGCCCATTTAATTATCTGGGCATCACTTACATCAGGTTCCTCTATAGCTATACATAGAGCCTTATCTACAGCCGTACCTCGCCACATTGCGGGTATACCAAACCTATCCCTAAAACCAGAGACATGAAGTATCCATCGTTGGGGGTTGGTAATAAACTCATTAATTGAGCTTGCACTCAAATGACCTACGTTGTGTTTCTCAAAGGGGTTATTAATCATGGGGGGGTCTCGCACCTTTTATTAGTTTGTGGGCTAATTATGGGACAAAATGGGTTGATGTGCAAGAACTTTCTTGATACTATAGTCAAACTATTATGGTGGACTTATGAAATTATCAGCTTGGCTCAAAGAAAACAAGATGACTCAAAAGCAATTTTTAGAGTCAGCTTCTCGCGACCATTCCGCTGGATTTAGCTATCACGCTTTAGTAAAGTGGTGCAGTGGACAGCGAATACCTCGACCTGAGGATATGAAAGTAATTCACCAAGCTACCGACGGAAATGTTACGCCAAACGACTTTTACCTCTTGCAATAATTTTACGCATAGCCCATTATGGGCATATGAGTACAGACGCAATTAATTGGGTAAGGACGTTACCCTGCCCGACCCCCACCACTAAATTAGTGCTGTTCATGCTTGCAAATTATGCAAACAAAAGAACACACAAATGCTTCCCATCTGAAAAACACCTTGGCGAAATATGCGGAGTTTCTGACCGATCAGTGCGTAGATGCATTGCTACATTAGAGAATCTTGGCTACATAACCATTCAAAAGCGCTTAGGAATGACTAACTTATACAGGGTTAGTATGGCCGCGAGTGACCACCCTACTCAGGACACCAGTGTCCGCCCCCTTAGGACACCAGCGTCCCCCAATACATTAGATATACATAACACAAACCCCCGACGAAAAAATAAGAGGACTCAAAATGACCTTGCAGGATGAAATATTTGAAAAGCATGGATTAATAATAAAGCACCTAGATGAAGGTAATCACAAGACAAAATGCCCTCAGTGCCAACCGCCACATGATGCAAGTGATAGGCCAATGTCAGTTGAAATATCAAATGAGAAGATTATTTTCTTTTGTCATCATTGTGAATTTAAAGGTGGGGTCATGGCGCAGAGTGCTTTAACTGGCACGACAAGAAAATTAGAGCCGCAAAGAAAGCCGTTTAACCCTAGCCCTCCAAGCGACTCTAATTTTCTAGGTGATTACTTTAAGAACAGAGGAATTTCAAAAGAGACTTATGAGGCGTTTAAGGTTTTCTCTGAGAATGATGAGTGGATAGGTTTTCCATACAACGGAGAATCAGGCCAGTGCGATAACATTAAATATAGGCATAAAGATAAGCGGTTTAAACAAAGCAAGGATCCAGTTAAGTCTCTTTACAATTATCAGGCGGTTGTGGAATCTAATGTGGCTATTTTTGTTGAGGGTGAGATGGATGTACTAAGTGTCCATGAATGTGGTTTTACTTGCGTTACTACCCTACCAGATGGCGCTCCAGCTAAAGCGGCATATAAAGAACACGATAAAAGGTTTAAGTGTTTGCAGACTCACCCACTAAAGGCCAGCAAGATTATTTTGTTTTGCGATGCTGATGGGGCGGGGGATAACCTGAAAAAAGAACTGTTGCATAGGTATGGAAAAGCTAAGTGCTGGTATGTGAAGCCCCCAGAAGATTGCAAAGATGCCAATGATGTTTTGATAAAGCATGGTAAAGAATACCTGTATGAACTTATAAAAAATGCTAGGCCATGCCCTGTTGATGGGCTGTATACCGTTGGAAATTATTATAGTGAGGTCATGGATTTATACCGTGGCAACTATGATAAGCCTGTCAATATTGGCTACCACAACCTAGATAAAATTTATAAGGTTATGAAAGGCACGTTCCATGTTTGGACAGGTATCCCGAACCACGGCAAGAGTACATTTTTAGATCAGTGCTTAATACAGCTTGCTAAAAACCATGATTGGAAATTTGTGATGTTTTCACCAGAGCATTCTACAAAGATGCATATCAGGCGGTTGTTGCAAATGCTTACTGGCAAACCTTTTGACCAAGGCTTTAACGGCAGAATGACGGAGGAGGAAGCAACCGAAGGGATGCGGTGGATACAAAATCATTTTTACTTTATTGAAACTAGGGAGCATATCCCGAACATAGATAAAATTCTTGAACTAGCCAAGGTGAGCATACAAAAGTTTGGATGCAACGGAATAGTCATTGACCCATACAATGAGGTGGATGCCAGCAGGAAAGGGAGTTATAGAGAAGATGAGCATATTAGGGATTTCATAAGCAAGTGTAAGCGGTTTTGCAAGATGCACGATATTACAACGTGGGTCGTAGCGCATCCGACTAAACTACAGAAAGAGAATAACTCATACCAAGCACCGAGCGCCTATGACATAAGTGGTGCGGCTCATTGGCATAACCAAGCTGATGCGGTGGTGGTGGTGCATAGAGATTTTGACAATAACAGCATACAGGTGATTACCCGAAAGATTAGGGAGCAGGGTATGTATGGGCAAATTGGCGAGGCAACATTTAACTTTGACCAAGCAAGCAGGACTTTTGTAGAGCCGCCTCCTGAAGACTATGGTTACGGAGGGAGAAATGGCCGTGGCTAAATCATCGGGAGAGGAAACTCTGGCAATATTGCTTAGACATTACAAGATACCTTTTCACAGGGAGTACAGATTTCACCAGACTAGACGGTGGAGATTTGATTTTGTTATTGGAAATAACCCTGAGAAAACAAAGATTGCAGTAGAGGTTGAGGGAGGGGTCTACGCTAATGGTAGGCACACTAGGGGGTCTGGGTATTCGGCAGACTTAATTAAATACAATACCGCCTTGCTATGCGGATGGAAAGTTCTTAGATACACGACAAAGCAGGTTAGCGGTAGTTCAATACTTGAAATACAACACTTACTAAAAAACGGAGTCAAAAATGAAAAATGAAACTAAAAATGATGCAAGAAAGCAAACGCTATCCAGAAACTTACATTCACTAATGACATTGAAACGAGTAAATCAAAGCGAGCTATCTAGGGAAACAGGCGTTCCTCAACCGACAATAAGCAGAATGCTATCTTGCGCATCAACGCCTAGGATTACTTCACTGCAAGATATTGCCGAATACTTTGGCGTTGGTCTAGATTACATTACAGGCAAAAATAATTTGTTTGATAATTATGTAAGAGACATAAGCTCAAAAGGCAATCTATTAGATATGGAGGTGTAAGGTGGCTAATGAATCGGGAACCGACTGGAGAGATCATGTGTCTAGCAAGCAATCAAGCTCTGACCCGCTTGATAGGTGCATTGAAGTCTGGGAAGAAGCTATTGCTAACTATGAACTAGCTCAACTGTCTTATGTAGCGGTTGAGTCTAGCTTCAAGGCTTGGGAGGCGGCTATCAAAATGGCGCATATGAGAAATAAAGCATCAGGGGTAATGGCTGAGGGCTTGGTGAGAACTCATAACGATTGGGAGCCGCGTTACCTAGAGTCCCAAACGCTATCGGTAAAGTCTGAAACTGCAAAGCGAATACTTAGAATATCAGAGGCAAAATGGGAAACTGAGAGATCAAAGCAAGTCAGCTTGAGAAATCTGAAATAGTTTCATTTTTTCAAGGCTCTAAAATCGCTCGGAATGTTTTAAGCAAGAAAAAACATTGTAAATTTACGGTGCGCTTTCAATTCACTAAAAATTTCCCTGAAACAGCTCGGAATATTTTAAGCGCAAAAAAGTTTCATTTTTTTACAGTGGTCTAGGAATAATTAATTTTTAAGCGCGAATTTCAGAAAAACAGTGCAAAAGTAATTGGTTTCTACAGGCCGCGTACAGCCTAGCCTGTAGAGGGGCGCAAAAAAGTTTCATTTTTCTTTAGGCTCTAAAGCGCGTCGGAATAATAACGAAATTTTTTTGACTGGTTTTCAAGCCTCTGAGAATTTATAAAATTTTTTTGCGTCCAAAACGCTTCGGAATATTTAACTAATTATTTGGAAGGTTTTTCAGGGGCTGAGAAATTTATAAAATATTTTATGGTCTATTTTAGGTCGGAAAAAACAAGCGAAAAAAAACCCCAAATAGCAGTCAACTAAATGGGGCGATTACTGCAAGGTCTAGCTTCTAAGGTAATCTAAGCTAACGCCATTATTCTGGCGAAGGTAACTATCTGTTACGGCTTCTTTAAGAAGGTGGTTGTCCAAGTTAAAATCAAAGTATCCAGTGGCTATACCATCTAAGTATCCATCGCTAGGGGGGTAGATGCTATCTTGGTCGCACATCACATACAGCATCACTTTACCGTAGTGGGTATGGATGAACTTCTTAGTGTAAAGGTTAGGGAACCCTTCGTACCTATCTAGGGCTTTCTCACACGTTTTAGTTATACGCCATAGCCCAAGACCAACAGCGCTATTTTTTGCGGCACACTCTACATCAGCAACCCCTCTGAACTTTAATGCGTGACCCTTTAAATCATAACTGGCTACAGGATTGGCGCTAGGACATCTAATGCGCATTTGATCCTTATTAAGGTTAGAACCGTAAGCCCCATATAAATAATCAGTTATTACAATGTTCGGTTTCATGGTGATAGTTCCTTTCTTTTGGTTTGGTTTAAATCGTTTTTTCTTATGCAAGTTCATCTTGTCTCTCCGCTAAGTAATCAATTATTTGTGTAGTCACGCCCATGCACATTCCTTCGTCATGGCCTGTCGTGGTAGGTGTAGATAATCCGTTTGCAATTACAAGGTCACTAAATGTAAGCCCCCAGTTCTCTAAGCAATCAGCAACAATAGCTACTGGCATCATGCCTCTGGCTCTGCAGGTAGCGCCCTCTCGGTATAAAAACTCTGTAATATACTCATTACTTAATCTTGCCAATGTTTGTCCGTTTTTAGTTATGTTCCAAGTTTTAGTTTTTTGGGCATAAGTCATTTCACCGCCCGACTTTGAAATCAGGTCTCTAAGCTGTGCATACCACTTGCCTGAGTTGCTTGTAACAGCATTGGTAAGCTCAATGCTAGTCTCAGTAAACTGCATCAAAAAGCTCAACCAGTTTACGATTTTTTTAAACTCAGTGGTTCCGCTATGCTGTCTAAACTCTATAGAGCCTCTATCAGCAATCTGCGCTAGGTTCACTTTAAAGTAGCGTCCTACACTATTTGCCGCCCTTTCTTTAGTAGCGGCACTCTTAACGGTATTCTTGTTGCTACCTATTGTCCTGCACCATTCAGGGCTACCTCTGCGTGATCTTGGCATACAAAGGTCAATTTGATCTTCATAGTTGCTGTATCGCTCATAGGTGGTTTTGATTTGGTCAAGGGTCATATCTCTGCAATCTAAGTGAACGTGTAATCCACAACTTCTATTTACCGTAACACCTTCAACGCTTTCTAAAGCATTAACTACCTTCTGTAATTCCCTAACACCATCAACACCATGCAGTATTGGGCTAACCAACTCTCCAGCGTAGCCTCGCACTGATCTCAAGCTAGCATCGCTAACTATTTTCCAGTGTGGTCGAGTGTTGTGGTTGTAGCTTTCAATGTGGCAACCAACACCAGCAAGGTTGATTGCTTGCTCTACTTGTCTAAGGTTAGCGCCAACGAACTCAATCTCAATGCCAAACATACGGTTGGTAATCTTGGGTAGTGTATTGCTCATATCTTGCACCTTTTATTAGTTGTTTTTTTGTTTCTATATATTTATTATACGCTAAATGTTTACACTTGCAAACATTATTTGCACTAAATGGGCTTTTTTTTATGCTTTTCGGGCTTTAATGGATTTCAATCATGAGGTACAATGTATTTAGACTTAACAATGAGGTGGTCAGATGGCTAATTGGTCTGCTGAAAAAATTCAGCAAAAAAGTGTTGATGCTTTAATTCCTTACGACAGAAATCCTAATATTCACCCTGAATCTCAGATAGATCAGCTTGCTAATGCTGTAAGAGAATGGGGGTGGACTGTGCCTATATTAATTGATGAAAATGACATGGTTCTAGCTGGGCATGGTAGGTTGTTCGCGGCTAAAAAACTAAAGCTAGATACAGTTCCTTGCATAGTAGCTGAGGGATGGAGTGAAGAGCAGAAAAAAGCATATGTTATAGCAGACAACAAGCTGTCTGAAAGTAGTCAGTGGGATGACGCGCTTTACTTCTCAGAGCTTAGGTCGCTATCAGATAGTAATTTTGACCTTTCATTAATGGGTATGCATCCTGACTTTTCTTTTGATGACTTTTCCCCTAACTTGTCTCCAATGCAGACTTTTAGAGATGTTAATCAAAATGATATGGATAGGGCATCTACCAATCTTGAAAACAATATAGCTGGAATATCATCAGACAACTCACTTGACGGTGTTGAAGTGACATGCCCTTATTGCGCTGAATCTTTTAAGTTTAGCGGATCATGACTAATGAAGAAGCTGTATCTATACTTGAATCGTGGAACTGGCGATTTGCTAAAAGTATGCCTAATATCCCTCATTCTTATGCAAGAAAATCAGATAGGTCAGATGTAGGCGAGTTCTTCAAGGTTGCAATGCATGTTAAAGATAATGGTGTTGCAGAAAGATTTTACTCTAAAACATATAAATATTTGTACACTGAAACCCACAAATACTGGGTTATGTATGAAAACATTGCTGAAGCTGAAATAATTAATAGAGCGGAGTTGAGATGATTACAAGTGTAGGTAAGCATAGAGTTCAAATGTCTGATGTTATGAAAGGCATAGATAATTTAATGCAGGGCGAGCAAGCTGACTTTCTTTACAGTGATCCTCCTTGGGGTCAAGGGAATCTTAGGTACTGGCAGACAATAAACAAAAGGCATACAGGTAGGGATAAGTCAGACATTGATTATGCTGAATTTTTGCCGTTTTATTTTAATATGGCCTATAAGTATGTCAAAGATATTTGCGTCATTGAGTACGGTGAGAAATGGAGAGATGACGTAATAAAGGTTGCTTCTGATGCTGGCTTTAAGCATTCAGGGGTATGCACTTCAATGTACCAAGCTGGAAAACTTTTGCCCCTTGATGTACACGTTTTTAGCAAGTCTGGGTCAGTAGTAATGACTGATGACTTTAGGCGAGGTTGCTTGGAGTTTAAAGGTTTAAATTTAGTCAACTTTATCTTTGATCAAATGCTTCCTAAAAATTCAAAAATTGTTTTAGACCCTATGTGTGGAATGGGATACACAGCGCAAGCCACTGTAAATAAAGGATTGGCTTTTCGCGGAAACGAGCTTAATGAGAAACGCTTAGATAAAACTATAGATAGACTTAAAAAGGATGTTGGCTAGTGATTTATCACACCGCTTTAAAAAATAGGTCTGCTAATTATGATGGCATAAAAGAGACTGTTAGAGCGGATCATCCTAGAGGGGTTATGTTAAAGCATGATTTTGTATCTAATGGTTTAGCGCCTGAGTTTAATGAGTGCGATGTGCTATACGCAGAGCCTCCTTATGCTCATAGCGGCCTAAAAATATTTGATGCTAGGGCTGGCGTTAATGATAGAACGTATAGCGATTTAATTAAGGCTATATCTAAAATTTTGCTTGAATGGACTAAGCCAGTATATTTGATTATGAGCAAAACAAATTTAGCAAAGTTACCTAATCCAGATGTAATTGTAGAGACTACTTTAAATGGCGATGTGGTTTCAATGGGTGTCTGGAATGATAAAAACCCTATTTTACTCCCATCAACAGAGCTTATATGTCAAGGACTTGGATCTAGGTATAAATACCTAGGTGATTTTACGTGCGGATATGGGACTCCAGTAAAAAACTTTATTAAGGGTGGGGGCGATAGGTTTGTGGCATCTGATTATGATGGTAAGTGTATAACTGTTATTTCTGGGCAAATGAGAAAAGTATGAAAATCTTTTTAAGAGAAAGTGTTTACGAATCCGCTTTAAGGCGAATAAACCGTATATTTGACGAGTTTGATAATGTAGTTATTAGTTCCAGTGGAGGAAAAGATAGCACAGTCACTATGCAGTTGACGCTTCAAGTTGCGGAAGAGCGAGGTAGGCTACCTGTAAAAATGTTCTTTTTAGACCAAGAAGCGGAGTACAGAATGACCATTGAGTATATGAGGATTGCTATGGCAGATCCTCGTATTGAACCTCTTTGGGTGCAAGCTCCTATAAAGTTATTTAACGCCACATCTATGGATGACCCTTGGTTGATGTGTTGGAAAGAAGGCGAAGAGTGGATGCGCCCTAAAGAGGCTATAAGCATTAAAGAGAATGTCTTTGGCACTGAACGATTTCACGATATGTTTGTTAAGGCTTTAGATTATTGGTTTCCTAATGAATCAGCGTGTTATCTAGCTGGAGTTAGAGCGGAAGAAAGCCCTACTCGCTTGGCTGGTCTAACCACTGCGGCAACCTACAAGGACATAACGTGGGGTAAAAAACTCAATGAGAAAAAAGGCCATTACACGTTTTACCCTATTTGGGATTGGTGCATGAGTGATGTATGGAAGTATATTCACGATGGAGGTTGGGAGTACTGCAAGATATATGATGAATTGTATAGGTACGGAATAAGCCCTCGCAATATGCGTGTATCAAACCTTCACCATGAAACGGCAGTGCATAGCTTGTTTTTCCTACATGAAATAGAATCTGATACTTGGGATGCTTTAACTAAGCGTCTTGGGGGCATAAATCAAGCTAAACACATGAAGAAGAATGAGATGTTTGCGGTGCAAGAATTGCCTTATATGTTTGAAAGCTGGCAAGACTACAGAGATTATCTTACTGAACACTTGATAACCATGCCGAAGCATAGAGAGGCGTTTGTCAAAAAGTGGGCAAAGATGGATGATTTTTATGGTGATATGGCAAAGCCTAAAGACTTGGTAAAAAAGCAAATATCATCATTACTAGCCAATGATTGGGAATTTGTAAAGTTAGCTGGATTTATGAATAGCCCCCCTATGATTACATACCGAGATTGGAGAAGAGGAAACATCTCTAACAGGCAAAGACTTGATAAAAACATGGTATACATTCAACCACACAAAATCGGAGAAATAGATGAGCGATTTGCCAAACCATCCAATAAGTGAAGTTATATGGGCATCTATTGAGGATGTAACCCCTAATGACTACAACCCTAACTCAGTAGCAGGTAAGGAGATGGGGCTTCTGTACACATCAATAAAGCATGATGGATATACACAGCCTATCGTTACTATATGGGATGAAGAATTAAAAAAGTACGTTATTGTTGATGGGTTTCATAGGTACTTCATATGTAAAAATAACAAAGACATTCAAGACTCAACTGGTGGCAGGGTTCCTATAGTAGTAATTAAGAAAAGTATTAATGAAAGAATGGCCGCTACTGTAAGGCACAATAGAGCTAGAGGGGCGCACTCTATTACAGGGATGTCTAACATGGTTTTTTCAATGCTTGATAATGGTTGGGAGGATGACAAGATATGTAACCACCTAGGAATGAGTGCTGATGAGTTGCTAAGGCTAAAGCACATAACAGGGTTTTCTAAGTTGTTTGCAGATGCAGAGTACAGCAAATCATGGACTACTAAAGACCAGATACGCATAAAGAAAGAATACAAATCTTTAGACAAATCTAAATAATTTGATAACGGTAACGCTATGAGCCAGAAACTAACGGAAGATTTAAAAATAGCTATAAGAGATGAATTTGTTCATGGTTTTACTAATGAGCAGGGGGTTAGAACTTATCCTACTATAGACGCTTTAGTTAAGAAGCATAGGGTCTCTAGGTCTACCCTGTACAGTTATTCCTCGGATGAGAACTGGCAGTCTCAGAAAAACACCGTTCAAACTAAGATTCAAGAATCTTTAGATGAGGAGAGAATCAATAGGATGGTGTCTGACTCTAAGAGGCTGGATGATACGGCCATACAGATAGCTCAAGCTATGCTTGGTAGGGTGGGGCAGAAGCTACAGAGGGCGCAACAAGATGAGAGGGTAGACCCTAATGAGCCTGTTAAGCCTTTTATTGAGGCTATGACAATCCAAGAGTTACAGGCGGCATCTCACGTTGCTCAGAATGCACAGAAACTTGGCAAACTCGCCCTAGGCGAAGCACAGGAAATTTCAAAGGTATCAGCAGATGTCAGCAATCCAGAAGCCTTCCACAGAGTTATGGAACAACTTGACGAGCTTGCGAACGCACGGTCACAAGGCGGTAGCAAACCTCTACACTGAATGGCTCAGTACCGCTAGGCCGACTCAAATAACCCCTCAAGGTAATTGGCATATATGGTTGATCCTTGCTGGCAGGGGGTGGGGAAAGACTAGGACAGGTGCGGCTGATGCTATGCTGTACGCTTTGCGAAACCCTAATGTTCAGGTTGCTGTAGTTACCCCAACATTCGGAGATATTAGGCGTGTTGCTTTCGGGGGTGTATCAGGGATATTAAAAACTATGCCTGAGGGTTGTATGCTTGCGGGTAGAGGTCAAGGTTACAATTCTTCTGCATCAGAAATACGCTTATTTAATGGCTCCATAATCTATGGCTTTTCTGCTACTGAGCCTGATCGGTTAAGGGGTCCACAGTTCCATAGAGCATGGTGTGATGAGTTAGCGGCATGGCGGTATCCAGAGGCTTTTGACCAGCTAATGTTTTCCTTGCGGTTAGGTGATAACCCTCAATGCATCATCACTACCACGCCAAGGCCGACACCTTTAATCCGACAGTTGCTAGAAAGAAACGATGTGGTTGTTACTACAGGCAGTACTTTTGAGAATGAAGCTAATCTAGCATCCTCAACTCTAGCCATGCTTAAAGAAAAGTATGAGGGGACTGCTCTTGGTAGGCAGGAATTGTATGCTGAGGTTCTTGATAACCTAGAAGGGGCGCTTTGGAATAACAGCATGATTGATGCGGCTAGGCGGCCTAAAGACACTAAGG
>Ga0307488_10004890_pt1 | contig 11123 bp, 16 predicted proteins | sample SB02metaG_FD_202248 | JGI IMG/M metagenome (GOLD analysis project Ga0307488, IMG submission 202248) | Sea-ice brine microbial communities from Beaufort Sea near Barrow, Alaska, United States - SB 0.2 | ecosystem: Environmental > Aquatic > Marine > Coastal | place: USA: Alaska | collected...
CTCCAGCCCCGACCCCGTGGTGTTCCTCGCCCACGTCGACGACTGTTGGCAGGCCACAGGGCGTAGTGGGGGTATATCGGGGGTGTATTAGGGGTGTAATAGGGGTGTATTAGGGGCGTATTGGGGGTGTATCAGGGGTGTATTAGAGGTGTATTAGGGGTGTATTAGGGGTGTATTAGGGGTATATTAGGGATGTATTAGAGGTGTATTAGGGATATATTAGGGGTGTATTCAGGGTGTATTGGGTGTGTTATCGGTATATTAGCGGTGTAGTACTGCCCTGAAACGAGTTTCCCATTGACTTGTGTACCAAGACAGAACGCAGCGTCTCGGCGTGACTGTGACTGTGTTGTGACTGTGGGTGGTGGGGTGGCATCTGAGTTTGGGGGTCACACGCGTGACGGTGAAGGTGAGCTTGACTGGGTTAGCGGCGGCGGCGGCGCGGCCCTGGGTGGCGGTCGGACCACTGCGAGCAGATGCTGACCATCCGCAGTGTGGTAGGGCGGTGCAGGTTGACCCTATCAAACCCACGTTGAAAGCGCCTGGAACTAAGCGCTTGAAAGTAAAATGTGACGAATCGCTGTCAAACTTTGCTTTCAATTTCAACTTGCGCCGCTACAGCGTGTTCCTGTACCTGGACCGCACGCACGTGGCCACGGTGTCGGGGACGCGCAGCCTGTGGGACATGGGCAGGGGCTTACACTCGTCCACTTTCCAGCTCAACCTGAGCCGTTTCTGACACATGATGCACCCTAAACACCCCCAAATAACCCCCACCACCACCTAAACACCGCCTAAACAACCCCTACATGCACCCCTATCCCACACAAAGTGCTTAAGTTGAGCCGAAAAGTGGACGAGTGTAAGCCCCTGGATATGGGCCTGGCGCTGTTCCGCCGCCGCCTCACAGCCACGCCCGAGGTGCTCGCCAAAGCCGTCCGGTGGGGCTAATGCCTAGTATGTGGGCTAGTATTTTCTAGTGAGCTGGAGTTTGGTGATGTGGCCAAAAGTCAAATGACTTTTGGTCAAAATCACCAAACGCCTACTTACTACAGGTAGTACGAGATACTATATATAGTACGCTTTACAGACTGGGCACTAGAGCCGGGGCCGTGCCGGGCCGATGCCGGGGCCCGCAAGACTCAGTGTCGGCGGAGCGCTCGGTGCATCGTTCCTCTTGTTTCATTTCTAAGCCCCATCATTTATAAGCCCTGTGTTACAGTTCAAAGCCTCGCGTGTTGTGGGGGTTGAGTCATGTGCAAGCGGCGTGAGACGTGGTGGGCACGGGTACGTCGGGTCTTCGCAGTTTTCCAGGGTACCCCAAATGGCGGTCGTCAATTCTTGAGACATAGACGATCGAATCGCCATATTGTACCATTGCATGGCAAATCTGACCGAATATTTACTCCAGGTCTCAAATTCGAGACGCGTTGACCGCAATTTGAGGTACTCTGGAAAACTGCGAAGGTGGCGCCCTACCGCGCGGGGGCTGCTTGCGCTGGTGGAGAAGGAGCGCATGGGGGAGACGGTGGACCGCGCGCGCTTGAAGCGCCTCCTGCGCATGTTCGCCTCCCTCGGGGTGTACCAGGAATCGTTCGAAAAGCCGTTTTTGGAGGCGTCGAATGAGTTTTACCGCGCGGAGGGCGGGCGGCAGGGGCTTACGCTCGTCCACGTTTCAGCTCAACCTGAGCCGTTGCTGACCCAACATGCACCCTGAGCACCCCCTAATACTCCGTAATACCTCTTAAACACCCCCTAGGCAACCCCTAAATGCACCCCCTATCCCACAGAAAACGCTTACGTTGAGCCGAAAGGGGGACGAGTGTAAGCCCCTGGCAGACGGTTCATGTCGCAGTCGGACGTGCCGGACTACCTAAAGCACTGCGAGGCAGGGGCTTACACTCGTCCACTTTTCAGCTCAACCTGAGCGTTCCTGACACAAAATACACCCTGAGCACCCCCTAATACCCCCTGATACCTCCTGAACACCGCCTAGGCAACCCCTAATTACACCCCCTATCCCACAGAAAGCGCTTACGTTCAGCCGAAAAGTGGACGAGTGTAAGCCTCTGCTGCGAGGCGCGACTGGCGGAGGAGGCGGAGCGGTGCGCCAACTACCTGGTCAGGTCTATTCTATCAAAGTGCTTCACTCAGTACAGAGTATACGCGCTACTTATCATGTGGAAATGTTCACGTTTCTTCGATTTGGTTTCCAGGTATTTTATTGTATGGATCTTGAGCGTCTCCATGTCGCTCAAGACGCACTTCGTCCATGGTTTTGAACTCAGCGCTAGCTCACTCTTCACCTGGTCACATCAGCACCAAGAGCATACTCGCCGCTTGCCGCGTCGTTCGTTCGCTGCGTGTGAAACCCTAAATCCCTCGTTGACCAAGTTTGAAACACAGCGGCGTGACGTCCCGTGAACGACGTGACGAGACGCGGCGGGCGTGAATGAGCCGGCCCTGCTCGTGGGACCCCGGCACGGCGCGACCGCTCACCTCGGCGGTGGAGGCTAACCTAGTGGACGCGCATATCGCGGGCGTGCTGGAGAAGGGTAGGGCGCTTGCTACGCGGTCCGACCCCCTCTACCATCAGAAACTGAGGGGTCAAATCGCCGCACCCTCATAAAGGTGGATTTGAGGGGTTATTAACTCAGACAGGTCGAAGAATCGGCCGATCGGCCCTGTCGACCAAGACCCGGAATCAGGGTCTCGCCACTCAAACCCCGGATTTCTTATGGTAGACAGGGTCGGCGCGTGTAGTGGCGGACTCAGCTGTCGCGTCGTGCACCGCGTTGTTTGATGACCCGTGACTCGGACTCGTGAGATGGCGGTGGCACCCGGCACCGCACGACGCGGCGTTCCGCCATGCTGCGGGTATAGTCATCCAAGCCGACTGCCGGAAAGGGCAGTGTTAGCGTGGCCCCCACCACATGACAGCATGCTCCGCCTGCTAGCCTTACCCTAGCCCTAACCCTAAACCCTCAACCCTCAACCCTCAACCCTTAACCCCCAACCCTCAACCCTAAACCCTAAACCCTAAACCCTGAACCCTGAACACTAAACCCTAAACCCTAAACCTTGAACATGCTCCTGGCCATACCGCGCGGGTTCGAGGCGATGGTGAGTGGGCACCGGCTGGACGACCTGCAGCGGCTGCACGGCCTGCTGGCGCGGGTCGACCGCCAGGAGCGCCTGCGCGTGGCGTTCGCGGCGCACGTCAAAAAGCGGGGGGTGGTACGGACTCATGAATATTGCTCGCCGCGTCATAGGATGGCATTGATATCAAGATATGAGGGTTCAAGACGCGTTTGTTGACGCGGTGAGCAATATCCTCGCCACGTCATAGGATGGCATTTATCTCAAGAGACGAGGGTTCAAAACGCATTTGTTTTTGACGCGGCGAGCAATATCCGTTAGTCCCTAGTGGGTGGCGCTAGTGCGGGACGAGGAGAACGACAAGGACATGGTAGGGGGCGCAATGCATGTCCAAACCCACAGACATCCGTGCTGGAAGTGCCTAGTTTCAGCGTTTCTTTTCAACAAAAATATGACAAAGGGCGTGAAACCATTCAGACACTTAGTTGAACTTAGCAACAAGTAGTACCAAGTCGTCCAAATGGAGCGTTATGATTGGTCGAGCGGGACTACTTAGCATTAAGTCTCTCTAAGTGTCCAAGTGGTTTCACGCACTTTGTCACACAATGGACTGCTTTCAAGTTTTGCTTTTCATTTGAAGTTGCGGCGCTAGCACATGGTGGCGAACCTACTAGACATGAAGTCCAAGGCGGACAGTGTGGTGGCCGATGCGTTCGGCGGCGGCGAGATGTTCGCTCACGCGCTGAAAGAATCCTTCGAGAGTTTCATCAACTGTCGGCAGAACCGGCCGGCGGAGCTCATAGCCAAGTTCATAGACGCGAAACTCAAGGCCGGTAACAAGGTGGGGTGCTGCAACTTGACACCCACTGAAACCTGTGTTGAAAGCGCCTGGACGAAGCGCCGCTTAAAACCAATAAACGACAAACTGAAACCTGTGTTGAACGCGCCTGGATTAAGCGCCGCTTTAAACCAATATACGATAAACTGAAACCTGTATTGGCGCCTGGATTCAGCGCCGCTTAAAACCAATATACGATGCTGCTTTCTAGGTTTTTTTCCAGTTCCAATCTGCGGGCAGTACAGCTGGGTTGGGAGCGAGGAGGAGATGGAGGGGACGCTGGACGCGGTGTTGACGCTGTTCCGGTACATTCAGGGCAAGGACGTGTTCGAGGCAGGGGTTTACACTCGTCCACTTTTCAGCTCAACCTGAACCGTTTCTGACACAACATACACCCTATACACACCCCATAAACACCCCCCCAACAAACCCTATATATACCCCCTATACCACAGAAAGTGCTTACGTTGAGCCGAGAAGTGGAGGAGTGTGAGCCCCTGGTTCGAGGCCTTCTACAAGAAGGACCTGGCCAAGCGCCTCCTTTTGGGTAAATCCGCATCCATCGACAACGAAAAGAGCATGATTTCGCGGTTGAAGGCAGGGGCATACACTAATCCACTTTTTAGCTCAACTTCCGCCGTTTGTACCGGTCCAGGGGTGTTTAAGGGGTATTGATGGCGGGGGTGTAGGGGTTGTTTATGCGCTTAGGGGGTGTTTAAAGTTTCAGAAACGGCTCGGTTGAGCTGAGAAATGGACGAGTGTAAGCCCCTGGTTGAAGGCAGAGTGCGGGAGCCAATTCACAACGAAACTGGAAGGCATGTTCAAGGCAAGGCGGTGCAAGTTGAAACGTATCGAAACCCGTGTAGAAATCGCCTGTGTTCAGCGCGTGAACTAAAATGTGATATATGATATTTGAAGACAAGCCCACGCTCGAAAATGTAATTTTCGGACATTTCAACTTAGGGCGTCTTGAGTTAACACATGTTTTCTAACTTGGGCTTGTCTTCAAATGTCATACTGTTTATCACGTTTCGGTTTCATTTCCACCTTGCGGCACTACATGGCGGATGTGGACCTGAGTCGCGACGTGATGAAGAGCTTCGGGACGGCGCCGGGGCGGGTCGAGCGCATCCCGGATGGCGTCGAGATCTTCGTCAATGTGCTCACTGCCGGCTACTGGCGTGGCCTACGATTTTTCAACCCTTTGTGAAACATCCGTTTCACTTTTTATACCGTGCTGAGTATGTCGAGAGGATGACTGTATCTAAAGCCTACCGGGTGCCTGGTCAGTCCGCGCAACCGGCTTTTTTAAGCCGCTTTCCAAACCAGCCCCGAACTTGCATCTCATTTTCGCGTATGGGAATTTCACCCACGAGATTTGATCGCGCGTCGCGCGAAGGGAGAAATTTGGATATGGGATAGAAGTTGTGGGGACACCATGTCGTGGATGAAATGCCCATCAGCGAAAATGAGATCCAAGCTCGGAAAGGCGGCTTAATTAAGCCGGTTGAGCGGACTGCTCGTACACCTATTCTTTTTTGATTGGATTGAATCGTTTTCATTCTGATTGGTCGAAATGCTCAGAATCCATACCAAAGCGGACAATGAGTTTATAGAGGGCTCGGGGCAGGACCCGCGGCAGGAGTACATCACGTCGTGCCTGGACCCCCGATTCCTGCCACGGCATTCACGACGATACTACGCACCCTTGTTTGTTGAGAAAAGGCCGATTTCGGTATATCGCTTCCCGCGCTGAGCGCTGACGCTTTGTCCGCAACTCTGTATGGGCATTCAACCTGGAGCCCGCTTTCCCGCGCGGAGCGCTGACGCTTTGTCTGCAACTCTGTATGGGCATTCAACCTGGCGCCCGCTTTCCCGCGCGAAGTGCTGACGCTTTGTCCGCAACTCTGTATGGACATGTCACCCAGGCGATATACCGAAATCGGCCTATTAGCCGAGCCCCGATGACATTGAAGCGGGTGACGCGAATGACGTGGGTGAATGGGCGTGCTACGTGCGGCCGTACCCTGAACCCTCAACGTTAAACCTTAAAACCTAAACCCTAAACCCTCAACCCTAAACCCTGAACTGGCGTGCTGCGTGCGGCCGTGCGCTTGGGCCGACGTACGCCCCCGCCGAGGTGAACCTGCCGCGGGAGCTCAGCGTGTTCCAGGCAGGGGCTTACAGTCCTCCACTTCACAGGCCAACTTAAGGCGTTTCTGGTCACTGAAGTCACAGCAAGTGTCCACTTCTCAGCTCACCTGAGACGTTTTTGCCGATGCTACTTCGGAACATCGCCCACAAAAAGTGCTCACGTCAAGCCGAAAAGTGGATGTCCGTCGTCCACAAAAAGTGCTTAAGTTGAGCTGAAGAGTGGACGAGGGTGAGCCCCTGGTTGCAGGACGTGTTCCGTGACTTCTACCTGGCCAAGCACAGCGGGCGGCAGGGGCTTACACTCGTCCACTTTTCGGCTCAACGTAAGCGCTTTCTGTGGGATAGGGGGTGCATGTAGGGGTTGTCTAGTGGATGTTTAGGAGGTGTTAGGGGGTATTACAGGGTGTTTAGGGTGTATTCTGTGTCAGAAACGGTTCAGGTTGAGATGAACAGTGGACGAGTGTAAGCCCCTGGCGGGTGGCGGCTCATGTGGCAGAACTCCCTGGGTCACTGCGTGCTCAAAGCTGTGTTCCCGTGCGGGGCAGGGGGGGTACTCGTATTGAGAACAAGCACTCGACCGACGTTGAATGGATGAACCGAGTCCGCGCTTCTGCATGAGCGTTTCCCCTCATGTCAAGTCGTGCGGGCACGTCCGACATCGGTTCTGGTGCTTAGTCTGTGGGCTAGTAACTTCTGCAAGCTGGAGTTTGGTTATTTAGCTAAGAGTCAATGACTTTTGGTGAAAATCACCAAACGCCAACTTACTACGGGTAGTACGAGAACCCATATGTAGTACGCTTTACAGACTAGGCACTGGTGGTTGTTCGCGATGACACCCTAAACCCTAAACCCTAAACCCTAAACCCTAAACCCTAAAGACCCTGGTGCGGGGTGAAGGAACTGGCGGTGTCGCTGTTTCAGGCGGTGGCGCTGATGCTGTTCAACGACGCGGAGCGGATGACGTTCGAGGAGATGCGCGCCGCCACCGGCATCGAGGCAGGGGCTTACACTCGTCCACTTTTCGGCTCAACGTAAGCACACTTTGTTGGATGCGTTGGATGCATGATGCTCCCCCAGTCTATTAGACAGGAGGACACAGGGAGGTGTGACCAAAACGGCTTAGGTTGAGCTGAGAAGTGAACGAGTGTGAGCCCCTGCATCGAGGACAAGGAGCTCCGCCGCACCCTGCAGTCCCTCGCGTGCGGCAAGGTAGGCCGGTGCAGGTTGAAACCAGCGAGTTGAAAGCGCGTTTTTTTCCGTCAATGGGGGACGTCCCCTATGTACCAATATTTCCTCACTCTGATAAATGGGGGAGCCCCTCTATGCACCAGTCAGCGCTTGAAAGCAAAATGTGATGAAGCTCTTTCAAACTTTGCTTCCAATTTCAACTTGCGCCGCTACAGCAAGGTGCGCGTGCTCTCCAAGGCATGGCGCTGCACGTCGACACAGCTTGAAACCCGTGCTGAAAGCGCCTGGCTTTTGCACTTGAAACTCACATATGATAAGCTGCTTTCAAGATTTGCTTTCAAATTCAAATTGCGGCGCTACGTGAGGGAGCCGAAGGGGCGCGAGGTGGATGACGGCGACGTGTTCGCTATCAACGATCAGTTCAACGAGAAGCTTTTCCGCATCAAGGTGTGGCGGTGGGAATTGGCCGATTTCGGTATATCGCCTGGGTGAAATGCCCATGCAGAGTTGCGGGCAAAGCGTCAGCGCTCCGCGCGGCAAAGCGGGCGCCAGGTTGAATGCCCATACAGAGTTGCGGGCAGAGCGTCAGCGCTCCGCGCGGGAAGCCATATTCCGAAACCGGCCTCTTGAAACGTGGTCAAACCCGTGTTGAAGGTCCATGTTTTCAGCTTTCAGCGCTTGATTGAAGTCACATATGATAGAGCTCTACACGGTTTTCAAGTTTTGCTTTCAATTTCAAGTTGTGGCGGTACAGCTGGGTGAACAGCATCCAGATGAAGGAGACGGTGGAGGAGAACAAGCAGACCAACGAGCGGGTGTTCCAGGCAGGGGCTTACACTCGTCCACTTTTCAGCTCAACTTGAGCGCTTTGTATGGGATATGGGGTGCGCGAAGGGATTGTGTAGCCCGTGTGAAGGGGGTGTTAGGGGGTGTGTAGGGTGTGTAGGGTGTTTTCGTGTGTCAGACACGGCTCAAGTTGAGCTGGAAAGTGGACGAGTGCAAGCCCCTGGATCCAGGACCGACAGTACCAGATCGACGCCGCCATCGTGCGCATCATGAAGACGCGCAAGAGCCTGTCGCACCAGCTGCTCGTCTCGGAACTGTTGAGCCAGATCAAGTTCCCGGCAGGGGCTTACACTCGTCCACTTTTCAGCTCAACCTAAGCCGTTTTAGTCACACCTCCCAGTGTCCCCCTGTCTAATAGACTGGGGGAAAATCATGCACCCAACGTATCCCACAGAATGTGCTCACGTTGAGCCGAAAAGTGGACGAGTGTGAGCCCCTGGTTCCCGGCTGTTCCCTCGGACCTGAAGAAGCGCATCGAGAGCCTCATCGAGCGCGAGTACCTGGCTGGGCGGTGCAGGTTGACCCTATCAAACCCACGTTGAAAGCGCCAGGAACTAAGCGCTTGAGACTGAAATATGAGGAACCGCTTTCGAAAGTTGCTTTCAGTTTCAACTTGCGCCGCTTCAACCTGGAGCGTGACCGCGGCAACGCGCAGGTGTACAACTACCTGGCGTGATGCTGCCGTCAGCGCGCGGCGCGCGGCGGTGGAGCTGGCAGGGTGCGCAGCGCGCGGGCTGGACATGTGTCTCACCGCGGGGTCCCCGGGGCCTGCCGCTGCTGCCGAGTTGAAATAATGAACATCAGCGCAAAACGAAACGTCCCAACCCGTTTCCAAATTCGTCAAAACGTCTCACGCGCACAACTCGTTGCATTGTGCCGCGGCGCGTGTCGCTACCCGCGCACGTGCTCCTGTGGTCTTCGCCGCGACTTGCGCAGAACGTTGCAGGTCTGGCTGTCTGGCTGTCCGGCGTCGAAGCTTCCGTTGGCGTCGCGCAGGGCGGTGCAGTCGGCGAGTCCGAAGTATACAGTATTTACAGGTTTAAATGTTCTAATTCATGTGAGTTACAGCCATGTTACCTAGCGCCCGCCCCCGACGACGAGCCGCGGCGTCGTACCGGACCCGCCCTACGAGCCCGCCGCGCCCCTGGTTTGTCCCACGTAGGTCACAGTCCCCGCCCCTGCCCCCATCCCCGCCCCTGCTGCGCGCCGCGGCCCGCCCCGGGGCGGGGGCGGCGCGTCTCTCGGAAACCCCGTGACCGCGAACGCCCCCAGCATGAACTGCATGCCCACGAGGCCGATGGACACTCCGTTCAGCACTTGGTCCACGTGCAATACGTCATTGCCCAGGGCCAAGCACGTGACATGATGCTCGCCACGTCATAGGTCATCACTTGGCTCAAGAACTTGGGTATGAAGTGTGGCGAATGACGTGGAGAGCATATCGCCACGTCATAGGTTATGGTTTGACTCAAGAACGAGGGTATGAAGCGTGGCGAATGACGTGGAGCGCATCATGCATCACTCGCTCGTCCCTACATGTCTGCTGAATCATGTAGTACACGTGGAGCCAGAGCACGGGCCCGGCGAGCGCGCAGGACAGGTGCAGCGAGGTGTAGCGGCGCAAGTTGAAATTGAAAGCAAAGTTTGAAACCAGTTTGTCCACAATTTAGTTTCAAAGCGCTTAATGCCAGGCGGTTTCAAATTGGGTTTGATAGGGTCAATCTGCACCGGCCTACCGAGGGGGCGTGCAGCGTGCGGTTACCCTTCGACCCCGCCAGGTAGTGCCTCGCATATGATATTGCCCGCCACGTCATCCAACGCATTTCGAATCCTGGCTCGTTTCTCAACCAAACTGGCATCCCATGAAGTGGCGAGCAATATCTGCCAGGGACAAGCAATTGAACGACACGGCATCCAACACGTTTGAACTCTCGTTTCTTAAATTAAACGGTAGCCTATGACGTGCCATCACAAATTTGGGTTGTCCAGACAGAACCTGGAATTACAGGAGGGAAATAGAGGCAATTTTACCCAAATTGACGCAAAAACCGAGGGACATCACCCAACTTTCAGGCAACATTTTCCAGGCCTGACCGCGAGGAGGCGCAACGGCTCCACCGCCAGGTACACAAACAGGTAGCTCATCTCCAGCCCGTAGTAGTGCCACGTCATCTGCGGGTACGGCAGCCGGAACCCCTTCCAGATGAAGCTCAGAAACGTGGCGACCCAGAACGCGACGTCCTTCGAGCAGGGCAATGAGCGCCAGCGGGGTTTCAAATGAGATAAGCAACATGGCGAGCATCTACTGCACGAAACAATGCTTGCAACCTCATGTATTTCTCATTGAACTGGTGAAGCCCTGGCTGAGGTGGAGGAGATAGAGGAACAGGAGGAGGAGGAGGAAGAGGAGGAGGACGGGCACGCCTTGACGGGCTCAGCTCGCCTCCTCCCACGGCACTCAACATGACCGTCGCGTGGGTAATTGGCTATCATCATCCTTGCCGGTGCGCTCAATCGGTATCATCCTCGTAGGTGCGCTCAAGCCACCTCCCGCGACGCCACACGTTGTTGTAGGACATGACTTACGACAGTCAGCGGTACCTATGGGTTATGAAGAGTGGAGTATCTGCATCGAGCACGCACCCTAGTCCATGGTGCCGTCATTGGGGCTTGGCTCAGCGTGGTCATTTCACCTAAGCATTCCCCTACCCAGAGAGCGCCGTAGTAGAGGAAGGTCTCTAGCGAGATGGAGGTGGTGAGTGGGCGGCGCGCGCCGGTGGGGCGCGCGAGCGTGGCCCGCACGGCAGCGGCGGCGGCACGGTTGAATAAACTCGGAGCCGTCGCCGCGGACGTCGCCGCCCGCAGGGCATGGGCAGCCGGCGCACTCGCGCCAGCCGCGGCGTCAGCATTGCCCCCCGTGTTGAGCGCGAAGGTCGCCGACCCGGTGGGGGTTGAAGAAACAGGAGCATCCTCCTCCCCCCCGCCGCCGCCGCCGCCG
>Ga0307488_10004891_pt1 | contig 11121 bp, 9 predicted proteins | sample SB02metaG_FD_202248 | JGI IMG/M metagenome (GOLD analysis project Ga0307488, IMG submission 202248) | Sea-ice brine microbial communities from Beaufort Sea near Barrow, Alaska, United States - SB 0.2 | ecosystem: Environmental > Aquatic > Marine > Coastal | place: USA: Alaska | collected 2017-05-06
GCTTGGGCTCTAGAAAGAGGTATTGCCGTTCACGGGAACCAAGCCCACACTGAAGAACATATATTAAGAGCGATGGACTTTATTGAAAGTCAGAATTTTCTAGGCCGAAAGGCAACTGATGAGCAAGAGTTGCAGTGGCCAAGAACAGAAGTATACATAGACAGTTACTCGGTAAACTCAAACGAAATACCCAAGCAATTAAAATATGCTGTTTATGAAACAACGGTAACCGTAGAAAACGGGAATTTTGCTCTAAGCGTTAGAGACCGTCAAACTACGCAAGAAAAAATTGGTGATATAACAGTAACTTACAAGAACAATGCCGGAATGAAGAAAGAAACCCCGGCTGTAAGCGCATCTCTTAGAAAGGTCATCAAAGCATCTAACTTGGTGTCTAGGGCATGACATTTGATTACACAGCCATAAGGTCAACCGCTACCAGCATCCTGACTAACTTTGGGCAAGATGCCACGGTTACGAGGATCGGTGGGTCTACCTTTAACCCGACGACTGGCGCGTATTCGGGCGGATCGACTTCTACAGTCTCCGGTAAGGGAGTAAGGATGAACTACTCTAAGTCCGAGATAGACGGGGAAATGGTTCAGAGAGACGATGCGAAGTTATACTTTTCTGCTGACGGCGGAACACCAGAGATAGATGATAACGTACTATTTGATTCAGAAAATTATAGGGTAATGAGCGTCATTACCATTTCCCCATCTGATACGGATGTTATGTATGAGCTTCAGCTTAGACATTAAAAGCTGGGCAGATGCCTCAGCGCAAGATGTTGTCGATGCAAAGAAAGGGGCGGCAATGACCTTGATTCGACGGGTCTTGGCTGACACTCCAATTGATAGCGGGCGTTTAATTAATAACTGGCGAACAGGTATTGATAAAAGAAACGGAAGCGCCTTGACGGGCGAAGATCCAAGCGGTGAGCGCTCAATGAGCGAGGCTGAGTCAAAGATAAGGACAGTTCAAGGCGATGAGACTATAATATTTTCTAACAACTTGCCTTACGCCCCGGTAGTTGAGTTTGGCTTGTATCCTAATCCGCCAAAGAACCCTACTGGGAAAACTGTAAACGGCTTTTCTACACAAGCGCCCAAGGGCATGGCTAGGATAAATGTACAAAAGATGGCCCTAGATATTAGCCGAGATCCGAATGCTTTGGCGTTAGCAGGGAAGCGATTATGAGCACTGTCTTCTCAGATATTAGCGCGGCGCTTGATGGCAGGCTTAGTAGTTTAACGGGCAGTTCTCCAGTTGCTTGGCAGAACACAGTTTTCAAGCCTGCAAAGTCAACTTTATATTTGAGGCCGTCTCTGCTGCCGGTCTCATCTGCCCAGATTGGGCTGGGATCTGCGGGGTTAGACGAACATTCTGGTATTTATCAGGTGGATGTTTATGCCCCGTCAGGGAAGGGAAGGAGTGAAGCAGAAGTAAAAGCGGATTCTGTCGCTGACCACTTTAAGAGAGGCACTGACCTAACTTATAATGGGGTAACAGTTCGTTTAGGCGACACGTCCCGTAATCAGGGATTAATGGAAGATGACAGGTTTGTTATTTCCGTCTCAATCAATTATTCGGCTCATGTAGCCCCAAGGTAAAAATTATGACTATTGCAACAGGCTCGCGGCATGACATGGCTTACATTCTGGAAACCACTTTTGGCACTACGCCATCGACTCCGGCTTTCAAGGCAATCCGGCATACTGGAACGACGTTAGGGTTATCAAAAGACGCCATTGAGTCCGAAGAATTGCGGGAAGATCGGCAAATTGCCCATTATCGACACGGCAACAAGGCGGTGTCAGGCGATATCAATTTTGAACTTTCTGATGGCTCATTTGATGATCTCATCGAAGCAGTTATGTGCGGAGCTTGGACGGCAGACGTAGTGAAGACCGGGGTATTGGCGAAATCATTTACGATTCAGCGGCACCACACAGATATTGGCAAGTTCATTCGAGCTACGGGATGTTCTTTTAACAGCATGAGCTTATCAGTTGCGCCTAATTCTATGGTTACAGGTTCTTTTTCTGTGATCGGAAAAGATTTAACCGCAACTGGGACCGGCGTCACAGGAGCAACTTACCCTGCCGCGACAACTACAGACCCATTTGACAGCTTTACTGGGGCTATTACAGAAGGCGGAACAAGCATTGCGATTGTTACAGCTTTAGAATTAAACATTGAAAACGGGATGGAGGCTCAATACGTTGTTGGATCACCAACCACACTTCAGCCGCCATTAGCCAAATCAACGGTGACGGGATCTATTACGGCTTACTTTGACGACATAACCTTGGTCAACAAGTTTATCAATGAGACTTCATCGTCAATTTCATTTACGCTGACTGACGCGGCATCTAACAGCTACGTTTTCACCATGCCAAATGTGAAGTACAACTCCGGTAATCCAGAAGTCGGTGGACCCGGCGCAATTACTGTAACGCTTGATTTTATTGCACTATACGATTCTGGAATTGCAAGCCAATTAAAAATTGACAGATCATAACAAGGGAAAGTGAGGGAAGGATGGATATTAATGACTTTTATACAGCGGATGAGCATGAGAAAGGCCGAGAGGTAGCTATAAATAACCCCAGCACTGGCGAGCCGTCAGATGTGGTATTTATGGTTAGAGGGCCGGACTCAAAGACTTTTAGGAAGGCGATTTTAACGTCAAATCGATTAAGCCTTGAGTCTGACGATGCAGATAGCATGACGGGTCTATTGGTTGCAGTCACGATTGGCTGGAAAGGGCTTAAAGAAGGCCGGGGCAAGGACGCGAAAGACGTTCCTTTCTCTCTAGAAGCAGCCAAGAAGATTTACGATCAATCTCCTGATGTAGCAACTCAGGTTATGACATTTGTTAGTCAGCGGCAAAATTTTACCAAGGGCTAACTGACGAGGTTTTATCGTATGCCCGTTGGCAGTTTTGGGCTTCTGGATACGACAAAGAATCCAAAGTTAGTCGCTTAGAGAATTTAAGGCAAGTCGAAAAGACTTTAGGACGTAAGCCTAAAGAGCTGGAGGGCGCTCCTATACTAAGGGAGCATCTTTCATACCTTTGGTTGATATTCGTTCGGTTGAAGAACGCATCAGAAGGCGCAATTAGCTATTCGCATATAAAAGATTATATGGAAATATTTGGTGAGCTAACGCTTTTTGAGATTGATACAATCGTTGAATTAGACCAAGCCCAAAGGGTAGAGGCAAACAAAAATGGCTGACGCAAATCTAGACATAAAAGTCACCTCGAAGGGTATTAAGGAGGCGCAAGCAGCCCTTAAAAAGCTTGAAACAGAAGCCGCCAACGCTGAGAAAGCTTCTAAAAAACTAGCCGATGCAGCCAAGAAGCTTGAAGACAAGTTTAAACTTGAAGCTGCGGCTATAGGCAAGACTGCTGATCAAGTAAAAATACTCAAGCTGGAGCAATCCGGGGCAACTAAAGCTCAGATTGAAGCCGCAAAATCCGCATTAAGCTATAAAGAAAAAACCCTTCAAGCTGCAAAAGCAGCAGACCAAGCCGCAAAAGAACAGCAGCAATTAGCGGCGTCCCTTTTAAAGTCTCAGGCCGCAGCAGAAAAGCTAAGAAAGGTTAATTTAAAAGCCTCTTTATTGGCTGAAGCAAAAGCCGCCGACAAGCTTGAGAAAGAACAACTTCAACTAGCAGCCGCAACTAACAAAACTGCCGTAGCCGCTAAAAACCTAGCCGTAAAGCAGCAAGGAACTCATAAAGCAACGACAGAGCTGCGGGGCGGCTTTAGAGCGATGCGCGGGTCTACCCAGCAAGTATCCTATCAACTTCAAGATATCGCAGTGCAGGCCCAGATGGGCACCAGCGCATTCATTATTCTTGGTCAACAAGGCCCCCAATTAGCTTCTGTATTTGGCCCCGGCGGTGCCGTATTGGGCGCAATTATTGCATTTGCCGCGATGGTTGGTGGAACCCTCGTAGCGGGACTTTCGGATGCAGAAGAAGAAGTTGATGGCTTAAGTGAAGCTCTGGATAGACTTAAAGGTATTTCCGACAAGACTAGGGGCGGCATCTTTGCACTAAGCGATGAATTTGCAAAATTATCCAAAGAATCAAAAGCGTTAGCGGAACTTGAGATTGCGCTTGATATAAGCAGAACCGAGCGGGGGCTTGAGAAGTCAATAAGCAAGATCGAGGAGGCTTTCAAGTTCGACTTTGAACCTAATTCCAGCTTTTTCCAAGGATATTTGGATTTTGTAGATGGAGTAGCCATCGGCTCTAATGAGATTGCAAGAACTAGCGCCGCAGGTAGAGGAAAGGTATTCGATCTAGGCTTCAGCTTGAAAGTAACTGGCCGTCAGGCTGCCGAGCTTGGTTTGGCTTTTGCTAAGTTTAAAGAGCAAAGAACTCCAGAGTTATTCACCGAATTACAAGATACAGTTAAGAGGTTAAGGAAAGAAACCTCAAATACAAAGGATTTCGACGAATTTGCTAAGATCTTTGTGGATGAGGCAAGAAATATTCGGTTAGCAACTGGCGCTTTAAAGGCTTATGAGAAAATTGTAAGCCAGATAGAAAGCGGGCCAATTAAATCGGTTTCTGATATTGAGGGGATAGAAACACAGAGCGCGGCTATCGATAAAATGATTGCCGAGCAAATCGCTCTTATGCAAACCGCAGATGAAAAGTTTTTTGCATCACAGGACGCAAGAGAGAACAAGGTTCGAGAAGCAGCGATGCGGGGAGTTATTGACGCCCAAAAAGCCGAAGAAGCTCTGCAAGCTATAGAGCAAGCAAGCCTACGAAGATTCCAAGAAAGCACAGAGGAAAAGGCAAAACTTGCTATTAAACAAGGCGAGGTTGCGTTTAAAGCCTTTCGGACGCAAGTGGACAAGCAGAAAAAAGAAGAAGAAAAAGCCTTAGAGCAAAGAATAGCTGCCAATGCTTTGATTAGCTCAATTCTAAGCCAAGAAGACGATAAGAGACTTTCTCAGTTTGAGCGGTATCAGCAGAAAAAGGCTAGTGAACTAGCTCAATTCCTAGATGCAGATATGATATCCATGGAAGCATATTACGCTGCTTTAGGGGTGTTAGAAACGCAATACGGAGATCTGGTAAACAAAGTCCGAGACGAAAAAGAACGGGCAGACTTAGCAAGCAATGCTAGAGAGCTGCAAAGACAAGCAGATTTAGCTTATGCGAAAATGTCACTTGTAGAAAAGTGGATGCTTAGTACGCAGGAAGCTATCAAGAATGTAGACGCTATGTACATGATGATGGCCGTGACTCTTGAGTCGAGCATCGCAACCGCTTTCGAGGGGATACTAACCGGAACGATGACGGTTAAGGAAGCCTTTATAGATTTCACCAAGAGTATGCTGACATCCTTTTTGAGTATGATTGCTCAAATGGCGGCAAAGCGGTTGGCCTTATTTCTTGTCGAAAAGATGATTGGCAAGACTACCGCCGCCAGCGCCGCAACTTATATGGCGGCAACAGCAGCGGCAACAAGTCTTCAGGCGGGACTAGCCGCCTTTGCCAGCACAGCAGCAATTCCAATTGTAGGCCCAGCAGCGGCACCCGCAGCAATGGCAACGGCAATAGGCATTACCGCTCCTTTAGCAGCGGCAGTGACGGCGTTAAGCACATCGGCAGCAGCAGCAAGAGCAACTGGTGGTCAGGTTCGAGGCGGCCAATCATACTTAGTGGGTGAAAGAGGCCCAGAGCTTCTGACGATGGGAGGTTCAGGCCGTATATCGAGCAACGATCAGCTCAAGAATGCAGTGGGTGGTGGCGGAGGCATAACGATTGTAAATAACGTAGACGCCAGAGGTGCAGATGCAAGCGTAGATGTTAAGATAAGAAAGGCAATGCAAGAGACAGCAGCCACCACTATTGAGACAATACGAGACCTATCAAGAAGGCGTAGATTTATATGAGCACTTTCGTATTCGCAACAGATGTCCCAGACGTGTTGCCCAGCACATCAGCTTGGGAGCTGGTAAGCAACTCAAGGGTCTTCCGCAGCCCTCTTACCAACGCGATACAAACAGCAGCAAGGAAGGGGTCGCACTGGAAGATATCCCTATCTTTTGATAATTTATCTGGAGAAAATAGGGCGAACATGCAGGCTTTTCTGACTAAGCTGGAAGGTCAAGAGCACAGGTTTAGCATTACTGATCACGCTTTTGTTCGCAGAGGATCTGGCGTTGATACGGGGCTTGTGACGGGATCAAGCTCGGGCAATACACTTAACTTCACCAGAAGTCTAACCAGCTCTTTAAGCATCAACAAGGGTGATTACATCAACACCAATGGCCAACTGTTTATGTGTACGGCTGCTATGGATGCTACCACGGCGACTACAGGGTTAAGTGTTGGAGTCGCGCCAGCGGTTAGGAATTCATCGGTTGGGGCGGTTGTGGAGTTGGATGCTCCAACTGGGGTTTTTATGCTGACATCTTCAGCAAGCTGGGACACTAAACCGGGATTATTTTCTAGCTTTAGCATTGAGGCAATAGAGGACGTTCTTGCAACATGAGCAGAGATTTAGCCAGCAATACAGCGATATCCTATTCGGCATCAAATGTATTTCCGATTACATTTGTAAAGCTGGAGTTTTTGCCGACTACTGCGTCGCCTACTCCGGGTATTGGCACTATAAGGCTTCACAATGGGCTGGGGACTTACACTTGGGACGATGGCTCTGGCTTTCAAAACTGGACTGGGACGGGTGATCTTGGGCAGATAAGCAAGATACAAGAAGGGGAAGAAGTCAGCCCTTACGGAATCCAGCTAACGCTTTCGGGCTTAGACCCTGATTTAGTTGGAGAAGCGATAAAGGAAATTTATTACCAGCGACCCGTTACTTTGTATGTTGGTGCTTTAAACGATAGCGATCAGTTGGTAGCGACTCCAGACGTTATGTGGACTGGGTTCATGGATTTAATGACCGCAAGCGTTGGGGCGGAAGGCGGCGATACGCTTGTCTTAAACTGCGAAAGCGAACTTGCCATGTTCGAGCGGTCTCGTAACCTTTTGTTTACAAACGCATCTCAGCAGCTAATTAGCTCAAACACTCCACCCGATACGTTTTTTAATCAGCTTCAGGATATGCAAGATTTGACGTTATCGTGGGGCAATAAAGGCTCTCGCATTGTTGGTAGTCGAGGAAGGGGTGGAAGTGAATCCGCGCCATTTGATGATATTGATTTAGAAACAATTAATAATCTTACGAATCCAGCCTAATGAACATTGTTGCTAACAAGTTTTTATCTTCTCTCAACTCTTGGGAAAAAGGAGATTTCAACTACGGCAGAACCGATTGCTGTCAATTTGCTTCTCATGTAGTTAAAGAGATTACTGGCGAAGATCACGCATCTAAATTTGAGTATAGATCTGAAGAAGAAGCCCGAAAGATTATTGAAGAACATAACGGTTTAGTGGGGCTGATTTCAAGCTTGCTTGGTGAGCCAAATAAAACAGAAAAAGACGGAGACGTTTGCGTTTTGTTTATTCCGTCTATCGGTGAATTGTTAGGTGTTAGATACAAAGACGATGTGGTCTGCATAACCGAGAAAGGTTTAAAGGCTATTGAATATAAATATGTCATAGCGGAGTGGGCGATATGCCACCAGTAGTAGCCTTTTTAACAGCAGCAGTCACTGGCCTATTCGCCCTAACTGGGGCTGCCGCCGTTGTCGCTTGGTCGGCTGTAATAATTGGCGCTTCATTGGCTGTGAAAGCGTTAATTCCGAAAGTAAACATGGGCGTTGTTGATGGCGACAGGGCCAGACAAACAACTGTACGCAGCACGATTGAGCCTAGGAAACTCATTTACGGCGAGACTATGGTTAGCGGAGTCGTGTCTTTTGCTCAAGTAGACGGGGCTAACAACAAGAACCTTCACCAAGTTATCGCTATCGCTGGTCACAAATTAACGTCAATAGACAAGATTTACTTTGATGATTATTCAATCAATCTATCTTCTCAAGTTGACGGAAGTGGCGATGTTACTTCTGGCACGTTTGCTAAGAAAACTAACGAAGACGGCACTCTTGAGACAATGGTGCATATCGAAACTAGGGACGGTTCATCAACACAAACAGCTTACTCTGGCTTGGTTACAGCTTTTGCGGGTACTGGAGCTGCTGCTGGGACTGGCTATGAAAGCACGCATCGAGGCGATAATGTAGCCAGCATTTACACGCGCTGGACTATCCACGAAGGAACAACCGAGACTTGGGATGAAGTTGGCGGCATTCAAAACATTAAAGCAGTTGTTAAGGGTAAGGCTGTCTATGACCCTCGATTAGATGTTACGGCGGGGAATGCTGCTGGAGCTAATCCCACAACAGCAGCTTATATAAAATACTCTGACGGAGCTACTACCGCTACACACCAAAGAGATCTGCAAGGGCAAAACCCAGCCTTAATGCTTGCTGATTACCTCATGGACGACAAATTCGGTCTTGGCCTTCCTGCCACCAAGATAGATTGGCCAGCGGTAGTTGCGGCAGCAGACGCTTGCGATTTCTTAGTACCAATTCCAGTAAGCCAGACTCAAAAGCGTTTCTTTGGCTCTGGTGTTATTTTTGGATCAGATAACCACAGAAAGTCTATTTCCAAGATTCTCAGTGGAATGAATGGCGACCTGATTTACTCTCAGGGTAAGTACATCATCAAAGCAGGCGTCCACGAAACATCAAGCCTTGCTATTACTGAGGATGATCTAGCTGGCGACTTTACGGTCAAGACTTCAATCCCTAGAGCAGACCGATTTAACACGATCAAAGGCATGTTTATAGACCCAGCATCAAACTATAAGATGACAGAGTTTGCGCCTAGAACGGTTAGTGGAGCTGTAGCTAGGGACAACGAAGTATTAGAAGAAGAAATCAAACTCACGTTTACGTCTGACAGGTACGCAGCACAAAGAATTGCAATTAAAAAGGTTCATCAATCATTCCTGCAAACCACTTTAAGCTTACCCGTCAACCTAAAGGGCATGAAGGTTGCGGTAGGCGATAGAATCACCTTAGCATTAAATGATTTCGCTACCATCAGCCCTGATTGGCACCCAAGCAAAGAGTTTAAAGTTATTGGTTGGTCTTTCTCTGAAAGCGGGAATGGCGCTATTGATCTAAGTTTAGTTGAAGATGATGCAGACCGATACGTTGATCCAGCAGAGGGCGACTACAACCAAATATCTAATACTGGCGTTATCACCAGCTCACTAGCGCCCGTCCCGTCTCCGACTAACTTTACGGCAACCGCTGGATACAATTCAGTCAATCTTGCATGGACTAACCCAACCGATACTGGAACATGGGAACAGATCTGGATATTTGCAAGCGATACGACTACACCCCCATCAACTCCAATTGAGAAGTTTAGAGGCACCAGCTTTACCCACCAGATAGCTGGAGGGACGACTAAGTATTATTGGATTCAGGCAGTCAAATATCCTTTAGGCGCAACTCCTGCATCTGGAGCTACCAATACAGCTAAATCTGCGTTGGTGCCATTTGGATCACCTACGGCAGTCACAGCTCTCAAGATTGCCAATGCGGTAATGGATGAAGACTCAATTGATACAGCACAAATCATTACTGATGCCGTTGGGTCTGAACAGATTGCCCAAACGCTACAGTCTTCTAATTGGAGCGTTCCAAACAAAACTGGCTGGCAGATCAGCAAGAACGGTGACACCACCTTTAACAATACGGTTGTCCGAGGAAATATAAGCGCCTCTACCGGAAGCATTGGCGGAATAACTGTGGATGCCGATAGTATTCACGTTGGTACGGGTACGTTTAACGATGCCAACACACAGTTCTATGCTGACGATCAGGGCCGGTTTAGCCTAGAAGATAAGTTCTCTTGGAACGGAACAGCGTTGACGATTGTTGGCGGCGGAACATTCACGGGGGCGTTGAGTGCTGCTACAGGCACGTTTGAAGGAGAGTTGAGCGGCGGCACAATATCCATTGGATCAAACAACGACATATTCAAAGCTGATTCAAATGGAATTTATCTCGGCAATGCCACCTTTGCATCTGCACCATTTAGAGTCGCTCCAGATGGGTCTTTAACTTCTACCACGGCTAATTTAACGGGCGCATTAACCGCTACATCATTAAATATAACTAATATCTCAACTCTTACAGATCCCCAGAATCTTATCAACAATGTTGCGATTAGAGAGGAAGTGTTAAGGGTTGAGGTCACTACCGGAGACGTCCTAGATTTAGAGACTGGCGGTGAGGTTGACATCCAAAATCTAGGCGATGTGGCTATCTATGTAAGTGATCAAGACGCATTTCTCCAAGGGAACATCAATACCGTTGCGCTTGGTCTTAGCAACCTAGAGCAAACAATTGTAGATCTAACGTCTGGGGTTTCAGACATATACATTCAAGCAACAGCACCAGTCCCCGGACAAGGAGGGATTCCAAATCCTATTCCGGATTTTTCTAGGTGGTACAACTCAAGCGATGACAACCACCCATATTATTGGACTGGATCAGCATGGGTTAGTTTGGAAGATCCGAGGATTGGCGCTAACGCCGTATCTATAACAAACCTTGGTGTAAACCTTTCAACCACGAATACAAACGTAGCAGCCAATACTACGTTAGCTCAAGGCAAGATCCAGAGCTATTTCCAAGATGCAGAACCTAGCGGCGGCACTTACGCGACTGGTGATTTGTGGTTTGACACTGATGATAAGAATAAAACCTACAGATACAGCGGATCAGCATGGGTAGCTGCAAGAGACTCAGATATTGCTCAGGCCATATCAGACGCTTCGGATGCACAAGCTACGGCTGACGGCAAGGTTCAAACTTTCATACAAGATGCCACTCCCCAAGCAAGTGACTCGGGGCTTAATGCTTTGTTTGTTGGCGACTTGTGGATAGATTCCAATGATGCCAATAAACTTTACAGGTATAACGGATCAGCATGGGCGCTTGTAAGAGATAGCGGTATTGAAGCAAACGCAGGGGCTATTTCCACGCTTGATACCACCGTTAGCGATATTGATGACGTTGTAACGTCCCTAAGCACATCCAACACAAGTCTAGTCGCCACCATAGACTTTATAACCAAGGTTAGCGATGAGGATGGCT
>Ga0307488_10004892_pt1 | contig 11120 bp, 7 predicted proteins | sample SB02metaG_FD_202248 | JGI IMG/M metagenome (GOLD analysis project Ga0307488, IMG submission 202248) | Sea-ice brine microbial communities from Beaufort Sea near Barrow, Alaska, United States - SB 0.2 | ecosystem: Environmental > Aquatic > Marine > Coastal | place: USA: Alaska | collected 2017-05-06
GAAATCAAAAACCATTTGGACATCAGTAATAGCTGGTGCAGTTGGTGTTCTTCAAGCAGCAGGTGTAGTAGATCAAGTACCTGAGTTAGTTTGGACAATATTAGCATCTTTCGGACTTTATTCCGTCAGAGACGCTGTTGGGAAATCAAATCCTGAAGTGAAGTAAGTAATTTAAACGCTGGGTATTTTAATCGATACTCAGCGTTTATAGTTTTATAAAAATGGTTATATTGTATACAATACAATAGAAAGATAACACAAAGGAGAATACAATGGCAGAAGAAAAACGCCAATTTCCCACCGAGGTAATAGATTTACCATCTAAGGGACATTTCTATCCACCCGAACATCCACTAGCTTCTGGTCGTGTCGAACTAAAATACATGACGGCTAGGGAAGAAGATATATTAACATCGACTAATTTAATTCAGAAAGGAGTGGCAATAGATAAATTGTTACAATCTCTGATAGTAGGTGAAGATATTAATATAAAAGATATTTTAATTGGAGATAAAAATGCAATTATGATAGCAGCTAGAGTTTTGGGTTATGGGAAACAATATATAGTAGAAATTGAGGGTGAGGAAGTAAATATAGACTTAACAGCTCTAAAAGAAAAGGAACTTGATTTATCCAAATTTGAAAAAGGAAAAAATGAATTTCCATTTACCTTACCAAATTCTGACAGAAAAATAACCTTTAAGATATTGACTTGGGGTGATGATGAGTCAATAGAAAAAGAACTTGAGGCACTTGAAAAAATAGGTGCTGAAGTAAAACATGAAATGACTACCAGACTAAAGAGAAGAATCACATCTGTAGATGGTAATACTGAACAACATTTTATAAACACTTTTGTGGATAATGAATTCCTTGCAGTTGATTCGTTAGCATTTAGAACACATGCAGAAACAGTTGTACCTGATGTAGACATGACATATACATTCACATCCATACTTGGTGATGAGAAGGAGATAGTGGTCCCGATGACCACTGCGTTTTTTTGGCCTGCAGCCAAGTAATAAACCTGACATACACGAAGAAATATTCCAACTAATTTTTCACTCTAAGGGTGGGATATCATTTCAAGATGGGTATAATATGCCTATTTATCTCCGCCGATTCTATCTTCAGCGATTGACAAAGCATTATAAACAAGAAGCAGAAGAAATGAAAAAGGCTCAACAAAAGAACAAACGTAGATAGGAAAAGTAATTTTTTAGATATTTATTAGTAACTAAAATACAATAGTTTTAATAATTTTAAGGAATTCATTATGAGTAAATTAGATACACTAATCAATAAATTTTTTGATAATCTACGACAAGGTAGAGTAAATGCCTTCACAAAGGATATACTTAAAGATCCTGAAGCACGTAAGGCCGTGAAGAATTTAGAAAAACAACATCAAGAGTTGGGTGATATAATCAAAAAACGCTTTGCCGATCAAAAAGAATCTAAAAATAATTAAAAATTGTATTTTCTAAATAAAGTTTTATAACTAAAACTTATCTAATCAATCAAGGAACACAATGGCTACAGAAAAAGAATTACAAGATGAAGTTAAATTAGCCAAGGCTAGTGCCGATAGGGCAGCCAAAGAGAAACAATATCAAGATTCATATATGGCCTTTCTTGAACGTAAAGAGAAAAAACAAGGACAGACTTTTAAGGCTTGGCAAGCAGATCAAAAAAGAAAACAAGCTGCTTTAGAAAAAGAAGAAGCACAGACTAAAAAGCAGGCAACAGAAGAAGCCAAAGTATCTAAGTTAAAATCTCAGCAAATTACACAAGATAAAAAAAGTCGTAGTTTAGCAAGAGATTATAGTAAATTTTTAAAGAGTAATAGAGGATCACTTGCAGCATCACTTAAAATTGCAGATTCAGAGAATAATTTGGCCAAAGGAGCACAAGGTTTTGCACGAGATGCCTCCGATGAGATGAAGAAAGCTAAAAAAGAAGAAAATTTAGCAGGACAAGAAGCATATAACATTGCACAAGAAGCCAGAAAAGAAGCTATGCTATCAATCGATACGGGTGAATTTGAAGGAGTTGATTATGTAAATGATTTAACAGCAAAATTAGAACAATTGAAGGCGAATGGAAATCTTGATGATGGTACATTTGCCGCGTTGACAGAGGATGCTCAAGTCTTTGGTGACTCGGTAGATAAAATTATTGAAGGTGCCGGTGGTGGTGAAAGTTTTTCTAAAAAATTCGAAATGGAAAACGAAGCTATGAGTAAAATAAATGATTTCAAGGATAAAATATTTAAGGTAAAGAGTTTTGTTACCGATCCTCAATTTAGAGGTATACTGATGAAAGGATTCTTTATTGGGTTGGGAGTAAAGGCCGCAACAGCCTTGGCAGATGTTGTTAAAGGTACAGTTGATTTGGTAATGGAATTGGGAGTTAGTTTTAAATCATTACCAATAGCAGCAGCATTAGCAAAAGAAGAAACCAAGGCAATGTTAAATGAGTTTGGTTCATTAAATGATGTTACGAGTGCACAACTTTTAACAATGAAGATGAGGTCAAAACTTTTTGGTGTAGAAGCTACTGACTCAGCTAAAATATTAAAATTACAAACTTCTATTTCCGATGTAACAAAAGATACAGGATTAAAACAGCAGGGTAAGTTCATAAAAGAAATCAGAAAACAAGGTTTAGCTGCCTCCAAAGTGATGGCAGACTTAGCCTCCAATGCTGATATGTTTGCAAACTTCGCAAAAGATGGTGGTAAAAACATGGAAGATGCAGCCGCACAGGCAGCTCAGATGGGATTAAATTTAAGTGCTACTAATTCGGTGGCAGAGAAATTATTAGATTACGAATCATCAATACAGGCAGAACAAGAGGCAAGTCAAATCATTGGACGTCAAATTAATCTTGATAAAGCAAGACAACTTGCCGTTAGTGGTAATTTAGCACAGATGATGGAAGAAGTTAAGATGCAAGCTGGTGGTGAGGAAGAATTTTCAAAGATGAGTGTAATTCAACGACAGGCATTAGGAGATGCTATTGGATTACAAGGTGAGCAACTTGCTCAACTTCTAAGTGACCAACAGTCTACTACTGTAGAACAGGAAAAAGGTCTAAGTGCTGTTATGAAAACGGCCATTGCAGGTGCAATATTAGGGGCTGTATTGGGTGCAGCTGGTATTGGTTTTGGTGCAGCTTTAATAGGTACTTTAACATTCGGATTAGGAGCTATGGCAGCAATCAGAGGTGGTCTGAGTGGATTAGCAAAAGGTTCGGCAGCCGGTGCTCTCAAAGGTGGTTTAGCTGGTGGTGCTCTTGGAGGAGCCGGTGCAAAACTTATGGGACGAGAAAGAGGAGGTCCAGTTAGGGCTGGCAGTCCTTATGTGGTTGGAGAGAAACGACCTGAATTATTTATTCCATCACAGAATGGTAATATATTATCATCAGTTCCACATATGGCAGAAGGAACAGGATTTGTTCAAGGTGATATGAGTGAAACGAATAAATTAATTAAAGATTTATTGGTTCAAAATGAGAGATTATCAAAAGATTCAATTCGTTCTAATCGAAGTGCATTTGCAAACAAATAGAGATAAAATATGAGTTTAGTCGATTTAACAAAAGATTTATCAAATTTTAATTGGACAGAATATTCCAAGGCTGGAACTGGTAAATCACCACAGACAGACGGAACAACTTATTTCGAAAGACCTAATCCAAAGTCTTTAGAGGGAATGGAATCCAAGTTTGGTCCTATCGATACTCCACCACCCTCAAGAGGTCCTTATGGAGTTGTAAATACTATGGATGGTACTAAACAAGGTAGAGGATTTGTACGACCAGGATTATCACCAAGAGGATTTACAAAAGATGTTGATAGAAGAACACACAAATCAGAACTCGGTCCGGTTGGTCAATATGCAATAACACCATTATCACATACGATAGCTGAAGTTGATTCTGCTTTATTTTATGGTAAAGTGGGAGAAAAAACACTTAACCTTGAACCACAGGCAGAAGGGGCATACGGAGTAACAACTTTACCAATCTCAACCTACACAAGTAGACTCACTACTAAGCCAGAATTTGAAAATTACACAACTGCTGGGATTGGTGGTTACAATACCTATTATGGTAATATTAGTGTGATAGCAGGTAGAAAATCTCAGTTTCAAGATGATGAGGGAAAGTACACCACACCAAACACACCCGTTCCATTTGGAGATGACCAACAAACATTTTTAATTCCTGATGCATATCCAAGAAATAATTTAGCATTTAGTATAAATTCTCAGTTTGGTTGGAGTAATCAAAGTAAATATTTAATGAGTCATGGAACTCCGTGGAGAGAATTTAAACAACTTGATACATTAAGAGACCAAATCGATAATGGTGGAGGCGGTGGTCAAAGTGTCACACCTGATTCTTATCCAACTCCAACTGCACAACAAACACAACATCCAGTTCAAGATTTTTTCATTAGTAGTGAACCTAACTATAATGCACCAAGTTACTTGGAATTACAATTCTTATCAAATAATAGTGTTACAGGAGGGATTTGGCCATATAAAGTTCTTGATTTTCAAGGAACTCATCCACTTATTAGAAAAGAAATAGGTCAAAGGGTTGGTACATCTAATGAGATAACATTAAAGATTAATAAATCAGCCGAGGACTTTAATAGAGTTGATGGTTGGTTGAACACATCACAAGGTAGTTTGTGGATTACAAAACAGAATATATTACAGGCATTAAATCCACGAGAAGAAACAAGAGATTTTAGTTTAGGTGCGATAAAGGCTTCCGTTCCATCATTTATTCACGCAACACGGCATCTCGGTGGTGGAACTTATATGAGTCAGGCAGATTTTGGTCCTACATATGATGCACCTGATGGTGGGGGTGGTGGACCTACACTTGGTTCAATCGTAGCTGGAAAACTAAGTAGTGGAAAATTATCCGGTCCTTTTAAATCTGCAGAAACCAAAGTGGAGCAGGTAGGTAAGCTTTTCAAAAGTATGAGTTCAAAACTTTCCTCATTAGATACTGCACTCGGTAATATCGATTTTAATAAAGAAGGTAAGGGTGGTAGATTAAGATTTTTAATGGGAAGAATGATTGCATCAGAACCTCAAGACGATAAGATACAATCAATATCATTTAGAGGTAATGACTTGGGTTCTGTAAATTTAACAGAGATGAGATTTGCAAGTGCTCCGTTTGGTAGGGCACCAAAAATACCAACAAATGTTACCTTTAGTCAAAAGGGTGCATTTGGTGGAGGTGACGCTCATGTAGGAATGAATGGAACTGAAGGTTCAACTGTAGATCAAGGTAGACGTGGATGGACTTCAACTAAATATATTGATTTAGGACATAGATATCAAAATAAATTGACTCCAATGGCAATATTTAATGCTTCTATGAATTATATGGATGCTGGAGCTGAAGAAGAATTAGCACTTCAGTCATTTGACACTTCAATAATGGAAGGTAGTGATGATACTCGTAAACAAATAGATAAGATTTATGAGGCATATGAAAGTGCTGGAACAAATAATGATAAATTAGAACAAGTTTTAAAACTAACAACCGTTCAACATGGATTAGGTGGTAAATTAGTTAAAAGTACAGGACATAATGGTGGTTATCAATCACCCGTATCTATTGATTCAGTACTCGGTAAAATTAAAGGTGGTGAAAAAGATTCAACGGCTGGATATTTAACAGCAGCAACCGATAAGATAAATATGATACCCTATGGTATGGATAATGAAGATGTACCATTACCAATAGATGATTTTATAAAATTTAAATTTAAAGATTTGGTAAATAATAAATTTATTGTATTCAGAGCACTACTAAGTGGGATATCTGATAGTATTAGTCCAGACTGGACAGGAACTCGATATATAGGTCGTCCTGATCAGGTGTATGTTTACACAGGAACAGAAAGAAAGATAAGTTTTTCATTTGACATTTATCCAAAGACAAAACAAGAATTTCCTGTATTGTTAGAAAAATTAAATTACTTAATTGGTCTATGTTATCCATCATACGGAGAAAACAATAGAATGATAGCACCATTTATAAATTTAACTCTTGGGGATATGTTTAAGGATTCACCAGGATTTCTCGATAGTTTAAGTATAGAAGTTAATGATACTACTACTTGGGAAATAGATGAAGGATTACAATTTCCAAAACATATTACTTGTCAATGTTCATTTACCTATATTGGTAAACATTTACCATCAACACTCGGAAAACACTATGAGTTGAATTGGTTAGAGGATAAGGGATATACATTTGAAAAAGATACTCCATTAAACAGAGGAACATTTGAAGGGGAAAACCAACATCCAACAAGAGCCGAAAATATGAATAAATTATTCTCAACATTAGGAGCCGACCATACGGTAATGGTAGAAGGAGATGTTGATGTCGATATGGGTACATTGGGTTAAGGAGTGAATTATGCCAAGCAGATATAAATTTACAAAAATAAAATTAAGTAGAGATGGTAATCGAGTATTTAAGCCTACCCTCTACCCATCTATACCAATACGTGATAGTGACATATTCATCTATCCTAAATTCGGTGATAGATTAGACAATCTTGCATACAAGTATTACAATGACGTTTCGATGTGGTGGATTATAGCAAAGGCAAATAATTTAGATGCAGCACATATTGGTTTAGAAGTGGATAAACAGATTAGAATTCCAACTGAAACAGAAACGATTATGAACAAATTAAGAGATTTATCATATTAAATGATTAGCTCGAGTCAAATATTAAAATCCGTTCAAACAACATTACTTAAAAAAATGAGAATGTTAAATAAGGGTGAGAATACCTTTAATATAGGTGAGCCATTAACGGAAGAGGGTGGTGATCCACAATCAAATTATATGTTTTCAAGAACTGTAATGTTGAGAATGAGTTCTCTATTGACACTTGACAATAAACCCGTTATACTAACTGGCGGAGAACAGCTAGGGAATTCTCTACAATCATCAATGGGAGTTTATGGACCGAGAAGTAACTTTGTTGATATGGGAACACCTGAAACATCAGATAGTCAGACAGGTAAAACCGTTACAAATGTTTTTGAAGATTTGAATACAAACATGAGACCAATTGCAGGTGTAAAGGATGTAAGTGTCGAGTATGTTGGTGGTGGTATGAAAATAGGTGCAACAAGACAGACAACCATTAATTGGACCTGTTGGACTTGGGAAGAATTACAAAAATTTAAACCATTTTTTCTAACACATAGTAAAACAGTTTTAGTAGAGTTTGGTTGGTCATTTGAAGGACCAGATGCACCACATTTTCTTGATATTATAAATGAAGATGGTACACTAAACAAAGATACCATTAATGGAACAGAAGAAAATCCAGGACACCTACAGAGTCGCCTGGCCGATTATATCAAAGAACAGAATGGTCATTATGATGCGGTATTGGGAACAATCAAAAATTTTCAATTTAGTGTTAATGAAACAGGTGGATTTGATTGTAGTACTGAACTAAGTTCTATGGGAGTTAGTGCATTGAATAAAATGAACGAACCCAATAGTATGAAGGGACAGTTATCACAACTTCCTATTTCGAAACCAGTAGATGGGTATTGGTGGTTTTCAAAGGACAAGGCAATCATAGATTCTCAGTTGAATGATAAGAATCCATACTATAGTTTCGACACTTATGTAAAATCACTTGAAGGTCATTTACATTTAAATGCTGAAAAATCAAAGGGTAGTATAGCATACTTATTAGGAAATGATGAACCTTATTGCACTTGGGGTTGGTTTGAAGATAATGTGTTATGTCGATTTGTAGGTCAAATAAATGAAGATGATGGTAGAAGTGTTACTGAATTTAGAAGTTTAATTACTGAATATGATGAAAATGAAAAACCATTAAAAATTCCTACACCCGTACAATTTAATGCATCAAAAGATATAATAGCAGTTGATTACTCACCATCTGGTTGGTTTTTTGCTCAAGGTGGGAGTGATCCAAGTAAAGGACAAGAAAATGAAAAAAATTCACAGTTAATTCCAGGTATGGGAGTTTATACAGAATTTGAACAAGGTTTTAACTATGGAGATGCCGGATCAACCTCTACCGGTAGAAATAATTGGTTCGTTAATAATTTTACTGCGCTTGATGCAAAAATGGGTGAGTTTAAAATGATGTTTGGTCCACCATTCGTACAAGAGTCAAACCAATTTACCGGTCAATGGAAGGGTGCTGGGTGGAAGGATGGAAAGCCTTGGGAACTACAATGGAAAAAGACATTTTTAGGATCAGAAACAGCAAAATTTAATGGATATACAGGTTCATACTTTAGAAGGTTTTTAAATCACGATGAAGATAAAGGAAATTTGAGAAATGTTTATTTTGGTCATAAATTTTTAACAGAATGTTTTACCAGTGTAAATACAATTTCAGAAGGAATAGATTCAGTTTGGAGTAAGTTTTCAAGTGCATATGGTGGTATTTATAATTTTTATATTGACTTTGACGATAGGGAAGGTAGACTTATGGTTAAAGAGAGGGGATACGGATACAATAGAGTTAGAGATGCATTATTAAACAAATCAAACCGAAAGGATATAGAATATGACTTAAACGGATTATTTGTATTTCCAATTTGGGAAAAGAATTCAATGGTAAAAAGTCAAAATTTAGATGCAAACATACCCAACAGAATGCAAATAGCAGCAATGTATGGTAATAGGACACCGGATTCAGGTGATGGTGAGATAAATGGATTTGATGATTGGTCGGCCACAGCATTGGCTAAATCAGGAATCATGTCAGATATAGAACAGAATCGTGATGCTAAATATTCTGATGTAATTTTAGGTAAGGCTGAATTTCCGTTTAAATCACATCGTATAGACAAGAAAACAGGAGAACAGATAGATTACTCGTTTGGTAATCCTTCAGCTGAAGATTCCACCGCCCCATCTTGGAAAGTTGGTAAATCACCCAACACAACTGATATTTATTTAGATCCAACAGTAGATGACATCTATGGAAGAGGCGGCGAGTTAAATACAGACAATGATGAAGCAGGTTGGGGAAGGGGGATGAACGAAGTTTTAGATGATCAACTAAAAGCCGAATATATGATACGATTGAAAGAGGAATTTAAGAAAATTGATACAACTGGTCTTAATGAATCTGAAATACAGGAGCTGAAGGTGGAAGCGGGAATTTCAAAAAAATCTATTTGGGCAACAATAGGGAACACCCTCATGAATCCAATCGACTCTGCTGTGTCATATGGATCATCACTGGTTAGTGATACTCAAATATTTGGTACACCCGAAGAAAGGGCCAGAAAACTCGCAAATGAAAAAGAGCAATTATTTAAAAATAAAAGTGGTGGGTATGTAGATATATTTAATAAGTCATTTGTTTCACGAATGGAGAATAATGCAAGATATAAACCAGACTCATATCCAAGAGTAAAGTCAGAATATGTAAAGTTAATGAAAAATTTAATACGAAATGCTAATGGTAGTATAATGAAAACAACTGATCCAGTAATACCTTCAATAAAACTTGAGATTGAAATAGATGGAACGGGTGGAATATTTCCTGGTAATCTTTTTCATAGTTCATATTTACCCAATGCTTACATAGACAAGACCGTTTTTGAAACAATGGGTTCAGAACATAAAATAGATTCATCCGGTTGGACTACCACTTTAAGAGGTCAAATGAGGGTTGCTGGATATCCTAAAGTAACAACTGAGAATCCAGATTATTCATATGATCCTGATTTAGTACCTTTGGATCCAGAAGAAAAAAATCTTATTTTACAGGATCCAAATGCAGAAGTTGAAATTATAGAGTTTCCTAATGGTGTAAAAGTTGAAGCAGAAAAGGCAATTGCCTCAGCAGGATCAACATCCGTTGCACTTCCTCCTCTTTATCCTGAACAGGAGTTTATCGGCCCAAGTTTACCAAAGGAAAAAAAGGCGGATAGTGTAACCGTAAGTTCCCTATTTGGAGAAGAAGATGAAACCGTAGACAAAGGTTACACTCAGATTATGAAGCTAGGTGATGCCGATGTAACACGAGGACTTGGGAATATCACTAAGAAACGGACTGATGGTACAGTAAAAGATTTAGATGGTAATTTATACAAACCAGATCCAGCAGGAAATAGTCGGAAGGTAGGTGGGGTAAAATACAATGACCAAACTACCGGATTTTCTGATAGTGTTAGTAGATGGTTTGATTGGGATTAGAGAAATAATATGGCACTTAGAAAAGGATTAGAAAGAGTATTAGGACCATTTAGGTCAGATGTAGGACAGTTTGTCTATGAGGATGGATTTCCACTTAGAAGCCAACGGCCTGTTTGGTTAATTTATACTAAAAAAGATAAAATTGAAATGTTTGTAGATAAGGATGGTGTACCACTTTACACAACCAATCCTAAAGATATTACTCCATATAGTTCTTACAAATTGGCCAATCCAGAGTTTAGACGAGAACTATACCTAAAGCCATTTAATCCAGTTGTAAATACCATCATGCAAAAAGATGGAAGTTTTTATAGAGGATTCGCAACTTACTTACTTGACCAAGACAAGTGTATATTTGAAATAAAAAATGAATCTGTAAATACCATGACTTCATTTTATAGTAAAACGAGTTTACTATGGACGATATTTGGACAAAGAGAAGATGTGAGAATGAAAAACATTAATGCACTTGAATTAGCAAACAATGAATTACCTGGAATAAGAGATTTTTTAAATCCACTTGAATTTTACTTAGAGGAACAGACAGATCAGGATAGGGTACAGAATATACTCCAAAGATTATTACACAACCCACATACATACGGACATCAATCTGATGCAAGCAATGTTGGAAGTGCAATTGGATTAAGTGGAACACATACGATGCCAGACGGAAGTGTGATGCCAGGAGCAACACATCAACAATATCTTAATTCACTTAGACGAAATGATGAGATAACCACAAGTAGTGGTACATCAATTCCTACTCGAAATCTTAGGAGAAATTCTGGATATTAATTCGTATTTTGAAATTTTTACTTAATATATATTATTATTAAATAAAGGGTTATAAAATGAAA
>Ga0307488_10004893_pt1 | contig 11120 bp, 9 predicted proteins | sample SB02metaG_FD_202248 | JGI IMG/M metagenome (GOLD analysis project Ga0307488, IMG submission 202248) | Sea-ice brine microbial communities from Beaufort Sea near Barrow, Alaska, United States - SB 0.2 | ecosystem: Environmental > Aquatic > Marine > Coastal | place: USA: Alaska | collected 2017-05-06
GTATTTTCAGAAAGGTTTTTGGCCTTTTCAATTTCAGAATGAATTTTATATTTGTATGGTACTTTCTTTAAATCTATAACTTCCTGAAATGCTATTTGTGAAGAATCAATTTCATTAATATCGCGATATATTTGCCCTAAAATAAAAAGGTTCCGTGCTTTTTGCTCTCTATCAACATCTGTTAAGGCGGCTTGTTTTAAGTGATGTACTACTTGACTTGTGCTATCCATTTCAGAATACACCATTGCAATCGCTGTATGAGCCTCTTCACGAATATTCTTTTCTAGGAGTTCTTCTTTGTTTAGCAACAATTGAAGTGTCTGAAGCGCTTGGTCTTCGTTCTGAAGCCTTAGTTCAGTCTTGGCTTTCCAGATTTTTGTTTCATGAATTAAATCAGCAGTAGGATAATTTTTTATCACATAATTAAATGCTTCTAATGCAGGAACAAATCGTTGGGAATAATAACGTGCTTTTCCAAGTAATAAATAAGCGTTGTCAATCTGTTTATTGCGTTCTTTTCCTTTGATATTCATGGAGTGTTTCTGAACTGCAATTACTGCTTTTTCTTCTGCTCTTTCAAAAGAAGCGTTCGAATCATCACCTGTTCCTTGAGCTCCAGGAATCGCCAATTCTGATACCTTTAAAGGCTCGATAGGCAATCGTTGCCAGTAATCATCCTTGTAAGCGTCATTTAATTCTTTCAAGCCTTTTTCAAAAGCCACATCGCCATTATAAAGAATATTAAACTTAGTAGTAACTGAATGAAAGCCTCGATTTAAAGCAGCATCCTTCTTAGTAGAACAACTTGCTATAATAATAAGTGCTGCAAATAAAGTTATATATCTATTTAAGGCCTTTTTCAATGTAAAATAATTTGTTTACTTTTTTAACTAAATTCCCTTGTTTATATTGTCAAAGGGCTGTAAAAATACAAATTAATTCAAGAAAAGGGATTTCGTTGTTACATTAATTAGATTCAACCATGATAATCCCGTATAAAGTTAAGATTAGATTTCTGCATCTCTGGGAATAACAAAGACTTCTTTAACGATGCTTTGCTGAAGATTATCTAAAGTGAAAAATGCGCTTCCAACTCCTTCAGTGTCGCTTCAGATGTTTTAATGTCTTTAACCACATTTCCTTTCTCCAACACTACAATACGCTCACACACTTCCGTAATATGCCCTAAATCATGACTTGAAATTAATACAGTAATATCCTTATTGTCTACTAATTCTTTTAGCATTTGTTTTAAACGAATCTGAGTTGTTGGATCTAAATTTGCAAATGGCTCATCTAGTATCACAACTTCAGGGTTTCCAATTAAGGCGGCAACAATTCCTGCTTTTTTCTGATTTCCCTTTGATAGGTCTCGTAGATATTTCTTCTTTCCTATGATCTCGTCATTAAAAATCTCTTCAAACTGTTTTACAAATGTGTCAATATCTGCTTTGTTCTGCCCTCGCAATTCTCCCACAAAATAAAAATATTCTTCGGCAGTTAAATAACCTATTAGAAAACTCTCGTCAATAAAAGATCCCGTAAATTTTTTCCAATCTTCACTAGTATTCACCTGAATATCATTGGTTGTAATTTTTCCTGTTGTAGGTTTAATCAGATCCAATAAGAGGTTAAAAAAAGTAGTTTTTCCAGCACCATTATTTCCAACCAATCCAAAACTTTGACCTTTTGGAATCTCAAGGTTATCAATTGTTAATACTATAGTATTTCCGTATTTTTTAGTAATTTTAGTAGTGTTTATCATATCTTTTATATTAGTTCTCTTGACTGAAAGCCTCGATCATTTTATATTTTACCTTTAAATATCTATTCGTAATAGCAGTCATTATTTTTTGATGGAGTACGATTCCAATCAATCCCATTCCTGTAAGTGTAGCAATTGCTACTTCAAAACTTACTAGCCAATTAACAAGTGCAAAAATTCCCATTGGAATTATCATTAACGGAATTCCAATAATCCATTGTACAGCTCCTGTTCCTTGAAAATTAAATGCTGCTTTTTCATCCAGATTTATTTTCTTTCGATTGAAAGTTCCTCCATACATCATCACATGTGTATTCACTCCAATATTGTAAATCGCCGCCGCGAAATGTGCGATTAGAATTTTCCACCCAAAATAAACATACGGTATGCCCAATACAAATAAAATAATAACACTGATGGTCATTAATGTAAACTTTGATTTTAAATATTGTTTGTATTTAAAATTCTGACTCATCAACATTTTATAATAACTACTGTCCCATGCTGGAATAAACTGACCAAAATTGATTAAGAAAATACCTGTAGAAAATATTCCTACAAATGCAAACAGAAACTCTTTATCTTGATACATTGGCATTGGATAGAAAAATAACCCATACAATAATCCCATAGCAAGCATTGGTAAGGTAGATTTTGGTCTTTTATTTCTCCATAATAATTTTAAGTCCAATTGCATGAACGGAGCAATATCTCCAAATTTTCTTGTCCATGCGAGTTCTGAAGTTTTTGCTTCTTTAATCTTAGTCTGGACAGAACTATCTATATATAATTTACTTTTTAACACATTGTAATTATACATATACAATCCTATTAATATCAGAATCGGTACGCCAATCATAAGTGGGTTTTCCACAATTCCCATAACTCCAGAAGATATCATTGAAGAGAATGAAACAATATTGAAATAGTTTAAGGCAAATAGTGTTCCTGCAATTCCTACAATTGGTAAAAAAGAAATAGAAGTTTTGGATGAAAGGTTTTCAATAATAAAATTTAGAAAATTGATGATTAAAACGATCAATAATAAGGTTACTGCCCAAACTAGAACGGTATTGGTTTCATACCCTTCTTTCAACAATACTGCTCCAAATGGAATGATGGCAAATAATGGTAAGAAATTAAAAAAAGAAGTTGCCGATTTTCCCAACACATAATTAACTACTTGACTTCTTTTAATAGGCAATGTAAGCAATGGTTTTACCGACATTACCGGTAGTTTTTGTAAGAAAAAGCGCATTATTAAATCTCCCAATATCCAATAAAATAAAAATCCTGTTACCATCACAAATGGATCTGAATCGGGAAATTGCTTTTTTAGAATATAAAAAATTCCAAATCCAATTGCGAGAAACATAACTGTAAAATACAGTGCAAAAAAGCCCATTAAAATTTTTAGCGCGATGCCTCTCTGCCAATATTGGGAACGAAAATATTGCTTCCATTCAAGGTTTAAAAAGTTCTTAATCATAGATAGTAGAAGTTGATTTCTGATTAGTTAGTCTGCGAAGATAAGAATTTGTTACAAAAAGAAACAAATTATAACTTTATGATATCCATAACGTCTACTTAGACAAATTGTTTCTTATTTTTGTACTCTAATTTACATCTTAAATGGCACAATTCCATAATCTTACTATAAAAGAAATCAAAAAAGAAACAGCAAACGCAGTTTCCATAACATTTGATATCCCTAAAAACCTAGTCTCAGAGTTTCAATTCATCGCAGGACAATACATTACAATTAAAAAAGAATTGGACGGAAAGGAGTTGAGAAGATCCTATTCCATTTGCTCTGAACCAAATAACGACGAATTAAAAGTTGCTGTGAAATCAGTAGATCGTGGAACTTTTTCAGTACATGCAACTACCGTTTTAAAAGAAGGCGATACGCTTGAAGTTTCAAAACCTGAAGGGCGTTTTATTCTAGAGCCTCAGAACGATAAAAATTATATTGCTTTTGCCGCAGGAAGTGGAATTACACCTATCATGTCTTTGTTGAAAGCTACTTTAAAAACCAATAGTTCTTTTACGTTAATCTACGGAAATAAAACGCTAGAAGATGCTATTTTTAAAGAAGAATTGGATCGTTTAAAAACAGAATATTCGGATACTTTTAACTTGCATTATGTTTACAGCCGTAAAGATCTTGACAATGCTCTTTTTGGAAGAATTGATATAGGAACTGTAAACTATTTTGTGAAAAACGTATACAAGCATCTCTCGTTTGACAAGGCTTTTTTATGTGGTCCTGAAGAAATGATTCGTACAGTAACTGACACATTAGTACTGAATAATATAAGTAAAGAAGATATTTATTTTGAATTGTTTTCTGCTCCTGTTGTAAGTGGTGAAAAACTAGAAATTGTTGATGGGAATTCTGAAATAACTATCATTCTTGATGACGAAGAGACAACCTTCCAAATGTCTCAAAAAGAGCTGATTCTTACTGCTGCTTTAGATCAGGACTTAGACGCTCCATATTCATGTCAAGGAGGTGTATGTAGTAGTTGTCTTGGCCGTGTAACTCATGGAGAAGCAATTATGGAGAAAAACTCTATTCTTACGGATAGTGAAGTCGAAGAGGGATTGGTTCTTACATGTCAAGCACATCCTACGACTCCAAAAATCACAGTAGATTTTGACGATGTATAATCGTATATTTGTTAAATGATTGAAGATTTATTGAAAGCCATTCCTATTGGTTTTGGGCTCGCATTTATGATTGGTCCAGTATTTTTTATGCTGATTCAGACTAGTATTCTTAAAGGTGCGCGAGCAGCAATTGTTTTTGATCTTGGCGTAATCTTAGCTGATATTGCTTTTGTTTTACTTGCTTATTACGGAAGTCATCAATTTTTAACCAAAATTAAAGATGACCCAAAATTATTCTTTCTTGGAGGTACCATTCTTTTTATTTATGGATTGGGGATTTTCTTAAAAAAAGATAAAAGAGAAATTGGCGTAAATCAAGAATTTGATCTTCCAGAAAAAAATAATTACATCGGATTATTTTTAAAAGGCTTTTTCTTGAATTTTATCAATGTTGGTGTGTTGGCGTTTTGGTTGTTTTTGGTTCTGGGTATTGGTCCTTCGCTAGAGATGAATGAAAATCGTATTTTTCAATTTTTTGCAGCCATAATTATTGCCTATTTCGTGACTGATTTAGGGAAAATAGTTCTTGCAAAACAATTACGAAAAAAACTAACTCCACAAGTGATTGTAAAAATAAAACGTGGAATGGGTATCGCTTTAATGATTTTTGGTTTGGTATTAGTTTCAAAAGGATTTTTTTCTAAAAAAGAAATGAATATCAACACTCTTATTGAAAAAATTGAGTAGCCTAAAACGACTACTCAATTTCTACATAATTATTCTTTCTATCAACGTCTGCCATCAATTGAGAAGAGTCAATTTCTACCGATTTAATCTCCTTAGACGCTTTAAATGTATACGTAGGGTACGTCCAAGCCCAATTTTCTAATTTAGTGGCCCTTGTAGGTTTTTCACCAAGCATCATTCTTAATGGAATATAAAACGCTTCTTTAGTTCCGTCCAGATATGTTACTGAAACATCTATAGGCATTGGCATTCTCCCAATTCTTTCAAGTGTAATTGACTTGTTTGCAATCACTTTAATTCCATAATCAATAGTATGAGTAGTTTGCGTCCATTCGTTTAAGTACCATTCTAATTGCAATCCAGAAACTTTTTCTGCTGTGCGCTTAATATCATTTGGAGTTGGGTGCTTAAATTTAAAGTCTTGATAATATTTTTTAATCGTTTTATCTAAATTGTCTTGTCCCATTATGTATCCTAACTGAGTTAAAAACAAACATCCTTTTTGATATGCGTTAGAACTTGCTGTTCGCTCTCTACTATATCTATCAATATGTGTAGAAAGAGATTCTTGCCTATCTAAATTAACTACATTAAAATAACTTCTATAAGATCCTGCATGAGGGTTTTCTTGCTTGGTCTCTAAAAATAAGTCGCTCCAAGCCCTACTATCTATATATGTAGCAAAACCTTCATCCATCCAAGCGTGTTTACTTTCGTTTGTAGCCAATACAAATTGAAACCAAGAATGCGCAAGTTCATGCTGCATAACACCTATTAAACTTGACAAACTTCTATTGGCGGTAATTAAAGTAGACATTCCGTATTCCATTCCGCCATCTCCTGCTTGAATAATTGAATATTGTTTATACGGATAATCTCCAATCAACTCATTGAAATACTCCATCGTCTTTATGGCCATATTTTCCATCAGTTTCCAGTCATCTGAATTTTTTATATCTTTTTTATATAAAAAATGTAAATCAACATCATTTGGTCCTTTTAAAATATCGTGAGCATATTCGTCATCTGCAGCCCAAGTAAAATCATGTACGTTTGGTGCTTTAAAATGCCATTTTAGTTTATTTCCTTTTGGAAGTTTTAAAGGTTTTGTTTTGTCTTCATATCCATGACCTACTTCTTGTGGGTTTTGAAGATATCCTGTCCCTCCAATTGTATATTCTTTATCAATATGAAACGTCACATCAAAATCTCCCCATACTCCATGAAACTCATGATTTATATAAGGATTTGCATGCCAACCTTCAACATCATATTCTGCCATTTTAGGATACCATTGCGACATTGAAAGCGCTATTCCCTCTTTGTTATTTCGCCCAGAACGTCTTGTTTGTACTGGTACTTGGCCTAAAAAATCCATTTCAAAAGTTACAGATTCATTTGGTTTTATAGATTTATTAAGTGTAACCTTAAGTATGGTTCCAACCACTTCATACTTAACCACTTTTTTGTTTTGTTTTAATGAGTTTATCCTAATAAATCCTTGTTCTTCTGGTTTTAAATTAGAAATATTTAAAACACTTTTCACAAATCTCCTATCAGGATCTGGCAACGTTGTATAGTGTTTATACATTTCGGAATTTGGCTGAAAAGCGTTTGGATATAAGTGATAAAAAACCACCTTCAATTCATCCGGAGAATTGTTTGTATAGACTAATTTTTGTTTACCATCATATTGATAGTTTTCAACATTCATATCAATCTCCATCGTATAATCAACATGTTGCTGCCAATACGTAGCGTTTGATTGCGCGTTAACCCATAAAACCAATGTCATTACTATTCCTGATAATGTATATTTATTCATATTTTTATTAATTAAAAATTTCGTTAAATTTAAAATTGTCTTTAAGACGAACGCCCTTTTCTGTATGCTGCACCGTACATAATTCTGTATGTGCATCGTGTTCTAAAAACAGATAATACTCCTCATCTGCGGCTTTATTTAAAAAAAGTTGTTTCTCGTCTAATGTCAGTAGTGGCCTAGTATCATATCCCATAACATAAGGTAGTGGAATATGACCTGTTGTAGGCAATAAGTCTGCCATAAAAACTATCGTTTTTTCTTGATATTGTATCTGTGGAATCATTTGCTTTTCGGTATGACCATCAACAAAGAAAATATCAAAACCCAATGGAGAGTTTTGTAATACGTTTTTTTTTGGCAAATCAATAAAATTCAACTGTCCGCTTTCTTGGATTGGATTGATATTCTCCTTTAAAAAAGAGGCTTTTTCTCTAGCGTTAGGATTTGCTGCCCAATTCCAATGGCTTTCATTGGACCAAAATTTAGCATTCTTAAATGCTGGCTCATATCCTGTTCTGTCTTTGTTCCATTGAATAGAACCTCCACAATGATCAAAATGTAAGTGTGTTAAAAAAACATCCGTAATATCATTACGATGAAAACCATGTTTTGCCAAAGAAGCATCTAATGAATATCCTCCAAACAAAAAATAATAACTAAAAAACTTTTCTGATTGCTTATCTCCAACTCCTGTATCTACTAATGTCAATCTATCGCCCTCTTCAATCAACATACAGCGCATACTCATGTCAATCAAATTCTTTTCATCCGTAGGATTCGTGCGTTGCCATAAACTCTTAGGAACAACTCCAAACATTGCACCGCCATCAAGTTTAAAGTTTCCTGTTTCTATTGGATAAATCTTCATTTAATTGCGTTTTTACAAATATGATGAAATTCTAATAGTTTATATGTTAAAGGAAATAAAAAACCGTTTCGAAAATTCGAAACGGTTTTGAGGCGTCGAGCGGATTCGAACCGCTGTAGGAGCTTTTGCAGAGCCCAGCCTAGCCACTCGGCCACAACGCCAATTGTGATTGCAAATTTAATTATTTTTTATTGGCTGACAAGTATTTTTAGTGTTTCCTTTTTTTCTGAAGTATTACCGTAACTTTTTCAACATTTCCACCTATTGGCGGATTCATTTTTGATACAGATACATTCGCAATTTGTACCATTAAAATTTCATCTAAAACTCTATTTAAAATTCTATCTGCCACATGTTCTAAAAGTTTAGAACGAATTGCCATTTCCTCTTTTACAATTTTATTTAAGTGAACATAATCAACCGTATCAGCTAGTTCATCGCTCTTTGCAGATGTCTCTAGATTTGCTTTCACTTTTATATCAACTCGGTAATCAGAACCTATTTTCCCTTCTTCAAGAAGGCAACCGTGATAGGCGTAAATTCTAATATTTTCTACTTTGATTATTCCCATTATTCAAACTTTACACAAATATACTTGTTTTACAGTTTTCAAATAGTTTTTTTAGATATTTGTAAAGATTTGATTCTTATGAAAGTTCGTGAAAAGTTTTTAGTTAGTGGATTAAATTTGCCTGACGAAACCACAAGAGATTATATTAATAAACGTGTTGGAATAAATAAAACAGTTAAATTTAGTGGAATTTTTACTGAATTAGAGGTTGGAAGTTTATTGAATTAAGAAGTTAATTACTTATAGGTTTTTATCACATTATTTTATCTAGTTTTGTAGTTCATACAATTACCCATGAGCGAAGAAACAAAAGCATTGAATTTTATTGAACAAATCGTTGAAGAAGATTTGGCAAACGGAATGGACAAAAATAAATTGCGTTTTCGTTTTCCTCCAGAACCTAATGGTCACTTACACATAGGTCATGCGGCGTCTATTTGTTTAAATTTTGGTTTAGGAGAAACGTATAATGCTCCTGTTAACTTGCGATTTGACGATACGAATCCTGCCAAAGAAGAGCAAAAGTATGTAGACGCTATCAAAAAAGATGTTGAATGGCTTGGTTTTAAATGGGATCAAGAACTCTATTCTTCTGATTATTTCCAACAATTATATGACTGGACTGTAGCATTGATTAAAAAAGGCAAGGCATATGTTGATGAACAGTCTTCCGAAGAAATAAGAGTTCAAAAAGGAACTCCTACTAGTAAGGGAACAAATAGTCCATATAGAAATCGTTCGGTTGAAGAAAATCTTGATTTATTTGAAAAAATGAAAAGCGGAGATTTTGATGAGGGAACAATCGTATTACGTGCTAAAATTGATATGGCGCACAATAATATGCATATGCGCGATCCCATTTTATATCGTGTGCTTAAAAAATCACATCATAGAACTGGTACTGATTGGTGTATTTTTCCAATGTACGATTGGACGCATGGTGAATCAGATTATATAGAACACGTTTCTCATTCGTTATGTACACTTGAGTTTAAGAGCCACCGTGATTTATATGACTGGTATCTTGATCAAGTTGTTACTTCTGATACATTACGTCCAAAACAACGTGAGTTTGCACGTCGTAACTTGAGTTATACAATCATGAGTAAGCGTAAGTTATTACAACTTGTTGAAAGTAGTGTTGTTAATGGCTGGGACGATCCAAGAATGCCTACTATTTCAGGTCTTCGTCGTAGAGGTTACACTCCTGAATCTATTGTAAGTTTCAGTAAAACATCTGGTATTTCTAAAAGAGATAATGTGACTGATGTTGCTTTACTGGAACACAGTATTAAAGATCATTTGAATCAAATTGCTCCAAGAGTGATGGCGGTTTTAGACCCTGTTAAAGTTGTTATCACTAATTATCCGGAAGCTAAAGAAGAGTTTTTAGATGCCAATTATAACGATTATGCAGAAGGGTTTGGAAGTAGAAATGTTCCTTTTTCTAGAGAAATTTATATTGAAAAAGAAGATTTCAGAGAAGAGGCAAATAAGAAATTCTTCCGTTTAAAATTGGGCAAAGAAGTTCGATTAAAAAACGCATATATTATTAAAGCTGAAAGTTGTACAAAAGACGAAAACGGAAACGTTACCGAGATTCAATGTACATATGATGAAGATTCTAGAAGCGGAAGTGGCTCAGAAGCAAGCCAACGTAAAGTGAAGGGAACATTGCATTGGGTTTCAGTAAAACATGCTGTAAAGGCAGAGGTAAGAGTCTATGATCGTTTATTCAATGATGAAGCGCCTGACGGACATAAGGATAAAGATTTTATGGAATTCGTAAATCCCGATTCTCTTGAAATAATTACTGCTTATGCAGAACCAAGTTTAAAAACGGCAAAAACCGGTGATCGTTTTCAGTTCCAACGAAAAGGATATTTCTGTGTAGATCTCGATTCTACTGCAGATAATTTAGTGTTTAATAGGACTGTTCCTTTAAGAGATTCTTGGGCTAAAATGGAGGCAAAATAAATCAAATTTGAACTTCTTCAAAAAATACAAGCAGCAAATCTATTTTCATTTAATACTGAATTTAATTGTTGCTTTTTGCATTACATTATCTTCTTATTATCACATTCCGTTAAGTGGTTTTAAAAATTATTCCATTTATTTTATTCACTTTATATTATTACAATTTTCCTTCTTTGGAATACTCTATTTTTTGAGTATCAATAAATATATTTTCTATGTTGGATTTTCAATACTGTTTTTATCACTTTCGTTATTAGGTTTTTATAAGTATTCTTTAGATTTAAGCGTAACAAAATCTATGGTAGAGGCCATTTTTGAAACAAGCCTTTTGGTAAGTGTAGATTTAATTTCAATACCATTTATTACTTATTTATTATTTGTTGGAGTAGTGTTATACATCATCTTTAAAAAATATAAAAAAGTTAACGTTAATCAGTTAAAATCACCTTTAATTATCCTTGCGATACTAGGAATTGCAACTTATTTCATTATTGAGGCTAAAAGGCATGATACTTTTAATTCTCGTTTACCTTATGTTGTATTTAGTAGTGTTGTTGAGTTTTTTGAAGAGGAAGATCTTCAACTTTTACCTATTAATACTAATGTGAAAGCAGTTGTAAATGACATTAATTTTATCTTTATTCTAGGTGAGTCTGTAAGAGCAGACCATATTCAATTAAACGGTTATAATAGAGAAACTAGCCCAAAATTATTCAAAAGAAAAAATATTATTAGTTATAGTGATTTATACACT